>Ga0192647_100364_pt1 | contig 31792 bp, 30 predicted proteins | sample LauGreFa1BDMLBSN_2_FD_133046 | JGI IMG/M metagenome (GOLD analysis project Ga0192647, IMG submission 133046) | Freshwater lake microbial communities from Lake Michigan, USA - Fa13.BD.MLB.SN - reassembly | ecosystem: Environmental > Aquatic > Freshwater > Lake | place: Lake Michigan, USA... | reverse complement strand
CCCTTGGGCTTGCAGCGCCGGTTTACGCATCGCCCTGGAATGAATGAATGGCTATTCGCTGGTTTTATTACGCCGCCCCGCAAAATTTTTATGCATTGGCAACCCGGCTGTGGCCTTGGTTGGCGGCGCTGGCCGTGGCCTTGGGGTTGGCTGGACTGTGGGTCGGGTTTGCGTTGGCCCCTGAGGACGCGCAGCAAGGCGAGGGTTACCGCATCATTTTTGTCCATGTGCCAGTGTCTTGGATGTCGATGATCATTTATTTGGCCATGGCGTTTTGGAGCATATTGGGTTTGACTTTCAACACCCGTTTGTCCGGCATGATGACCCGCGCGTTGGCGCCCACTGGTGCCATGTTCGCCTTCTTGTCTTTGTGGACCGGTGCCCTGTGGGGTAAGCCGATGTGGGGCACCTGGTGGGTATGGGATGCGCGTTTGACTTCAGAGCTGATATTGTTTTTTCTGTACTTGGGCTACATCGCCCTGACTTCGGCGATTGATGATGTGCGCCGCGCTGACCGTGCCGGTGCCTTGATCGCCATTGTGGGCGCCATCAATGTGCCGATCATTTATTTTTCGGTGAAATGGTGGAACACCTTGCACCAAGGTGCATCGGTGTCCCTGACCCGCTCGCCTAGTATGGCGCAATTGATGTTGTGGGGCATGTTGCTCATGGCCTTGTCTTTTTGGGCCTATACCCTGGCCATCGTCTGTTATCGGGTGCGCAGCCTGATACTGGAACGTGAGCGCTTTACCGCCTGGGTGCAGGCTTTGCCTGAGGTTTCTGGAGCAAAACCATGAGATGGGAAAGTTGGTCCCAGTTTTGGGACATGGGTGGCTACGGTTTGTATGTGTGGGGCAGCATGGCGGTCACCGCGCTTTGTATGGGGTTCGAGGTTTGGCTGGCGCGGCAAGCCCAGCGTCAGGCTTTGGCCTTGGCACAGACCGAAGCCGAGGAGTTGTCATGAGTTGGAGCCCACGCCAAAAACGCTTTGGCCTGATTGCCGCAGGCGTATTGACCCTGTCAGTGGCAGCGGCTTTTGTGCTGAATGCGTTCAACAGCAATTTGGTGTTTTTCTTCACACCGACCCAGGTGCTCAACGGAGAAGCCCCGCGCAACAAAATGTTTCGCATCGGCGGCATGGTCAAGGCCGACAGTTTGCAACGTGACGGTACCCAAGTGTCGTTCGTGGTCACCGATACGATGCACGACATCACCGTGCATTACAGTGGTCTGCTGCCAGATTTGTTCAAAGAAGGCAAAGGTGTGGTGGCCCAGGGCCTGTTGGACGACAAAGGCGTCATGACAGCCAAGGAAGTCTTGGCCAAACACGATGAAAATTACATGCCGCCCGAAGCCCAGCATGCGCTGGACCAGGCGGCTCAGGCGCGTGCCGCCCAATCTGTCAAACCCTGAAGGCAAAACTCGCATGATTCCTGAACTTGGTCAATTTTCTTTGGTGCTCGCCACGGTCTTGTCTGTCGTGTTAGGCGTGTTGCCTTTGTGGGGCACCCTCAACCGCAATACGGTATGGCAATCCTTGGCACGCCCAACGGCCTTGCTGCAATTCGGCTTGGTATTGCTGTCCTTTGTGTGCTTGTCGCTCGCTTTTTTGGGCAATGACTTTTCGGTCAAATATGTGGCCGAGCATTCCAACCGCTTGTTGCCCAAGGCCTATCAATTTGCAGCCGTGTGGGGCGGACATGAAGGTTCGCTGCTGTTGTGGGTGCTGATGCTCACCGGCTGGACCGCTGCCGTGGCGATGTTTTCCCAAAGCCTGCCGTTGGCCATGGTGGCGCGTGTGTTGGGCGTGCTGGGTTTGGTGTCGGTGGGTTTCATGGCCTTTATTTTGTTCACCTCCAACCCGTTTGACCGTTTGTTCCCGATTCCTGCCGATGGCCGCGATCTCAACCCCTTGCTGCAAGACCCGGGCCTGGTGATTCACCCGCCGATGTTGTACATGGGCTATGTGGGCATGTCAGTGGCTTTTGCCTTTGCCATTGCGGCGTTGATATCGGGCAGATTGGATGCCGCTTGGGCGCGCTGGTCGCGTCCTTGGACCGTCATCGCATGGGCTTTTCTCACCTTTGGTATTGGTCTGGGTTCGTGGTGGGCTTATTACGAACTGGGTTGGGGCGGGTGGTGGTTTTGGGACCCGGTTGAAAATGCCTCGCTCATGCCGTGGTTGGTTGGCACGGCGCTGATCCATTCGCTGATGGTCACAGAAAAACGCGGCAGTTTCAAAGCCTGGACCGTGCTGTTGGCGATCGCGGCTTTTTCGTTGTCGTTGTTGGGTACTTTTTTGGTGCGCTCTGGTGTGCTGACCTCGGTGCATGCGTTTGCCACTGACCCCGCGCGCGGTGTGTTCATCTTGTGTTTTTTGGCGGTGGTGGTCGGTGCTTCATTGACCTTGTTTGCCTGGCGTGCCCCAGCGGTGACACTGGGCGGCAGCATGGGCCTGATATCACGTGAATCTTTTTTGTTGCTCAACAGCGTGCTGCTGGTGGTGGCCACCGGCGCGGTGTTGTTGGGCACTTTGTACCCCTTGGTGATTGACGCGCTGAACTTGGGCAAGCTGTCTGTGGGCCCCCCGTATTTCAATTTGGTGTTTGCCCCGTTGATGGTGCCGCTGTTGTTTGTGCTGGTACCCGGTACGGTGGCGCATTGGCGTGAAGCGCGTTTGAACGACATGGTGTTTGAACTTCGCTGGGTCGGACTGGGTGCATTGCTCTTGGCCATTGTGCTGCCGTTTATGTTTGGCAAATGGTCGGCGGGTACTGCGTTGGGTGTGTTTTTGGGCATGTGGGTGGCGCTGGGCAGTTTGCAGCATGTGGTCGAACGCATCCGCAAGCCCGGGCGCATCGGTGGATCGTTCTGGGGCATGCATTTGGCCCATTTCGGTTTGGCGGTGGTGGTCTTGGGCATCACCGGTGTCAAGTCTTATGAAGTCGAGCGCGATGTGCGCATGTCTTTGGGTGACACCGTCACCATCGCGCCTTACACCTTCCGCTTGGCAGACATGGTGGATGTGAACGGCCCCAACTACAAAGCCACACAGGCCCATGTGGAAGTGCTCAAAAACGACCGCCTGATTGAAGTGCTGTATCCGGAAAAACGCCGTTATTTCTCCAGCGCCATGCCGATGACCGAAGCCGCCATTGATTCCGGCTTGCTGCGCGATTTGTATGTGTCCTTGGGCGACCCGATCGCAGGCGATATCCCGAGTTGGAGCATGCGCGTGTACTACAAGCCGTTCGTGCCTTGGTTGTGGACAGGTGTGTTGCTGATGGTGTTTGGTGGCGTGCTCGCTGCGCTGGACCGGCGTTACCGTCGCCGCAGCGTGTCGCCATTGCAAACAGCGGGTGAAGCCTTGTCGTCTGCGTCTTGATGCCATGAACAAGAAGTTTTTGATTCCGCTGGGACTGTTTGCTGCATTGGTGGTGTTTTTGGCGCTGGGCTTGACCCGCGATCCGAGGGAAATCCCGTCGCCGTTGGTGGGTAAGCCCGCCCCTGAATTCAGGCTGCCAACCTTGACCAGCGACAAGCCTTTCAGCCCCAGCGACATGAAGGGCAAGGTTTGGTTGTTCAATGTCTGGGCCACGTGGTGCGTGGCCTGTCGCGAAGAGCATCCGTTGTTGGTGGAGTTTTCCAAACAAAGCCGCATACCTGTGGTGGGTTTGAGTTACAAAGAAGTCCAGGCTCAGGACCAACCCAATGGCCCACTCAATGACGCCGATAAATTGCAACTGGCGCGTGAACGCAGCCTGCGGTTTTTGCAACGACAGGGTGACCCCTACATGCTGTCGGTGCTGGATTTGAATGGCAGCGTCGGTATCGATTACGGTGTGTATGGCGTGCCTGAAACCTATTTGATCGACCGCCAAGGTGTGATCCGTTACAAGCGTGTCGGTCCGTTGACCCCGCAAATATTGCAAGACACACTGCTGCCGTTGATACAAACTTTGGAAGCCTCATGAAGTGGATGTTGTTGTGCTGGATGCTGATGGCGCCTTGGGTACGGGCGGCAGACGCTTTGCCGATGGCCGAAGACCCGCAGGTCGAAGCCCGTTTGGTGGTGATTGCCGAAGAGTTGCGTTGTTTGGTGTGCCAAAACGAATCACTGGCGTCATCGAACGCCGAATTGGCCGAAGACTTGCGGCGTGAAGTGCGCAAACTGATTCGCGACAACAAATCCGATACCGAAATCAAAACCTACCTGGTCGAGCGCTACGGTGACTTTGTGCTGTACCGTCCCCAAGTCAAGCCCCTGACATGGCCCTTGTGGTTCGGTCCTTTTTTCATGTTGCTGTTGGCTATATGGGGTTTGTGGCGCTATTTGCGTTTGCGAAAAAATGCGCTCGCCATGCAGCACGCCAGCCCTACCGACTCGTTTGACACCGCTGCGCACAAGGATTGAATGAACAACGTACAACTGTTTTTATTGCTGGCCTTGTTGTTGTCCGTGGTGGTGACACTGGTGCTGGGTTGGTCAGCCCGCAGAGCCGCCAAAGACGCCGCCACCGGCCATCAACGCCAACACGTCATGTCACATGTCAGTGTGTACCGCGAACAATTGGCCGAGCTCGACCGTGAACTCGCCCAAGGCACACTGGACCAAGCGGGCTACGACTTGTCGCAACAAGAGTTGACCCAGCGTTTGCTGGAAGACGCACCTGCACCCGCCGCCGCAAGCGCTGAAGCCGCACCGCAAGTCCCCCGCATCAAATGGTTGATCACGGCCATGTCTTTGTTGGTGCCGGTCACGGCATTCACTTTGTATTTTTATGTCGGTACACCCGTGGCGCTTGATCCGGCATTGGTGGCACAGGCCAATGGTGAAGAAGAAATCACACCGCAAAAACTTGAAACCATGGCCGAACAACTCAGCCAGCGCTTGGAGAAAGAACCCCAGAACGCCGAAGCCTGGGTGATGCTGGGCCGCATTCAGCGTGCTTTGGCGCGTTACGACCAAGCCGATGCGGCTTTGCAAAAAGCATTGGCCTTAGAGCGCAATGACGATGTGATGATTGAACGCGCCGAGGTACTTGCACAAAAAAACAATGGGGTGTTCAAAGGCGAACCTTGGGCCATCATCAACAGCGTGCTCAAGACCGATCCGCAAAACGGTAACGCCTTGTTGTTGGCGGGCAGCGCGGCATTTTCAGAAGAGCGCTTCAAAGATGCGCTGACCTATTGGGAAAAAGTTCGTGGTTTGTTACCGGCTTCATCGCCCGATTTACCCGCCTTGGCCGAGGCCATCGACAAGGCCCGTGAGCGCTTAGGTTTGCCAGCGCAAGCACCTGTCAATGCGGGCAATGCGCCAGCCAGCGCTGGCATGGTGGCCAAAACCGCCAGCGACGGCACCGAACGCATCAGTGGTCGGGTGCTGTTGTCGCCTGAGATCGCGTCCCAGGTATCGGGCAAAGACACGGTGTTTATCTATGCCAATGCCGCCGAAGGGCCGCGCATGCCGTTGGCGATTGTCCGAACCACGGTCGACAAATTGCCCTACGACTTTGTGCTGGACGACAGCTTGGCCATGAACCCGCAAATGAAGCTGTCGCAAGTGAAGTCGGTGATGGTGAGGGCGCGTATTTCTAAATCGGGCAACGCCATGCCACAGGCGGGTGATTTGGGTGCCAGTGTCGGGCCGCTGGCGCCGGGCACTCCCGACAAAGTGCAATTGACGATTTCGCAACCCTTGACGCCTTGAGCGCCAAGGGTGTGGTGGGTGTCAGCCCATCAACAAACCATGGGTGCGGGCGAAGTGCAGGGTTTGCGTGCGGCTTTTCACACCCAAGCGACGGAACAAACGCCACAGGTGAACTTTGACCGTGTGCTCGCTGATGTTGAGTTCGGCGGCGATGTCGCGGTTGGACAAACCACGGTCGAGCATCAGTATCAATTGTTTTTGGCGTTTAGACAATTTGATATCGCCCACCACCACCACATCGGCGTCGGCTTCGTCAGAGTCGGATTTCAAAATATCTTGGATGGCCGCAGAAATTTCGGCGGTGTCGGTGGATTTTTCAATATAAAGGTCTGCGCCGGCTTCTAAGCAAGCATCGCGCGCTTCGCCAGAGGGCATGGCGGACAACACCACCAAGGGCACTTCGGGGTACATTTTTTTCACGTCAGAAATGGCGGTCGCACCTTTGACGCCGGGCAATAACAGGTCGAGCACAAACAACTCGGGCTCACCGTTTTTGATCAAAGCAGCTTGCAATTCGCTGAACTTTTCCAACTCCACCACCTTGGAAGCGGGGCGCAGTCGTCGCAGCAACATGCCAATCATTTGGCGAACCATGGGGTGGTCATCAATCACATATAAGCTCATCGTTGTTCTCCGGTGTCAATAGTTCAGGCCCATGGCCTCGCGCACATCGCGCATGGTTTCTTGCGCCGTGGCACGAGCACGCTGTGTTCCAGCATCTACGATATCACGAACAAGACGGGGATTGGAAACAAAAGGCTCAGCGCGTTCCAGCATGGGTTGCTGTTCCGCAAGAATGGCATCAATCACGGGTTGTTTGCATTCCAAACAACCAATGCCTGCGCGGCTGCATTCGGTTTTCACCCAATCGCGGGTGGCGACAGGTGAATACACCAAATGGAATTGCCACACCGGGCAGCGGTCTGGGTTGCCTGCATCGGTGCGTTTGACCCGTGCCGGGTCGGTGGGCATGCGTTTGACCTTGCTGTCGATACTGGCGGCGTCTTCGCGCATGGCAATCGTGTTGTGATAGCTCTTGCTCATTTTGGCGCCGTCCAAGCCAGGCAATTTGCTGGCTTCGGTCAACAAGGCATGGGGCTCGGTCAACACGGCTTTGCCGGTGCCTTTGAAGTAGCCCTCCAAACGCTCGCGGTCTTTGTCGTTCAATTCGGCAGCGGTTTGCAAATAGCCCATGGCAGCTTCCAGCGCTTGGGTGTCACCGGTTTCTTGGAATTGCTTGCGTGATTTTTCAAACCGTTTGACGCTGTCTTTGGGCAATTTGGCCAAACACGCTTCGACCAAGGCGTTGAAATTTGGCTCACGACCGTACAAATGGTTGAAGCGACGGGCGGCTTCACGCGTCAGTTCCACGTGGCTGGCCTGGTCTTCACCCACAGGGACATGACGCGCTTTGTAAATCAAGATATCGGCAGCTTGCAACAGCGGGTAGCCCAAAAAACCGTAAGTGGTCAGGTCTTTGTCTTTGAGCTTTTCTTGTTGGTCTTTGTAGGTTGGCACACGTTCTAGCCAACTGATGGGCGTGCCCATGGCCAGCAAAGTGAACAACTCGGCATGCTCAGGAATACGGCTTTGAAGAAACAAAGTGCATTGATTCGGGTCGAGGCCGGCGGCGAGCCAGTCGATCACCATTTCATACACATTTTTTTCAATGATTTCACGGCTTTCGTAATGCGTGGTGAGCGCATGCCAATCGGCCACGAAATAAAAACATTCCATCGATGCTTGCAAGCGCACCCAGTTTTTCAGGGCACCGTGGTAGTGGCCGAGGTGAAGAGCGCCGGTGGGGCGCATGCCGGAGAGAACGCGGTCTGTCATGGGCTGGTCAACAACAACATATGGGCCAAGGGCTGCAACAGCCATTGGATGGAAAGCATGGAGGCGGTCATGATAGGCGTCATCCATAAGGCGTTGACCACGCCGAGCAACACCAAGCCCATGACAATGAAAAAACCGAAACGCTCGACCTGCGCAAAGCCCACGGCAAGCCGCCAGGGCAGCAATCCCACCACAATGCGCCCGCCGTCCATGGGGGGTATGGGAAACAGGTTGAAAGCGAACATGACCAAATTGGTGAGCACGCCTGCCTGGGCCATGGCCATGAAAAACCGCTCCTCCACTTCAAAAGCACTGAGCAAATAAATGGCGATCACCCAAACGATGGCCTGCAGCAAATTCGACAGCGGCCCGGCCAAGGCCACCCAGACCATGTCGCGTTTGGGGTGACGCAAACGGGAAAAATCCACCGGTACAGGCTTGGCGTAACCAAACAAAAAACTTCCTGCGGTCGCCAGATAAAGCACCAAAGGTATGGCGATCGTGCCGACCAAATCAATGTGGGGAATGGGGTTGAGTGTGACCCGACCCAAGGCCCAAGCCGTGTTGTCTCCCAGCAATTTGGCGACATAGCCATGCGCCGCCTCATGCAGGGTGATTGCCAGCAATACCGGCAAGGCATGGGTGGTAATTGTTTGAACTATTTCATTGAAACTCACCTGACCATTGTCTCACCAAACCTGTCAAATTTGATATCGAATCAATAAATTTCAGTAATATTTTTCATTTATCCCGTGCGCTAGGGTTTGCCCTAAAGGCACGGCTTATGGGTTTTCATAGTCCCAAAAGGCTTACATCTCCCCCACCACGCCTGACCAAAAATGGTGCATCGCCCGATCCCATGGGGGTCAAATCGACCACGGTGGTGGCTTGCATCGAGCAGGCACCGGCATCGATGACCGCAGCCAGTTGGTGCTCAAACCGGTGACGGATGTCTTGGGCATCGTTCAGCGGTTCGGTTTCTCCCGGCGGAATCAGTGTGGTGGCCAGCAAAGGCGCTCCGTGCAAAGCCAACAAGGCCAGCAGGCACAGGTGTTGCGGCACCCGCAAACCGATGGTTTTGCGCTGCGGATGCGAAACGCGGCGCGGTACTTCTTTGGTGGCCTCTAATATGAAGGTGTAAGCACCCGGGGTCGCCGCCTTGAGCAAACGAAATTGCCGGTTATCCACCTTGGCATACAGCGCCAATTCGCTCAAGTCGCGGCACAACAAGGTGAGGTGGTGTTTCTCATCCACATCGCGCATGCGGCGCATCTGATCGACCGCCGTTTTATCGTCGAGATGACACACCAAGGCATAACTCGAATCGGTGGGCACAGCCAACACCCGTCCCTGGCTGAGCAAAGCCACCGCTTGTTTGAGCAAACGCGGTTGCGGATTGTCAGGATGGACTTGCAGCCATTGGGCCATGGAGAAAACCGCGTGGCGGTGAAGTCATTGGATGCGATCGGCCAACAGTTCCCAGACCGGGGTCAGGTCGCCTGGCAACCAAGGCAGACTGCCCAAGTCGGTGTGGCTTTCTTGCGGGCTGTGGAAATCGCTGCCGCGTGACGCCGCCAATCCAAATTCGCGCGCAGTGTCTGCATAGGTCAGGGCTTCTTGTGCCGAGTGGCTGCCGGTGACCACCTCTACCGCTTGACCACCATGGGTTTTGAATTCGGTGAACAAAGCATATTCTTCGGTAGGCGTGAACCCATAGCGTGCAGGATGGGCAATCACTGCAACGCCTTGGCTGTCGCGTATCCAGCGGATCGCGTCGCCCAAGGCCGCCCAGCGGTGCGGCACAAACCCGGGTTTGCCTTCGGTCAAGAAACGTCTGAACACTTCGTACGTGTCCTTGCAGACGCCGGTCTCGACCAAATAACGGGCGAAATGGGTGCGTGAAATCAAATCGGGGTTGCCCGCATAGGTGAGTGCGCCTTCAAAGCTGCCATGGATGCCGACTTTGGCCAAACCGGCCGCCATGTCTTTGGCGCGTTCGTGTCTGCCGCCACGGGTGCTTTGTAAACCGTTTTGTATTTCAGGGTTGTCGATGTCAAAGCCCAATCCCACGATATGCACCGTGCGTCCGGCAAAAGACACGGAAATTTCGGTGCCGCTCAAGTAGCCCATGCCCAAAGCCTTGGCGGCTGCAGCAGCGCGGGCCTGGCCGCCGATTTCGTCATGGTCGGTCAAGGCCCATAACTCGACACCATTGGCATGTGCTCGGGCGGCCAGTGCTTCGGGCGTGAGCGTGCCGTCTGAAATGACGGAATGGCAATGCAAATCGGCGTTGAGGATATTCACCATTCCATTCTAGGCGGTGCGCATGTTTTCGATGTGCAGTTTCAGTTTTCTCTGGCCTTGCCAATGGTCAAGCACCAAGCGGTAGGCGAGTTCGGCCTGTGCGGGCAAGGCTTCTTGTCGGCCAAACCAAATGCCATCGACCAATTGGCCATGTAAACGAAGTTTCATCGACAAATGCTTTTCGCCGACGATGCGTTGGTTCAGGATGTCCACCTGGTCTTGGAACAACGGCGATTCAAAGCCTTGTCCCCACACCTGTTCTTGCAATTCCATGGCCACATCGGGGCGCAGGTGCTGCGGCGGCAGTGGGCCATCCGTGGCCAACGAGCGAGTGAGCGTGGCTGCGTCTAGCCATTGCGCGGCGATGTGTTGCAAGGCGTCTTCAAAAGTGGCCAGATCGTCTTCGAGCAAAGTGCAACCGGCTGCCATGGCGTGTCCGCCAAAGCGCAACAACAGGCCGGGGTGCAGTTTGACGACGGCGTCCAATGCGTCGCGCAAATGAAACCCTGGCACCGAACGGCCTGAGCCTTTGAGCACCGCCTGCCCGTCCGATTCGCTGGCGGCAAACACAAAACATGGACGGTGGTGCAAGTCTTTCAGGCGTCCGGCCACGATGCCCACCACGCCCTCGTGAAAGGCTTCGTCAAACAGGCACAACGCTGGTGGTGGCTCGTCCTCTGGGTCTAACAAGGACTCCGCAAGTAGCAACGCTTGTTCGCGCATACCGGTTTCGATGCTGCGGCGTTCTCGGTTGATGGCGTCGAGCTGTTGCGCCAATTGCATGGCTTGGGCCGGGTCATCGGTGCGCAAGCATTCAATGCCTAAGCGCATGTCTGACAAGCGGCCCGCAGCGTTGATGCGAGGCCCCAACGCAAACCCCATGTCCTGGCTGATGGCCTGCGACGGCTCGCGTCCAGCCACCTGAAACAAAGCCGCCATGCCAGTGGGCAACAAACCGCGTCGCATTCTGGCCAAGCCTTGCGACACCAAACGCCGGTTGTTGGCGTCGAGCTTGACGACATCGGCAACGGTGCCCAATGCCACCAAGGGCAACAGGCTATCCAAACGCGGTTCGCTGACTTTGTCAAACACGCCGCGCTCACGCAAGCAAGCCCGCACTGCCAACAGCACATAAAACATGACCCCAACGCCTGCCATGTGCTTGCTGGCAAAACCACAACCCGGTTGGTTGGGGTTCACCAAGGCATCGGCCTCGGGCAGCGAAGCGCCTGGCAAATGGTGATCGGTCACCAGCACTTGCATGCCCAATTGACGCGCAGCAGCCACGCCTTCGACACTGGCGATACCGTTATCGACTGTCACCAACAATTGCGCGCCCATGGCATGCACGCGTTGAGAAATAGCGGGCGTGAGGCCGTAGCCATCGACCACGCGGTCGGGTACCAAAAAATCCACATGCGATGCGCCCAGCAACGCCAACCCGCGCAAGCCCACTGCGCAGGCGGTGGCACCATCGCAGTCGTAGTCGGCCACGATGCAGATGCGCTTTTTTGCAGTGATCGCATCGGCCAGCAATGGGGCGGCTTGCGCCATGCCTTTCATGCCATCGGGGGGCAGCAATTGCGCCAGCGATACGTCCAGTTCGCCCGGATCGCTGACCCCACGCGCTGCATACAAACGTGCCAGCAAGGGGTGCACGCCAGCCTGCTCCAGTGCCCAGACAGCACGCGGTGGGGCGTCACGCAAAATGAATCTCATGACAACTGCTTCACCCAAGAACGCGGACGTATCTTTCGCCAGACGTGTTGCCACCATGGAGCGGCACTGGCTTTGAGCGTCAGGCTGCGATCGACGCCACACAAGATAACGCTGTCGCCGCGCTGCAAGGCCGGTGCCATCAGGTTGAGCGCCAGTTCTGCAAACGCGCTGGCCCAGGCGGTGGGGTCGTGTTGCAAGTAGGTGTCGCGAAGTTGGGTGTGCAGATGCACGCCGCTGTGCGATTGCGAAGGCAGCGGGCCGCAACCACTGACCCAAAACGAATTGATGGGCTGTGGCCGCTTGGCGTTCAGAGCGTGTGTGTAGAGCAGCATTTGCATTTCATTTTGCAAACGACGCAGCAAGCGCTGGGCCGGGGTTTGTTCTGACAGCTGCTCAATATCATGCAATGCATGCATGTCTTGCAAACAAGCGCGTTCCAAAGACACGCACGGCAATGATTGAAACACCGGTGCATGGGCTAAAAAACGACCCGTTGCAAACGGGTAAAGATGGATACCGTCTTCTTCAAAAAAAGCTTGCATGGCCTGCATGAAAGTCAGCGAATCGTCTGGGTTCAGGAGGCTTGGCGGGCTGATGCGAATGCGGCCTAGGTTGAATTCGCAATGCACCAAATCGATGAATGCCCAACCGTGGCCTGCTTCGCCAGACAAACCCATGCGTGCAGCATGCCAGGCCGCCATCGGCAATTGGTCCGGCTGGACCGACCAGCCCATGGCTTGCGCCAGCGCCGATTCATGGGCACAACAGGGGCTGTTGGCGGGTAATGTATTGGCAGAAGATAAAGATGCATCCCCGAGTGTTTCTAAAGACGGATGCAAGGGCAACGCCTGAAGTGCTTGCGCCCAAGGGTGGGGGGTGATGGTGGGGTCGTGTGCCGATGAAGAAGGCCACAAGGCATAAGCCACCACATGCACGTGTATGGAATCACGGGTTGTCATGCAAGAGATTGTGCCGTGGTGCCACAATCGCTATCCATGACTCCTATCCCATGGCCTTTTGAGTGGTTGATCGGCTGGCGCTACACCCGCGCCGCACGTGCCGCTCGCCGCAACCGCTTCATCTCTTTCATCTCTTCGGTCTCCATGCTGGGCATCGCGCTGGGCGTGGCCGCGCTCATCATTGTGTTGAGCGTCATGAACGGCTTTCAAAAGGAAGTGCGTGACCGCATGTTGGGCGTGTTGTCGCACATAGAAGTGTTGGCCTATACCAGCGCTTCGCTCAACGATATTCCTGCGTTAGAGAAGCCACTGGCGCAACACCCCGAGGTGCTGGCGTATGCCCCTTTCGTGTTGTCGCAAGTGCTGATGGCGCAAGGTGAAGACATGCGCGGTGCGATGGTGCGTGGCATCGATCCCCTGCAAGAAACAGCCGTGACGGACGCAGTGGCGCAAGTTGATCCCGACATATTGGCGCAACTGCAGGCTGAATCTTTTGCGGTGGTGTTGGGCGCTGAGTTGGCTCGCCAACTGGGGGTGAAAACCGGCGAGCAGGTGACGTTGATCGCACCGGGCGGGCAGGTCACCCCCTTGGGTGTGGTGCCTCGCTTGAAGCAATTGCGTGTGGTGGGCTTGTTGGACACCGGCCATTTTGAATACGATGCCAGCTTGGCGTTGGTGCATATCAGCGATGCACAACGCATCTTCCGCTTGGAGGCCCCCACCGGCCTGCGGGTCAAACTCAAAGACCCGCAACGTGCACGCGAGGTGGCGGCTGAACTCGCACTGCCATTGGGCGACGAAGTGATGGTGCGCGACTGGACCCGCGCCAACCGCACTTGGTTCGCTGCGGTGCAAATTGAAAAACGCATGATGTTCATCATCTTGACCTTGATTGTTGCCGTGGCCGCTTTCAATTTGGTCAGCACCCTGGTCATGACAGTCACCGACAAGCGCGCCGATATCGCCATCTTGCGAACCTTGGGTGCAAGCCCGGCGAGCATCATGGCCATATTCGTGGTGCAAGGTGCATTGGTCGGTGTGATGGGCACCTTGTCAGGCTTGTTGCTGGGCTTGTTGGTGGCGTTCAACATTGGCAGCATCGTGCCCGCCATCGAACGCGCTTTGGGCGCGAGTTTTTTACCCCGCGATGTTTACCTGATTAGCCGCATGCCCAGTGACCCGCAATGGGCAGACATCGGTCCCGTGGTCATCATCGCCCTGGTGTTGGCATTGGCTGCCACGCTTTACCCGAGCTGGCGGGCCAGTCGCATCGATCCAGCGGAGGCACTGCGCCATGAATGAACCGGTGTTATCTGCACAAACTTTAGGTCGGCGTTTTCACGAAGGCGTTATAGATGTCACGGTGTTGCAAGACGTGGATTTCCAACTCCATGCTGGTGAAACGCTGGCGGTGGTGGGCGCGTCGGGTTCTGGCAAAAGCACCTTGTTGCATTTGCTTGGCGGGTTGGATACGCCGACCACTGGCAGTGTGCAATTACATGGCCAGGCTTTGCGAGGACTGGACGCCGCCGCATTGGGGCGGTTGCGTAACCGGCATTTGGGCTTCATCTACCAGTTTCACCATTTGCTGCCGGAGTTCCATGCTTTAGACAACGTGGCCATGCCTTTGTGGATTCGGCGCATGCCACGGGCTGAGGCCGCCATGCAGGCGCAGGCCATGCTGCATGCGGTGGGTTTGTCAGACCGCATTCAACACACACCGTCTGAATTGTCAGGAGGAGAACGCCAAAGGGTGGCAATAGCCCGCGCCTTGGTGACCCGACCAGCGTGTGTGTTGGCCGATGAACCCACCGGCAATCTGGATCGCGGCACCGCCGACAAAGTGTTTGCGCTGATGTTGCAATTGGCCAAACAACAAGGCACGGCATTTGTGGTGGTCACGCATGACGAGACTTTGGCGGCGCGTTGCGACCGGCAATTGCGCTTGGTCGCAGGGCGGTTGCAGCCCTGATTGCCCACCCTCAGAGCATGTATTGGATAGACAGCCATTGCCATTTGGATGCCGCTGAATTTGACGCTGACCGTCAAGCGGTTCGCGATTCAGCCCGTTCTGCGGGTGTGGGCTTGTGCGTGTTGCCAGCGGTGGAGGCGGCCAACTTTGACACTGTTCGCCTGCTGGCGCATACACACGGTGATGTGTATGCGTTGGGCATACATCCTCTGTACACACCCCGGGCGCAAGCGCAAGATTTGCAAACACTGGACCAGCAGCTGCGTTTGCACCGCAGCGACAAGCGCTTGGTGGCCGTGGGGGAAACAGGGCTCGACGGATGGGTGCCGGGCCTGGACATGGCGACACAGCAACGGTTTTATACCGCCCAGTTGCAATTGGCGCGACTACACAGATTGCCGGTCATATTGCATGTGCGGCGCAGCGCGGATCTGTTGTTGAAAGGTTTGCGCCAAACGCCTGTTCAAGGGGGCATTGCCCATGCATTCAATGGCAGCTTGCAGCAAGCCCGCCAATTCATCGACCTGGGTTTCAAGCTCGGCTTTGGCGGCGCATTGACTTACGAGCGTGCGCTGCAATTGCGTCGCTTGGCGACTGAATTGCCACTGGACGCGTTGGTACTGGAAACCGACTCGCCCGATATACCGCCGCATTGGTTGTATGTGACCGCCGCACAGCGCGAGGCGGGAGCGGCCCAGGGCCGCAACACGCCAGACCAAATGCCGCGTATCGCGCAGATGTTGGCAGATTTGCGCGGGGTGTCTTTGGAGGAAGTGCAGTGGGTAACGACGCGCAATGTGCGACAGGCGCTCGGGATGGGCGATGACTGGTTGCAGGTTTGCAGGGCTAACGCCCAGAACTGACGACAATCCCCCCATGACAGCCGCTCCCTCCCCACTCCCGCCAGTGAATATGTCCGAGCACGGCAAGGTGCGGTATTTGCATTTGGGCACGGCTTGGGTGCAAGGATCAATGTGGCTGAAAAAACCTAACGACATCGAGTTGGAATATGTGCAGCGCATGCAAGCATGGCTGTTGTTCCACGAGGCCGATGACGTGGCCGATTTACACGCCATGCAATTGGGTTTGGGCGCAGCAACCTTGACCAAACATTGCTACCGCGTGCTGAATATGCGCACCACAGCGATTGAACTCAATCCGCAAGTGGTGGCCGCCTGCCGCACTTGGTTTGAATTGCCGCCTGACGACGAGCGCTTGAATGTGGTGCTGGGCGATGCGGCAGAAGTGGCCGCGCATACGCACTGGCAAGCTCAGATTGATGTGCTGCATGTCGATTTGTATGACGACCAAGCCGCTGCGCCTGTTTTAGATGACCCGGTGTTTTATGGCCATTGCAAAAACCTGCTGACCTCCAACGGTTGCATGGTGGTCAATTTGTTTGGCCGTTCTTCCCGTTTCGAGCGTTCGCTGGCGCATATCAGCGACGCGTTTGGCGCTGATGCCTTGTGGGCGTTCAGCCCGACCCGCGAAGGCAATACCGTGGTGTTGGCTCAACGTGAGGCATCGCGTCCTGCCCAAGACAGCCTTCAAGCGCGGGCCGCGCAGATACAAGCCCGCTGGCGTTTGCCTGCACCGCAGTGGTTGCGCCAATTCAAACCGGTTGCTGCATAGGTGACAATGTCGCTTCTGTGCATCAGAGGGGTGCTCTCGTGTCAATCAAAAGCCAAAAAGATTTTGTGTCAGGGGTGATGTTTACCGTCACTGGTGCGGCATTCGCTTGGCACGCGGCAACCGCTTACTCGGTCGGCACAGCTGGACAAATGGGCCCAGGCTATTTCCCCATGGTGCTGGGCTTGGTGTTGGTGTTGTTGGGCAGTTTCATCATGTTTTTTGCATTGGTGGTGGAAACCCCTGACGGTGGATCCATTGGCGATTTCGCGTGGCGTCCGCTGTTTTGTATTTTGGGCGCCAACGTGTTGTTTGGTGTGTTGTTGGGCGGCTTACCGATGTGGGGTTTGCCTTCCATGGGGCTGATGGTGGCTATTTATGCCTTGTGCGGATTGGCTTTGCTGGCCGACCCCAACCGCTTCACGCTGCGGCGCTGGCTGGTCCTGGCCAGCATCTTGGCCGCAGGCAGTTATCTGGTTTTTATCAAATCCTTGGGCCTGACCATGCCGGTGTGGCCTTTTTTTCTGACCCCCTGATCGGATAGCCATGGATTTGCTCGCCAACCTTGCCACCGGTTTTGCAGTTGCCGGCACACCGATCAATTTGCTCTATGCCTTGGTCGGTTGCTTATTGGGTACCTTGATTGGCGTGTTGCCCGGCATCGGGCCCGTGGCTACCATCGCCATGTTGTTGCCTGTGACCTATGCTTTGCCACCGGTGTCGGCATTGATCATGTTGGCGGGTATTTATTACGGCGCGCAATACGGCGGTTCAACCACCGCCATATTGGTCAATTTGCCAGGCGAATCTTCTTCAGTGGTGACCACACTCGATGGCTACCAGATGGCGCGTCAAGGGCGTGCCGGTCCGGCCTTGGCAGCAGCAGGCATGTCCTCCTTCATAGCGGGTTGTGTCGGCACGTTGTTGTTGGCGGCCTTTGCGGCACCGTTGACAGAAGTGGCGTTTGCGTTCGGTCCCGCAGAATATTGTGCGTTGATGGTGGTTGGCTTGATCGGCGCGGTGGTGTTGGCCTCGGGTTCTTTGCTCAAGGCCATCGCCATGATCATTTTCGGATTGCTGCTGGGCTTGGTGGGGACCGACATCAACTCTGGCATGGCACGCTTCACGCTGGACATGCCAGAGTTGGCCGATGGCATTGGTTTTGTTGCTGTGGCCATGGGCGTGTTTGGTTATGGCGAAATCATCAGCAATTTGTCCAAAAGCGACATTGACCGCGAGGTGTTCACCGCCAAGGTGCAGGGCCTGATGCCCACGCGCGAGGACATTCGCCACATGATGCCCGCGGTGTTGCGCGGTACGGTGCTGGGCTCGTTGTTGGGCGTGTTGCCAGGCGGCGGCGCCGTGCTGGCGTCGTTTGCCTCTTACACGCTGGAGAAAAAAATCAAGCTCAAATCCGGTGAATTACCGCTCGGCCAAGGCAATATCCGAGGCGTGGCCGCGCCCGAATCGGCCAACAACGCAGGTGCGCAAACCTCTTTCATTCCATTGTTGACCTTGGGTATTCCGCCCAATGCGGTGATGGCCTTGATGGTCGGTGCCATGACGATTCACAACATACAACCGGGCCCGCAGGTGATGACGGTGAACCCCGAACTGTTTTGGGGCCTGATCGTGTCCATGTGGATCGGCAACTTGATGTTGATCGTGTTGAATTTGCCGATGATTGGCTTGTGGATCAAATTACTCACCGTGCCCTACCACTATTTGTTTCCGGCCATTGTGTTGTTTTGCGCGATCGGTGTCTACACCACCAACAACTCCACCTTCGATATTTGGTTGGTGGCCTTGTTTGGTTTGGCGGGGTATGTGTTCACCAAACTGGGTTGTGAACCGGCGCCTTTGTTACTGGGTTTCATCTTGGGCCCTATGTTGGAGGAATACCTCAAGCGGGCATTGAAGTTGGCTCGCGGTGATTGGTCGGTGTTCATCACCCGGCCGTTGTCAGCAGCTTTGCTGGCACTGGGCCTGCTGCTGTTGTTGTTGGTGCTGTTGCCAGCCATCAAATCCAAAAGAAAAGAAGCGTTCGTAGAAGACTGAGTGTGTTGCCATGATTGAACATCCCGACAGACGTGCGTTGCACAACGAAGTGCATGCACGCCCCCCCGAACCTATGCAAGCACCGCTGGCCATCAGCCATGTGGTGATGCTGGCTGACAGCACGGCGCGAGAAGCCAGCCGCGGGCATTTACAAGCCTTATTGCGTGACCACCATTTGCCCGTGCCAGATGCGCACACCAACCATTTGCGGCTAGAGATTGGCACTTGGCGGTTGCGCTGGGAATTGCACACCGAATTTGTCACCTGGACCTTCATGGTCGATGCCCCAGAGGGCTTGCCCAACACCGACGATTACGGCATGGCCTTGCGTTCATTGCCCCAGCAATGGCTTGACCAATTGCCAGGCCAATGCCTGGCGCGAATCAACCTGTGGGCAAAACGGACCCATGATCTGAGTGACCGCGATGAATTGCACCAACAGTTCCGCGAAGATTCTCTGGTGGCGTGTCAATTGGCCGAAGGCACGGCGACCTTGCACACCGATTTTCAAATCGGTCCCGACGGTTGTTCGCGCATGTTGTTGCGGGTAGGGCAGGTTTCTCAACGCCGTCTGGGTCGCATGGTGCAGCGTCTGCTGGAAATCGAAACCTACCGCATGATGGCTTTGTTGGGTTTGCCGGTGGCGCGCAGCGCTGCACCTTCTCTGGCGCAGGCTGAACAAGAGCTTGCCGATTTGGCCCAAGCCATTCGCAGCGCCCGACACGACGAAGAAGCCGTGTTGCTCGAACGCTTGACCCGATTGGCTGGCCAAGTGGAGGGCTTATACGCATCGCAACACTCGCGGTTTTCTGCCAGCAAAGCCTATTTCGAATTGGTAGACCGGCGCATACAAGATATCCGTGAATCCCGATTGCCCGGCTTTCAGTCGATCGGTGAATTCATGGATCGGCGTTTGTCGCCTGCCCGCAGCACGTGTGATTGGGTGGCCAGACGCCAAACCGCTTTGTCTGAGCGGGTGTCGCGCATGAGCAATTTGTTGCGCACACGCGTGGACTTTCAACAAGAACAAAGCAGCCAAGCCTTGCTGGCGGCAATGAACAAGCGCCAAGGCATGCAACTCAAATTGCAAACCACGGTCGAGGGCTTATCGGTGGCTGCCATCACCTATTACATTGCTGGCTTGATGCACTATGTCGCCGAGGGCCTGGCCGCCAAAGGTTGGGTCAATGATCCGACCATGGCCACTGCGTTGGCCGTGCCGGTGATTGTGCTGGTGGTCTGGTGGTTCACCCGCCGATTGCACTACAAGGTATTTCGTCCTGACGCATAAATTTTTTCTCCCGCCCGTGCCGCACTGCGGTTTTTTTCTTCCTCTCGCCACTACAACATGTCTTTCCAGTTCAACAATCCCTATCTCAGCACACGCCTACCCGTGTTTGCCCGCAACATCGTGTCCACCTCGCACCCTTTGGCCGCACAAGCCGGTTTGCGCCTATTGGGCCAGGGTGGTAATGCCGTTGATGCAGCGATTGCTGCCGCGGCGGTGTTGACCATCGTCGAACCTGTCAGTTGTGGCATGGGTTCAGATGCATTTTGCATTTTGTGGGACGGCCAGCAACTGCATGGCCTCAATGCATCGGGGCGCGCCCCAAAAGCGTGGACGCCCGAATATTTCCAACGCAAATATGGCGACAACGCCATGCAACCCCCCAAACGCGGCATCGATTCGGTGACCGTGCCCGGCGCGGTGTCGAGTTGGGTGGCGTTGAGCGAACGGTTTGGCAAATTGCCTTTCGAAGACTTGATGCAACCGGCGATTGAAATCGCAGAACGCGGTTTCTTGCTCAGCGTGGTGGTGCAGGAAAAATGGGCTGCACCTGTAGATGAGTTGCGGGTACAGCCGGGTTTTGAGCAAGCGTTTTTGCCGCGCGGCAGGGCGCCCGCAGTGGGCGAGTTGTTTCAATTTCCCGCAGCCGCCAAGGGCTTGCGAGCGATTGGTAAAACCAAAGGTCAGGCGTTTTACGGTGGTGAAATCGCCCACGCTGTACAGCGTTTTTCACAGGCACAGGGTGGTGCATTGATGGCTTCTGACTTCGAGGCGTATCAAGCCGAATGGGTGACACCGATTTCCATGGACTACCGTGGTCACACCTTGCATGAAATTCCGCCCAACGGCCAGGGCATTGCCGCGTTGATTGCGTTAGGCATCTTGGACAACTTTGATCTGGCTGCGCTGCAACGCGACGGTGTGGATTCGCAGCATCTGCAAATCGAAGCCATGAAACTGGCGTTTGCCGATGTCTACCGTTATGTGGCTGATGCGCAAAGCATGGAAGTGACGGCGGCGCAAATGCTGGACAAGTCTTATTTGAAAGAACGTGCCAAGCTGATTGACATGAAACGTGCACAAGATTTCAAAGCTGGCAACCCTGCCAAGGGCGGCACCATCTACCTCACAGCCGCCGATGAAAACGGCATGATGGTCAGTTTCATTCAAAGCAATTACATGGGCTTTGGTTCGGGCTGTGTCGAACCGGAATTTGGTGTCAGTTTGCAAAACCGTGGCCATGCGTTTGCAGTGCGCAACACGGGCTTGAACCCCGCCAATCTGGTGGCGCCGGGCAAGCGGCCGTTTCACACCATCATCCCGGCGTTTCTCACCAAAGACGGCCAACCGGTGATGAGCTATGGCGTGATGGGCGCGAACATGCAACCGCAAGGCCATGTGCAAACGCTGGTGCGCATGTTGGATTACGCGCAAAACCCGCAAGCGGCTTGCGATGCGCCGCGCTGGCGTTACAACGAAGGCTTGGTCATCAATGTCGAGTCCGGCATGGATGCGCAAACCGTGCAAGGATTGAAGCAACGCGGTCACCACATGGAAGTCATCAACGACAGCTACCAAGACTTTGGTTCTGGTCAGTTCATCTGGCGCATGGGCGACCCCAAGGTCGAGGGCTATGTCGCCGCCAGCGATTCACGGCGCGATGGTTTGGCCGCAGGTTTTTGAATCTTGGACCCAAGCCATGCGACTGTGAAGCGTTGGTCCACGCCCACCGGCGGCATTTTGTTGGCGCTGGCTGGCGCCACGGCATTCAGCGGCAAAGCCATCATCGTCAAGCTGTCCTACCGCTACGGGGTGGATGCGGTGACCGTCATCATGTACCGCATGTTGATGGCGTTGCCGTTTTTTCTGGCGATGTCTTGGTGGGCCTCCCGCAGCACGCATGCCTTGGCCAACCCTTTGGGGCGACGCGATGCATGGGCCATCGCCGGTTTGGGTTTTTTGGGCTATTACTTGGCCAGCTTTTTGGATTTTTTGGGACTGCAAACCATCACGGCCAGCCTCGAGCGCTTGATTTTGTATTTGAATCCCACCTTGGTCTTGTTGCTCAGTTGGCTGGTTTATAAACACCCTATACAAGCGAGACGCGCCTGGGCCATGGCCGTCAGCTATGGCGGCGTGTTGGTGGTGTTTGCGCACGAGATGAGTTTCAGTGGCGAAGGCGTGGTGACAGGTTCGGTTTTTGTGTTGGCAAGTGCATTGAGTTATGCCCTTTATTTGATGTTCAGCGGACAAATGGTCAAGCGGGTGGGGGCCTTGCGATTGGTGGGATGGGCGTCTTCGGTGGCTTGTGTCTGTTGCTTGGTGCAATTTGCCATACTCAAGCCACTGTCGGCCGCGTTGGTGCCAACGCCAGTGCTTTGGTTGGCGTTGCTCAACGCCACCGCGTGTACTGTCGCACCGGTGCTGTTGGTGATGCTGGCGATCGAGCGGATTGGCGCGGCGCTGACTTCGCAGGTGGGCATGGTGGGCCCGATGGCTACGCTCGTGTTGGGCGTGTTGGTGTTGGGTGAACCGTTGAATATGTGGATAGGGCTGGGCACGGTGCTGGTGCTCGGTGGTGTGTATATGGCTTCGCAAACAGGAGAAAAAACATGGACTTAGGCATTCAAGGTAAATGGGCGTTGGTGGGCGGCGCAAGCAAGGGCTTGGGCTGGGGTTGTGCCAGTGCATTGGCGCAGGCTGGTGTGAATCTGGTGATGGTGTCGCGCGGTGCGCCCGCCCTGGAAGCCGCTGCGGCCGGTCTGCGGCAGCACGGCGTGACGGTACTGACCGTGGCGCAAGACATCACTACCCACGCGGGCCGCGAAGCGATTTGGTCCGTGGCGGGTGGCCCTGGCAAAAACTTCGACATCGTGGTGACCAATGCCGGCGGCCCACCCAGTGGCGACTTTCGTGAATGGGACCGCGAGGCCTGGATCAAGGCGGTAGACGGCAATATGCTCACGCCGATCGAACTGATCAAAGCCACCATCGATGGCATGGCGTCACGCGGTTTCGGCCGGATTGTCAACATCACGTCCAGCGCGGTCAAAGCACCCATCGACGTGCTGGGCTTGTCCAATGGCGCACGCAGCGGTTTGACAGGTTTCATCGCAGGTTTGTCGCGCAACCCCAGCATTGCCAAACACAATGTCACCATCAACAACTTATTGCCCGGCGCGTTTGACACCGACCGTTTGAAAAGTATTTTGCAAGCCACCGCAGAAAAAACGGGCAAAAGCGTGGACGAATTGGCGCAAGCGCGCCGCGCCAGTGCCCCGGCCCATCGCTTTGGCCATCCGGAAGAATTCGGGCAAACCTGTGCTTTTTTGTGCAGCCAGCATGCCGGTTTCATCAATGGCCAAAACATCTTGATTGACGGCGGGGCATACCCGGGTGCATTCTGATGGGGCAGGGCATCGATAACCAACAATTGGCTTGGCCTGATCACCAAGCGGTCGCCCATTTGCCGGGCTCATTGCCCATGGGTGGTGTGGTGCCGATGACGCCGGTGCATGCGTTCGTGCAAACCCCGGACTTGCTTCGCTGGCCTTCACAAACCGATTTGCAGCCCAAACGACACGACATCGACTTGGGCGGGTTACTGGCGTTTGTCATCGAAGATGTGGTGACCGACCCAGAAGCCGATGCGATCGTGGTTGCCAGCGAACGCATGGGTTACCGCGAAGAAGCCCCCGGCATCGCCACGCCGCCAGGCATGCGCATGAACAAATCGGTGCATTGGATGGCTGACGACGCCATGATGGCACCGTTGTTTGAACGCATGGCGCATTTGCTGCCGCCGGTGTTGGCGGGTGCCGATTTATTGCCAGCGCTCAGCCACCGCATCAATATGTACCGCTATGACGACAGCGATGTATTCAATTTGCACACCGACGGCAGTTGGCCCGGCTACAGCTTGAATGAAGACAGAACCGAGATGCAAGTGTGGGACGAGCGCATCAGTTCTGGCTTGACCATGTTGCTTTATTTGAATGGGCCTGCAGACGGTGTGGTTGGCGGCAACACCCGCTTGTACAAACGCGATGGAACTTCGGTGGATGTGTCACCGGTCAAAGGCTCGGCATTGTTTTTCCGCCATGGGTTTGGCTTGGATTCGGTCAGGCATGTCGGATGCGTGGTGCATGGCCCCGTGTCGAAATATGTGGCACGCATCAATGTGATGTACATCGCTCCTTGAACGCGCTGGGTTGCTCAGGCGTGGGCTATCGCCTGTCGGGCATCGGTATGAGGCATGACATGGATTTGTAAGGCGAGTTGTAATTCGTTGATTTGCACCGGTTTGGGAATGAATGCGTTCACGCCCACGGCGGCGGCGCTGTCTCGTGCCTCTTTGAACACATCGGCGGTCAATGCAATCACCGGAATACGCGATTTGGGGCACGGCAGCGCCCGGATACAACGCGTGGCCTCTAAACCGTCCATCACTGGCATGTGGATGTCCATCAGCACCACATCAAACTCCTCTTCAGAGAGGGCTTGCAAAGCCAGTTGACCGTTGTCGCAAAACTTGGCTTGGTGGCCCATGCGTTGCAACAATACCGAGAGAAATTTTTGGTTGACCGGATGGTCTTCAGCCACCAAGATGCGCAAGCTGGGTGGCGCATGCGGTGTGGCTTTGTCGCTGGTGGGTTCAATCACTGAAGGGGAGGTCATGGGCTGGTGTGCCACCCAAGGCATGCTCAACACAAAGGTCGAGCCAACGCCGGGTTGGCTGCGTACTTGGATGTCTCCACCGAGCAAGCGCGCCAATGACATGGAAATTTCCAAACCCAATCCCGCGCCACTGAACTGCCGCGATAAACCGGCGTCCGCTTGGTAGAAGCGTTGAAACAATTTGCCCAGGACAGTCGACTCCATGCCAATACCTGTGTCTTGGATGGAGAACTCAACCAGCGCTGGGTGGTTTTCAAAGGTATGCGTTTGCAAGCCCAACACGACTTGGCCGCGCTCGGTGAATTTGATGGCGTTGTTCAACAGGTTCAACAAAATTTGGCGCAAGCGGGTGGCATCCGACTTGATCCACAGGGCTTGGTCGGGCAGACCTTGCAACTCAAACGCCAATTGTTTTTGCATCGCCAGTGGCCGCATGATGGCTTGAGCTTCCAGCATCAAACTGCGCAATTCAACTGCTCCGTTGTGCATATGCAGTTTGCCCGACTCCATCGCCGACATGTCCAAAATATCGTTGAGCAATTTCAAAAAATGGCCTGCCGAATCGTTGACGGTTTTGACCAAGTCCGCTTGTTGTGCGGATAAAGGCGTGCTGCCTAACAAACTCAACATACCCACAATGCCGTTGAACGGTGTGCGCAATTCATGGCTCATGTTGGCCAAAAACAAACTTTTGCCGCGACTGGCTGCCTCGGCATCTTGTTGGGCTTGGCGTAACTCCTTGTTGAGCGCTTCCAAGGCGGCTTTTTCAAACAGGTGGGCGCGGTTGCGGTGTAACAAGGCACCCGCAGAGATCATCAAGAACACCAACAATGCCCCTGTTAACCCAATGATTTGTTGGTTTTGCTGCAGCATGTTGTTGATCTGCTGCTCCATGAGCTGCGACACCATTTGGTCAGTGGAAATGCCCAATGCTCGGGTTTGTTCACCGAATGCGGTCATGCTGTTTTGCAAAGCCAGCCATTGGGGGTGTTGCAGGTCGTCATGGGCAAGTGCCGCGCGTGCTTGTTGTGCGACATCGTGCATTGCATCCACCGCAGTGATGTTTTGCGGGTTTTTGAACATGAACCCAGAATTCCCCGCATCGCGCACTTGGTCTATGGTGTTGGCGAGAGCATCCAACCGTGCAATCAGTGTGTCTTTGGATAACGGGTCTTGGCCACTCAGGTGTGTATCCAGCGCATGTTGAAACTGCAAAAATTCACGGTCCAGCATGAATGCTGGCGCAGTCGGTGCATCGATCCGCATCTGGCTTTGTTCCAACAACGCTTGCCGTTGGGTCAGTTCAAACGCCAACAACACCGACATGGCGGCAGCGACCACACTGGTCAAGACAAACATGCGTATGCATGACGGGGTGGCTTTGAAAGGTTGGATGGTGGTCATGGTTTCACCACAAACACATCGGTGTTGAGAGATGGTGTTTGTGAGTTTTTTGGTATGAGTTCACAGGCAGTCCTTTAGTAAGAAAGCACTTAAAAAATCCACTGTTTCAAGATGTTAAAGGGCTGTAAAGCCAGCCTCAATCTTAGAAAAAGAAAATAATGCTGATAAGTAAATATAAGACTAATAAAGATGTATTTATTTAATTAATACAGATACTTATAGGTATAAATTATTTACAACAACCTGCTCAGGATTTGCGCGATGACACCCAAATGCCGCCGACGATCAGCACAAACGCCACCGCATGAAAGCCTTGTGGCGACTCGCCCAAGGTGACGGTAGAGATCAGTGCGGCAAACAAGGGCGTGAGGTTGGCAAAAAAGCCAGCGATGTTGGGCCCGACCCGTTGAATGCCCAAACCCCAACTGCGGTAAGCCAGCAAAGCCGGGCCCAAAGCCACAAACAGCACGCTGGCAGCCAGCGGCCAGCCCCAATCAATATAGGGGTTCTTGCTGAACTGCCATTCAGCGGCGGTGAATGCGCCGCTCCACAGCAAACCGAACACCATTTGCGCGCTTAAAAAATAGGTCCAGTTGCTGCGAATTTCCGGCGGATCGACTGGCTGCGCCACCAGCCAGCTGTACCAAGCCCAACACAGCACAGCAATCAAGATATAGACATCGCCAATCACCAGTTGCACCTTTTGCAAGGTGTTCCAGTCACCTCGACCCAGCACGCACAACACGCCTGCGATCGACAAGGCCGCGCCCAACACTTGTCGCGCCGTCACCGATTGTTTGTAAAACAACGCGCCCAACACCAGCATGAACACCGGCACGCTGGCACCGACCAAGGTCACGTTGATTGGCGTCGAGGTATGCAGCGCCAAATACTGGAAGCTGTTGTAGCAACCGACACCCAGCAGGCTCATGAGCCCATAGCGTCGCCAATGCGCCCACATCGGGCTCGACGGTTTGAGCACTGGGTACGACCACGGCAGCAGCAGTGCAAAGGCCAACAGCCACCTGAAAAAATTCAGCGTGATCGGCGGCACCATGTCCGCCACGACCCGACCCAATACGCTGTTGCCGGCCCATACCAACGGTGGCAACAACAACAAACCTGCAGTGGCCAGATCCAGCGTGGGTTTGACGGGGGAGGGCGTGTTTTCTGCCATGTGGGCGACTCTAACCCAGTTGCGTGGACAATCACGCGACGGGGTCTGTGGACAGGCCTCTGCGATCACAACCACACCAGAGGAGTCAGGCATGAGCAAAGCCATTCAATTCAAACAAACCGGCGGTCCAGATGTTTTGCAACTGGCAGATGTCTCTGTGGGCGAACCCGGCCCCGGCGAGGTGCGCATAGCGCACAAAGCGGTCGGTTTGAATTACATCGATGTCTACCATCGCACCGGTTTGTACCCGTTGCCATTGCCGCACGGCTTGGGCATGGAAGGTGCTGGTGTGGTGGAAGCGGTTGGCGAAGGCGTGACCCACTTGAGAGCCGGTGACCGCGCGGCTTATGCCAGCGCACCGCCAGGAAGCTATTGCGAAGCGCGTGTGATGCCCGCCAAAAATGTGTGCAAATTGCCTGACAACATTTCGTTTGAGACCGCTGCCGGCATGATGCTCAAAGGCATGACGGTGCAGTACCTGCTCAAACGCACCTTGCCGCAAGCCGGACTGCATGCAGGTGATTTGATTTTGTTCCACGCCGCCGCTGGCGGTGTGGGTTTGATCGCTTGCCAATGGGCCAAGGCTTTGGGTTTGCAATTGATCGGTACCGCAGGCAGTGACGAAAAATGCGCCTTGGCCAAAGCCAATGGCGCGGCCCATGTGATCAACTACAACAAGGAAGATTTCGAGGCACGTGTCAAAGACATCACCCACGGCAAAGGCGTGAAAGTGGTGTACGACTCGGTGGGCAAAGACACCTGGGACAAATCGCTCAATTGCTTGTCACCGTTTGGTTTGATGGCCAGTTTTGGCAATGCCTCCGGACCGGTCGAACCGTTCGCACCTGGCACTTTGGGTGCCAAAGGCTCTATTTATGTGACGCGCCAAACCTTGTTCACGCATATCGCCACGCGCGAGACCAACCAGCAAATGGCAGAAGATTTGTTTGACGTGGTCGGCAGTGGCAAAGTGAAAATCCACATCGAACAGCGCTATGCGTTGGGCGATGCGGCGCAGGCGCACCGTGATTTGGAAGCCCGCAAAACCACTGGCAGCACCTTATTGACGCTGTGACGGTGACAGGCTTGGGCCGCCTGCGGCCCCATGTCGTTTTTTGGACGGTGCTCGCATTGTGGGTCAATGCGCTGCCTCTGCTCACGCCCATCTTGAACGAAGGCGATTCGGTGCTTTATGCAGCGCTGTCGCAGCACATGGTGATGAGTGGCAATTGGAATGATTTGATCTTGGATGGCCGTGACTGGTTGGACAAGCCGCATTTCCCGTTTTGGCTGGGTGCGCTGTCGTTCCAAGCACTGGGCGTCAGTGTGTTCGCCTACATGTTGCCCGGATTTTTGTTTCATTTGCTGGGCGGTTATTACACCTACCGCATCGCACGGTTGTTCGATGACCGTGACACCGCTTTGGTTGCTTTGCTGGTGTATGCGTCTGCCTACCACCTGATGTACACCACCACTGCGTTGAAGGCTGAAGCCTTTTTGACCGGCAGCATCATGGCAGCTTGTTACCACTGGTTGCGTTTTGACACGCACCACCGCATGAAGCATGTGTTGCTCGGTGCGGTGTTCAGTGCCATGGCGGTGATGACCAAGGGCGTGTTTACCTTGATCACCATCGGCAGCGGATTGGTGTGCATGTGGGCCTACCAAGGGCGCTGGCGCGAGTTGTTCCGTTTGAAATGGTGGCTGGCAGGGTTGCTGACCGCTGTGTGTGTGACGCCAGAATTGCTGGCCTTGTACCGACAGTTTGACGCGCATCCCGAAAAAACCGTGTTCAACCAAACCGGTGTGTCTGGCATCCGTTTTTTCTTGTGGGACAGCCAGTTTGGCCGCTTCTTCAATACCGGGCCGATCACCAACCAAGCCGGCAACAAACTGTTTTTTGTGGCGGTGTTTTTGTGGGCATTTTTGCCATGGGTGGCGGCGTTTGGTGTGTCCTGTTGGCAAACCGTGCGTGGTTGGTCTGACAGGCAGGTCGCATGGCGTTCAAGGTGGGTGTACTTGGCGGGCAGCTTTGCGGTGAGCTTTGTGATGTTCAGCCTGACCAGTTTTCAATTGGACTACTACACCGTCATCGTCTATCCGTTTGCGGCACTGATGTGTGCGCCATGGTTGGTGTCGGCCTGTCGCCAACCATCCCGTCGGGCTGCGCGTTGGATGCAAGCCGTTGTCGGCCTTTTGACCTTCGTGTTGGCCGTGTGGGTGGCTTGGCAAGTCGGCCACGCGCAGACCCTGTGGGGCTTGGCTGCAGCCGTGCTGTGTTGGTTGGCTTATGCCGTGTGGCAACGCCAACAGCAGCATGGGTTGACGGTGTTGGTGCATCCGGTGGCGGCGGTGTTGTCGTTGTATGCCGTGTTAGAGGCCATGACCTTGGTGGCGCACACACGCTACAGCATTCCTTATAACGTGCTGCCGTGGCTGGCCAGCCAACCCCATTGGCCGGTGATGGTTTATCGCTTGGACCCGCCGGTGGCATACGAGTTGGGCTTGTATCGACAAAGCGCCCCCAGTGTGCGTGTCAGCCAAGCCAGCGAACTGCCGCAAAGCGGCGCCTATTTTTTGATCGCCAAAACCAGCGATTTGCAAGATTTTCGTGATCTCGACTTACGCGCCCAGCCGTTGATTGAAGCCCAATGGGTCGACCACAAAACAGGCACGCTGCCCAGGCAAATCGCCTTGGCTGCCGGGCGAGCGCCCACCGAAAGTTTCAGTGTTTACAAAGTGCTGCCGCGCTGAAATGTTCAGGCGCGTGTGCGCCTCACGCGTATCAATTCATCGGCTATCAAGCACACTGCACCCACGCTGATGGCGCTGTCGGCCACGTTAAACGCGGGGAAATGGCCTTGGTAGAAAACGGGAGACAGCCAGTCCCAGTGAAAGTCTAAAAAGTCGATCACATGGCCCCACAGCATTCGGTCAACCACATTGCCCACTGCGCCGCCCAGCACCAAGGACAAGGCAAAACAAAACAACGTTTGCTGCGGATGGCTGCGCAGTAACCACACCATGAAACCCGCCGCTGCTATGCCAATGCCGGTGAACAACCAGCGTTGCCAGCCCGAAGCGGTGGACAAAAAAGAAAAGGCAGCGCCGCTGTTGTGCACCCGCACCAGGTTGAAATACGACGTGACCGCTTGGCTGTCACCCAGCTCAAAGCGGCTGATGACCAGCAGTTTGGTGAATTGGTCAAACAACAGTATGGCGGCTGCTATACCCAGCCACAAGAACAGAGAACGGTGTGAGGAACGTGCCATGGTCAATCAGGCGAATGCGCGTTGTTCACCGCTGCTGTGCAAATTGCTGTCGCAGCGTGCACACAGGCTGGGGTGGGCAGCCACACTGCCTACATCTGGGCTGTAATGCCAGCAGCGTTCGCATTTGGTGTGGGACGAAGGTGTCACAGACACCGACAGTTCATTACCGGCTTTGAGTTGCATGCCTGAGACGATGAACACAAACTTCGCATCCTGCCCCAGACTCTGCAGCAAGGCCATGTCTTGCGGATTGACGCCGAGCACGACCTCGGCTTGCAGGGGTGAGCCCACTGAACCTTGGCTGCGTACGTTTTCAATTTCTTTGTTCACTGCGTCGCGTATGTCGCGAATGCGCGACCATTTCTCCAGCAAGCCGGTGTCTGCGGCGGGCAGGGCCACATAAGTGTCTTTGAAGATGGTGTTGCCCAAGCCCAAAACGCCCCATGCTTCTTCTGCGGTGAAACTCAAAAACGGCGCCATCCAGCGCAACATGGCTTGGGTGATATGCCACAGCGCGGTTTGTGCGCTGCGTCTGGCGTGCGAGCCAGCGGCCGTGGTGTAGAGGCGGTCTTTGAGCACATCCAAATAAAACGCGCCCAAGTCTTCCGAACAGTAAACCTGCAATTTGGACACCACCGGGTGGAATTCATAACGGCCATAGTGGCCACCTTCAAACACCCGGGTTTGTGGGTTGAATTGACCGACGATATCGGCTTGCAATTGCGCCGCGCGGCTGAGCGCGTAGCGGTCGACCTCCAACATGTCGTTCAGCGCAACGGCATCGCGTTGGATGTCAAAGTCGCTGGTGTTGGCCAACAAAAATTTCAAGGTGTTGCGTACGCGCCGATAGGTGTCGACCACACGCGCCAAAATTTTGTCGTCGATGTTGAGGTCGCCCGAGTAATCGGTAGAGGCCACCCACAACCGCACAATTTCTGCGCCGAGTTTGTCGGTGACTTCTTGCGGCACCACGGTATTGCCCAGGGATTTGCTCATCTTGCGGCCTTGGCCGTCGGTGGCAAAACCGTGCGTCAGCAAACCTCGGTAAGGCGCGCGGCCATAGAGCGCGCACCCCAGCAGCAAGGAGCTGTGAAACCAACCTCGGTGTTGGTCGTGGCCTTCTAAATACAGGTCGGCTTCGGGGCCGCTGTCGTGAAACGGTGCGCGGTCGTAAGCGTCTTTGTGGCTGCCGCGCAGCACGTGCTCGAAGGTGGAACCGGAATCAAACCAGACTTCCAAAATATCGGTGCTTTTGCTGTAGTCGTCTGCATTGGCGGATTGACCTTTACCTTGCGCTGTCAACAAAGTTTGAATGTCATTCACACTGGCGCGACTCCAAGCTTCGACGCCCCCTTGCTCGACCATGGCGGCTGCGATGTCCAAAACAGCCATCGTGTCCGGGTGTAATTCACCGCTGTCTTTGTGCAACAAAAACGGCACCGGCACGCCCCAACTGCGCTGGCGCGAAATACACCAATCTGGGCGGTTGGCAATCATGTCGCGCAAACGGGTTTTGCCGTTCTCTGGATAAAAGCGGGTGTGTTCAATCGCTTGCAGTGCCAGTTGACGCAATGTTTGGCTGGCCTTGTCGGTGGTGAACACGCCTTCGCCCTCGTCCATGCGGATGAACCATTGCGCTGCCGCTCGGTAAATCACCGGTGATTTATGACGCCAGCAATGCGGGTAACTGTGCGTGATGCCGTGGGTGGACAACAAGCGTCCGGCGTTTTTTAGCGCGTCCAAAATGACGGGCACAGCCTTCCAAATATGTTGTCCCCCAAACAGCG
>Ga0192647_100360_pt1 | contig 31912 bp, 27 predicted proteins | sample LauGreFa1BDMLBSN_2_FD_133046 | JGI IMG/M metagenome (GOLD analysis project Ga0192647, IMG submission 133046) | Freshwater lake microbial communities from Lake Michigan, USA - Fa13.BD.MLB.SN - reassembly | ecosystem: Environmental > Aquatic > Freshwater > Lake | place: Lake Michigan, USA... | reverse complement strand
TCTATTCCTATTCTTTTAATAATTTCAGCCCTTTCATCTGAATAGGTAGAATAATTTTCATATACAGCATTTGGATTGATAAATTGTCCACCAATTGCTATAAGTTTAAATGTTGCAGTACTTGAGATCAAATTATCCATTAACCATTGCAATTGTTTTTCCCCTAAAATTGTTCTTTTTCCAGTTTTGCTTTTATTTGGGGATCTAAATGTTCTATTATCCAATAAAAATACTTGTACATCTCCCCATTGAAAAGTAGTATAATTACCATCTGCATCAAATGGTTGCGGATTCCCCCAAAACATTGAAAAAGCCTGTTTTGTATATGATTTTAGTGTATATCCTCTATCTCCATCATTTGGACCATAATCATGATCATCCCAAATAGCATAATGATGTGTAGAAGCTAATAATGGCTGTAATTCTTTTAATGATCTAGTATGTGTATATCGATTTATAATACCAGTTCTGGAACCATAATCTGCTTCGCGTAAATATGTATTATCTCCTAACCATAACATTAAATCGGGTTTCTGATTAGCAATACTTTGAACTATTTCATAATTAGTCCCATACTGTTTTCCTGGTCTATCATATTGTTCTTCATTAACATAAAAACAACTTCCTAAAGCTATTTTAAGATCAGGCGGATCTGTTCTCCATTGCCAAAGTGCAGGCGTTTGAAAGGTTAATGGATAAGCAAAGTTCTGTTTTTTATTGTTTATAAATACTTCATACACATATTTTTTTCCTGGTTCTACTTTGTCTGCAATACACTTTACAGTGAATGCATTCTGCTCAATTGCTTTTTCCACTTTTGTAGAATACTTTTTTGAATTAGGTTCAGATGTATATTCAATTCTACACTCTGCTTCTTTCATTGTTTGTAGCCAAATAGTTACTTCTTTCATCTCTCCATGGGCAACCATAGGTCCAGACGCAATAATTGATTGGCTTAAGATTGTTTCTTGCTGAAAAAAAGAATATAAAATGACAAGAAAAGTTATAAATTTCAGGTGATTCATAATGTTCATTATATCAGTTTAACATTGTAGATAGAAAGGTATACAAATGTCTTTGTTTTTTTTGCCATCTTCAAGATAATTTCACATTATACTAGGATTATTATATGTTATTCGAAGAGATATATTCTTATTGCATGTCAAAAAAAAGAAGTGTTGAATCATTTCCTTTTGATGAATTTACATTGGTTATAAAAGTAGAAAATAAAATATTTGCACTCTTATCAATAGACAAGCCTGGATTTATCAATCTCAAACATCATTCTTTACTCATTCCAGAATTATTAGAACAATATCAGGCTATTAATCCTGGTTATCATATGAATAAAAATCATTGGATTACTATATGTTATAATGATGGAAGCCTATCTGCATCTTTTATTCAGTCTCTAATCGATATTTCTTATTCATTAATTGTTGAATCACTTCCCAAACGTAAAAGATTACGATTACAAGCAATATGTAAGATAATCCCTTATCAAAGCGAAGAATATAAAGCTTGTTTGGCTTTAAGAAATGAGGTCTTAAGACAACCCCTAGGCTTACATTTTAATGAAAAAGATCTTGCTGATGATCTGCACGATATACATATTATTGCAAGCACCGAAGATCATGTACTCGGTTGCCTGATTCTGAAAGATATTGATAAAACTAAGGTGAAAATGAGGCAAGTTGCGGTTAGTCCAAAATTTCAAGGAATGGGAATAGGAAAAGACATGGTACAATTTGCCGAACAAACTGCTTTACGAATGCATTATACTACCATAGAACTTCATGCTAGATTGGAATCAGCTCCCTTTTATGATTCCTTACTGTATACAAGATTAGGCAATCAATTCTTAGAAGTGAATATTCCACATATTAAAATGTATAAGAATCTCTAATCATTTGGATTATATGGTTTTACCATAATTACTTCTTCTCTTTCCATCATAACTGCTCCTGGATGTGAGCCTTTTTTCTTTCTGATATATTTTTTAAATGTATAAGACACAGGAGTATAACTAGCATTTCTTGATTGAGAATAATATGCAGCTATCGCGGCTGCTTTTTCAATGATATGTTTTGGCGGTATTCCTTTTCCTTTAATTATGGCATGGCTGCCGCTAACTCCCCTTGCATGAAGCCATATATCATTTGGCTTGGCAAATTGTTTCGTTAACTGATCATTATTTTCGGCATTTTTCCCTAAATACACTATGAAATCCTCGCTTAATTCGAAAACTCTATAAGGTGAATCATGCTGAGTTTGTGTCTTTTGAATACCTACAACGATCGAAGAATATTTACTATTTAAGGATTCAATCTGCTTACTTGTATTACAAGTACTTATATCTTTTTTTAATATTAGTAGATTCTCTAAGGTTTGTAGTAATTGTGGATATTTTTGTTGATTGATTTTTTCTTTGATTTTGTTTTTTCTAGCTTTTTCAAAATATAATTCAGCATTTTCAATGCAAGTTTTATTCTTAATTACAGGAACAGAAACGTACTGACCTTCATTGTCAACACATTGCAATGTATCTGTTACTATATTGTGTGATTTATATGTCTGTTCTAATAATAGATTACCATATAATATTGCTTTTGCAATTCTATCTGCTGATTTAGATTGATCTGTGATTTGGCTTAATGATCTCTGTATTTTTTCAATTGACAGACCAATTTTCTTCTCAATATTTTCCTTCGATTTTAGAAATGAATTACTTTTTATTTCTAAGCCTTTGGCTCTTCTAATTGCTTCACTAATTGACTCCCCTTTCCACAAAAGCTCTGGATACTGTTCCAATTCGATGCAAGAGATGATTGATTGATGTTCAGCATTTCTATAAAGATAAAATTGATTTGATATAAGGGCTAGATCTCTTATCTGTAATGCATATAATAATAGCTCATCTATATCATTTGAGTGTACATCGAAGATTGTTAATGAGTCTGTAAATCTTTTTCCTTTTTTCTCAAAAAACCGACATAAGACTTCCTTGGCATAGATTGGACCAAGTAATAATGAACATGATGAAAGAGCATCTACAATTGGTGTATCTGGAGGGAACGAAGTAAAACTCTTTGGTGGCATAGTTTCAGGTATAAATGAATCACCATGAGTCAATGTAGTTTTCTTAAAAGTGGACAATATCATATCATCTTTGCTAACACTATATATAGCATTAGATGCACCTCCATAGAACATAGCTACAATAGACCCGCCTGTTAATGAAATCCTAATAATTCTATCAAAAGGATGAATTGTACAATCAATAAACTGCATGCCGATCAATTCAGGAAACATTGACACAGCATTATATTTTGCTTTATGTGAATTACCTTTTAGATATATACATGAATTACCAGAATTCATAGAGAATTCTAATGCCTGAATAATACCATGATATTCAAATTGTATGATAAGAGTGTTTTTTTCTTGAGAATATATATCTGTAATAATATGATTCTTAAGGATGATAGAACATTCCGCAGCACAATGAAAAAGTGTATAATAATGTCTATGCAAGTACATAATTAAGCTTGAAAAAGAGATATTCTAATTGATAATCAAAACAATTTAACCGTATGGCTTTTGTATTTTTACATTTATAAATAGCTAAACAGCAACACAATAATACACAATGCTTCAATTACATGAATACAGTTAACTCACAAATAGAGATTAAGACATTACAAAGAAACCTTGGCTTTAAGGAATCTTTAGCATTAAATATGATTGATATGGTAGGAATTGGGCCATTTATTGTTTTGCCAATGGTAATTCAGTCTATGAATGGTCCACAAGCAATTATAGCTTGGATTGCGGGTGCATTACTTGCATTTGTAGATGGATGTATTTGGGCGGAATTAGGAGCTGCAATGCCAAAAGCAGGAGGAAGTTATGAATTTCTAAAAGAGAGCTATGGTAAATTTTCTTTTGGAAAGATTATGTCTTTCTTATTTATATGGCAAACTGTCTTTCAAGCGCCTTTGGTTATTGCTTCAGGTTCAATTGGTTTTTCACAATATTTCTCTTATGTAATGCCAGTTTCTTTGATTCAACAAAAAATGATTGCTGGCGGGATTGTTATACTTATCTTCCTTTTATTATATAGAAATATTAAGGATATAGGAAAAATATCTTTAGTATTATGGATTACTGTTATTGGAACTATGGCATGGTTAATATTTGGAGGTATAACACATTTTAATTCTACCTATGCTTTTGATATTCCTTCAGAACCTAGTGTATTTTCTTCATTATTTTTTGCAGGATTAGGCCATGCAATGTTAAAAACTGTGTATTCATATTTGGGTTATTACAATGTTTGTCATTTGGGTGGAGAAATTTCTGAACCAGAAAATATTATACCCAAAAGTATATTCTATTCGATTGCAGGAATAGCATTATTGTATTGTGCCTTACATATTAGTATCATTGGAGTAATACCTTGGCAACAAGCTGCCCAATCTCAGTTTATTGTCAGTACATTTGTTCAAAGTATCTATGGATCTACTGCAGCATATATAGCAACTATTTTAGTATTAATTATAGCTTTTAGCTCTCTGTTTGCTGTCACCTTAGGATATTCAAGAATCCCTTATGCAGCAGCCAAAGATGGAGTTTTTTTTAAAGTTTTTGCTAAGCTACATCCTACCAAACATTTTCCGCATATCTCATTGATTATTTTATGTTCTGTTGCCTTTCTATTTAGTTTACTATTTAGAATGAGTGAAATTATTAGCGCAATTGTTGCAATGAGAGCATTAGTCCAATTTATCGGTGGCGGTGTCGGGCTGGTATTGTTAAGAAAGAAAAATGGCGCTTCTTTTTTTCCTTGGAAAATGAAATTATATCCATTACCAATAATTATAGCAATTGCTATTTGGTTATTTCTTTTTATTTCAACTGGAATCTTTGCCTTATATGGAATTGGTTTTATAACATTGGGACTTATCATTTATGGCATCAGAGCATATTCACTATCTGATTTTCCATTTTCTGTGAAAACATATCATGAATAAGATAAATAGACGATCATTTATAGAACATGTATTTGGTTGGACAGGCATTCTTGCTTTAACTACTATAGCTTTAAAATATATATCTAGTTCAAAAAGCAAGCTATCAGCTACAAAAAAAATGGTTATTGGTAAAAAACAAGAATTATTTGCTAATACAGATGTAATTGAATACGTGATTGGAAATGAAAAAGCAATAATCATTCAATCTGGCGAAGAGTTAAAAGCATTTAATGCTGCTTGTACTCATGCGGGATGTCCAGTTAATTGGGATACCAATGCAAAAAATTTCATCTGTAAATGCCATGGTGGAGCGTTTAATGAAAAAGGAGATCCAATCTTTGGACCTCCTAAAACATCACTGCAGCAGTATAAAGTAGTATTAAGAGAAAGTACAGATGAGATTATTCTCTATACATAGTCTGCTTTGATTATACTACATATGTAAACTCAACTTTGCCAGTTTTTACATTATGATAAGCGCTTACTATTCCAATTTCTTGTGCTTCAACTTGTTTTCTAAGATACTCTGATAAACGTAATACTTCTCGAACAGAATGCTTTACATTTTCAATTGAAACTTGTTCGATTTGACTTTCTATGGTAGTGTTTTCAGTTAAAGGGTACAATCCAGCCTGAGAAGCAACATCTTGAATTACTGATGTAATAGTTCCTATACTATGCTCTTTTACATTTTTTACAGATAAAGCAACTGCTCCGCAATTAGAATGAGCTTTTATAACTATTAATTTTGCACCTAATTTGGAACAAGCTATTTCTAAGCTTCCAACAACTTCTTTGGATATAATATTTCCAGCAATTCTAATAGTAAGGATTTCTCCTATACCAGCATCAAATAATATTTCAGGCGTTGCCCTAGAATCGATACAACCTACTATTGCGCACATAGGACTTTGTTCATTTGCAGTAGCATGAGCTTGCTCTAGAAAATTTTTATCTGAGATAGTACCGGAACAAAATCTTTCATTTCCTTCAATAAGTAAACTCAGTACTTTTTTATAATCTAATTTTTCACGAGTATCCTTATCTAATACATTTACAAAGTCAATATGATCTTTGAGAATATATGTATCCTTTTGCCCCAGAATATTTAATTGGATATTTTTTTGAGGTGCAACAATTTCTTTAAAGTCTTCAATTAATTCTATAATGTCTCCATCTATATAATTTGTATTTGTAGCATCTAAAATCACTTTAGAATGCTCTGGTATATTCCATAAAGTCTCTTTAATAGAGGCTTTATTCAAGAATGAGACCTGATTTGGCATTACAATTTTTATAATCTCACCAACATGAAGACGATAATCTTCTCTTTGAAAAGGATTTCTAAAGTTATTTCTTAATAAAAAGAAAATCCCTACTCCTAAACCGATCAAAACGCCAATAAGTAAATCTGTAAACACGATTGCTAGAACAGTTGCAATAAAAGGAGTGAATTCTTGCCACCCTTTTTTATACATTGAAGTAAATATCGATACTTTAGCAAGTTTATATCCTGTAACTAATAATATGGCTGCCAAAGAAGACAATGGAATTGCATTTAAAAGATCTCTGAATAATAGGACACTAAGAATAATGAAGAAGCCATGAAATATTGATGACATTTTTGATGAATTGCCAGATTGAATATTTACCGAACTTCTTACTATTACAGATGTTATAGGAATTCCTCCGAATATTCCTGCACAAAGATTACCTATTCCTTGAGCAATAAGTTCTTGATTTGGTGGTGTATGTCTTTTTTGAGGATCAATTTTATCAACAGCTTCAATATTTAAGAGCGTTTCTAAAGATGCTACTAGAGCAATTGTAAATGCAACTGTCCAAATAGATGGCATCATGAAAAAAGAAGCCTGAGGTATATGCAGGAATGTATCTAATTGATTAAAGGAAATCTGAGGAATGGCAACAAGATGTGTAGACTCAATTGCCAATGAAGGAATAAATTCTTTTAAGAAACCATTACAGAGAACACCTAATATTACTACAAAGAGAGATGAAGGAAAAAACTTCATTTTTTTTAATGGGGTTTTATCCCAATTCACTAAAATGAGAATTGAGATGGCACAAATCACTAATGCTGCAGGTGTTATATTATTTATAGAATTAATGAGTTCGGAAAAAGAATTGTTTCCATCCATTTGAAAGAATTGAAAATCACCTTCCATATCAGCATCATAACCAATTGCATGAGGTATCTGTTTAAGAATTAGAACAATTCCAATTGCTGATAAAAGGCCTTTAATGACATTTGTTGGAATGAAATCTGCAATCAAACCAGTTTTAGTAATCCCCATTATCAATTGAATCAGCCCAGCTAGAAAAACAGCTGCCAAGAATAATTCGAATGAACCTAATTGATGTATAGAAGCTAAAACAACTGCCGCTAAACCTGCGGCTGGACCACTAACACTAGTGTCTGACTTGCTTAAAAAACCAACGATAATACCACCAATTATACCTGCAATTATACCAGATAACATCGGTGCACCCGAAGCAAGTGCTATACCTAAACATAAAGGCAAAGCAACTAAAAACACAACAATACTTGCGGGTATGTCAGATTTTAAATGTTGAAAATTCACTATTGATTCTCTATAAATTGTATTTAATACTTCAAAAAATACCATAATAAAACATAAAAAAAAAGGTCGAAAAAACTCGACCTTTTTAAATTATTACTTTTTATTTGATTTGACAGGTATTTCTAATTCTTTATCTGGTATTGGGTTTTCAGATAGTAATTCTTTACTGTTTTTGGGTTTGGGCAAAACAATAAATGATAAATCATTTTTTTGAGAATCTAATTCAACATTCACAATTGTGTCTTCTTTAACAACAGACTTTAGTAATTCTTCAGCCAATGGGTCTTCTAAATATTTTTGTATAGCTCTTCTTAAAGGACGAGCTCCATACTTTTCATCATATCCTTTTTCTACAAGAAATTCTTTAGCTTCTGTTGTTAAATGAATCTCTATATTCATTGATTGCATACGTGTAAGCAATTTAGATAGCTGAATATCGATGATTGAAAATATATGTTCTTTCTTTAATTGACGGAATACAATGAAATCGTCTATCCTATTTAAAAATTCAGGATTAAACATTTTTTTCATTGATTCTTCAATAGTATTTTTCATATGATCATATTCAGCATCAGGTGCTTTTTCTGAAAAACCAATAGAACCACCAGCCTTGATATCTCGAACACCTACATTAGATGTCATAATAATTACTGTGTTTTTGAAATCAATTTTTCTACCTAAACCATCAGTTAATATTCCATCATCAAATACTTGAAGAAGAATATTAAATACATCAGGATGTGCTTTCTCAATTTCATCAAATAGTATAATACTATAGGGTTTTCTACGAACTTTCTCGGTAAGCTGTCCACCCTCTTCATAACCAACATAGCCTGGGGGTGCACCAACAAGTCTTGATACAGCAAATTTTTCCATATATTCACTCATATCAACACGAATCAAAGCATCTTCACTATCAAACATATATTTAGCAAGAACTTTTGCTAATTCGGTTTTACCAACACCTGTAGGACCTAAAAACATAAATGAGCCAATTGGCCTTGATGGATCCTTTAATCCTGCTCTAGCACGTCTGATCGCTCTGGCAAGATTATCAATAGGTTCATCCTGTCCAATAATTTGTTTTTTAAGTTCTTCTGCCATTTTTAACAATTTCTCAGTTTCACCCTCGGCAATTTTATTTACAGGAATATTTGTCATCATTGCTACAACATCAGCAATATCTTCTGCAGATACAGAAAACACTGTATTAGCAGCAGATTTTTCCCATTCTGCTTTAGCTGTTTCTAATTCCAATTGATGTTTTTTCTCTAAATCACGCAGTTTTGCAGCTTCTTCAAAATTTTGTGCTTTTACAACTCTGTTCTTATCTGCTCTAGCTATTTCTATTTTTTCTTCTAATTCTGTAATTTCTTTTGGTACATTAATATTAGACAAGTGAACTCTTGCACCAGCTTCATCTAATACATCAAGAGCTTTGTCAGGTAAATATCTATCACTGATATATCGTTCAGAAAGTCTGACACATGCTATTACTGCTTCGTCAGAATACTTTACGCCATGATGAGTTTCATATCTATCTTTAACATTATTAAGTATTTGAATTGTTTCATCAGAAGATGGCGGATCTACTGTGATTTTTTGGAAACGTCTATCTAATGCACCATCTTTTTCGATAAACTGTCTATATTCATCTAATGTTGTAGCACCAATACACTGTATTTCACCTCTTGCCAATGCAGGCTTAAACATATTAGAAGCATCCAAAGAGCCTGAAGCACCACCAGCACCAACAATTGTATGTAATTCATCGATAAATAGAATCACATCTTTAGCTTTTTCTAATTCATTCATCACAGCTTTCATGCGTTCTTCGAATTGTCCCCTATATTTTGTTCCTGCTACTAATGCAGCTATGTCTAAAGTAACTATTCGTTTATCAAAAAGAACGCGAGATACTTTCTTCTCCATAATTTTTAAAGCTAGGCCTTCTACAATTGCAGTTTTACCTACTCCTGGCTCACCAATTAATACAGGATTATTCTTTTTTCTTCTGGAAAGTACCTGAGAAACTCTTTCAATTTCTTTTTCTCTTCCTATTACTGGATCTAGTTTCCCTTCTGAAGCTAATTTGGTTAAATCTCTTCCAAAATTATCAAGCACAGGTGTCTTTTGCTTTTCCTGAGCAGCTGGGCCTTTTGATGTAGACTTTAATTTTTCAGATTTAACAGGAGTACTTTGACGTCCATTTATAATATTATCTAATTCTTTTCTTATGCTTTCATAACTTAATGAAAACTGAGAAAGTATCTGAGCAGCTATATTATCATCATCTCTCAACAAAGCTAGAAGTAAATGTTCTGTTCCAATAACATCCGACTTATAAAGCTTTGCTTCAAGATATGTAATCTTTAATACTTTTTCGGCTTGTTTAGTTAATGGAATATTACCTATGGTAAGTGTCCCAGAGCTTGATCTAATTGTATCTTCTATGGCCTTCTTTAACTTGAATAAGTCAATATCCAAATTTCTTAATACTTTTACTGCAATTCCTTCGCCTTCGCGAATGATACCTAATAGTAAATGTTCAGTCCCGATATAGTCATGCCCTAATCGTAAGGCTTCCTCACGGCTTAAACGAATAACATCTTGAACTCTATTTGAAAAATTGCCTTCCATATACGTTCTCCAATAAGTAAGGAGATTATTTAGATTATGTTGTATGTATTCATGCAATATCTGATTATACATTTGTGCATTAACAATATAGGTATCATAAATAGAATTATATATGGATAGCTATGAATTGTGTATACTTAAAGCAGTCAGCTGTGCATTTTGGTTGGACGTCTTGAACTATAGAATATTGCATCATATCTTGGCATTTATCAAAGATATTATTCTTTGAATATTTTCCAAAATGATATTAAATGATAGATTTGTAAATATTACTTTATATACTTTTATGAATATATAAATGACAGATAGTTTTTTAGATACAGAATATTCTTTAAGGATATTAGCAGAATCAGGCAAAAGATTTATCGTTGCTCACAGGGGGTCTTCTGGAACTGCACCAGAGAACACTCTTATATCATTACAAAAGGCAATTGATGCTGGTGCATCTGTAATTGAAGTTGATGTCCAATTGACTAAAGACAATCAAGTAGTTTTGCTTCATGATCCTCATCTTGGAAGAACAACTTCTGGTAAAGGATTAATAAGTAATTATACATATTCTGATTTACATTCCGTTGATGCTGGTTCATGGTTTGATACTAAATACTCAGCAGAAAGAATCCCATTATTATTTGAGGCGATTGAGCTTCTAAAAAAGAATAAGGTTTTTGTTAATATAGAAATAAAACCTCCGCAACCTCATGAAGATTTCAAAAAAAGGGTTGATGCAATTACCGATATAGTTATACAAGCTAATATGTCAGAGGCAACTTTATTTGGATCCTTTCACCATCACTCATTAGCATATTTAAAAAAAACATATCATAATCTTTATACATCTGCAATTAATGTTCCTGGAGATAAAAGACTTCCTTCGGAGATTGCAAAAGAAATTGGTTGCGATGCTTTTGTATGTTCTCTTAAAGAATTAAATCACAGAAGAGATGATGATGCTTTTTCACATAAACTTATGATGGGTGTGTACAGTATAAATTCAGAAAAAGATTTTGAAAAAATCATGAAATATAAAGCATGTGCCTTGGTATCTAATTTCCCTTCGAATTTATCGGCATGGTTATCCCAATCACAAAAACAATAATCAGATTCTGTTTATAAGCATAAAATAATGATCATTTTTCTCATTCTTTGGTATTATTAACTTCATGGTGATTATTTCTTTGATAGGATATACAGCAGCTTTTTGCTCTACATTTGCTTTATTACCCCAAGTAATCAAAGTGTGGAAAACAAAAGAAACAGATCAATTATCTGCTGGCACTTTTACTATGATGCTTGCTGGTGCTATCCTTTGGCTACTATATGGCATATTAAGAGACGATATAATAATCATGATGGCAAATAGTGTTGCTCTCTTTTTTATTGGTTTTATATCATATATTAAGTTGATGAATAATAAAACATCTTAATTCACAAAAAACAATGAATTATCTTTTTAAGACTACTCTTCTCATTTCCGCATTATGTGTTCTTTGTAGTTCTGGATATGCTGGCATTTCTGCTGTCCATATATTTCCAGAAAAACCAGGCCCAAACGATACTATTACCCTTTTATATTATGCACAAGCTGGTAATCAGGCTTTAGCCCATTATCAATCTGATATTTTTATTCATACTGGTTTAATAACATCAACAAGTAGTTCTCCTACTTCTTGGAAATATGTTGTTGGTGAATGGGGTACATTTGATAAAAAAGTCAAAATGAATAGAATCTCTGAAGACACATTTATGATTAGAATTCATCCTAAAAGTTTTTATAATCTTCAACCTGATGAAGATATTATAAAAATTGCATGTGTTTTTAGAAATGCCGATGGCTCTATTGTTGGAAAGGATGAAAAAAACAAGGACTTTTTTATTGACTATGCTTCCGAAGAATTTATTGACAATGATAAACATTCTTCAATGAATCCACTGTATGATACGGTTCCATTTCCTCTTCAATATCAAAATTTCGAAGGATATTTTCAGGATAGCAATGGCATAGTTTTGAATCTTACAAAAGGGAAAATCTCAATACAAAGACTCCATAATAAGGCATTAAGAGTAAGCTTTTCAGAACAAGCTCATCCTCCATTAAACAATCCATATGGCATTCACACCATACCTTCCTCTATTCAATTTATTTCCATTGATTTTGGAGATTTTATGGAGTTTAGATCTTTTGACAATGAAATTATCTGTAAAGTGGATAAAAATCCAGTTCGTTTATCTTTTATTCACAAGAAGCAATTATTATTAAGAGAGTTTAATGGACTATTTGAACACTATCAAAACAAAGCTGTTTCATTTGAGTTAAGTCCTGATGAATCTATTTTTGGAGGTGGATCTAGGGCATTACCATTAGATAAAAGAGGATATTCGTTTCCTTTATATAATACTGCTGTTTATGGTTATTCCAATGGGGCTGAACAACTTAATGCAACTATTCCTTTATTTATTTCAAATAAAAATTATGGACTCTATTTAGATACTTATGCAGCAGGTATGGCAGATATCGGATTCAAAAATAAATCCACTATGAAATTTGCTATAGAATCAGGTAGCTTATCTTATATAGTATTTTGGGGCGATTCATTTGCTGATATTGTGTCCTCATATACTGATTTATCTGGACATCAACCTTTACCTCCTATATGGTCTCTTGGATTTATTCAATCAAAATATGGTTATAAGAACCAAAATGAAGCAATAGATATCGTTCAAAAGTTGAAAAAAGCTCAGATACCTTTAGATGCCCTAGTATTAGACTTATATTGGTTTGGTAAAAAAGAGTTTATGGGGAATTTAGATTGGGATAATGAGCAATGGCCTAATCCCAAAAAAATGATTGCATCCTTTGATTCACTTGGTATTAAGACTATTCTGATTACAGAACCTTATTTTGTAAAAAGTTCTTCTCAATATTCTTATGCTTCTGACCATGATTATTTTGCAAAAAATGAATTAAATCAACCATATATTATCTCAGATTTTTGGGCAGGTCCAGCATCATTATTAGATATTTTCAATATTGATGCAAAAAAGTGGATGAGTACATTTTATAAAAAACAATTATCTCTTAATGTTGGTGGTTGGTGGAGTGATTTGGGAGAGCCTGAAAATCATCCTAAAGAAATGAGACATACTTTAGGAAAAGCTCGTGAAGTACATAATATATACTCTATGTTTTGGAGTGAAATGTTGTGGGATGTATATAAAGAACATGCTCCTCAAACAAGGCTATTCAATCTTTGTAGGGCAGGTTATACAGGGATGCAGCGATACTCTACATTTCCTTGGTCGGGTGATATTCAAAGAAGTAATGAAGGTTTACAGGCACAAATACCAATTATGCTTACAATGGGACTCAATGGTGTTGGTTATATGCATTCTGATTTAGGTGGATTTACAGGAGGTCCACAAAATGATGATTTGTATATTCGATGGCTACAATTCGGAGCATTTTGTCCGATTATGAGAGCTCATGGCGAAGGTGTACCATCAGAACCTATTCATTATCCAGATTCTGTGCTTTCTATTGTTAGAGAGTACATTAAACTAAGAACCAGATTTCTTCCATATAATTATACATTAGCATGGGAGAACACACAAAAAGGATTTCCTTTAGCAAGGCCTATTTTTTGGAATGATATTGCTTATTCCAACTTTACAGAAATTCAAGATGAATATCTGTGGGGTAACAATATATTGATTGCTCCAATTTTAGAGGCAGGAAAAAGGAAGAGGAATGTTATTCTTCCACATGGCAATTGGTTTGACTATTGGAGCAATACTAAAATCACTGGAAATAGTTCTTTAGATGTTTTGGCTCCTATTTCTGCTTTACCAATCTTTATAAAAGGTGGTACAATTCTTCCGCTTACCAAAGAACTTGAGAATACTCAGCAATATAAGGCCGATACATTCTATGTTCTGTACTATAGAGATACATCTATAAAAGAGAATACTTTTGATATCTTTACCGATAATGGGAAAGACCCAATGTCTATTAAAGACAGCGCATATAGACTGATTGAATGTAAAGCTCTTGAGTCAACTTCAAATAAAGAAACTCAATTTTCTATTCAGTATAAGCAAGGTAAAGGATTTGCTGGAGAGCCTTCAAAAAGATCTTTTCACTTAAACCTGATAAATGTAGATCATGCGCCAATATCAGTAAAAGCTAATAATGTATCGATTAAGTTGGCAAAAGATGAAGGTTCTTTCTTAAAAAGTAAAGTTCCGATTGCTTGGTATACCACAACTAAGAACAATAGTAAGGTTGGAGAATTACATATTCGTTATACAATGTATGGAGAAAAAGCTCCAATTCTCTCTATTATTCATTCAAAATAATTTATTCTTTTAATGCTCCAGCTGTTAAACCTTCAATAATTTTTTTACTAAAGAGAATAAACAATAGTAATACAGGAATTGCAGAAATACTTGCACCAGCCATAAGATGTCCCCAATCTATAGATTGACGTCCAATATAATATGCCAATCCAACTGGCAAAGTTCTCATTTCTGGTGAATTTGTAAATAAAAAGGGATAAAGGAATGAATTCCAACTTCCTAGAAATGTATAAATAGCCAACACGGTTAATACCGGCTTGCATAATGGCAATACAATTCTAAAAAATATATATAATTCACCAGCTCCATCTATTCTTGCTGCATCTTCGATATCCGAGGGCAATGATTGTATAAATTGACGCATAAGAAATACTGCAAAAGGCGCTAATATTCCCGGTATTATTAATGCCCAAAATGTGTCAATCCAATCAAAAGCAACCATCATTCTATACAGTGGAATCATTATTACTTGCTGAGGCACCATCATTAAACCCATCACTGATGCAAAAAGGATATGTTTCAAGGGAAAATCATATCTAGCAAAAGCATAGCCACATAAAGAAGCAAAAAATACATTACCAATCGTTACAATGATTGCTATCATTAATGAATTAACAAAATATCTACCAAATGTATCGGTAATAAAAATATCTGCATAATTCTGAAACGATGGCGTTTCCTGAAAAAATTGCAAAGGAGAAATGAACGATTCTGGATGCTGAAATAAGGAATAAGCTAACATTATGATCATAGGAATAATCATAACAATAACTGTTGATATTAATATTCCATTAATAATCAATGATGATATACTCTTTTTACTTATTATAGGTTTCACAATGATATCAATTATTTAATGACGCCTAATTTTTTTCCAATCTTTTCAAATCCAGCAATTGCTTTATCTAAATGTTCTTGTGTATGTGCAGCAGAAATCTGGACACGAATTCTGGCTAATCCTTTAGGGACAACAGGAAAAAAGAAACCTACTACATATATATCTTCATCTAATAATTCTTTGGCAAATGTTTGAGCCAATACTGCATCATAAAGCATAATAGGTACAATTGGATGCGTACCTGATTTAATGTCAAAACCTAATGCTTCCATTTTAGAACGAAAATACTTTGTATTCTCTTCTAATGTGTCTCTTAATTGAGTAGTTGTGCTTAATAGATTGAATATTTCAATTGATGCTCCAACTACAGAAGGAGGTAAAGAATTACTGAATAAATATGGACGAGATCGCTGTCTTAATATGTCGATTATTTCTTGACGTCCTGTTGTGAATCCACCAATTCCTCCACCAAGTGCTTTGCCAAGCGTTCCAGTAATGATATCAACCCGTCCAGTAGCATTACATAGTTCTGTTACTCCTCTGCCTTTGGCACCCATAAATCCCATAGAATGACATTCATCTGTCATTACTAAAGCTCCATAAGTATCTGCTAAATCACAAATTTTATCTAATGGTGCTATTGTTCCATCCATAGAAAAAACTGCATCTGTAGCAATCATAATAAATCGAGCATTCTCAGCTTTTGCTTGTTGTAATTTTTCTTCTAAATCTGCCATATCCGCACATTTATAGCGATATCTTTTTGCTTTACATAAACGCACACCATCGATAATGGAAGCATGATTAAGTTCATCTGAAATAATAGCATCTTGTTCTGTAAGTAATGGTTCAAATACTCCCCCATTTGCATCAAAACACGCAGCATATAGGATAGTGTCATCAGTACCACAAAATTCCGCTATCTTTTTTTCTAATTCTCGGTGGATATCTTGTGTTCCACAAATAAAGCGCACGCTAGACATACCATAGCCATGAGAATCAAGAGCATGTTTTGCAGCTTCTATTACTTGAGGATGTGAAGATAAACCTAAATAATTATTAGCGCAAAAGTTTAAAACTTTATTATTTCTTCCTGCAACTTCAATTTCAGGACCTTGTTCGGAAACAATTATCCTTTCTGATTTATAAAGTCCATTGTCTTTAATAGTTGCAATTTCATTCTGTAAAAACTGTTGGAAAGAACCGTACATATAGATCACTTATTTATTAAAAAGTAGGAAATTTACAATATCACAGTAAAAGCGTAGCATTTCCGAATACCTTGATTTCAGCAGTATCCGTACATTCTGATAATAATTGTTTGATATTTTTTTTGAAAACAGGATGAATTCTATCTGGGGAAATATCCGATAATGGTTGTAATACAAATGTTCTTAGATGCATCCTTGGATGAGGAATTACTATGTCTTCAGAATCAAATATACAATCTTCGAATAATACAATATCTATATCAATCTCTCTTTCATGCCATTTTGGCCTTAATTGTCTACCAATTGTATATTCAATACGTTTACATATTTCAATAATGTACTCTGGGCTTTTATCAGTATATCCACAAATAGCACAATTAAGAAAAACCGGCTGATCATTATAACCAACCGGTTCTGTTTCATATACTGATGAGCATTGCAAATCAGTGATTGATTCTGAAAGTAAAGATATTGCTCTTTTCATCGATATTAATCTATCGCCAAGATTAGCACCTATAGAAAAAGCTATATATGATGTTGAATTAGAAGGCATCTCTAGACATCGATCTTTCTACTTCAACATAATCTATCAGATGTCTAATAGGAACAGTTAACTTTCTTAATCTCACTGTTAATTTTTCAATAGCAGTAAATTTATCCATCAATTCACTAGCGATTTCATAACTCAATGTTTCTATTAAGCTATATGAATCTCCATTCACAATTTCATTTATAGAATAGACGATTTCTTCATAGTTCAATGCATTTTGAACATCATCACTTAAAACAGCTGTTTTATCAGAATAATATAAATCTACATCAACTTGATATTTGCCGCCCAATGTTTGTTCTTCACTTCTTACGCCATGATTGGCATAGAATTGTATATTATTTAGTGTTAATCGTGTTAAGCTTGATTGTTTATTCATAAGAATCCAATAAATAAAAAATTAAAATCCCTGTTTTTGAATAAAGACACCTTTATCAACCTTTACAAAGAAATCTTGATAAAATTTAGCATCCTCAACTTGATATACTTCTTTAGGATTTCCTAAATTATCAAGCACTTTTACCTGAAAATTAGCTCGCACTTTGGTTTGCTTTCCAAATTCAGAAATATTAACACTTGATTCAACAATTTTAATTTTATTATATGTTAAATCATTATTATTATTTCGTGATCTATTTCTATCGATTCCTTTAAAAAATTCCGACCAAAAATCATTGGAGTTACCTCGTGATTGAGACAAGTCTATTTCTTTTTGTGCCGTAAGTAATCCTAAATCTAATTGTGCATTTTTGACAATAAAACCATCATCTTGCAATACATTGATAACAGCTTTCATTATCAATTTTACATTATTTGTATCGAATTCTCTGGTTTGTACTTGTCTGGTTTGTAATTGCGTTTTAGGTGGATCTGGGGCTTGATATGTATTTACAATTGTGCAAGCAGATATCATGCTGACAATTCCTATTAATGCAAGAATAAAAATGGAATTGTAATGTACTGTTTGTTTCTCTTTTTTGTGAAGGTTATTATTCATAACAGATCTCTTATATATTGTTATAAATTATACACTTAAAACTTAGAGGCATGATATGAAAATGATTTCACTTTGCTATTCGTATCAAATTTTATAACTACTGTTAATGTTCTTTGTGTTACTGCAGCCGCTCCAGATCTGCTACCAGAGGCATATAATACCACAAATAATCCACTCGAATTTTCTGAGTATGATGCTTCTGTTGCTATTTTGTCAAAAACCCATGTTTCATCACCACCTTCATCTTTGGTGACAATATTTGGAGAACCAAGTGCTTCAGCTACTTGAGCACCACTCATTCCAACTTTAATTTCTTTTTGAACTTTTCCTACTGTTAAATCTTGTTCTTTTACTGAATGTAAATTAGAACGATGATCTACTGTTGTACATCCTGATGCTACAATACTAATGATTGCAATAAAAGCTAAACTTTTAATAGTGTTCATGATTATTCTCCATGAGCATATAATAGTGAAAGAGATTATTCTATAAAATGGATTAATGATTTTGCAAGTAAACCGCCATCTTTTGAGCGAAATATAACTGTATAAGCTCCTGAATTAATAGCATTTGGCTTCGATAATGTAATCATATTTTTACCAGTATCGATATTCCACGAACCAAGAGCATGTTTATTACCTATTGCATCAATTAATTCTATATCTGTTGAGATTTGGTCTTCTGACTCACAATATAAAGTAACTGTATTAATAGCTGGATTTGGATATATCTGCAATGTCTTTATCTGTTTTCCAGATTGAATAATCGTTAGATCTTTGCATAGATTAATGATTCTTATTTCGCCCGATTTCCACAATATAGGAATAGAAGGACCTATAAATCCATTTGATATAGTAAAATCTAATGGTGATTGTCTTGTTTCTGCAATTCCTGCGGGTCCTTCTAATGTTACCAAAGAAGAAGAACTTGATAATTTACCGATATATTCAATGCCTATATGTCTGATATCATTAATTATTTGATTTTTAACAAGCGATGCCTTTCCGCTGGTTGAAAAAGCGGTATCTGGTAAAAATATTCGTGGATTTACTTGTATTTCAATATTAGCCTTTAATTCACCTTTATAGGGAATTGTTTCTTTTATTTCTAATGCTATAGGAATACGTGCTCTTTCTTTTGGGTCAACTTCTATTATTGGCAATTTCAAAGATATTTCGGCTGAATAAGGAACAATTGTTATTGAATTTCCAGAACCACAAGGGTCAAAATTAGCATCTAATTGTATACCATTTTGTGGGATTATTCCATTGACACCAATATCCAAAAGTAAGGTTTGTCCGGGTGGTATTTGCACAGGTACAGGTGTATATACAGTAATTGACCCATTCTTAGATTGAATATTTGTAAGATTTACTGGATTTTCAGATTTATTTGTTATCGGTATTGTTCTTCGGGGTGAATCTTGTAAAAAAGGTATGATTGAAGGGGCAACAATATTTGCACCTGATCCATAACCTAATAAGCTAATGGAAATCGAAAATTGTGACTGATTTGAATGTTCTATTTTAAGTTCGGCTTGATCTGGACCTAATGCTGAAGGTGTATACGATATATTTACAGATAATTGCTGTCCTGGTAATAATAGAGTGTCTTTGATAGCTGTATTAACAAAAATATGTGAACTTTTTGCAATTACTTTATTGATAAGCAAAGGTACTGGATCTTCATTTTTAATTAAGAATATATCTTTTCTTGTGGTATCATTAATACATAAAGAATCTAAAAACAGATTATTAGCTAAGTTCTTAATATTTCTTGGCTTAGATAGTACTTCTAAGGGCAAATAGAATTCTTGTGAACAATAACCGAAAAAGACAGTGTCAGCAATAATACCTGTATCAGTGGGTTGTACTTTAAATGATAAATCAATACAATCATTTGGCTTTAAAACAATGCCATTAGGAAAAGGAGCAGAAAAAGTAAAATCCTTTCCTTTTCTTAGATATGCATATTCAAGAATTATATTTCCTGGTCCCTTATTGCAAAAATTCTTAGATAATACAGTATCCTTTTGTTCCATTAAGAACAGATCTGGAATAATTCCTTTTGTAATACGTGGTTGCGATGGAACAATCCTAAAAAGATTATCTGTAGTATCTTTTTCTGGATAAGAAAAATTTCTAATCTTAACATTATCTTGAGAATTTGCAGAAGAAGCAATAGCTTGTCCATCTGGACTATATGCTATATCCGTTAAAAATCCATTATGTCCACTAATAGAACCTAAAAATTTATCTAATGGTAATTGCCACATAGAAATTTGCGGAATTCCTGCAAAACCCGTTGCCAAAAACTGATTCGTTGAGTTAAAACTAAGTCCAATTGCATCACTTGAAGATGTTCTTAAACTTCTTACAATTTTATGAGAAGGTACATGGGCAATATGAACTTCACTTTCTGCACCAGAAGTTAAAGAAATCTGTGAAGTTTGCGTACCCATCGCTAATAATAATCCATCATCAGAAATACCTAAGCGATTGATAAGAGCTAATTCAGGAAAAAACAAAGAATCAATCACGGATAGATCTGTAGAATTAGCAAGCAATACCTTACCATTCAAGAATGCAATCGCACACTTAGAACCATTTCCTAGAGTAAAACCAGTAATTGGCATATTGAATGAATATAATTGATCAATAGTACCATTTAAGGATATTTGTTGAATCTGAGGTCCTTTTTGGGGAATAATTAAGAATGATTTTGTTTCGGGATTAAATAATACTTCCTTAGTACCACCCTGAGAAGAGATGTCGATTTCTTTTATAGGAATTGGATTCCCTTTAAGAAATAAAGCTAATATCTCTTTTTTTGTATCTGATAATTGATATGCACCAAACAACAAAGAATCACTAATATAACCTAGACCTAACCACACAGTATTCACTGTTGGAAATGTAATATTTGCTGCTGTATATTCATTATTGACTTTAGTACTTATTTTATCCCAATCACCAATCATTCCATTTTGATAACCAGCCAAAAGAGCTGTACCAGAAGCATTCCAAGCAATATTAGAAACTCCCCCTTTTAATTCTGGTTTTAGCAAAGTAAATTCTTCGAATCTTTGTAATTCTTGTCTGATACGAAGATACGCTGAGTCTGTAAATCTTGCAGGGATTTTCCACATAAATGTGCTATCCATGCTAAAACCCAAAGTATCCCAAGATTTACCAGCATCCGGACTAAAATCTACATATGTTGGAGCACCAACCCGATACCCTTTCCATTTTAAAATGATGTCTTCACAAGGAGTATATACATTAGGAGAATTTGGAGTGAGAAGCGTCAAATTTCTGTTTTCCTGCATAGTAAAGCCATTTGCTCTCAATTGCAGATATTCAGTTTTTCCTCCTTCATAATACAAAACGGCATATTCTTTATAATATGTATCTTTTTTTGGAGTAAAAACAATATCGAAAAAATATCCTGTAGAAGGAGCTAATCCAACTGGAGGTGGATTTGTAGAAACATAGCTTCCAATCCATCGTATTGAAAAATCTGGTGAGGAAAATCGTATTGAATCTAGACGCGTTGTTAGTTCTTTTTTTGAAGCATCTTTATTCGATGATATTGCTCTTACCATAATGGTAGAAGCCTCTGTTTGACCAGGTTTTACTGTGCCAAAATATAGTTCTCTAATTTGCTCATAGAATGGATCGCAAAAACGTACTTGACATCCATTATCTCTATTATGTTTGCCAAGAATACTAGTAGTTTGATTTGAATATGTAAATACAAATTCAGTTATCGGTGCAACACTTTGCGATCTGGTAATCCATGTTATAGCTTGAAATCCTTGATTATCGGGTGCTGCAATACTGATAGCTTTAGAACTTCGATTATCATCTACAATTAATAATTCTTGAGGTATAATTATGTGGGATTGACCATTCACTGTAGCTTTTAAAGAAGCTTTCAATAAAGGGAATGCAATAGGATTAACTGTCTCATATATGTTTTGTTGTTTGATCTCTAATTGAATTTGTGCTTCAGCATCTACTATACATAGAGTAAAGATACATAGAATTGAGAAGAGTTTGGAGAATAGCATGATACTACGTTTAAACATGAAATCTTAATAAATATAATGTAATAACAATAAGAGTGAGATTATTGTTGCACAACTGTAGTAGTATCTTTTAAAAAAAACACCCTAAAAAAAATATAATCTGGTATAAGAACTAGAACTAAAGATCCTGTATCTCGAGTAAACCAAGTGGTATAACCCTCTGCTGGAACTAGAATTTTGACAACTTGTCCGGTTAATGTCCACATAATAATAAATACTAAAAAGAAAATGGCTAATGCCATAAGGCCTTCTTTTAACTTAGCTTCTTGCCATCTTTTTGTAAATGCAAAAAGTGCCGCCATTATATGTAGATGAAATACAAAGAGTTCTATCATATTTAGTATTTTAGCTAGTAGAGTTCATGAACTAATTGAGTGCAAAACTATGGAAATAGATGCGAATTTCCGCCTTATGTTTGTAAGTGTTGGTACATATGAACAAGCTAAAAGGATTGCAGAAGTATTAATTTCAAACAATCTTGCGGCTTGTTGTTCAATTATCCCAGGAATTGAATCAATCTATAGATGGAACGATGCAATAATGTGTGAGCAGGAATTTCTTTTAAAGATCAAGACATTTGATCATGCTATTGAAAACATAGAAAAAAGCATACAAGAAATTCATTCATATTCGATACCAGAAATGATAGTAATGCCAATTCAAGGAATACATGGGCCATATCTTCAATGGGCAAAAGAACAAACAATAAGGGATTAAATACTAAGAATTCTAGGGGAGTTATGAATAATCAAGATCTAAATACAATTGAATATGCAAATAAATCTGCTAGTGAGTATTTGACTATCAGAGAATGGCGTCAGGACGATAAACCTCGAGAAAGACTTCAATTATTTGGAGCACAGTGTTTGAGTGATAGTGAATTATTAGCAATATTAATTAATACTGGCATGCAAAATTTTTCTGCTTTAGATATTGCTCGGTCTATGTTAAAAACATTTACAACATTATCAGATTTAGGATCTCGATCGGTTAAAGAAATGTGCACAATAAAAGGCATTGGAATGGCTAAAGCTATTGGATTATCTGCTGCTTTTGAATTAGGAAGAAGATATCAACAAGAGGAATTTAATCCATCGCATATATTACACACTCCACATGATGTAGCTAAATATTTTATTCCAAGAATGAGAGGTGCAAGAACAGAAAGTTTTTACATTGCGATGTTGAATACGGCGAATATCGTGATTTCGATAAAAAAGATCAGTGAAGGTTCATTAAATTCGAGCGTTGTTCATCCAAGAGAAGTGTTTAGGATTGCTGTTATCGAAAGTGCCGCTTCGATTATTGCATTACATAATCATCCTTCTGGAAACACAGAACCTAGCAAAGAAGACATATCATTAACCAAACAAATTGCATTAGCAGGAACAATGATGTCGATACAATTACTTGATCATATAATTATTGCTGGTGAAACATTTACTAGTTTGCGAGAAAGAGGATATTTAGAATAAGGATTCATATTATGGCATTTAGCATTGTTGACACATATTTACAAGGAATTATCATTATTAAACCAGATACATATGTTGATGAACGTGGTTTTTTTATGGAATCATATAGAGAAGATTATTTTAAAGAACTTGGAATTCCTACTAATTTTAGACAAGAAAATCATTCTAAATCATGTAAAAATGTATTGAGAGGTTTACATTTTCAATGGGATGAACCGATGGGAAAACTATTAAGAGTCATTTCAGGAAAAATCATATTGGCAGAAGTTGATATAAGACATCATTCACCTAGTTTAGGCCAATCAATAATGGTAGAGCTTTCAGCAGAGAATGCATATATGGCATGGGTTCCACCTGGTTTTGCCAATGGTTTTTTATGTTTAGAAGACAATACACAAGTAGTGTATAAATGCACATCAATATATAATCCAAAAGCTGAATCTGGTATTTATTGGAATGATCCATCATTATCTTTACCATGGGAACTCTATCTTAATGGTAATCAACCAATTATATCGGAAAAAGATCAAAAAGCTCAACTATTAGATGAATGGTTGCAAAAGCCAGAATCATTATTGTTTTAATCTTGAGTAAGATTTTATTTTGTGAGTTCATGAATAAACCCTATTTTCGCTCTCTGTTTTATAAGAATCAGTATCTGGTTCGGTAGCTCAGTTGGTAGAGCAGCGGACTGAAAATCCGCGTGTCGGGGGTTCAATTCCCTCCCGAACCACGAAAAAAAGGCATCCCTTGGGGATGCCTTTTGTGTTTTGGGGTAAACTCAGTTATCTTGATGATTGTATGGAATGAATTGTATTTCACCTTGTGTAAACAAAAGTTATGAGTTAAATTTGGAATGTGAATTAAAAACGAAAGACATTAATGGAAGTACATATATATTATATATTTAATTAAACAATTGAGAGATTCCAATGAAGAGTTTGATGGTTTTTGTTTTTTTGACAATGTTACTGATTGTAGGTTGTAAAGAAAATTCTGTAAATAATCCAAATCCTACTGTTTCTGATTCAGTATTTACAGATATACGGGATGGGAGAAAATACGGAATTGTAAAAATTAACACACAAGTTTGGATGTCTGAAAACTTACATGTTAGTAAATATCGAAATGGCGATACAATTCGTCATGCACGTACTTTTGATGAATGGTTTGATGCTGATAGAAAGCAAGAAGGTGCTTGGTGTTATTATGATAATGATCCCAAGAATGGAGAAAAGTATGGTAAGCTGTACAATTGGTATTGTGTAAAAGATGCCAGAGGCCTCGCCCCTGCGGGTTATCATGTACCAAGTGATGCAGAATGGACTGTCCTAACGAACTTTTTGGGAGGAGAAGACCTAGCAGGCCAAAAGATGAAGAGTACAACAGGTTGGTCTAATAATGGTCATGGCACTAATAGTAGCGGATTTAATGGTTTGCCGGGCGGTAGCCGTATTGAAGGTGGAAATTTCTTAAACATTACTGATGGCGGTAGTTGGTGGAGTTCTTCAGAGGAAAGCGACGGTTATGCTTGGAGTCGTAATCTGGACTATTATGATGAGACTATGGTGAATAGGAACACCTTTAATAATTACGATGGCTTGTCTGTTCGTTGCTTGAGGGATTAGTCCTTTGCCCATTTGGGGCAAAAACCCCAAAAATATAATAAAAAAGTTATAAGGGTTCTGATACTTACTAATTTCCGAAGCCCCTACCTTCGGGCCCCCGCTCGTACAGAAGCGAGGATTGAAGCGACATCTGAATGAGGCGCGGCAAAAAACCGAACCACGACCCCATTTTCCAAAAGACATTATTCACGCTAATAATTCTTTCGAAATGGCTTAAAATCAAAGGTTTTCGGTGTTTTTCACTGAAAACCTTTTTTTTCCCTCCTCCATTTGGGGTTTTAATCTCGTTTTTTGTCCCACATTTTTGTCCCACATTGTTCAATCATTTTGTGAAATCAGAAACACAACCTAACTAAGAGAAATTTGAAGATACTATCGATTGACCTCATTACTTACTTTCTCTTGAATCAAGAGATTTGTTGCTTCTCTCTTATCGTCAGGCCGTCATGCTTTTTTTGAAGAACATTCTTTACGGCATCTACCTCAAAGGTGAGATTGGCTACAATGTGCTTCAAACGAGAATTCTCGTCTTCCAAGTCTTTCATGCGACGGACATCACTTACTTCCATACCGCCATACTTGGCTTTCAAATTATAAAAGGTGGGTTTACTTATCTCGCCCTTACTGCAAATCTCCTTCACCGTTCTACCTGATTCATGTGATTGTAGAATCGTGACTATTTGCGTCTCCGAAAATCGTGTCTTTTTCATACCGTTTTTTCACGAAAGTTAGAGAATAATCTCTATGTATTAGTGGTACTATTTTTGGGGAGTCCTACAAAATGGGTAAATTGTTTTGGTTTGTGGATGAGGGCAAAGTAAGCCTCTTCATTAGTATAATTCAACTTCAAAGGAATACTCATGAGACCCCTTTTTTACCTGTTTATATGTTTATCCACATTTCATTTAGCGCATGCTGATTCTTTGGTAGAACTCATGAAAAAGTCCAAACCAAAGATCAAGAATGAATACCCCGAATATAGAGATGGTGGAAGAAAAACCTCAACCGTTATTTTCGGAACATATAGATTCACATTCATGCAAGTAAATAGATTGGGTGAAATTTGTGGGGAGAATGAATATGGGAATGATTTCACCTTTAATTGCGAAGTAAAAGATCCCAAAAACAAGAAAAAGTTTACCAGTATCAAATTCCCCGATCTCTTCAAGCCTGAAAAGGTTGAGGGATTCAATAAGCTCATTCAAGATAGCATCTTAGCGATTACCAATTCAGCAGAGTATTCTGAACTACTTGAAGATCAAGTACAACCCAAAACAATTGATTCCTGTGGGTACTCTTTCACAAAAGATGGATTAGTGGTCGTATTTCATAATGGACTTAGCTGGGAAAAAGCAGCAAGATTTGTCATGAAGCGAGATGAAAGAGATGACTATGATGAAGCTTATTTAATTGCAAGTAGGGATATGTGTTCAACCGGATCATTTGTCATACCTTGGAATATTATGGCTGAATACTTGAAAGAGTGAGATAGTAATATAGCCGGGGATACTAAATGGTTACTTTTAACATTAATTCAATCAGATGACATGGACATTCTAAATTTTCATAAAAAGTTAATCAATAATTATAAGACTTATATTCAAAGCTTTCTGAATATTAAGGATCCGGAGATTTTGAATTTTGTTGATTCAAAGATTCAGATTAATGCACTTTGGCCTGAACCTTTGGTTCAATTCAATCCAACATTCGAGAAAGGAAGGCCATTGTCACAACTAGTTGAAGATGGACAATTGCATGCTGAATTAGGGAACATTTTCAATGGATATAGCCTGTACAAGCATCAGGAAGAAGCAATACTGCACGGAGCAAGTGGAAAAGAGTTTATAGTTACATCAGGAACAGGATCAGGTAAATCCCTCACTTACATGGCAACTATTTTCAATCATGTTTTGCAACAAGGAACAGGCACTGAGAATAAGATTCAAGCTGTTGTAGTGTACCCAATGAATGCATTGATTAATTCTCAATACAATGAAATAGATAACTTTAAAAAGAGATATGAAGAAACATTTCAAAAACCCTTTCCCATTACCTTTGGCCAATATACCGGACAAGAAAGCGAAGAACAGAAAGAAAAGCTTCGGTTAAATCCACCACATATATTGTTGACCAATTATATGATGTTGGAATTACTCATGACCAGAGGTGGAAGAGATGTTGATATCAGAGAAAACTTTCTGAAACATATCAATTATCTGGTCTTTGATGAATTACATACCTATCGAGGAAGACAAGGGTCGGATGTGTCTATTCTCACTCGAAGGATTAAAGCTTCGGCTCAACATCCAATTATTTGCATTGGTACATCTGCCACGATGGTATCCGGTGATAATACATCTTTATCCGAACAAAAAAACAAAGTTGCAGAGATTGCTTCAACTATATTCGGAAGCGATATACACCCAAGTCAAGTTGTAAATGAATACCTGACCAGAAGTATTGGAACAGGACATCACTCAACAAAGGTAGAACTGATACAAGCTATCAATGCAGGAATTTTGAATAATGCAACAGAACATGAATTTGAGATTCATCCCACAGCAAATTGGATTGAAGAATCTATTGCATTATAAAAGGGGGAACTCGGTGTCTTACCACTCAATCTCATAGATTTTGAAATATGAGCCATATCTTTCCCAAAATTTGTATGAGAAGGAGAAAAAGATGACTCAGTCGAAGGAAATGCCATAATATATCCTTTGGGTACAATAGTATTCCAATAGATATCATATGCAGAAACAGGCATTACAAATCCATGACCAAATACCAGAACTGGAAACGTTCCATTGGCAATCGCTACATTATCACCAGTTACATTTGAAGGATAATAAATCTCACAAGGAATTTGACGATTAGCTCTTGATGAATCTATAAAAGTATATTGTCTATGACCTATTTGATAATTCTGAGCTTCTAAAAATGTGAAAGAAGAAAATATTAGCAGTAGTAATTGGATAAATTTCATGGTATTGATACGTACATAATAATAATCACTTAATAACAAACAAGTATTTCTATTGAAATATCTGCTTTTTGAAAAGGATGTGGAAGAATGTTTATTCTGATTTCCTTACCATGCTACCACATCAAAAATTGATGATAGTCAAGTGTTATAAACACTGTTTCATGTTGGATTAAGAGTGTTTTAGCTAATGCCCCATTAAGATGTATTATTGATACCTTTTTGGGTAATAATTCATAGGGTATTGTTAGCCATATTCCATCTAATGTTCTAGTAGAGCGTATGCTATAATTAAAAGATTCGGGTGATACTGAAGAGATCTCAACTCCTTCAAATGCACCAATAGACGGTGGATTCTTAAATGGCTTATCTTCAAAATCTACTCCATTATCAGATAAAGGGAAGCCAGCGCTAATTGCAGGGCTTGAATTCATAAGATGATAATCGCCAAGTTCTATGTTCTTTAATAATGGATCTTTGCCATATGTTCCCCCGCTTTCCTTTAATTGAGGCTCTTGTAATATGGAAGATGTAGGAATATCGATATTATACCATAGATTATTTCTTAGCAGAAAGCTAGCTGGATCTGTGTTGCCACCAATATTAACTTGTCTAGAAATACTTGATTTAAATACAATAAGATTGTTCTGAAACACATTATCGCCACATGCTAAAAATCTATTTGGGTCTACAGTTTCTTGAAGAATTCTAAATATCCATCGTTCTGGGAAGATAATTGTATTGTGTTGAACTTTTATACGAACAGATCCTACATAAGCAATTGGTGTAGTAGATCGAATAAAAATATTTGCATGAACAAGCATATCAGCAGCTTCAAAAGGTGCGTCCAAAGGACGAAAAAACTGCAAACCAGTTGAGCCACCAAGATTCAATGCTCGCTGCCCTCCGTCTATAAATGAATTATGCTCAATACGAATAAATCTGGTACCACCTTTGGCCTGTATACAATTTGAACCCTGACGAATAAATGTATTTTTTCTAAATACTCCATTATGACATCCAACCATATCTACTCCACTTCCACCAGCAGCACCGTCCTGAAATATACAGTCTTCAATAATAAAATCATCTAAACCTGATAATTTTAATTGATCATTATTTCCACTTGCATTCATCGTAGAAAAAGTAAGATTCCGAAATATAACATGATGTGCTGGTGTATCAAATGTTCCAGCATCATCACAGTTCATTCCATTGCTGGTTTGTCCTTTTATAGTAAAATTCTCAATAATTAAATATGAGCAATCAGAAAAATGAAAGGATTCTGAACCTCCAGAAAAGACAACACTATCTCGGTGAATTCCCCTTATAGTAATCGGAGAGTTTTGAATACCATTAATATTTTCAATAAAATATGCGCCTTTATATTCTGCAGGATACATCAATACAGTATCGCCAGGTTTTGCGGATAAACAAGCAGTTCTTGGATCTGGAAATTGTTGTCCAATTCCTACAGTTAATGTAGTGGCTTTCATAGAGAAACACATACAGCACAAAACATACAAACAAGAGATCAACAAAGTATAATTCATACATTTTCTTTAATCTGAGTTAACATATTATCTATAAACAAACATTAGACTTTAGAAATAAGTCCTTCTTGCTCTAAACGATCTTTAATTGAAAACACTAAAGTTTCCCAATCATATAATGGAGACATCGTATCACGATGCATATGTGTAGCTAATCCTGGCATTGGCGATAAACCCAGAGCTTTACCAAAAAATGTTAGTCGGCCATACAGCCCTTTACTCAATTTTCTATCATTTGCACCTTTGGCACATTGCATCAAAAAAGCAAATCTTTTTCTTAAAGTAGAACCTTTCATTAAAAACGTGAATGTCGTATCGGTAATTTGACGCCAATGGCAATCTTCACTGTGAAAAATAAGAGAAAATCGACGATACTTTCCTTTATATCGATCAGGATAATCAGTTGGATGAATGATTAAATCTGGTTTCCTTGGATCAATAAAAGAACTCCATGTATATATTCTTCGTGAAAATTCCATCCATTGTTCTGGATTTTGAATAAAATCATATATAATCCTCATAGAGTCTGGCTTATGGACATAATCATCTTCGCAGAAATAGACCCAATCATCATCAGAAACATGAGCGCCGGCGAAAAAACTTCTACGTATAGATTCATCATTACCAAAATCACCATGAATAATATCTATATTTCTTTTTGTAAAAAAATCAGATAAAGTTGGGCTTAATTTATCACCAATCACTTGGATTGTATGAGGAATCCCATGCAAAGAATCAAGTAAGCTCTGAAAACTAATCTGCACTAAAGTAGTTTTATCAAGCATAAATGGTCGTGGATTTTTATTCACTGACTGCACAATATCGCATGCCCTAAATACAATGTGAATAGTTGGTGTGATCATAATGCATCAATAATTGTATATAATTTTTTCATCATCCTATCAGGCTTAAATTCTTGAATGTGCTCCAAAGCATAATCACACGCATTTTTAGCAAATCTATCATCATCCATTACTCGATGTGCCATCTGTACTGCTGTATCGATATCAAATGGATTCTGAACGGTAAGTTCAGGAAAGAGTTTTGGAGCATGTCCAGTACTAATAGTGCTAATAATTGGTACTCCTAAAGCAGCAGCATCTAATACATATCTTCCCCATGTATATCTATCATCTAAATTTAACCATAATAGAGATGAGCTAGCATGAGCATAATATTCTTTAAATGGTTTTGCATATTCAATTGTTAAATCTGCAGAATGCAAAAGCTTTGAAACATATTCTCTGTTGATATCAACATTGAAAAGGGTACCATAATCTCTAAAATTTGACAAGAGATTTCTAAATTTTCTTGATAATCTTCTTTCATATCCAATTATCTGTAAATGTAACTGTTTAGCTACCTGAAATTCATTCCATCTGGTCTTTAAAAATGGACAAATATGAACTGTTCTTGATCGTTGTTCCCAGGGTATCGCACATGCCCTAACCCCGTCTACCGGATAAGGAATTCCTAGAGTAATTACAGGTGATTGTGTTAATGATTGTATAAAATGTTCAGCATGAATATTAATACAATTCACAAAAGACGAAGCATCAAAAAGTTCTCGCAAATGAGGCATAGGTTTTAGATATGATCTCATATCTCCTTCTAATAATGTCATCCATATTACATGTTTTGGACGATTCTCTGCAAGTGCCCTTACTTGTTGTAATCGTTTTGAACAGACTATTGCATTTAAATTCATCATGACAATATCTGCATCAGCTATCATTTTAGGGGTTAATCGAAATTCATTGCAATATGATCCATTGCTGGCAAAAACCCATGATTCAATACCATTTAAAAGATCAGCTTCATATGCTCTATCTTGCGCTTTCCATGTTCCTAGATTACCTCCAACCACCAAGATACGTGGTGATATATGTCTAAAAGAATGAATCATATACTTTCTGGAAAACTCTTTGTATAAATGTACATCAAATGATATGTAT
>Ga0192647_100359_pt1 | contig 31913 bp, 33 predicted proteins | sample LauGreFa1BDMLBSN_2_FD_133046 | JGI IMG/M metagenome (GOLD analysis project Ga0192647, IMG submission 133046) | Freshwater lake microbial communities from Lake Michigan, USA - Fa13.BD.MLB.SN - reassembly | ecosystem: Environmental > Aquatic > Freshwater > Lake | place: Lake Michigan, USA... | reverse complement strand
GCCAAAGCAATCAAAGTTTTTTTCATATTTAATCCCTGAAAAATTGTTAAACAAAACATGTTCTTTAAATAGAACACGATAGATTGAAACATGGGGGATCGTCGCAAGGCAATCAAAGTCGATGTCAAATACTTACTATTTTTCAAAATAGTAACTTTTTTGCAACATGCATTGGATAGCGACCGTCATGGTTTCGCAAGGCCAAGGGCCTTCGCGAACATGCTGGTTGTGAAAGCCCGAAACCGCTTAGATGCCCAAGCGCATTGCGCGCTAGGCGCTTTGAGGAGGCTTTAGTTGCGGGCAGTTTTGCGGTTGGCGCAGTCGGCTTTGGTGCAGCTGGCGTAGAGGCTGAGCGCGTGGTCGGTGATAGCAAAGCCTTTGGCTTTGGCGACAGCGTGTTGGCGTTTTTCGATTTCGGCGTCGTAAAACTCTTCCACTTGGCCGCAGTCCAAGCAAACCAAGTGGTCGTGGTGTTCGCCCTGGTCCAACTCAAACACCGATTTACCACCTTCAAATTGGCTGCGCTTCAAAATGCCCGCTTGCTCAAACTGTGTCAGCACCCGGTACACCGTGGCCAGGCCGACATCCGCGCGCTCTTGCAGCAGCATCCTATAGATATCTTCCGCCGACATATGACGCTGGCGACTGCGCTGGAAGACTTCCAGAATCTTCAGCCGCGGCACCGTGGCCTTGAGGCCTGTGCTTTTGAGTTCGTCGATATTGGTCATGCGCAAAGCGTGGTTGACAGGGGCGTGGCTACAATGGAGCGATCTTACTTCCCTCGGAAATACATGATTTTTACCGCTTGCTTGCGCCGTTTTCCAGCTCTGTTGTGCATATGCGCGGCGTCGCTTTTGGCTAGCGGGTGTTCTAGCCTAGACAAAGCCGGAAACTCGGTAAAAGGGGCTGTGGAACCCTACCGTATGGAGATCGTGCAAGGCAATGTGGTCAGCCGTGAGCAAGTCGCAGCCCTGCCCAAGGGGGCCAGCCGCGCGCAAGTGGTGGCGGTGTTGGGAACGCCTTTGCTGACCAGCGTGTTCCATGCCGATCGCTGGGTGTATGCCTTTAGCCTCACGCGCCAGGGAAAGCCATCGCAGTTGCGCCACGTGACGGTGTTTTTTAAAGGCGATCAGCTCGAACGCATCGATGCCGATGAATTGCCCTCTGAATCTGAATTTGTAGGAAGCTTGCGCACCGCGGTGCCATTACCCGCTCCCAAATCAATGGAGGCCAGCCCCGAGGCACTGGCCAAGTTCCCGCTACCGGCCGCTGCCGTGCCAGCCCCGCCACTCCCACCGGCACGCGCAAGCTACCCGCCGCTAGAGCCCTAAAGCCACACCGCGAGGAAGAGGCCTATGACATTTGCCGTAGCCATTGCCGGAGCCTCCGGGCGCATGGGCCAGATGCTGGTGGACGCAGTGCGCGCCGCCGAGGATTGCCACTTGGCCGCCGCGCTGGACCGCGCGGACAGCCCGGCCATCGGCCAGGACGCTGGCGCCTTTGGCGGGCAAAGCACTGGCGTTTTGATCTCAGCCGACATTGAAGCCGGCTTGTCGCACAGCAAATTCCTCATCGACTTCACACGCCCCGAAGGCACGATGGCACATGTGGCAGTGTGCCGCCGCCGGGGTGTGGCCATGGTGATAGGCACTACCGGCTTTAGCGAGGCGCAAAAAGCGCAGATCGCCGAGGCGGCCAAAGATATCCCCATCATGCTGGCGCCTAATATGAGTGTGGGCGTGAACGTAACCCTGAAGTTGCTGGAGCTGGCGGCCAAGGCCATGGATACGGGCTACGACATCGAGATCATCGAAGCGCACCACCGCCACAAGGTGGACGCGCCTTCGGGCACCGCCCTCAAGATGGGCGAGGTGATCGCCCAGGCCCAGGGCCGCACGCTGGCCGACTGCGCGGTCTATACCCGCGAAGGCATCACCGGCGAGCGCGATCCGTCGAGCATCGGCTTTGCCACGATTCGTGGCGGCGACATTGTGGGTGACCACACGGTCTTGTTTGCGGGGACGGGCGAGCGCATCGAGATCAGCCACAAATCGTCCAGCCGCGCTACCTACGCCCAAGGCAGCTTGCGCGCAGTGCGTTTTCTGGCCGGCAAGCAAAACGGCATGTTCGATATGTTCGACGTGCTGGGCTTGCGCTAAGCCGGGTTTGCCATGTTGGAAGGCGACGCAGTCCACAAAGCGGTAGCTGGAGTGTTGCTGCTGATGTCTTTGGCTAGCTGGTCCATCATCCTATGGAAAAGTTTTTTCCTGCGCAGCGCGCTAGCCGGTTTGGAGCGCAGCATCGCGGCCTTTTGGCAGGCGCCGGATGTGGAGCAGGCGCTGCATACGCTGCCCGCTTTCGACCGCGCCGGTCTACTGATCCCCTTGATTGACGCGGGACGCCGGCAAATGCGCCAAAGCGCACTTCCCCGGCTGTCGGCGCAAGGCTCTGCAGCCCAGCAATTGACGCGCGTGCTGCGCGATGCCTTGCAGACGGGCGTGCGGCGCTTGCAATCCGGGCAGGTGCTACTGGCTAGCGTGGGCTCGATGGCGCCGTTTGTCGGGCTGTTGGGCACGGTCTGGGGCATTTACGGCGCTTTGGCGACGATTGCGCAGGCCGGGCAAATCAGCATTGCGCAAGTGGCCGGCCCGGTGGGCGAGACTTTGATCATGACGGCGGCGGGCCTGGCGGTTGCCATTCCGGCGGTGCTAGGCTACAACTTGCTGGGTCGGCTGATCGGGCGTATTGAAGCGGACCTCGAGGGCTTTGCCCGCGATCTGCGGGAATTGCTGGTGTACCAGAGCCAGGCGGCGGCCTATCCGCCGGACAGCGCGCCGGATTAAAGCTGCGGCCATGGCTTTCGGACGCCTCCAAGCCAAGCGCAGCGATGCGCCTATGAGCGACATCAATATGACGCCGCTGATTGACGTCATGCTGGTGCTGCTGGTGATTTTCATCATTACCGCACCCATGATGCTGAGCGCCGTCAAGGTAGATTTGCCCAAGGCCGATGCCAGCCCCAGCAGCCAAAGCAATGCGCAGCCCCTGGCCGTGACGATCGACCAAGCCGGCGCGGTCTTTGTGCAAGAGCAGCGTTTGCAGGGTGATGCCTTGCAGCAAGCTTTGCAACAGGCGGCACAACGCAACCCGGACACCGAGGTGCAATTGCGCGCCGACACCGCGGTGCCCTATGGGCGCGTGGTGGAGTTCATGGCGCTGGCCCATGCAGCGGGCTTGAGCCGCATCGGCTTTGTGACTGAAAAGCCGCGTTAAGCGGGGTGTGCGCTGACAACTGCGCTCCCTGCGCCGCCCCAATAAGCCTTGCGGCATGCGCGCCTAAAATGCCGGTTGCCTTTAACCCCAGCCCCCAATGCAAGACAAGTACCAACACACCGCCATAGAGCAAGCCGCCCGCAGCCATTGGGCGCAGCCTTTGTGGAACGGCCACGAGGCCTACCGCGTCACAGAAGACGCGGGCAAAAACAAGTTTTACGCCTGTTCCATGCTGCCCTACCCCAGCGGCAAGCTGCACATGGGGCATGTGCGCAACTACACCATCAATGACATGCTCGCGCGCTATTTGCGCATGAAGGGCTATAACGTCTTGATGCCCATGGGCTGGGATGCGTTTGGCCTACCTGCCGAAAACGCGGCGCTGAAAAACGGTGTGCCACCGGCCAAGTGGACCTACGAAAACATCGCCCATATGAAGCAGCAGATGCAGGCCATGGGCCTGGCCATCGACTGGAGCCGCGAAGTGGCCACCTGCGACCCCACCTATTACAAGTGGAACCAGTGGCTGTTTTTGAAGATGCTCGATAGTGGCGTGGCCTACCGCAAAACCCAGGTGGTGAACTGGGACCCGGTGGACCAGACGGTGCTGGCCAATGAGCAGGTGATTGACGGGCGCGGCTGGCGTACCGGCGCGCTGGTGGAAAAGCGCGAGATTCCGGGCTATTACCTGAAGATTACCCAGTACGCGCAAGAGCTTTTGGACCATGTGCAAACCGGCCTGCCCGGCTGGCCCGAGCGCGTCAAGCTGATGCAGGAAAACTGGATTGGCAAGAGCGAAGGTGTGCGTTTTGCTTTTCCGCACACGATTAAAGATGCAGCGGGCGCCTTGATCGGCGATGGCCGCATGTATGTGTTCACCACGCGGGCGGACACCATCATGGGCGTCACTTTTTGCGCGGTGGCGCCCGAGCATCCGCTGGCGCAGCATGCGGCTCTGACCCAACCGGCTTTGGCAGCGTTTATCGAGGAATGCAAAGCCGGTGGCACCACCGAGGCCGAGCTGGCGGTGAAGGAAAAAGCCGGTATGGATACGGGCCTAGTGGTGACGCATCCTCTGACCGGTGAGCCGGTAGCATTGTGGGTGGGTAACTATGTGCTGATGAGCTACGGCGACGGCGCCGTCATGGGTGTACCCGCGCATGACGAGCGCGATTTTGCGTTTGCTTTGAAATATGGGTTGGCGATTCGGCAGGTTGTGTCTTTGGCTTCCTCTGCTACCTCGCGGGCGTCGCTATCCGAAGGGGATGGGACTTCCTCTTTTTCCTCGGGGGCAACCACGCCAAGGCCTGCGCCGGGTTCCTCCAACGCGAGCGAAATGTCGGCACCCGGCGCAGGCCTTGGTGTGGCCGCGTTGCAGGCTGGCGAGGTGAACGCCACTGCTGGCCCCGCATTTTTAGCATTTGATGCGCGCGTTTGGCAGGATTGGTATGCCGAAAAAGGCACCGGTGTGGCGGTGCAATCGGGCAAGTACGATGGACTGGGTTTCAAGGCTTGTTTAGATGCAGTGGCGGCTGATTTAGCAGCGCTGGGGCTGGGTGAGAAAAAGACGACTTGGCGGCTGCGGGACTGGGGCGTTTCGCGCCAGCGCTATTGGGGTACTCCGATTCCCATCATCCATTGCGACGAACATGGCGCGGTGCCGGTACCTGAGAAGGATTTGCCGGTAGTGCTGCCACTCGATTGCATACCGGATGGCTCGGGCAATCCGCTGCATAAGCATGCAGGTTTTCATGCAGGCGTGACCTGCCCGGTATGCGGTAAAGCGGCGCGGCGCGAGACCGACACCATGGACACTTTTGTCGATTCGAGCTGGTACTACATGCGCTATTGCGACCCGAGCAATAGTGATGCCATGGTGGCCGAGGGCGCGGCCTATTGGGCGCCTATGGATCAGTACATTGGCGGTATCGAGCACGCGATCTTGCATTTGCTCTACGCGCGCTTTTGGACCAAGGTGATGCGTGATCTGGGGCTGGTGAAAATCGATGAGCCATTTACCAAACTGCTCACGCAAGGCATGGTGCTCAATCATATTTATTCGCGCCGCACTGACAAGGGCGGTAAAGAATATTTCTGGCCGCACGATGTCGAGCATGTGCATGACGCCACCGGCAAAGTCATAGGCGCGCGTCTGGTTAAAGCGGTGGGCGATTTACCTGTTGGCACGGCTATCGACTACGAGGGCGTGGGCACTATGTCCAAGTCCAAAAACAATGGCGTGGACCCGCAGGACTTGATCGAAAAATACGGCGCAGACACCGCCCGCCTCTACACCATGTTCACCTCGCCACCCGAGGCCACGCTGGAGTGGAACGACGCGGGTGTGGAAGGCAGTTACCGTTTTTTACGCCGCGTTTGGAACTTTGGCTATAAATTGTCGGCCTTGGACTTGGCTGGCGCGCACGCGACGCTAGCGGCCGATGGTGGCTTGGCAGCCGTGGCGTTTTCCAAAGAGGCCAAGGTGCTGCGTTTGGAAATGCATACCGTGCTCAAGCAGGTGGACTATGACTACCAGCGCATGCAGTACAACACCGTGGTCTCGGGCGCTATGAAGATGCTCAATGCGCTGGAAGACTTCAAAGGCCACGACACCCGCGATGGGCAGGTGGCACTGGCCGAAGGCTTTGGAATGCTGCTGCGCGTGCTCTACCCGGCCACGCCGCATGTGGCGCACGCACTGTGGGTGGAACTGGGCTTTGCCAAGCAGGGCGGCGATTTGCTCGATGCTGCCTGGCCCGTCGTGGACGCCAGCGCTTTAGTGCAAGACGAAATTTCGTTGGTGCTGCAAATCAATGGCAAATTGCGCGGTGCATTGCTGGTGCCTTCGGATGCGTCGCGCGAAGCGATTGAAGCACTGGCGCTGCAAAACGCTACGGTGCAAAATTTTGCCCAAGGCGCAGCACCAAAAAAAGTGGTGGTCGTTCCCGGTCGTTTGGTTAACGTGGTGCTTTAGGCGCTGCCCATCGTATGTTGCACACCACGCTTCGCACTCTGGCCCTTTGGCTGTCGCTGGCCTTATCGGCAACGCTTTTGCAGGGCTGCGGTTTTGCGCTGCGTGGTGCGCCCAACTATGTGTTTGATACGGTGGCGGTGACGCCCGAGCGCTCTCGTGGGGTGGCCGCTGAGTTGTCGCGCTTGCTGGGCAACCGGGTGCGCCCTGCGGTGACGCCTGAGGGCGGCTCCGCGCCCGATGCGATTGTGGAAATTCTGAGCGAGTCGCGCCAAAAAGTGGTGATGGGTTTAAATGCGGCTGGCTTGGTGCGCGAATTTGAATTGCGCCTAGCCGTGCGCTTTTCGGTGCGCACGCCCAAAGGAACGGTCTTGATTGAGCCGACAGATATCCGCCTGGAGCGCAGTGTCAGTTTTAACGAGGCGGCGGTTCTGTCAAAAGAAACCGAAGAAGTGATGCTCAACCGCGATATGCAAACCGACGCGGTGCAGCAAATCGTGCGCCGCTTGGCGGCGATTAAATCGCTGGCGCCTTGAGGCTGGCGCGCCATGCAGTTAGCGCATTCGCAATTGGCCCGGCATCTGGAGCGTGGACTCAAAAGCCTGTACACCATTCATGGCGACGAGCCGCTGTTGCAGCAAGAAGCGCTGGACGCATTGCGCGCCTATGCGCGCACCCAAGGCTTTACCGAGCGCAGCGCGCACATGGTCTCCGGCGCGCATTTCGACTGGAGCGCGGTGCTGGCCGCCGGTGGCAGCATGAGCTTGTTTGCCGACAAGCAAATGATTGAAATCCGCATCCCCAGCGGCAAGCCGGGCAAAGAAGGCAGCGTCGCTTTGCAGCAGATCGCCGAGCAGGCGCAGGGCAACGATGCGGTACTGACTATCGTGTTGCTGCCACGCATGGATAAAGCCACCAAAAGCACAGCCTGGTTTGCTGCCTTGGAAAACGGTGGTGTGACGCTGCAAGTGGACCCGGTGGAGCGCAAAGACTTGCCGGCCTGGATAGCCCAGCGCCTGGGCGCGCAAGGCTTGCGTGTGGCTGCGGGCGAAGAAGGCCAGCGGACATTGCAATTTTTTGCCGACCGTGTGGAAGGCAATTTGCTCGCCGCACACCAGGAAGTGCAAAAACTCGTCTTGCTGTTTGCGCCCACGGCACAAAGCGGCGGCGTATTGCGTTGGGAGCAGGTGGAAAGCGCGGTGCTCAATGTGGCGCGTTATGACGTGTTCAAACTCAGCGAGGCGGTGCTGGCCGCACAGCCGCTGCGCGTTCAGCGCATGCTCGAAGGCTTGCAAGCCGAGGGCGAGGCCGAGGTGCTGGTGCATTACACGCTGGCCGAAGACATACGCGCTTTAAAGCGCGTCAAAGACGCCATGGCCCAAGGCCGCCCGCTGCCGCTGGCCTTGCGCGAGAACCGCATCTGGGGCAACAAAGAGCGCTTGTTCGAGCGCGTGCTGCCGCGCATCAGCGCGTCCCAACTTGCGCAATTGCTGCAAGCGGCGCATACGGTGGACGGCATCATTAAAGGCCTCAGGCAGCCTGACTGGCCCGCCAGCGGTTGGCAGGCCCTGCACCGGCTGGCGCTGGACTTGTGCCGCTTGGCCGCGCCGCCAAAGCCTGCTTCCTCGCGTGCTACCCATGCCAGCGCCTGAGTGTTCCCCGGACGCCTGGCCCTGTTTTGCCGAAACTACACTCGGACTTGCATGAAAATCCAGCCATGAACACCTCTGTCGCCAACCCTATCGAAATCGCTCATGCGCTTGGCGCACAAGCCAAAGCTGCCTCCAGTGCCATGGCGCGGGCCAGTGCGGCGGACAAAAACCGGGCCTTGCTGGCTTTGGCTGCGCTATTGCGCGAAAACACCCAGGCGCTGCAAGCGGACAATGCCAAAGACCTGGAGCGCGCCCTGGCCGCCGGACTGGCCGCGCCACTGGTGGACCGGCTGCGGCTCACGCCCAAAGTGCTGGAAACTTGCGCCCAGGGTTGCGAGCAGTTGGCTGCGATGCCCGAAATCATTGGTGAGATCAGCGGCCTGCGCCAGCAGCCCAGCGGCATCCGCGTAGGGCAGATGCGCGTGCCCATCGGCGTGTTTGGCATGATTTTCGAGAGCCGCCCCAACGTCACTATCGAAGCGGCCAGCCTGTCTATTAAAAGCGGCAACGCCTGCATATTGCGCGGCGGTTCCGAAGCCATTGATTCGAATAAAGCGCTGGCCTTGCTGGTGGGCAAAGCGCTGGCGCAAGCGGGCCTTCCCACCGATGCGGTGCAGTTGGTGCAAACCACCGAGCGGGCGGTGGTGGGCGCGTTGATTGCCATGCCGCAGTTTGTCGATGTCATCATCCCGCGCGGCGGCAAAAGCCTGATCGAGCGCATCAGCCGCGAGGCCAAAGTGCCGGTCATCAAACACCTGGACGGAAATTGCCACACCTATGTGGACGACCCCTGTGATATCGCCATGGCCGTGATGGTGGCGGACAACGCCAAGACCCAAAAATACAGCCCCTGCAATGCCAGCGAAGGCTTGCTGGTGGCGCGCGGTGTGGCGGCGCAGTTTTTGCCGCAAATCGGCGCTGTCTACGCAGCCAAAGGCGTGGAAATGCGCTGCTGCCCCGAGGCCAAAGCCCTGCTCGCAGGCCTGCCCGGCGCCAAGCTGCAAGACGCCACCGAGCAAGACTGGTTTGAGGAATACCTGGCGCCCATCATCAGCATCAAAGTGGTCGATGGCCTGGACGCTGCCATTGCGCACATCAACTACTATTCCAGCCACCACACCGACGCCATCCTCACCCGCGACCATATGCACGCGCAGCGCTTTTTGCGCGAGGTGGACTCGGCCAGCGTCATGGTCAACACCAGTACCCGCTTTGCCGATGGCTTTGAATACGGCCTGGGCGCCGAAATCGGCATCTCCACCGACAAATTCCACGCCCGTGGCCCGGTCGGCATTGAGGGCCTGACCTCGCTCAAGTACGTGGTGCTGGGACAGGGGGAAGTGCGGGGCTGATCTGCGCATGCAGTGGGGTACCAGGCGCCCCGATGAGAGGATGTTCTCCATCGGACCTTTTGAAGGACCTGATGCCCTTGTATTTTTTGTTAACTGCACCATGTGTGTCATGTTGGCCTGACAGAATCGGCCGTAGACTCCGCAGTAAAGTCGCACACTATGGTCCCCCACCTCGTTACCGCCCTGACCGGCCCCATTAATGAACTGGAGCAGCGCCTGCTGGACACCATGCCGGCCATTGAGCGCTGGTTCCGGCTGGAGTGGATGGAGCACACGCCGCCTTTCTATACCTCGGTGGATGTGCGCAATGCCGGCTTCAAGCTGGCGCCGGTGGATACCGACTTTTACCCCAACGGCTGGAACAACCTGACGCCTGAGATGCTGCCACTGGCAGTGCAGGCAGCCATGGTGGCGATCGAGAAAATCTGCCCTGAGGCGCGCAACCTGCTCATCATCCCCGAGCACAACATCCGCAGCACCTTTTACCTGAGCAACCTCGCCCAGCTGCGGCGCATCTTCCACATGGCGGGGCTCAATGTGCGCATAGGCTCCATCAGCCCGGAGATCAAGAAAAGTACCGTCATCGACTTGCCCGGCGGCGAGAGCATCACCCTAGAGCCGGTACTGCGCGCCAAAGGGCGCATCGGTGTCAAAGACTTTGACCCTTGCACCATCTTGCTCAATAACGATCTGGCGGCAGGCATTCCTGGCATTTTGGAAGACTTGCACCAGCAATACCTGCTGCCGCCACTGCACGCTAGCTGGGCGGTGCGGCGCAAAAGCACGCATTTCGCCTGCTATGAAGAAATTGCCAAACGCTTTGGCAAGCTCACCGGCATTGATCCCTGGTTGATCAACCCGCTGTACGAGAGCTGTGGCGATGTCGATCTGACCGACGCTAAAGGCCTAGCCGCCCTGAGCGCGCGGGTGGATTCCACCCTGAGCAAAGTGCGCCGCAAGTACAAAGAATACGGCATCAAGGAAAAGCCTTTTGTCATCGTCAAGGCCGACAACAGCAGCGGCGGCATGGGCCTCATGACCGTGCGTGACGCCAAGCAAGTGCCCGACTTAGTGGCGCGTGCCCAGGCGGCGGCCCCGCAGGACGACGGCTTGCGCCAACTGATCGTGCAAGAAGGCGTGCTCACCCACGAGCGTATGAACGATGCCGTAGCCGAGCCGGTGGTGTACATGATGGACCGCTATGTAGTGGGCGGCTTCTACCGTATCCACGCCGATCGCGGCGAGGACGAAAACCTGAGCGCTCCCGGCTCTTTGTACGTGCCGCTGGCCTTTGGGGCCAGCACCCAGCTGCCGCAGCTAGGCGTGCGCCCGGGCGCCAGTGAGCCCAACCGCTTTTATATGTATGGGGTGGTGGGCCGCTTGGCTATGTTGGCCGGCAGCTACGAGCTCGAAGCGACCGATCCGTTGGCCGACGAGGGGGAATAGTCCGCCCGACAGGCTGCGAGTTTTGTCGCAGCAGCGACTTTTCTTGCTGCATTGCAACATATTTTTTGGTTCAACCCCTCCAAGTGGGCCGAAAGCGGCTTTTGACGTAGCACAATGGCGCTCCCCGCGACAACCGAATCCGCGCCGCTGTAGTGGCCGGTGCAACTTGTGTCTCCACAAAAATCATCACTTACCGCCATGACCGTCGGCGCCATTGGCGTGGTCTATGGCGACATCGGCACCAGCGTCCTGTACGCGCTCAAAGAGGTGTTCGGCTCTGGGCATGTGCCCTTCACCCCAGACAATGTGTACGGCATCTTGTCCATGTTTTTCTGGACGCTGACGATCATCGTCTCGCTCAAATACGTCGTCTTGGTGCTACGCGCCGACAACGCGGGCGAGGGCGGCTTGATCGCCATGCTGGCGCTGGCCTCGCAAGCGGTGAAGGACAAACCGGTGCTGCGCCGGGTCTTGCTCAATGTCGGTATTTTCGGCACCTGTTTGTTTTACGGTGACGGGGTAATTACCCCAGCGATTTCGGTGCTGGGCGCGGTGGAGGGTTTGGAAGTCATTTCGCCGCGTTTTGTGAAGTACGTGGTTCCGCTGACCTTGGTCATTTTGTTTTGCCTGTTCTGGGTGCAAAAGCGTGGCACTACCGGCATTGGCAAATTTTTTGGGCCCATCACTTTGGTGTGGTTTGCAGCGATCGGTGCATTGGGGGGGTTTCATATTGCGGCCAACCCGGCTATCTTGCTGGCGCTTAGCCCCCATTACGCCGCGCTGTTTGTCTGGAATAACCCCGGTGTGACCTTTATCTTGCTGGGCGCGGTAGTCTTGTGCGTAACCGGTGCCGAAGCCTTGTATGCGGACTTGGGGCACTTTGGCAAAAAGCCAATCCGTATTGCCTGGTTTGCGGTGGTCATGCCATCACTGACGCTCAACTATTTTGGCCAGGGCGCTTTGTTGCTGGCCAACCCGGCCGCCGTCAAAAACCCGTTTTACATGATGGCCCCAGACTGGGCGCTGATACCTTTGGTCGTGCTGGCCACAGCGGCTGCGGTGATTGCTTCGCAGGCCTTGATTACCGGCGCCTTTAGCGTCACCAAACAGGTGATTCAGCTGGGCTATTTGCCGCGCCTGAACCTGATACACACCAGCGCGCGCGAGGCCGGGCAGATTTACATTCCCTCGGTGAACTGGGGGCTGTTTGCAGTGATTGTGCTGGCCGTGGTCATGTTCAAGTCTTCCAGCAACCTGGCGGCAGCCTACGGCATTGCGGTGTGTACCGATATGTTGATTACCACCGTACTTACTTTTTTCGTGGTGCGCTACCGCTGGAAATACCCGCTGGTTTTGTGTCTGCTGGCCACCGGATTTTTCTTTGTGGTGGACTTTTTGTTTTGGGCTTCCAACTTACTCAAATTCTTCGATGGCGGCTGGTTCCCCTTGGCCTTGGGCGCGGTAATCTTTATGTTGATGGGCACCTGGAAAGATGGACGGGCCTTGCTCAACTCCAAGATCAAGGCCGACGCGCTGGATTTACGCGGGTTTTTGGACTCGGTGTTTATCAGCCCGCCGGTACGTGTTGAAGGCACTGCCGTGTTTCTGACCGCTGCCGTAGGTACCGTGCCCAATGCCTTGTTACATAACTTAAAGCACAACAAAGTTTTACATGAAACCAATTTATTTGTTTCCGTACGCAGCCATGAAGTGCCTTGGATAGGCTTGGACAAGCGCATCGAGATCGAGCGCCTGGGCCATGACTGCTGGCAGGTGCAGATAAATTACGGCTTTAAAAACGACCCGGACGTACCCAAAGCCTTGCAACAACTCAAAGGCCGGGGCGTGGCGCTGGAGCCGATGTCCACCAGCTACTTCCTTTCGCGCGATACGGTGGTGCCTGTTTTGGGCGAGGGCATGGCGCCCTGGCGCGAAAAGCTTTTTGCCCAGATGCACCACAACGCCAGCAGTGCTGCGGACTTTTTGAACCTGCCCAGCAACTCGGTGGTCGAGATGGGCTCCAAGATTGAGATTTAGCCCGCCGTGCAATTTTTCAAAGACCTGAGCTGGTCCACCTTCACAGCTGGTTTCGTAGCGGTGCTGGTGGGCTTTACCAGCTCGATTGCCATTGTGTTTCAGGCGGCGCAAGCCTTTGGCGCCACGCAAGAGATGCTGGCCTCTTGGGTTTGGGCGATCAGTATCGGCATGGGCCTGACCACCGCCATACCATCATTGATGATTCGTAAACCGGTGATGGTGGCCTGGAGCACGCCCGGCGCTGCGGTCTTGGCCAGCGCCGGACTGGCCGGTGGTTTCACCATGGGCCAGGCGGTAGGTGCGTTTATGGCCAGTGCAGCTTTAATTGTGCTGATCGGCGCCAGCGGTTGGTTTGAAGCTTTGACCAAGCGCATTCCTCTGAGCATCGCCAGCGCCTTATTGGCCGGGGTGCTGGCGCGCTTTGGCATAGCAGGTTTTGCGGCTGCCCAAACTGCTTTGCCTCTGGTCTTGCTGATGTTGTTGACCTATTTGTTGGGCCGGCGTTTTGTGCCTTTGTATGCGGTGCCGCTTACGCTGTTATTTGCGATTTTGTTTGTGGCCGGGCAAGGTGGGTTTTCCAACGTAGTGATTCCCACAGGCCTCACGTGGCCTGTGTACGTGGCGCCCGAGTTTTCCTGGTCGGCCATGGTCAGTCTGGCGCTGCCCTTGTTTGTGGTGACCATGGCCTCACAAAATATGCCCGGTGTGGCTGCCATCAAAGCCTGTGGCTTTGGCGACGAGCGAGCCACTGGCGGCGATGCCGGTTTACCGATCTCGCGCATTCTCACCATGACGGGTGTGACCACGTTGGTGTTTGCGCCCTTTGGTGCGTTTTCGCTGAACTTAAGCGCCATCACCGCCGCCATGTGCATGGGCCCGCAATCGCACCCGGACAAGGCGCGCCGCTATACCGCTGCGGTATGTTGTGGCCTGATCTATATCGCCCTGGGCCTGTTCGGCGCCACCATCATGGCCATGCTCAGCGCCTTTCCAGAGGCGCTGGTCGTCGCTATCGCCGGCTTGGCTTTGATGGCCACCATTGGCAACGGGCTGGCCAGCGCATTGCATAAAGAGTCTGACCGCGAAGCCGCCATGGTGACTTTTTTGATTACCTTGAGCGGCGTGGTCATCGGCGGCGTAGGCTCGGCCTTTTGGGGCTTGCTCGCCGGTAGCCTGGCGCTGGCTGTGCAACACTACCGGCCACGCAAGTCCTAAAGCGCTGGCGCCCCAGCCCTTCGCGGCGCCAACTTTGTCTCTTGTTGTCTAAGCCGATGGCGCGCCTGTATTCCCGGAGAATTTTTTGATGCACATTTTGTTTGTCGCTGATCCGCTGGAGTCTTTCCAGACTTACAAGGACACCACGTTTTCCATGATGCGCGAGGCGCAGCGCCGTGGCCACCAAATTGCCGCTTGCGAGCCGCGCCAATTACTCTGGCATCAAGGTGGCGTAGTCCAGGCGCAAACGCGGCGCATTACCCTGACCGGGCAAGCGGATCGCTGGTTTGAAGAGCAAGCAGGCGCAGTGCTGGCGCTGCATCGCTTTGACGCCGTGATCATGCGCAAAGACCCCCCTTTTGACAGCGAATATTTCTACGCTACGCACTTGCTAGAGCAGGCTGAACGCGAAGGCGCCAAAGTGTTCAACAAGCCGCGTGCGCTGCGTGACCACCCCGAGAAGCTGGCCATCATGGAGTTCCCGCAACACATAGGCCCCACGCTGGTGACCCGCGACGCGCAAGCGGTGCGCGCCTTTCATGCCGAGCACCAGGACATCATCTTGAAGCCGCTGGACGGCATGGGCGGTATGGGCATTTTCCGCGTCAAGGCCGATGGGCTGAACTTGGGCAGTATCATCGAAACACTCAACCGCGAGGGAGCGCAAAGCCTGATGGTGCAAAAGTTTTTGCCGGCGATTGCGCAGGGCGACAAGCGTGTATTGGTGATTGGCGGTGTGCCGGTGCCTTTTTGCCTGGCGCGCATTCCGCAAGGTGGCGAGGTGCGCGGCAACTTGGCGGCCGGTGGACTGGGCGTGGCCCAGCCCTTGAACGAGGCCGACCGAGCCATGGCCCAAGCCATGGGGCCGACGCTGGCAGCGCGCGGCCTCTTGCTGGTGGGGCTGGACATCATCGGCACCCACCTGACCGAAATCAATGTCACCAGCCCGACCTGTTTTCAGGAGATCAGTGACCAGACCGGCTTTGATGTGCCTGCCATGTTTGTCGATGCACTGGAGGCCGCTGTCGCAGCCTGAAGTACTGGGGCGATTTAGTCGCGTGGCTCACTCCAGAGCTTGCCACCGGTGGCCCAGTTTTCGGCCTTGATGTCGGTGATGATGACGTCCACCGAACCGGGCGAGCCGCCCAGCACTTCGACGCTCACGCGGGTAATTTCCTGCACCAGCTTTTTCTTTTGTTCTAGCGTGCGGCCTTCAATCATTTCTACATGGTAGGTGGGCATGGGTTTCCTTTGTCATCGCATACGGTTCAGATCTTGGGGCCTTGGCCCCAGCGGCGAGGCGGCAGTTTAGACTGCGGTATGCGTTTTCCTAGGAAAAATTTATGGTGCCGGGCTTGATAAGCCAAGGCTTGCGCGCGCTAGGCCAGCGCCCGCGCCATAGCGCACTGTTGGCGGCTTTGATCTTGCTGCATGCGGTGGTGGGCGGCCTTATCGGTTTGTCGGTGGACGAGGCGCATTACCTGTTGTACGCCTACCACCCAGCGCTCAGTTATTTTGACCACCCGCCGCTGGTGGGCTGGGTGCAATGGCCTTGGCTTGTATTGGATGCGCCGGTGGGCTTTCTACGCGTAGTGCCCGGACTTTTGTGGCTGGGTACCGTGCTGGCCGTCTACCGGCTGGCAGAGTATCTGCAAGGTAGTAGCAATTTTGGCCATGCGGGCGACGCTGGTTTGTGGGCATTGGGCGCGCTGGCGCTGGCGCCCTTGCTGCATGTGCTGGGCATCGGATTGGTGCCCGATACCTTGTTGATGTTTTTCACCATCTTATTGATGGGACAAACCCTGCGCCTGATGCGGTCTGACGGCCTTTCGCACGGAGGCGCTTGGCTTGCATGGGGCGGTTTGTTGGGGCTGGCAGGCTTGAGCAAATACACCGCAATTTTGATGGCCTTGGCCTCTGGCCTTTGCCTTTTGTCCGCCCACGGCTCGCACGTCTTGCGAGCACCTTGGGCCTGGCTGGCTGTGGTGCTGGCCTTGCTCATGGTCTCGCCGGTGCTGGTGTGGAATGCGCAACATGATTGGGTGTCTTTCAGGTATCAAGTCCAGCATGGCGCGGGCAGCGGCTGGCATGTGGCTGAGGTGGCGCGCTTTGCGCTCGTCCAGATGCTGGCCTTCGGGCCTTTGCTGCTCTGGGGTTTGTCGGGGCATAGCAAGCACGGCGCGCTACGCCTATTTTTCGCGCTGCCTTGGCTGGTGCTGGCCTATCTGGCTGGCGGGGGTAGCAGCTTGCCACACTGGACGGCACCGGCCTGGGTGGCGCTGGCCCCGTTTGCTGGTGTGGCGCTGGCCCGCTACCGCTATGGCCATGGTGACCGCAGGCGCCAGCGCGTGCGCGCCCGCGTTTTGGCGGTGCTGGTGTTTTTGCAAGGTCTGGGCTGCGCCGCCTTGCTGTGGTTCATGTTGTCCGCCGGTGCGCCGCTGTTTCCCCGCACTTGGGACAACACGGCAGTAGGCGCCAACCCTTTTGCCGAACTGTATGGCTGGGATCAGGCTGGTGCGCGCGCTAGCAGCCTGGCGCAGGCGCAGGGTCTGTCCAGTGTGTCGGTGCAGAACTGGACGCTGGCCAGTCGACTGGGCTGGTATGTCCGGCCCGTTCCGGTGCATGTGCTTGATGCGGGCTTGAGCCAGTTTTCCATATGGGCCGGTGCCTTACCCGTGGGGGCAAGTACCCTGCTGGTAGACAACTCTTTGCTGGCCTTTGAGACGCCGCTAGGGCCGCATGGCTTCGCCAATTGCCAATTGCTCGATACCTTGGATACCCGCCACGGCGGCGCACCGGTAGCGCGCTTTCGGTTTTATGCCTGCCAGGGCTGGGCCGGCGATCCACAACCGCGCAACCGGACGCCCGGCCCATGAGCGCGCGTTGGTGGCTACCCTTGATTCTGCTAGTGGTTGCTGCGCCCTTGTGGTTGCATTGGTGGGAGCCAAGCTTGTTTCTGGCTATCAACCAGGCCTGCGCCGACGTGCCTGCGGTGGCATGGGCTGCGATTTCTTTGGGGGGTAATGCCTGGGGCGTGCTGGCATTGACCTCGCCCTTACTGCTATTCGCGCCGCGCCTCATGTGGGCTTGGTTGTGTGCTGCGCCGGTGGCCGTGGTCATGGTGCGCATCGGTAAGGAATGGTTGTTCAGCCCGCGTCCGGCAGGGTTGATAGAGCACACACAAATCCGCATCGTAGGTGAGCCCATGGAACTGGCCTCCATGCCTTCAGGCCACACGCTGACAGCTTTTGCCGTGGCGGGCAGTATTTATTTTGCGATCGATGGCGAGCGACGTCGGCGCTTTGCTTGGCTGTGGCTGCTAGCGGCGCTGGTGGGCTTATCGCGCATGGCGCTGGGCGCGCATTGGCCGGGGGATGTGGCGGTGGGCGCCTGCTTGGGAGTGTGGGCTGCGGCCATCGGACACTTGCTTTTGCAGCGGCTGGGTCCTGGCGCCACCGCGCCCACAGGCTGGCCCATGCGCATCTTGGCTGCTGTGCTGGCGCTCACGCTCTACCACATGCTGGACGCGCCCCTAGATTACGAGGAAAGCCGGCAGCCGCAATATGTGCTGGCGCTGGTGTTGGTGCTGGTCTTGCTGCGCTTTGCCCGCCGTCTGCGAAGCGGTACTGCGCCATGACAAATAAAACGAATCTACGGCTCCTCATACTGTTCCTTGTGCGCCCATAGCGCAGGTAGGACTGATCTATGACTAAAAAATCGAATGAGGCCCCGCTGCCTGCAGGGCCGCAGGACACTGCACTGGCGCGTCGCTATAGCTTATGGTTTGCCCTTTTGCTCGCGCTGGGCATGCTGTACTTTGCACTGCTGCCGGGTTTGTTAGGCGCCTGTCTAGGCTTTCTGGCGGCCAAAGCCATAGTCCGGCTGGGCCAACGCTGGCGCTACGGCCCCAACGGGGCTTTCGCGGCGGCGGTGGTTATCGTGCTGCCCCTGATGGCCTTGGTGCTGGCCTTGCTCAATGCCAAAGCGCTGGCGCTGGGCGCCATAGGCCAATACCAGGCCTTGCTGCAATTTCTGGCGCAGACCGTTTTGGAAATTCGCAAAAAAATACCGCCCGATTGGGCGCTCTACCTGCCCGAGGAACTGATGGATGTGCAGCTGTGGCTGGCCGACATGCTCAAGTCCAAAGCCAGTGTGCTGGCAGGGGCGGGTACCCAGGCCTTGCACGGGCTGCTGCTAGTTTATGTGGGGCTAGTAGTTGGCGCATTAATGGCGGCGGGCACGGTGGCGCCCACTAGCGCGCCGCTGCGCTTGCAAATGCGCGCGCGCGGGCGGCTGTTTATTGCCGCCTTCGGCCAGGTGGTGGTGGCGCAGTTTTGGATTGCAGTGTTCAACGCCAGTTGCACCGCCGCGCTTTTGTTGATTGCGCTGCCGCTGGCTGGAGCGCATGTGCCCTACATCGGGTCGCTGGTCACGCTCACCTTCTTTTGCGGGCTGATTCCCATTGTCGGCAACCTGCTGTGCAACGCCATGCTCACCCTGGCGGGTTTGTCGGTGTCAGTCGGGGTGGGCATCGCTTGCCTGGTGTTTTTGGTGGTGATCCACAAAGCCGAGTACGCCATCAATGCCCGCATCCTGGGCAAACACACCAATACCGCGTCCTGGGAGCTACTGGCGGTGATGTTTATCGGCGAAGCCCTGTTTGGCCTGCCCGGCCTGGTGGCCGCGCCTTTGTATTACGGCTATGCCAAAAAGGAGTGGCAAGCCGGCGGCTGGATTTGAGGGCGCTTAGCTTGGTTTTCAGCCCGGCAAAGGCGTTTTCATGCGCTTGGCCGCCTTCCGCTACTTTGAAAACTCGGGAAAACCCGCTATCATTAGCACTCGTTGGGGTTGAGTGCTAACAAAACCGCCCCACCTATCTGTTGCAGTCCCCTTTGGCGCCAAAGGCGGACTGCCTGATTTTTCAATAGTCGTTTCTAAACCTAGGAGATTCTTTATGAAACTGCGCCCATTGGCAGACCGCGTGATTGTTAAGCGCGTCGAAAGCGAAACCAAAACCGCCTCCGGCATCGTCATCCCCGACAACGCCGCTGAAAAGCCCGATCAGGGCGAAGTCCTGGCCGTCGGCCCAGGCAAGCGCAATGACAAAGGCGAGTTGGCCGCCCTGACCGTCAAGGTCGGCGACCGCGTCTTGTTTGGCAAGTACAGCGGCCAGACCGTCAAGGTCGATGGCGACGAGCTGCTCGTTATGAAAGAAGACGATTTGTTCGCAGTGGTTGAGAAGTAATTGCTACTGCGCGAACGCCATGCGTCGTTGCTCCGTGCTCGCCATCCTCACGTACAAAAAGTACGTTCCGGTGGCTGCGCGCGGTGCGCCTAGCCTGACGTCCGCTCGCGACGCAATTTGTCCCCAACAAAGTTTTTTTTAATTGATATTTTTGGAGTCCTAACATGGCAGCAAAAGACGTAATTTTCGGCGGCGAAGCCCGCGCACGCATGGTCGAGGGTGTGAACATCCTGGCCAACGCAGTCAAAGTAACCCTGGGCCCTAAAGGCCGTAACGTGGTGCTGGAGCGCTCTTTCGGCGCCCCCACCGTGACCAAGGACGGCGTGTCCGTGGCCAAGGAAATCGAACTCAAAGACAAACTGCAAAACATGGGCGCGCAGATGGTCAAGGAAGTCGCTTCCAAGACGTCTGACAACGCGGGCGACGGCACCACCACCGCTACCGTGTTGGCCCAAGCCATTGTGCGCGAAGGCATGAAATACGTGGCCGCCGGCATGAACCCCATGGACTTGAAGCGCGGTATCGACAAGGCAGTCACCGCTTTGATCGCCGAGCTGCAAAAAGCCTCCAAAGCCACCACCACCACCAAAGAAATCGCCCAAGTCGGTTCCATCTCGGCTAACAGCGATTCCAGCATTGGCGACATCATCGCCAAGGCCATGGACAAAGTGGGCAAAGAAGGCGTGATCACCGTGGAAGACGGCAAATCGCTGGACAACGAACTCGACATCGTCGAAGGCATGCAGTTTGACCGCGGCTACTTGTCGCCCTACTTCATCAACAACCCTGAAAAGCAAGCCGCTTTGCTGGACAACCCATTCGTGCTCTTGTACGACAAGAAAATCAGCAACATCCGCGACCTGCTGCCCACGCTGGAGCAAGTGGCCAAAGCCGGCCGTCCGCTCTTGATCATTGCCGAAGACGTCGAAGGCGAAGCCCTGGCCACTTTGGTGGTCAACACCATTCGCGGCATCTTGAAAGTGGTCGCCGTCAAAGCCCCTGGCTTTGGTGACCGCCGCAAAGCCATGCTGGAAGACATCGCCATCCTGACCGGTGGCAAAGTTATCGCTGAAGAAATCGGCCTGACCCTGGAAAAAGTCACTCTGGCTGATCTGGGCTCTGCCAAGCGCATCGAAGTGGGCAAAGAAAACACCATCATCATCGACGGTGCTGGCGCTGCTGGCGACATCGAGTCACGCGTGAAGCAAATCCGCGTGCAAATCGAAGAAGCCACCAGCGACTACGACCGCGAAAAACTGCAAGAGCGCGTGGCCAAGTTGGCTGGCGGTGTTGCCGTGATCAAGGTTGGCGCTGCCACCGAAGTCGAAATGAAAGAGAAAAAAGCCCGCGTAGAAGACGCCCTGCACGCGACCCGCGCTGCAGTGGAAGAAGGCATCGTGGCTGGTGGTGGTGTGGCGCTGCTGCGCGCCCGCCAAGCGGCTGGTGCTATCAAGGGCGACAACGCCGACCAAGAAGCCGGTATCAAGCTGGTGCTCAAGGCCGTTGAGTCCCCCCTGCGCGAAATCGTCTACAACGCCGGTGGCGAGCCTTCCGTGGTTGTCAACGCAGTGTTGGCCGGTAAAGGCAACTACGGCTTCAACGCCGCCAATGACACCTATGGTGACATGATCGAAATGGGTATCCTGGACCCCACGAAAGTGACCCGCACGGCCTTGCAAAATGCAGCGTCTGTGGCCGGCCTGATGCTGACTACCGAAGCCATGATTGCTGAAGCCCCGAAAGACGACGCTCCTATGGGCGGCATGGGCGGCGGCGATATGGGCGGCATGGGTGGAATGGGCGGCATGGGCATGTAATCCCAAGCTGGTCTGGCGCGGCCTGCAAGGGCTGCGCTGCCACACAAACAAAATCCCCGCAGGATGCGAGTCCTGTGGGGATTTTTTAATGTCGGCAGGCTTAGCGCGCCAATGCCTTGAGCGCCAATTTAATCCCCTCGCTCACCCCCACATCGGCGGGCAATGCCTTGAGCGCAAGCGCGGCCTCTTTGTCGTTGTAACCCAGCGCCAGCAGCGCTTGCAAGATGTCGGACTGCGCCTCGTTACCCGCGCCCGATGGCATGCCAATGTCGGCACCCAGCTTGCCTTTGAGTTCGAGCAGCAGGCGCTCCGCAGTTTTTTTGCCGATCCCCGGTACCTTGGTCAAGCGCCCGGCCTCTTGCAGGGTGATCGCTTGGGCCAACTCGCCCACGGCCATCCCAGAAAGTACGGAAAGTGCAGTACGCGGCCCCACACCGGAAATTTTGACCAGCTCACGAAAGGCCGAGCGCTCCGCTTGCGAGCCAAAGCCGTACAAAATTTGCGCGTCCTCGCGCACCACAAAGTGTGTCAGCAGGCTCACTTTTTCGCCGGTAGCTGGCAGGTTGTAAAACGTGCTCATGGGCACTTGCACCTCATAGCCCACACCCCCACAGTCCACCACCACCTGAGGCGGGTTTTTGTCGCTAAGAATGCCTGTGAGCTTGCCAATCATCGGGAGCCTTTTGTGTAAGTGCCTATCATCGGGGTGGTGCTTCGCGGCCTTGCGCGATGGCGCAACCCCTGACACGGAATTATCAGCTTGATTCTCAGACACATTTTTTCGCCTCCTAACAATACCCGCTTGGGCCATTTGTGCGGCCCTACCGACACGCATTTGCGCAGCATCGAGGCGGCGCTGGAAGTACGCATTGCGCACCGGCACGAGCAATTCAAGGTGGACGGCCCCAAAGTCAAAGCCCAGCGCGCCATGGAGATGCTGCAAGCCTTGTATGAAATGGCGGCCAAGCCCATCCCTGATGAAGTGGTGCAACTGATGCTGGCCGGTGACGGTACGCCCGATGTAGCCGACGGCCCCAGTTTGTCCACCCGCCGCGCGGACCTCAAGCCGCGCAGCGTGAACCAGGCGCTATATCTGGACAATATCGCGCAATACGACATCACCATTGGCATCGGCCCGGCGGGCACTGGCAAAACCTATTTGGCGGTGGCCGCTGCCGTGGACGCTTTGCACCGTAGCGCGGTGCAGCGCATTGTGCTCACCCGCCCGGCGGTGGAAGCGGGTGAGCGATTGGGCTTTCTGCCCGGCGACCTGAACCAAAAAGTGGACCCGTACTTGCGCCCGCTCTATGACGCGCTCTATGACTTGATGGGTTTTGAGCAAGTACAAAAAGCCTTCGAGCGCCAGGCCTTGGAAATCGCACCGCTGGCCTTTATGCGCGGCCGCACGCTAAACAATGCCTTTGTGATTTTGGACGAAGCCCAAAACACCACGCCTGAGCAAATGAAGATGTTCCTGACCCGTGTGGGTTTTGGCACCAAGGCTGTAATTACGGGAGATGTCAGCCAAATCGACTTGCCCAAGGCGCAGCTCAGCGGCTTGATAGACGCCGAGCGGACGCTGCGTAGGGTTGAGGGCATTGCCATCACGCGTCTTACCAGTGCGGACATCGTGCGCCACCCACTGGTCGCGCGCATCGTGGACGCTTACGACGCGGCCCGCGCGCAGGAGGAGCTCGCCCAGGCGCTAGGCAGCGCGCCCACGCTGCCCGCGCATGAAGTGGCCCCGCTCCGCACCGGCTTACCCAAGGCCCGGGCGCCGCGCAGCAAAACCACGCTGTAAACCCGCTCTTTGAATGTGGACTCGCCCATGCTGCATGCCCTGACCCTGTCTCTTCAATTCGGAAAACTACCTGACGCCGAACTCCACCGGGCTGCCTTGCCGCGCCACAAGGTGGCCCGCTGGCTGCGCCACGCCCTGGCCAGCGAAGCGCAAATCACGGTGCGCATCGTCGACGCGACTGAGGGCCAGGCGCTCAACCGCGACTACCGCAAAAAAAAATATGCCACCAATATCCTGACCTTCGACTACACGCTAGAACCCGTTGTCACCGCCGATCTGGTGCTCTGTGCGCCCGTGGTGGCAAAGGAAGCCAAAGACCAGGGTAAAACCCTACAAGCCCACTACGCCCACCTCATCGTCCACGGCACCCTGCACGCCCAAGGCTGGGACCACGAACTCGATGAAGACGCGCGGGTGATGGAACTGCGCGAGACCGAGATCATGGCGCGCTTGGGGTTTGAGAATCCGTATGAAGGGCTGTCAGCCTAGGCGCTGACCGCTAAGAGTGCCCGCTTGGTGATCACCTGCATGGGATTGGCAAAACTGGAAGCCCAGGCCATGGAAACAATAACGAAACAAATGATGCGCTTGGTATCAAGAAACGCCTTTTGCTATTGAAAAGCGTTGCTCTGGGTGACGCGCCAGCCAGCGGATGCGACGGCAGTAGGCAACAAAGCGGCTAGCGCGGCCTTGCAACCATTTGCGCCAGAATGGCCCGGAACCACGCCATCGGCCCACCCTCGAGGGCAAGTAATCAATCAAAGCCAACAAGCCAGCGTAGAGCATTAGTTTGCCAATGCAGACCATCCCACCGATCGACGCGGGCGCTACACCGCTTAAGGCCAGTAGCGCGATGGAGGAACGCGGAGAGTCTGGGAAGACAGAAAAAAACACCATGCTGACAGGCCCCCAACTGCGCACTATGGCCAAAGCCTGAGGCCCTTGTGCGCCAAGAAGCTGCTGGCTCAGCGTTTCGGCGGACGTCGTCAAGGTACCCAACGCCAAGGCCAACAAAAAAGCACTTATTGCCGAAGCCACTGCGAACACCAGCACAATGATTTTTCCTTTTTTCGGCTGGAGAATACACAAGGCAAGCACAAATATTTCTGCGGGCAACATGGGAAGAAACCCATCTAAAACAGAAAAAACCGCAAGAAAAAGAATGGTTTTCGGCTCTGTGCCGTGGCGTAAAAGCGCGGTTTCGGCCCGTTCAAACAAGGGCCGCAAGATGGAAGGCAGATAGGGCATAAGGCTTAGCGCCTGATCATGATGGCCTTAGCCAATGCGGGGCTGAGGCGGCGGATAAAGCGAAGCTAGGTGGATGCCCCAACATAAATATCAACCTCCGACCGCCGGCACCACCCGTATCGGAATCGTTATCGGCCCATCATTCACCAGCTCGACTTGCATGTCTGCGGCAAACACGCCGGTGGCCACCTCGCTATGTGCGCCCCACGCTTGCTGCACAAAATAGTCGTACAGCGCGCGTCCCAAGTCTGGGGCTGCGGCCTGCGTGAAGCTGGGGCGGTTGCCGCCCGAGGTGTCGGCCGCCAGAGTGAATTGGCTCACGACCAGCAAGCCGCCATGCTGCCCAGCGCCGTCCAGGTCTTGCACGCAGCGGTTCATCTTGCCTTGGGTGTCGCTGAAGATGCGCAGCTTCAAAATTTTGGCTAATAACTTATCGGCCTGCGCTTGGGTATCGCCTTGCTCGGCGCAGACAAGCACCAAAAGGCCTTGGCCGATGGCGCCCACGACTGCGCCGTCAATGGTGACGCTGGCGCGCCGCACCCGCTGGATCAGCGCGAGCATGCGGGCTCAGGCCAGGGTGACGCGCATAAATTTGCGCTTGCCCACTTGCAGCACATAGCTGCCCGCGCTCAGTTTCAGGCCTTTGTCGCTGACCACGTTGCTATCTACGCGCACGCCGCCACCGTCGATCAGGCGGTTACCCTCGCCACTCGACGCAGCCAATCCGGTAGCTTTAAGCAAGGCTGCAATGCCCCAGGGCGCGCCGTCCACTAAAGCCAATTGGCGCTCCTCTATCTGGTCGGGAATCCCGCCCTGGCTGCGGTTGATGAAGTCTTGCTCGGCCGCATCGGCGGCTGCCGCCGAGTGAAAGCGGGCGGTAATTTCTTTGGCCAGTGCCACTTTGGCGTCTTTGGGGTTGCGCCCGCCGTCCACTTCGGCCTTGAGTGCGGCGATTTGTGCCTCGCTTTGGAAGCTCAACAGCGTGTACCAGCGCCACATCAGCACGTCCGAGATGCTCAGCACCTTGGCAAACATGGTGTTGGCGTCCTCGGAAATGCCGATGTAGTTGTTCTTGCTCTTGGACATTTTGTCCACGCCATCCAGGCCTTCGAGCAGCGGCATAGTCAGAATGCACTGGGGCTCTTGGCCGTATTCGGCTTGCAGGTGGCGGCCGACCAGCAGGTTGAACTTCTGGTCGGTACCACCCAGCTCCAGGTCGCTCTTGAGGGCCACGCTGTCGTAGCCCTGCATCAGCGGGTAGAGGAACTCGTGCACGCTGATGGACTGGCCGCCTTTGAAGCGGTCGTGAAAGTCGTTGCGCTCCATCATGCGCGCCACCGTATAACGGCTGGCCAGCTGGATCATGCCGCGCGCTCCCAGCGGATCGCTCCACTCGCTGTTGTAGCGGATCTCGGTTTTGGCCGGGTCCAGCACCAACGAGGCTTGCTTGTAATAGGTTTGGGCGTTGGCCTCGATCTGCTCGCGGGTCAGCGGCGGGCGGGTGCTGTTGCGGCCCGACGGGTCGCCAATCATGGTGGTGAAGTCGCCGATCAGGAAAATCACTTGGTGTCCCAGGTCTTGCAGCTGGCGCATCTTGTTGAGCACCACGGTATGGCCGACGTGGATGTCAGGTGCCGTCGGGTCAAGCCCCAGTTTGATGCGCAGCGGGGTATTGGTCGCTTCAGAGCGAACCAACTTTTTCACCCAGTCTTCCTGGGGAATCAGCTCTTCGCAGCCCCGCAGGGTGACGGCCAGGGCTTCGCTGACGCGATCCGAGATGGGTAAAGTGGCGGGGACGGAGGTGGGCTGGACTGGGTGCATATAGATCAGAGTGGCCGTAAGTTCAGCCCGATATACTCAGCCCCTCGTTAATTATTCGGGCGCTGGCGGGAAAAAGACATTTTAGTCCTCGCTTTCGCCCCTAAGTGCGTCGCGGTTGTGCGGGTGCACTTGCACAAGAGGTTGCGATTGCTCACTGATTTGTTCCATTTAGCCCAGAAGGCGGCCTTGGATGTGGCGCAGGCTATTGGCCGTCACCCAGGCCGATTCCTGTCGGGTCTTGCCCTGTTGCTCGTCGGTGCAACCGGGGGCAGCTATGCGCTGGTCACTTTGGCCCCTGACGACACACAACTGACCGTCCGTACCGTCGTAGAAGTAGTGCAGCCGCTGGCGATAGAGCCGCAGCGCGATTTGCTGGCGGCACAGGCTATGCTTTTGTACCGCAGCGATGTGAGCCGCAGCACCGATACCGCCGATAGCCTCTTGCGCCGCTTGGGAGTAAGCGACCCAGCGGCCTCCGCCTTTTTACGCGCAGATCGCAACGCCCAGAAAAACCTACTGGGCCGCGCCGGCCGCAATGTTCAGGCCGTGGTTGATGAACGCGGCCACCTGGTTTCCCTGACCGCCCGCTGGAGCCCGGAAGAAGACGGCACCTTCAACCGCCTGAGCGTGCGTGGCCCGGCTGGCGCATGGAAATCAACCATGGAAACGCTGCCGCTGACTGCGAGCACCCGTATGGCCAGCGGCACGATTCAGAGTTCCTTGTTCGCCGCCACCGACGAAGCGCGAATTCCCGATAGCGTGTCCGTGCAGATGGCAGAGATTTTTTCGGGTGACATCGATTTCCATCGCGTGCACAAAGGCGACCGCTTTGTGGTCGTCTATGAAACCCTCGAAGGCGATGGCGAGCCTTTGGGTGCAGGGCGCGTGCTGAGTACCGAATTTGTCAGTGCAGGCAAATCCTTCCAAGCCGTGTGGTTTGCGAACCCGCAATCGGACCCCAACAGCCAGGCGACGGCAAAGGGCGCTTACTACAACCTGCGTGGTGAGAGTTTGCACCGTGCATTCTTAGCCTCGCCGGTTGCTTTCTCGCGCGTTACCAGCGGGTTCGCGATGCGATTCCACCCGATTTTGCAGACCTGGCGCGCGCATCTGGGCGTGGATTACGGCGCGGCAACTGGCACCCCGGTGCGCACCGTAGCTGATGGCACAGTGGAATTTTCCGGTGTGAAAGGTGGGTACGGCAACGTGGTAATGGTCAAGCACGGCGGTAATACTTCGACGGTGTATGCCCACCTGAGCCGCATCAATGTCCGCAGCGGTCAGCGCGTACAGCAAGGGGACAACCTTGGCTTGGTCGGAGCCACCGGTTGGGCTACCGGCCCGCATCTGCATTTTGAGTTCCGTGTCAACGGCGTGCACAAAGACCCGATGACGGTAGCGCGTCAAGCCGAGGCAACCCCAGTCACTGCTGCATTGCGGCCTGCATTTGACCGTGTGGCAGAGCTGGCGCACCAGCATCTGATGGCGGCCGCGCAAGTGCACATCGGCAACGTCCAGTAAGGCGGGCAGCCGCAGCGCATGCCCGGCCTGTATATTGGTTTGATGTCGGGCACCTCGCTCGACGGCGTGGACGGTGTGTTGGCCCAGTTGGGTGACGCGCCCTTCGCAAGCACGGTTGTTGCGCGTAGCAGCATGGATATGCCAGCTGCCTTGCGCCTGGAACTGCTGGCACTCAATACCCCTGGACCCAACGAAATCCATCGTGCCGCCTTGGCTGCCAATGCCCTGGTTGGCCTATATGCCCAACTCGTAGAACAGCTCCTACGCGCAGCGCAGGTATCTGCGCACCAAGTCCAGGCGATTGGCGCCCATGGTCAGACGGTACGGCATCAGCCCGGGGCCTATGATGGAATCGGCTACACCATCCAACTCAACCAGCCTGCCTTATTGGCCGAACGCACCGGCATAGACGTAGTGGCCGACTTTCGCAGCCGTGACTTAGCCGCGGGAGGCCAGGGTGCCCCTCTGGTGCCCCCTTTCCATCAGGCCGTATTTGGCGACCCCATAGAGGGGCGAGCGGTACTCAATATTGGGGGAATTTCGAACCTTACTTTCTTACCCGCGCAATCTGAGGCTGGTAAGGGCTCGGGCTTACTGGGTTTTGACTGCGGCCCCGGCAATGCACTCATGGATGCGTGGTGTGAGCAGCACACAGGCGCACGCTACGACGCGCAGGGCCAATGGGCCGCCCAGGGACAATTGCATGCGGGCTTGCTGGCAGCCTTGCTGGACGAAGCGTTTTTCGCACAAAAACCGCCTAAAAGTACTGGGCGCGATAGGTTCAACCGACCTTGGCTCGAGGGCAAACTGCGGATGTTTGCGGCGATAGAGCCAGTAGACGTGCAAACCACCTTGACCGAATTGACGGCCCAGGCCTGTGCGGCTAGCGCGCAATGGGCGCCCGGCCCCTGTGCGAGATGGTTGGTGTGCGGCGGCGGTGCACGAAATCAGTTTTTGATGCAGCGTTTGCAAAAGTTGCTGCCTGCGGTGACCTTGAGTACGACGCAAGTGTTGGGCGTTGCGCCGCAAGATGTGGAAGCGCTGGCTTTTGCGTGGTTGGCGCAGCAAGCACTGCGTGCCAACCCAGCTAGTTTGCCCAGCGTAACCGGGGCGCGGGGCGCGCGGATATTGGGTGCTATTTACCGGGCCTAAGTCCGGCAGCGGGATGGCTAATTAGGCCGAGAAGGATGAGCCGCAGCCGCAAGTGGTGGTGGCGTTGGGGTTTTTGATGACGAACTGGGCGCCTTGCAGGTCTTCTTTGTAGTCAATTTCCGCACCGACCAAATACTGGTAGCTCATCGCGTCGATCAGCAGGGATACGCCATTTTTGGACATGGTCGTGTCATCTTCATTGGTGATTTCGTCGAAAGTAAAACCGTATTGGAAGCCAGAGCAGCCGCCGCCTTGGACAAACACGCGCAATTTCAAGTCGGGGTTGCCCTCTTCCGCGATCAGATCTGCGACTTTGGCGGCGGCGCTGTCGGTAAACAGAATCGGAGCGGGCATCTCTGTAGGAAGGGCTTGGGCGACTGCGTTCATAAAGAATCCATGACGAATAAAAAGTTATAAGGCAATAGTACAGTATTTCACTCGGAAATGAAATTAAGCAAGATTTGGCTCGGTCGCCAGTGGGGCTTTTTCATCGCCGCTCAGGATGGGCGTAAGGCGGCCCGCAATCAACGCGCCTTGGTGCATTTCAAGGGCGCCATAGGCCACATCACCTTCGATACGCGCATTGGGTTGCAATTCCAGCATTAATCGCGCACTAACCGCGCCTTTAATGGAGCCATTGATGATGATGTGATCGGCGGTGATATTGCCCACGATGCTGGCCGATTCCGCAACGACCAATATGCTCGCCTGGTGGTCGATGGCGGTGACATTGCCCGCGATCTCGCATTCAATACGGATGCCATCACTGAAAAAGATATCGCCTACGACCCGTGCGCCCTTGGCAACCAGGCTTTTTAGGGGGGGCTGCTTTTTCTTGTTAAACATGGGGCTCCTTACCGCGTGACTACGCTTTTAGCGGGCATTACAGTTTGATGGTTTGGCTGGCGCGCACCGTCGCACCGTCCATCACTTTGGCCGTTAGGCCTTTGACGCTGACTTGCGCCGGGACATCCAAAACGCCCTCCAGGCGGCCATATTGCGTGATCTTCAGCGGCATGGTCGCCAAGGATCCGCTCCACGCTTTTCCATTGGATACCCCACTTAGCATGATCTCCAGCCGTCCGACCAGCTCAGGTGCATTCTTCTTGCTCTGAATCACCAGCACCTGCCAGCGGATTTTGCCATTGTCAAAGCTCTCCGCCTGCAAGCCGCGGATGGCGACGGCGTCGGCGGAGTCAGCCGGGATTAATTTCTCGAAAAAACCCAGGTCATCGCGCAGGCGCCGGTTCTCCGCCTCCAATTGCTTAATCCGAGAATTTACCTGTTCACTAGAGGCTTTTTCCGCCGCGACTAAAGTGCCTGCGGTGTTGGCAATGGACTGGGCCTGGTCGCGCTGCTCGCGCGCCGTATCCATTTCTGCCTTGAGTGCATCAATTTGCGCGCGCAGCTGCTGTAATTGGGCTTGGCCGCCATTTTCCAAACCGGCAATGTCCCGGCCGAATTGAAAGGCCCACAGGGCAATGGCGCCACAAAACCCCAGCATGATCGCCGCCACCGCCCAACGCAGCGGCCAGGGCATGGAGCTGCGCACTGCCATGCGCGGGGCACTGACGGTAAGCCTGCGTCGTAATAATCTGAATCGCAACCTGTTGACCTCCCACAAACACAAAGACCGCCCATGGGCGGCCTTTGTGGCAGACCCAATCGGGGTTTAACGCTTAGAGAACTGCTTACGACGGCGTGCGCCGTGGAAGCCGACCTTCTTACGTTCGACTTCGCGCGCGTCACGCGTCACGAAACCGGCCTGGCTGAGCATAGGCTTGAGCGTCGCATCGTAATCGATCAGCGCGCGGGTAATGCCATGGCGCGTCGCGCCAGCCTGGCCCGATTCGCCGCCACCGGCCACATTGACCATGATGTCAAAGGTCTCTGCGTGGTTGGTGAGCAGCAATGGCTGCTTGCAAATCATGATGGAGGTTGCACGACCGAAGAAGTTTTCGATCGCTTTACCGTTGACCACGATTTGGCCCGAACCCTTTTTCAGGAAAACGCGTGCGACGCTGGATTTGCGGCGGCCGGTTCCATTGTTCCAATCACCGATCATTTTGCGACTCCTGGAATGTCAAGCACTTTGGGCTGTTGTGCGGTGTGGGGATGCTCGGCACCGCCGTACACCTTAAGCTTTTTGATCATCGCGTAGCCAAGCGGCCCCTTGGGCAGCATGCCCTTGACGGCTTTTTCCAAAGCGCGGCCGGGGTGTTTGGCTTGCATATCGCGGAAATTGGTGGCTGTGATACCGCCGGGATAGCCCGAGTGACGGTAGTACACCTTGTCCAGGGCCTTGGCACCTGTGACACGCAGCTGGGCTGCATTGATGACGACAATATAGTCGCCGGTATCGACGTGAGGCGTGTAAATGGCCTTGTGTTTGCCGCGCAAACGGAGAGCAACTTCGCTGGCTACTCGTCCGAGGACCTTATCGGTCGCGTCAAGCACAAACCACTCGTGCACGACCTCAGCGGGTTTTGCGCTGAAAGTTGACATGAGTTTTCTCTTTAAAAAGAAGGTTTGCAGGGCTCTTTTCCACGGTCGGCGCTCCACTATCGGGAGCCTCTTAGGTGGGGTTTTCAAGCTTCGCCGCGGAACCACTCAATCGCTGCGAAGCCTTCCATTGTAGAACAAGTCGGTATAGCAGCCCAAAAAGGCGCGTGTGCGAAGTAAGCGCCAGGGCGCGTGGCGACAATCGCCGGGCCCAGCGCTCAGGCTATTTTGCGTACTAAGGCCGGGCCAAGGCCCACGGACAGGGGCTTGCTCATCATCTCGATCAGCACAAAAACGCGCTGCGTACCCTCAGCCATCTGGAACACGCCCTCGATACCGGCAAAGGCTCCATCGGTAATCCGCACCCGGTCACCCGCGTTGAAAAGTGGCGAGGGGCTTTGTTGTGTGCGGGACTCCTGCGCTTGAATCCCCTCGATCAAAGCCTCGTCCACCTTCGCCGGCTCGGCGCCAAAACTGACCAAACGGCTAACGCCCGTGGTGTAACGGATGGGCGACCAGCTTTGGGAGGTTTGCGCCATGCCCAAGCGGATAAACAGGTAGCGCGGAAACAACGGCTCGCTCACCAAACTGATTTGCCCGAGGCGAACCTTTTGGGACGCCAGGGTCGGCAAGTAGCACTGATAGCCCTGCCGCTCCAGATTTTCCAGGGCAATTTTCTCTTGCCTGGGTTTGGTGTGAATAAGGTACCAATGCACGGAGACTCCAATGGTGTACGCCCAAACGATTCTAGCGCTCCAAGCACAGGTCAGCGTCCATGCTCTGGCAGAAATGCCAGGGCCATCCACAAGGGGTCCAAAGTGCGGACAAGCAGTCCCGCAAAACCGCAAAAGAAAACCCCC
>Ga0192647_100356_pt1 | contig 32041 bp, 8 predicted proteins | sample LauGreFa1BDMLBSN_2_FD_133046 | JGI IMG/M metagenome (GOLD analysis project Ga0192647, IMG submission 133046) | Freshwater lake microbial communities from Lake Michigan, USA - Fa13.BD.MLB.SN - reassembly | ecosystem: Environmental > Aquatic > Freshwater > Lake | place: Lake Michigan, USA... | reverse complement strand
TCTACAAAGAAATATATTTCTGCCACATTGGGGTCAGTGGACGGTGTTTCCACTCTCCGCGCGGCGGCGGCGGCCAAGGCGGCGGCGGCGGAGGCGGTGACGGCGAAGGCGGCGCGCTCGGCAACGCGGCTGGCGGCCTCAGCGGCGGGACCGTTAGTGGTGGAGGCGGGAGGAGGGATAATTGCTTGCGCCTCAAATCCGGATATTGCGTTTGCACCGGATAAACCCTGTACCGCACTGGATAACTGATTATGTGTTAAACTATTAGCAGGTGTTGTTATTGACCATTTGAATTGTACCTTGCCAGCCGCCGGCGGCGCGAAGGTGGGCGACGGCGGTGGCGCAGGACTTTCGACGATGTTTGTTGCCGGAGGACTAAATCTTGCCTTTAAAGCCTCAAGTTTAGCAGCCCCAGCACTCGCAGACCCAGTATAGGCTACTACGAACTCAAATACACCACCACCTCTCTGCCGCCGAATACGGAGGGAACGCCGGGAACGCAAACTCTTAGAGCTGCGAGAATATTTACGCGGCATTTTCTACTTTTACATGGTATTTTAATACCGCCAAGTACTTAACTTTAGTACTAGACGTTACAAGAAGATTGAGATAAGAGGCCTTAACAATCTCTATATGCATATGCAGAGATGTCCTCTGTCCCAGGGTTGACGGAAACATTCGGAGACACATGCGCCGACCTACAGCCCTGGTCTAGATCACTCCACACCCTAAAGGGTATCGCAGACAGAAAAATCATCATTCTCAGTACGGCCACGATTACCGACGACAATCTGTATTCCAATGGCCTCTTTCAAAACGTCTTTGTCTTCTATCGCATGTTCGAAGCCATGGGCTATGCCCCCATACTCCTCGTCAACGAAAAGCCGAAAACCTTGAAGAACATTCCCGAGTCCATGCGCAAATGTCGTATGATTGTCACCGAAGACATGCTGAAACAGCCCATGGCCAATGTTACCGCTCTTCTGGAAATAGGAATGAGTATGGATCCTCTTGTGCGTCAGTTTGTGAAAATGATCGGCGGTCGTCTGCTGAAAGTATATCTCGGAAATATTCTGAACATCGACATTGAAACCCCCATTTTCATCAACCAACACCATTTCGCACACCACGTCGTCGGAAAAAACGACGCGATTCTTGTGAGTCCTCATTACGGCCAACACGCAGAATATGCGGCATATCTAAATCACGTAGTTCCACCCAATGATCTCACCAAGATGATTGCACCCTACGTGTGGGATCCGAACATTATCACGCGCGACGGCACACAGGCAATCAGTTGGCGTGCACCCAGTACCCCTGAAGAGGAAGTATTCGTCATTATGGAGCCCAATATCAGTTTCCAGAAAGCCGCACTCGTCCCCCTATTTATCATGGAGCGCTGGTACAGAACTGTGGGAAAACCAAGGGGGTGGTCGGGGAAAATACACGTAGTGAATGGGGATCGTCTTAGCATGTCGCCTCATTTTGTGCACAACATTATGCCATATCTGGAAATCTATAGGGATGCGCGCGTAGAACCCACGGGGCGCAAAGACATTGTCTCGACGCTGCGCGAGTGGCCAACGGCGACGTTTATTCTGCACAACTACAATAATGAGTTCAACTACATGACTCTGGAACTCTTGTGGTGTGGGTTTCCGGTCATACACAATTCACCCTCATGGGTCGAGTTTGGCTACGGGTATAGCGGTGCTGATCTAGCAGGGGCGGCGTTGCTTGTAGAGGAGGCGCGCACGAAACACGACGAGCGTCTAGAGACATACAAGGCACATGCGGCTACGTTGGCATGGCGCTATTCGCCGTATAATCCCGCCGTTCATGCGGCATGGTTCCCCCTCATTGAAAAATAGGAGGATATAATAAGGAGATGGCTCAGGCCTCAGTTGCAACAATAATTGATACGAATCCGAAACGGATAGGAGCAGCAGCAGGACAACAAGACTTGAGAGCCTCAAAACGATTTAAAAGAATGCATCTAGGATCTATCGCCGCTACAGATGCAGATCATGACTTTAAAAAATCAGGGAGAACAGGTGGCGCCTTTGGATTTAGTCCTGATGCATTTTTTCGTGATACAAATGCAGTGAAAACTATCGGTACACCCTTTAATCCATTTGCAAGAGAACTCATGTCGGAATACGAAGTACTTGATATGTTTATCCCCTTTATTAGAGCGGGTACTCCTAAAGCACGCCATATAGATGATTTCAGGGCGTATTTTCTCAAAGAAACACCCATACCCAACTTTTTTAGATATGCCGAAGACAGGGTTCCGTATACAATACGATCCAAAAAGGTAGCAACGATTGGTGCGGATGATAATAGAAGATGGCTACAAACTAGCAAACAACTATACGATTTTCTAAGTCCAGGCAAACCACTTGTGTTTACAATTGATGCAGTAAATGTCCCCTTTTATGAAGGGCTAACCCTAGATGATAGGGGGGGTGCTGTCGCAAGGAATGCCGTATATCTACGAACACGCGAAGGAGCAGCAGATGCCGTTGGCAAAAAAAGTATTGCTGAAACACCAGGTAAATCAGTAAATATTCTAACGCAAGAAGATGATCGCAAAGAACATATACAATACCCATCAACAGAAGCCAACAGGATTGATGCGTTAGATGAATCTGAGTTATTCTTTTCGAATTTTACGATTACAATACCACCTATCACCATTGTAAAGGATATAAGATTGTCGACATTTGAGTTCACAAATACAGGACAGACAAAGCAAAATGAAACAGTTAAGTCGGTGGTGGAAGGAAAAAAGAAATATTCTGTATTCAGTATATCACAAAGGATAAAAGAATTCGTGGATAACTTTATAAGGGGGGGTGCGGGTAGTGCTAACGCAGCCAACAACTACTATATAGAACTTCAAAAGAAAAGAGCATGTGACTGGCTTCAAGTGCAGTCTTGTCTAGATCCTGCAAGATTTCTGTATGATGGAAGTGTATTATTTCGAGCGCTAGCGGCGATTGATCGCCCTAAACTCAGAATAAAACTATTCTCAGAGGATCGTGTATGTATAGCATATGACATTGCAATGGGTGGAGACTGTGCATATACATGTCTTGTGGATGAAGTAGATGAGACAACATCGTTGTGGATAGTTGTGATTGAGAAAGAAACGGCGGAAATGAATATGAGAGATTTATGTAGAAGAGAGTTTGATACTCTTATTAATCCAGCACTTCCAATGAACACAAAGGGGGGTACACTAATAGGTGGCAACTATAGAGAAGCCTTAACTACATATATAGAACGTTATAATGCTACTGAGGAACGTAATAAAAGGGCGTGTGAGGCCGCTATTGCTGAAGCGAATGAATTCAGCGATGGAGCAGTAAAGAGTAATGCCACGATTAAAGATCTTGTAAAGAAACTCTTGAAGGCACATGTAAAACTGTGTTCGTTTCGCACACTATGTAATCAACTGCGTTCCGATGACTATGAGAACTCATATACTCGCTTGCAAACATTAAGTACTGCTGCGCAAAATCCCACAAAACCGGCCTACGAAACTGCACGAGAACGCGCGGCGAAATATAGATTCCAATATGAGGTACTTAAGGTAGCACTTGGACGAGATGCAGTTGATGTTAATACTATAGATTCGCGTATAACTTACTTTTTTAGACACATTCATTCTTCTGGAACAACAAAGTCTATCCGAGCAGATTTTCAGAGAGATAAACTTATTGAACGGCTAGATATATTTGCCCGTCTGTTTAGTCGTGAAAAGCTGAATGAAAATGGGATTGGTATCATGGGCTATTTGAATGTGAGTTTAACAAATCCTGAAAAGGGGGCTCTGATAGGGACGCTGACAAAACTTAGAAGAGCTGTAGAGAGTCAACCTTTCGTTGGATTATTTTCAAGTTTGGTAGGGGGGCGTTATACCAATCTCGATAAGTACGATATATTTTTAAAGACAGCGTCGTGTCTTACCTTAACAGAGTCTCCTGCACCCACTCTGGTAGACATACCAACCAGTGAAATACAGGAGGCATTACTTCTCGATCCAACAGACGCTGGATTATCAGAAGCGGATAAGGCCGAAATAAAAGAGGATAAGGATGTAACAAATAGGGATTTTTTCGCCGCGCAAGTTGTTCTTGCAGGAAGGATGAGGGGACATGCGACGGCGGCGGCCGATAGACAACTTCAGCAGGATCTCGAAGATAGACTAGAAAGAGAAGAGCAAGAAATGCAAGAATCGAATGCCACACAAGGGGGGGGTATTGGGGACGAGGGATCTGTAAAAGGGGAGCCTGGAAAGATGGCGGCCGAAATATTGAAATATAATCATCATCCTTTGACGACATTTTGCTATATACTGCGCGAATTGAACGAGCGCCTGTGGAGCGATGATCCTGATATGTGTCTCATATCGCCCCTATCACATGTCATACATTCCATGATGAAGTCTGTTCCTCGCGATAAACCTATTGAGGAGATATACGACTATTTATACTCACTTGAGGCCATTGTCTTAGAGGAACTAGAGAACTATATGCCCAATAAAGGTGTAGTTCACTTTATGGCGACTATAAAGGGCGACTACTATGGCGTTAAGGTGATTGAAGATCATAAGCGCTTTGTAAAGCATAGCGAAGAACAGGTGAGGGCGTTTATAGGGATGAGTGATCTCGGGGTGGAAGAACAGGAAAAGGCGAATGATGAACTGATGAATACTCTCATGCAATATACGGGTGTGATGGAAAGAGCGATCCTGGAAAAACTAATACCAGGCTCTAATGCGCCTATTTCGACAAGTGCATCGAGATCTACCTCGTCAAAGCAGCGTAAAACGATGCGGCGTGGACACCGGCTGCCTACTACATACCGAAGACGCAACAGGAGAAATGCGTCGACAGAGAGAATAGGGAGAAGACAGAGACACAGCAGATCATCATCGAGTACACGGCGTTTGATGCGCGTCTAGAGGCGGAGATGGGTCTAAACACTCACATACACTTTCTGTAAGACAGAATGCGTATAGGAGTTCTAGCAAATGTACAACATTCTATGTTCAGTTCTGGTACGGCGAACACATCCATGGCCATTGCAGAGTTATTCTTAGGGCTCGGCCACACAGTGGATCTGATCAACGTGGCAAACACCCAGTGGTGGGACGACTGCACCAGCCTTAAAGGGGGTATGAAGGTAGTGCCATTCGCCACTGCAAGCAACTATGATGTGCTGTTCGAGATTGATCGTATGCTGAGTACTACTGACAAGAGAAAGCGGATTGCGAAACACTGTATATGGGTGCTACGTCATCCATTTATCCTACAAGAGTTGGAGGCATCCCTGTTCCCTACTGTGCAATCCATGAAGCGCGAGTTCGACGGCCTCACACAGATATGGGCATTCGATGCGGTTCTTGATGCAGAAGAGGGGGCGCAACAGGCGATTGAGTTACTCGCTCGTACACCTGTCGTTCGTGTGCCTTATCTTTGGACAGAGAGTATTGCCGCTGCCCATATGAAGGAGGGGGGAATGCCTTCGTGGCTTCAGACGACTGTGAGCGAACTCCGTAGTATGAATACGACTGCCACAAATGGGGGGGCAAAGGTGTTGCCCGTGTGGAAGATACATGTGACAGAGACGAATACTACGAATGCGAGTAGTGCAGTGATTCCTCTCGTGATTCTGCGGGAGGCTAAGCGGCGTGGGCTGGCGATTGGGCCATGGAAGGTACACAATGCAGATCAAGTGATGAAGAGCAAGTTTTTCGTAGAGAATATCGTGAAACATTGTTCGGATTTGGATATCAGCGGCGAGTTCATTGGTCGTCAGCGATGTGTAGAGTGGGTGCAGGAGCCGATGAGTTGCCTACTCTCTCACCTCCGTTTCAGTACAGTGCGGCCGATCCTTCTAGATGCGGCGTGGGCGGGTATTCCTATCGTACACAACTCGCCTGTGATGCGCGACGTGGGGCTGGGGCTGGAGGCTTCCTATTATTCGGGAAATCATATTGGAGAGGCATGTGTCGCAATACAAAAGCTGGAGGACAATATGGTTACTCTAAAGGGGATATTTGCCCCTGGGGCAATCGATAAGATACGCGAGAAACTTGTGGCGACGTTTTCTCCGAGTTCGCCCACAGTTCGTTCGGTCTGGAAAGAATGCTTAGAGAAGTTGGGAGTAGTTCATACAATGCCCGTTCCTGCTCCTGCCGCTGCTCCTGCCGCTGCTCCTGCCGCTCCTGCTGCCCGTGCTGCTTCAAAGGAGTTCCATGTGGGATTTTCCGATATGTGGGAGAACTTCAATCCCCAATACAATTTCTTCACTCTTCTTCTCCAGGCCGCCGCTGCGAAACTGGACACCCCTCTCAAGATCGTGGGAGAATCTGCCCTAGCAACATCCGACGTAGTAATCTTTGGCCCCTTCGGACAATCGTGGACAAAGTTGCCCGCCGAGCAACCCAAGGTTCATTTTACAGGAGAGAATACAATGCCCCTTGATGGTCCGGGCGTGAAACTCAATCTCGGATTCCATCATTTCGATATGGTCACACAGGAATATCTTCGCTTTCCCCTATGGATTCTGGAGATCGACTGGTTCGGCGCAAATCTGGAGAAGATTGCAAATCCGAAGCCGATTCCTCTAGAGTGCTGCACCCGCGTCAACGCTGCCGATCTGGAGCGCAAGAAGAAGTTCTGCGCGTTCGTCGTATCAAACCCGAGCAACCCCACGAGAAACACGGCCTTTCAGTGGCTCACCGACTACAAGACGGTGGATTCTGCAGGACGCGTGATGAACAATATGGGCGGCGAGATTTTCGCGGGGGCGGGAGGGGGTGGTGGAGAACGGAAGAAACACGAGTTCCTCAAGGACTATAAGTTCTGTCTAGCCTATGAAAATAGTTCCTCGCGAGGCTATACGACAGAGAAGTTCCTACACGCAAAGGCGGCAGGATGTATCCCTATTTACTGGGGCGATCCGGCCATAGAGCGCGATTTCTCCATGGCCGGTGCCATCGATGCCCGCGATGTGAAATCAAAGGAGGACTTGATTTCCCTCGTGAAGGCAGTGGATACCAACGACTCCGAGTGGCTGAAACGTTTCGCCGTGCCCGCCTTGGATCCCTACCGCGTTGCATGGTGTCATCGCACGATGGCAGAGTGTGCGAAACGCATATTCACTGTGGGTGGATTGTCCTATAAATCCTTCCCCACGGTTGTGGGCGACGTGTGTGCGCTGCCGGAGGCAGGGGCGGAGCAGGAAGAGGTGGCCGCTGCCGCTCCCGCTCCCCCTACCGAAGCCAGTGCCGTCGAAGTCCCTCTGATGATTTCCTGCTGCAATCGCAAGTTCCTCCCTTCTCTTCAACACTGGCTAGCAAGTGTGGGTACGCAACATACCGCTATACCCAATCTGAAGGCGCTCGTATTCCTGTTCTCCGATGTCCCCGATGACACTGTGGCGGCCTTGAAAGACAAATTCGCCTTTGCGGAGTTCCGTCGTCTCCCTGACTCCTCTCCGCCCCCAAATACCTTTGCCGATTTCTGGGATCCTCAACATTATGGATGGAAGTTGTGGATTCTCAACACTGTGGCTTCTTCTCCCGAGTTGGCCGGGGCAATGATCATCTATATGGATTCGGGTACCTTCCTTTGTCGCTGGCCAAAGGATTGGATGTTGGCCGCCCAGGCCGAGGGTGTCTGTCTTCTGGAGGATCCTCGCGAGGAGAATGAGCGCTGGTGTTCTCCAGAGTTTTGCGCGGAGTTGCAAGTCTCCCCCTCCGAACTCGCCGCTCAACAGATTCAGGCGGCCACTATCTGCTTTCGCGCAGGCTCCCCCGCCGCCGTCCGCCTTTTCCAAGAAAGTTTCCGGCTCGCCTCTTCACGAAGCGTCCTCGCAGGAGAAAAGTGGGACGCAAAGCGCTCGGCCGCGCGCGCCGACAAAAAACCCTCCGGCCATCGCCATGACCAGAGTATTTTGAGCATCGTATCCCAGCGCCACAACATCCGCCGCCTACCCGTAGACACCGTACAGTGCGCAACGAGTCTGCGGAAAACCTTCACTTCCGGTCGCGCCATATACATCCACAGGGGGGGCTTCACCGTACATCGCAGCTTCTCGGACAGTATCGACGAGGCCTATGTCATCAATCTCGACAGAAGGGGTGATCGTCTGGAACGTCTTTGGACGAACTCGCCGGATCTGAAAGACCGCGTAGAGCGCTGGTCGGCGATCGATGGGCGCAAGATTACTCTGACGCCGGCCATTAGTCGCCTCCTCAAGCCGAATGACTTCTTCTGGAAGAAGGCCATATCCGGCTGTGCACTCAGCCACCTCGGCCTATGGTGGAAACTCGCGCATGAAACCCCGGACATCAACAACTATCTCATCTTGGAAGACGACGTGAAGTTCCGAAATGGATGGGAGGCGGCTTGGAAAACGGCGGTAAAGAACGGCGACGTTCCCGACGACTACGATATACTGTATTTGGGGGGCGTACTGCCTCCGAATAGGGGTGGATTCGAAGAGAACTGCAAGGAGCCGTTCAACGACTCCTTTTGCCGTATCAAGGAAAATAAGTCGTGGGGTCAAAGCCTCCCGACGCGGTATTTCCACTTCTGTGCCTACGCCTATGTTCTATCGAAACGCGGCGCTCAAAAGGTGTTGCAACTGCTGGAGCAATCGGAGGGATATTGGACGAGCGCGGATCACGTACTATGTAATCCGGTGAACGTACTGAAGTCCTATGTGCTTGATCCTATGGTGGCTGGGTGCTATCAGGATGATGACCCGAAATACGCGAACAGCCAGTTCAACGATTTCAGTCGTGTGGATGGATTCGATAGTGATTTGTGGAATAACGACGAGCGGTGGAGTGCGGAGGAGATTGCGCGTGCTTCTGAGGGGGCGGGAGAGGAACTGAATATACGGCAGGCACTTGAGGATGCACGGCGTTTGCCTGCTCCTGTTGCTCCTGCTGCTCCTGCTGCTCCTGCAGCCCCGCCGCCCCCCGTGGTCACAGCACCGAAAATGCCCTCAACAGAGGCCAAGCCTCTTCCCAGACGCTTTGTCTGTCTGGATCGCCACGCCCTCGATATTCGTCAACTCCACGAATGTGATTGGCTGATGGAACTCTTCGGACATCCATCCTCGTTCCCTATTGAGAAAGTGAAGCCGAACGATCCCCCACCGTCCGATTGCCCTGTTGTAGTGATCCAACGCCCGCATGTACGCGTGATCAAAGATATGCTGGAAAGATGGGATTCCTTCGGCATGAAATTCTATGTTCTTCATTTGAGTGATGAAGAGTGGCAAGATCCTCTCGACTTTTACAGCTTAGAGAGCTGTATCAAAGTCCTGCGATTCTATACACGCGAGACGCCTTCGCCTGAAAAGGTGACATATTTACCTCTCGGATATCACTGGACGCGCAGAGAGCCTCATCAGGACGTGCTTGTGCGGACTCCCAAGACCCCCTTTCGCACGTTGGCATGGTCGTTTCAAGGAACGGGGTGGAATGGACGCGAGGAACTTCTTCGTCCTCTCATGAACATGGCGGATCTGAAGAGAAAGACCGTGTTTTTGAAGGAGTGGAATGATCCTGCGGCGGCTCCAAAGGAGGAGTATGTGGAGACTCTGCTTGATTCCATCTTTGTACCCTGTCCCGATGGAGCGAATCCCGAGACATTCCGTTTCTATGAGGCGCTTGATTGCGGATGCATCCCTTTGGTCGTAAAGACGCCGAAGAATGCTGCATGGCTCGAGGTAGTCTGCGAGAATCTGCAGATACTCCCCGTGGATAACTGGACAGACGCCGCGAATCTCATGGGGCACTTGCTGAAGAATACGCATCTGTTGGAGGGATATCGAAACAAGCTTCTGAGTTCATGGACGGCGTGGAAGAAGCGCTTGATCGAGGAGACGAAGAACTGGTTGGTCTAAAGTGTCTCTGCATACATCTACAAAGGAATGAGCGGCGCACTACCCGACTATTTGAAGAGTTTAGAGAATCTGCTGGGCACTTCCGTCTCGGCCACAGTCACTCCGGAAAGCACGGCCAAATCGTACACGACTCCTGCTCCCACGAGTAGCCCTGCGGCCTCGTTGACGCTCGATAAGATCGGATTCGGATCCATGTTTACGAAGCCGGCGGAGGCCACTGCATCCGACAAGCTGCGATTCATGCTCGTATCGACGCATGTACAGCAGTTCACCGGCTATTCCAAGGTGACCCACGGGATTTTGAGCGAACTCGCGAAACAGCCGTGGCTAGACATAACGCACTTTGGAATCCAGAAATTCCATGATCTCCCCCCCTCGTTTCGGCCATATCCGGCGGGAATCGATGTGATTGACGCCACGAGTCTAGAGAAGCCCGTGCAAAATGGATTCGCCTTTGGAGCGCTCCCCGATGCAATCCGCAAGAAGAAGCCGCAGGTGGTGATGATTTATAACGACATGGCGGTGGTGACACAGTTTGTGGAGGCCATTCGCAAGTCGGGTATTCCCAGAAACTTCCAACTATGGGTGTACTGCGACCAAGTATATAATACGCAGACGCAGGTGTTTCTGGATATCCTCAATAGGGATGCTGATCGGATTTTCGCATTCACGCCTTATTGGAAGAAGTGTCTGAAGGATCAGGGTGTCACGCGACCCGTCGACGTACTCTTGCACGGATATAACACGAAGCAGTGTTTCCCTGTGCCGAAGGAGTTGGCGAGGAAGCAGCTGTCTTTGCCGGCGGATATGTTTCTCTTTATGAACATGAACAGGAATCAGCCGCGAAAGAGGTATGATATTCTGATTATGGCCTTCGTGGAACTCGTTGTGAAGTATCCCACCAAGCCCCTGTTCTTGCTATGTATTTGTGATAAGGGAGAGAAGGGTGGGTGGTGGCTATTCGAACTCTTTTCACGCGAGCTCAAACTACGTGGAGTGGCCATCGAACAATTCGCCCAGCGCCTAATCATCACGGCACAGAACATGTCATTCAAGGACGATGAGATCAACATGTTCTACAATGCAGCCGATGTGGGAATATCTACATCGGATGGGGAGGGGTGGGGGCTCTGCCAGTTCGAGCAGATGGGCGTAGGTGTTCCTCAAGTAGTCCCGGATATCGGTGGTTACAAGGAGTTTTGTACGGCGGATAACTCTGTACTCGTGAAGCCGACGGTTCGCTACTATCTTCCCTCGACGTTCAGCCCCGTGGGGGGCGAGGCACTCGCATGTAATCCACACGACGTGTGTGTGGGGATGGAGGAGTATGTGCTGAACTCGGAGAAGAGGGAGGCGCACGGGCGTGCTGCAAGAGAGAAGGTGCTTGGATATACATGGGAAAAGGCGTGCGATGTTCTTGTACGGCGGCTAAACTCTGTGAAAGAGGATGATGAGTAAATATCATTTTCGTAGTGTAAACTAGGAGCGCGGTGGATGAAAGAGTATCTACGATACATACTATATGGTATGGTATATATCGTAATCTGTTTTTTTGCAGTGTATTTTTTACAATGGTTCACGAAACCGGTGGTGGAAGAAGGCTTTGCTGAATCCATGCAGAATCTTGTATTTGCTGGGATAGGATCAGGCGGATCTACTGTATATTTCGCGGATGTGGATGTACCCATCCATCCAAGATGGATACAAGGGGGTACGGGAGTGACGTTTTTAGCAGGTTCCTATGGAAATCTGTATGTTACAACAAGTGCCTCCTCGCCCTTGAAAAAGGGGGCGTATAACTCTGCCACATGGGCGTCGACAGCGACATCCACCTCGATCACACAGATGTCGATAGACGACTCAAACGGGGCTATTTCTGCAGTGGGTTCGGATGGATCGTATTACTACGCCGCATCGGATCAAGTGGCGCTTGTAAAACCAGCTGGCACAAGTGTCGCGGGTGGGCTGAAATGGGTATCGGCAAATAATAGTTCAGCGCTCGGTATTGGAAAAACCGACGGAAAAATATATTTCACAGCAAACGCTTCCATGGGTATATGGACGGCGAGTACGAGTAGCACTGGGTGGAAACTCGTTGTGTTTGACGGCCATATAGGGTGTGCCTTAAAAACAGATGGCAGCCTGTATGCTGTAGATCAGATAAATAACGTAGCCCCTACGGATGCTGCTTGGAAACTACAGGGTACTATGAAGTTTAATCATATTTCTTTGAAGGCTGAGCGCCTAGTAGGTATAGCCACCGACGGAAAGGCATATTATTCGAACACGTATAGAAATCCGTCGTGGACGGCGCTTCTAATGAAACAATACAACTCCACAGGAGCCATGGTCGGTACATCCGATATAAGCCTCACACAAATCGAGATATTTGATGCACCACCGAACTTCCGCCGAAAACGGTTTGTTACAAATAACATATGTAACTTGGGGGAAGAACAGATTGATAGTTATTGCTATCAGCCATGCCAAGATGGTAGGGTAGCAGTTGGTGATAAATGCCCCTACAAGCGTAAACATATACTAGCAAGCCTTACATGTCCACCCGGTTATACATATAATAATGGAAAATGTATCATAAATGGATGCCCGAATGGGGGTACTCCCAGTCCAACAGATCCCAATACATGTAATGGGATTACGCGAACGAAGCTTATCAGACCACCTAATACCGTAACACCAGCCGCATATTTATGTAACTCGGATGGATCTGTTACAAGCAGATATGTTCGTATACGCCCTAGTAGTATTGTGAAAGAGAATCAAATTTGTATATCAAGTATAGTTGTAAAAGATAGCACTGGAAAAGTATTATCCAACGACATTAGGAGTCAACTAGAAAGTAATCCTACACCTATGAGCGGTTCAACAGGAACATGGGGGGTTGCAAATGCTACAGATGGTATATGCGCGGATGGACCGATTGGAGGAACTTCGTGTAGAACAGGGCGGCGGCGATATATATCTTCTGGAATATATAATACCGATGTTGATAGAGGATTTAAAAGGCGTACTACAAGTACCTATTGGGAAGTAGACCTTCAAACCTGGCAAAATATTAAAACAATCGAGTTTACTGGATGTAATACGCTATCATCTGGTATCTTAGGTATGCGGCTAGAACTTTTAAATGATAGCGGTGCATTATCCAAGCCAGTCGTATCTCGAACATTTGGTAAAGATGTACAGCAAACTTTTACATTTAACTTTAATAACCTTGAGGTCGATTCATGTTATGAAGCAGATTGTCCCTCACTGAATGGAGAATCATCTACATACATCGGTGATGGTAAGTGCGCGGCAAACTCATACGATATTGTTCCAAGAGCCATTTTAAAGCCTATTATACTCGATGATTGTTATAACCAGGATGGCACCATGAATACAGAAGGGATTCCCTATTCTATGTACACTGGAACTGAATCTTTAAGAAAATCTACTTGTGTGAAATGCCCCTCTAAAAACCATATATTCTATGCGAAAGGTTGTAGAGGAGAAAACTGTAAAGTATGTAAAAGTACTACTGGTGGAAGCTGTACTACAGCAACCAGTGGGGTGTGGATGGGTACAGATTTATCTACTATGGGTATACCTACTGCATTTGCGGATGATTATTATAATCCTCTTTTAACATATGTAACTCAAACCTATATTGATAACTCTCAAGGAGAAAGTCAGGGAGCCATATCATCGATAGCATCTGGGCTTTTATCATCTTTGTCTAGATATTTACTATCAGAAAAAATACCTTCAAATCAATATTACGTTAATAATGGGATTGAGCGACAACTAACACTGCCTATAAGTATCGGGGATAATTATGATAATGGTATATGCGTAGAACCATGTCCGCCATCACATAATACGGCTGATGACATAAAAATGGTATACAATGCAGTTACGCGAACATACATGTTGTACGGAACTACATGTTCTAGTACAAGTCAGTTAATGTTTAACAAACCGTTTACTAGCGCAAAATATACTCCTCAAATAGGTGACAGATGTGGGTTTGCTGATAATAGATTATACGAATACGTTCCTGGCTCTGGATCTCAATCTGAAAAGTGTGTTGAAGTGTGTAGTGAACAAGAAACAGATAACGGTGATGGTACCTGCAGTGGATCAAGTGAGTCAAAAACTGTTAAAAGTACGGTATATACATGCGCCCCAGGATTAGAGTTGAATGGTTATAGATGTTTACGTCCGTGTGAGGCAGGTACTGTAAAAGATGGAGATTACTGTATCCAGGAGGTAAGTATTATAGATCCAGGGGAGGAAATCAAGTGTTTGAAAACATCATATGCGTATACAGGCGATAGCGGTAGTGGTTCTTCAAAGACAATAAATAAATGGCTATGTGATTCACAGAGTGATGCAAACGCTCTAGTAAAAGGTACACCCGATTCTGCAACAGCATATGTGAGAGATAACGACATTCTATGTGTATCATCGGGTGATCCAACTGTAAGCATGTATACATGTAAAAAAGTTGTGGAACCATTGTTGACAAATATATTAAATGGATTACATTTACCTTCCGTGTTTAATATGGATTATTCTTATATGTGCGATAATCTTAGAAGGGCTTATGCCGATTTATCAAACAATATTAATATAATACAAACCTCTTCTAACGCATATGCGAACATTGATACAAAATCTCGTAATATACTTACAACATTAGAGGGTATAGAAGAATCCTTATGTGCAGGGGAAGTGGGTAGTTCAGATTATTGTAATGCTATACAAACAGATATTCAAATGATTATGAACTATACTACACAAAACACGGGTTCTAGCACTCAAAGCCCAGTTCATCTAGCCTTAACTTCCCGGGATGCGCTGCTCGCGCAGATATCAAAGTTTCAATGTAAACTATAATAAGAAGCACCGAATATGATTCGACTATTTGGAGTATCAGTATGGATACATTTTGTATTCATACTCGTACTAGGATTTTTGTTAATATTTCACTTAATACATGAGGGATTTGAGGGGTTTCAGGTGCCTGGCTCAGGCTCTGATAGCTCATACTATGGATCTGGATCTGGATCTGGATCTGGATCTGGATCTGGATCTGGATCTGCAATCACTTCTTCCAAAATGTCATTTAACGATTCTGAACTTGATCAACCATGTGGTTCACCCACGTCATCATATGGATTTTCAGCAAATGATTGTCCAACTATTAAAAGCATGCTTAGTTCTGTGACAACCTCTTTCAACACGTATAAAAATGAAGGAAAGATTATAGAGGCAATCGGATTAAAAAATACTATATGCAACCTTCAATATTTCCACGACACATTTGGATGTGCAACCTATACATCACCACCGCAACCTGGTCCTCAGATAACAAACATTTATAACTTATACACGCCGGCTAGTTGTTTGAAGGTAGGTATGATGAACAATAGTCGTCTTATAATGCCAAGCAGTTTATACGAAACTGGCACTTCAGTACAGAATCTAAGTCATCATATAGGTATAGGTGATTTAATATATCTAGGTTATGGCTCTGGCTCTGCCCCTGGTTCTGGATCTGGATCTGGATCTGGTTCTGCTTCTGGTTCTGCTTCTGCTTCGGGCTCAGGCTCAGGTTCGGGCTTAACTACGAGAGAAGAAACAACGCTACAGGGTCCATTTATAGCAAAGACTGTTACAAATGATTATATAGATACAACTGTGCAAAATTTAGGAAGTTCGATTACCAATGTACCTATATTATACACAAAAATGCGCGCAATCATTCCAGTAAACGACGCGAATAATAAACCGATTGTTGGATCATTATACAAAAATATGAAGTCGATTACAATAAAAAATAATGATAGCCTTCCTGATAACTTGAATATAGGAGATCTGGTGTATTTAGTTAAGTCAAACTGCGACCCTGGTGATATTGACAATAGTAGCACATGCGGTGAAGTAAATTGTAATGCTGGAGATTTTGATAATGGAGATGGTTCGTGTACACATTATTACCCCCCAACTGGGAGTACTTTATCTGGTGCGTCCCTGCGGACATATGTAAAAAACATCTTAAAAAATCAATACATGGGAAAACAATGCCCAAGTGGCTCGTACCCTGAGGGAAATCTAGGAAGTGGTGGATTTTGTTATAAAGAATGCTCAGATTCCCCATTTCCCGCTACGCAAACGCCGACAAAATGTCCTATAACCCTTGATGAAGCAACCCCAATAGGAGATCTACCGCGTGTAGGAAGTATAGAAACAACATGTCCCACTGGGTATAAACCAACAAATGATATTGTAAACCCATGTGTATTAAATAAATATACTATATACAAACCTATCACTGCTAATGTAACATATGCATCAGACACAGGATTTTTAGTTGGTCGCGGTACTGTAAACCCCATCCCATGCATTACATTCCCTACCCATATTAACATGAATCCAAGATGCTATTCTAATGTACCTGTTCCAGGTGATTCTCGACCCTTCGCACTCAATAACTATGTATACATTTATAATAAAAGAACCCTACCCGTATCATTAAACACTAGTAAAATCGCCGGCCCATTCATAGTGTCAAAAAATTCAACATATACTAATATATACATACAAAGTTTTGCAGCGAGTGACCTTTTAGCAGGGGCAAGCGGTCTATTTGCGGGAACAAAGGATATACTATCCGCCTATGTATATAAGGGCGACTATAGTCCAGATTTGCAGGTAATATGTCCACCGAATCAGTGTTTTATTAACAATGAGTGCAAACCCGTGCCAGCAGGATCCTTTTGTCTGGGTGGCAACCAAATAAGTAGTACATGCCCAGCAGGTGCTTCATTGACTCAAAACGCAGGAGTTACATTATGTAACTGGTGTCTCCCAGGACAGTATTCGAGGTCAGGAGATACATCGTGTACAGACTGCCCTATGGGTAGTTATTGTGGAAATACATATGAACCCCCAGTGTTGTGTCCTGCGGCTACATATTCTGCCACAACAAAAGCAGTAAATAGTTCTACGTGTATTGCTTGTCCAGAGGGTACATATTCACAACAGGGATCTGGGATGTGTTCACCTTGCGCGGTTGGATATATTTGCCCCGTTGGTTCTATTGATGCATATGGCAGAACATCAACTTCTGGTTCTGGTTCTACAAGTAAAACATGTCCTGCTGGATACTATTGCCCAAATGGAAAGGCTCCTGTAGCGTGTCCCCCAGGGCAATATTCTTCCTTGGCATCAGGGGTAGCGTGTGTTTTCTGTCCTGGGGGATATTATTGTCCTGGTGAATCTGATAAAATACCATGCCCTGTTGGAAAATATTCTTTAGAAAAACAGTCTGCCTGCACACAATGCCCAGCAGGTACGTATGGTTCTACCGAAGGATTATTTACACCGGCATGTTCTGGACAGTGTGCGAATGGATACACATGCCCAGAAGGCTCGATTAATCAGTATGGAAATACAACTACGTCAGGTAGCATACCCTGCCCCCCTGGCTATATATGTAGGAATAATACGGATCAAATAAGATGTGCTTCTGGTACATACGCGAATACAGCGGCTGATACATGCACGCAATGCCCTGCAGGATCATTCTGTCCTAATACAGCAACCCCCCCTCAACTATGTCCCACAGGAAAATATTCCTTGGCTGGTTCTACCCAGTGTTTACCATGTGCTTCTTCATATTATTGTCCTACTGGGTCGATTGACCCATATGGAAGGACATCAACAAGCGGTTCTGGATCTGGGAGCATGTCTTGTCCCGCCGGTTCTTCTTGTGCGGACGCAGTAATAACACCATGTGCAGCGGGTACATATTCTCCTGCTGGAGCATTGACGTGTACACCCTGTGTCCTTGGAACATACTCGGCAGCTGGAGCGTCCTCATGCACCCCTTGTGCAGCCGGTTTATCTTCGATTGCAGGTGCAAAAAGTTCTACAGAATGCTCTGCCTGCCCTGCAGGATATTATTGTCCAGGGAGTACTGCAAGTAGTTCCGTTCTACAGGTACCATGCCCTCGCGGATCATATTCTCCTACAACAGGTGCAACAACTTCTTCTGTATGCACATGGTGTGGTCCAGGGAAAGATTCAGAACCAGGCTCTCCCGCGTCTACACTCTGTATAACATGCCCTGGTGGCCATTACTGTACTGGTAACACGGCCACACAACAATGTCCCGCTGGTACCTTTTCTACTGCATCAGGTGCCAGTGCTTCGAGTGTATGTACAACTTGCTTAACAGGGTATGTCTGTCCAGCAGGTACTGCTTATCCCATACCGTGTCCTGCGGGATACTATTGTACGAGTGCCACACAAACCGCGTGTCCAGTTGGAAAGTATTCATCAGCAAAAAAGGCCACGACGGCAAGCACATGCACGAACTGCCCCTCGGCTAGGCCGTATTCTCTACAGGCATCTACATCAGAGGCAGCATGTAGAACATGCCCCGCGGGCTATTACTGCCCTTCAGGAGGTGCAGTATTTGCGTGTGCTGCTGGAACGTATTCTCCTGCTGGATCGACTGCTTTATCCTCGTGTGTAACTTGCCCAAGAGGCTATTATTGTCCTGGTGCAAGTGATATGGTAAAATGTCCGTCAGGTTCGTATACTACAGATAATAGTGTTAGCAATACGAATGCTTCCACATGTCTTTATTGTAGTGCTGGCCAATATTTACAATACAATAGTGGCGGTAGCAGTGGCGGTAGCAGTGGCGGTAGCAGTGGCTCCACATCGGGTATCAATAATGATGAGGCAATGGCAGTAGCTTCCTGGCTCACGAAGAATAGTATTGCTAGAGCGGCAGAGTTTACGGCAGCAGCTTCCTGGCTAACACTAGAGGCTAAAGCGCAAATAGCAGAGATTACTCTAAGTGCTTCAAACCCCGCGGGGGCTACAACCCCTCTACCACAACGTATTGAAGCGGATGCAGCGGCGGCGAAGGTGCCAGCAGCGGTTTTAGCTAAAGTGGCGCAAGCGGCAATCATAGTGCACGATTGGCTGACTATGAGCTATGTGGACAAATCTAATAATTTTGGATTTATTAATTCTTTTCCGCCGAAATTTCTGAATGTACAGAACTACACCCTTTCAGGAGCTTTATTGCCATTCGTAGAAAATGTAAAAACACTTATTACCTCATCAAGTGTCTACAAGGTTGCATTATTACAGTCTGCAGTACTTGCTGCAGCAAGTGCTGCAGGAGTCACAAATCCAATTGAACTTGATGGTACTCCTACTATTATCACTAGTGGTGGTGGTACAACTGCCTTTAACGTTAAGTATATATTTCGAGGAATAACATCATTTGGTTACTATGGTCAATCTACTGTCAGTGAGTTTGCACAAACAAGGTTAAATTCAATACAAACTGCTTTACAATCTAGTGTAATATTTGGTTCGGGAACCACTCTTACCGAAACATTATCTAGTTTAGCTTTGGTTTCTGGACGCAATGTAAAAGTATGGACAATTAATAAAGTGGGTGGACGAATTATCCAAGGACTAGCTAATGCAGCGGAACTCTTAAGAGCGGCATCGGCAAATCCAGAAATAGCAACATCCCATTTACCAGAGCGGATAGAGGCGGATGCGGCATACGCGCTTGTATCACCTGCAGTGCGGACACAGCTGATAGCAAACACCGGAAACACTGCACAATCAGTAATTAACGCAGCGGCAGTGGACGCCGCAGTGCATGTCGCCAGATTTGCACCAGCTGCGGCCACCACTGCGGCAACAGCAGCAACAAAGGCAGCCACTGCGGCAACAGCAGAAGCAGCTGCACAAGCAGCAGAGACAGCTGCGGCGGCTTCCTGGATCACGGCGGAAACGGCTGCACAAGCAGCAGAGGGACCGGTGGCGGCTTCCTGGATCACGGCGGAAACGGCTGCACAAGCAGCAGAGGCAGCGGTGGCAGCTTCCTGGATCACGGCGGAAACGACTGCGCAAACGGCAGAGACAGCTGCAGCGGCTTCCTGGATGACGGCGGAAACGGCTGCACAAACTGCAGAGGCACCGATGGTGGCTTCCTGGATCACGGCGGAAACGGCTGCACAAAGTGGAACACCAGCAGAATACTGGTACGGAGAGGTTACACAGAAGCTATTAGAATGGTGGTACGCAGAAGATGAAACAGCATCGCCTACAGCGTTTTCAGCATTTGCGGCTACGGTAGCTTCATGGCAAACTGCGGCTGGAGGAACGGCGGCGGCCGCAGCAGCGAGTGCAGCAGCAACAGGCGGCCAGCAGACGGCACCTCTATGGTTGACCGTATTAGGACAAGCATTAGCAGAAGGATATCCATTTTTGGAGTCATTTGATATGGCACAAGGGCAGGCGCAGGTAGCGGGAATAACATTATCGAATAATATCTCCAATCTAGCTGCATCGGTTAGAGCGACAGCCACAGCCGCGGCCAAAAAAGTCCCGCCGGCGCTGCTGGCACAAGCAGCACAAGGAGCAGTAAATGCAGGCACGGCTACGCAACAAGTCGCTGATGCGGCTACTGCCCTGGTAAACGCCTCACCAAATCCAGCAGTACCCACAGAGCCTTTACCACAACGAACCGCTGCTATAGCGGCTGCCAAAAAAGTGGCACCCACCCTCTTGGCACAAGTAGCAGCAAATGCAGAGATAACTACGCCAGAACTTATTGATGCGGCTACTGCCCTGGTAAATGCCTCACCAAATCCAGGAGTAGCCATAGAGCCTTTACCACAACGAACTGCGGCGACTGCGGCGACTGCGGCTGCCAAAAAAATCTCGCCGGCGATGCTGGCAGAAGCAGCACAAGCAGCAGTGAATGCAGGCACGGCTACGCAACAAGTCGCTGATACGGCTACTGCCCTGGTAAACGCATCACCAAACCCAACAGTAGCCGCAGAGCCTTTATCAGAACGAACTGCTGCTAATTTACTCGCGGCGAAGGTCTCACCCACGCTCCTGGTACAAACAGCAGAACTAGGGCTACGGAAGGCAGCGGGAGCATGGTTGAGTGCACCGAATCAAATAGCATCTGCTAAGGCATTTTCAGCATTTGCGGCTCTGGTGGCTTCATGGCAAACTGCGGCTGGAGGAACGGCGGCGGCGGCAGCAGCGACTGCAGCAGCAACAGGCGGTCAGCAGACGGCACCTCAATGGTTGGCGGTACTAGGACAGAAACTGTATGGAGGGGAATCATTTACAACTTCATTTGATTATGCACAAGCGCAGGCGCAGGCGGCGGGGATAACATTATATGGGAGGGGGGGGGTTACGCAAGGAGTGGTTGACGCAGCGACTAATCTAGTATACGCATCAGCAAATCCAGCAGTAGCCACAAACCCTTTACCACAACGAACTGCAGCTGATTTGCTCGTGGTAAAAGTTGCGCCGGCGATGCTGGCACAAGTAGCACAAGCAGCAGTAAATGCAGGCACGGCTACGCAAGGAGTGGCTGACGCAGCGACTTATATTGTAAACGTATCACCAAATCCGGTAGTAGCGACATCCCCTTTACCACAGCGGGTTACGGCGAATGCGGCAGCGGCCGAGTCGGCGCCAGCGGCACAGGCTGCGGCAATAGCTGCTGCAAGCATGGATGCAGCAAATACGGTTTTAGGCTCAGTGACAGCGCTGCAAAGAGAGGCAGCAATAGCAATAAGATCTGCAGCAGAAGCGGCGCTGCTGGTAGGAACATGTGCACCATGTCCAGGGGGGACATATTCACCTGGTAGGATACCAGAATGCTTACCCTGTACCGGTGGAATACAATGTTTGGAAAGTTCTACGAATAATACCACCCCATGCCCCGCTGGTTTCATGTGTCCTGCCGGTAGCGCAAGGCAGATATGCCCGATAGGGACATATTCTTTAGAGGGATCAGATACATGTACGAGTTGCCCCCCAGGTAAGACCACTTCCACTACCGGATCGACAGCATGTATAATCTGTACTGCTGGTAAGAAATGTACGGGAGGGGTTTCAGCAACGGCGTGCGCAAATGGAACGTATTCATTGGCAGGAATGTCCGAGTGTTTGTCGTGCCCTGTAGGATATGCCTGCGAAACGGCAGGAGGTACATCTGCGCCCACACAATGTCCTGCAGGCTATTATTGCCCAGGAGGAGCAAAACAACCCTGTGCAGTGGGATACAATTGTCCTGCGGGCTCGATTAATCAATACGGAAGAACAACTACGTCAGGCGCAGGCGTGAATGATATAGTATGTCCGCCAGGGACAACTTCAAAGCCAGGTGTAGCAGGCTGCAATCCTTGTCCGCCAGGAAACTTCTGTACAGGGGGAACGGCCGGCCAACCCTGTCCAGAAGGAAGTTACTCTGGAGGAGGGGCATCATTGTGTACACCCTGTTCTCCAGGAACTGCGCCAGTCAACTCGAATACATCTTGTGGCCCATGTACACCTGGATTTTATTGTCCAGGTGGATCTGCTGCAACACCGTGCCCGGATGGAACATACAATGACAACCTATACGGAAATAGTGTTTGTAAACCATGTGATGCAGGAAAAACAACATCAGGTGATAAACAATCTCAAGTAGATTGCCCTGCAGGCTATTATTGCAGCGCAGGAACGGCAAGAACTAAATGCCCTGCGGGAACATATTCCAATACTGTGGGAGCAACAAGTGCAAGCACATGTCTAACATGTCCCGATGGCACGTATTCTTCTATAACAGGAGCGACACAATGCACGGCGTGTCCAACTGGATATTCTTGTATGGATAAGACTGCAGATCCATCGCTGTGTCCTGCAGGCACGCGATCAATATCGGGTGTATCTATTTGTACAGCCTGTCCTGCTGGCTATTATTGTTCGAGTGGTACTGTTGCACCCTGTCCCGTTGGATATAAATGTCCAGATCCTGCGGCTCAACCAATCCTATGTGGCTCAGGAACGCGTTCTAGTAGTGATGGCACACAGTGTGTAGATTGTCTACCAGGTACGTATTCTACAGGTGGTACAAATACATGTATAAATGCTCCTGCGGGTACAGCTATAAGTACTGCTAGGGCAAACACATTCCAGTCATGTCAGGCAGGTACTACTTCTTCTGAGGGATCTTCTTCCTGCCACACATGTCCCGCGGGATCGTATTGTCCTGGAGGCACTGCTGGAATTATGTGTGCCGCGGGGAAATACTCGACTGCCTTGGGCGCAATAAATGAAAGTACATGTACACCCTGTCCCGTGAATACGTTTTCAGTGAGTGGCGCCAGCTCATGTACTGTGTGCCCCGCTGGCTATTCTTGCCAGAATGGAGTAGCACCTACTCCCTGTCCAGCAGGTAAATACTCTAGCACAGGTGTATCGGATCCAAGCATGTGTATGCCCTGTGCAGATGGTAAGAACTGTCCTCCTGGATCTACTTCTGCCAGTGCACTGTGTCCTGCCGGCTATTACTGCCCAGGGGGCATAGCAACGCCCTGCCCGAAAGGAACCTATTCCGCGGCTCAAGGGGCGTTTTTGTCGAGTACATGCACACCATGTCCTACTGGACAATACACCATTTTGGCGGCATCTACTTCCTGCACACCATGTCCCCCTGGCTACATCTGCGATAACATAAGGGAACCCTACAGATGTGACGAGGGTAAATGGGTAAATAATAATACATGCTCACCGTGCGCAACTGGATACTATTGCCCTGTAGGCTCGATTGATCAATACGGAAGAACTTCTGCAAGCGGCTCTGGTTCTGGAAGTAATCCGTGTCCTGCGGGTTATTCTTGTGTGAACGGTCTAATAACAAAGTGCCCCGCGGGAACATACTCTGCTGCACTAGCCACTACATGCACGCCTTGCGCCCCTGGGTATGACTGCCCCGCGGGATCCATTGATCAATATGGAAGAACTTCTACAAGCGGTTCTGGATCTGGAAGCAAGAGATGTCCTGCGGGTTATTCTTGCACGGGTAGCGCTACAACAAAGTGTGCCGAGGGAACATACTCTCCCGAGGGGGCAACTACATGCTCCCCTTGCGGGGTAGGATATTATTGCCCCGCGGGATCCATAGATCAATATGGAAGAACTTCCACAAGCGGTTCTGGATCTGGGACTAGTCGATGCCCTGCTGGATATTCTTGCGCCGGCGGCCTGAAAACACCGTGTCCCGCGGGGACATATTCTCCTGCAGGAGCAACTACGTGTTCACCCTGCGGCGCTGGATATTCTTCTATAGCAGGGAGTAAGATTTGCTCTGCATGTGCGCTGGGTCAAAAGTGCCCTGGAGGAACTCTGGCTGAACCGTGTCCTGCTGGTACATATGGATCTAGTATAGGGGTATGTACACCATGCCCTATTGGAACTTTTATAGGAACTACGGGAGCGATAAGTTCTTCTCAATGTCAACCATGTTCTGCTGGTACGTTTGGTGCAGCAACCGGATCAGCAGCATGTTCCCCGTGTCCCCCTGCAACATACTCTTCTACCACCGGTGCTACAAGTTGTATCCCGTGTTCTGATGGAACATACTCTGCTGTGGCTGGGGCAAGGAATCCTAACACGTGTAAGCTCTGTACAAATGGATACTATTGCGAAGGGGGTAGGGCGATTAATCAATATGGGGGGACACTAAGCGTCTATGATAGAAGAATATGCGCTGCTGGATACACATGTAAAGATGGCGGTAGAACCCCATGCCCCCCAGGAACATATTCTATAGAGGGGGCGCTGACATGTACTCCCTGTACACTCGGAACATTTTCAAGTACAACTGCTGCGACAGATCCAGAGTTTTGTAGTCCGTGTGATGCAGGAACATACTCCGATACTGTGGGTGCGTTTAGTTGCTTAACTTGCCCGAATCCCGCAAGTTGCCCTGTAGGATCTATATCTCCAAGTGGTGGCAGCAGCAGTTCAGGAAGCGGCCCTACTCCCTGCGGAGCTGGGTATCAATGCCCATATGGGGTGCGACCCACACAATGCCCCGCTGGCACATATTCTCCTGCAAATTCAACCACTTGTATTCCCTGCGTAGATGGAACACATTGTCCGAGAGGATCTGCAACGAATGCTATTGCGTGTCTAGCTGGCTTTTATTGTCCAGGCGGCGTACCAATCCCCTGCCCTGCTGGATATTTTTCTAAAACAGTTGGTGCAACTTCCAGTGCTGGGTGCACGGCATGCCCTCCTGGCACAGAATCAACTACTGTAGCATCTCAAGAGTGTATTACATGTAGGCCTGGTAGATATTGTCCAGGGGGGGGGTACAATAGTATTAAATGCCCTGTAGGTACACATTCGAATGCAAGCGGGGCTACCTCAATCGATACGTGTGAGTTATGTACCGTGGGAACGTATTCTGGAACAGTTGGCGCAACTTCCGTAAGCTATTGCTACATGTGTGCGGCAGGTTACTACTGTAATACACCAGGATCATCAACAGAAAAAGGTCAGGTATTCGATTCTACAACTGGACAATATTCTGAAGAAAAGCTATGCGAGGCTGGATATTACTGCCCTGTTGGTTCAACGGATCAGTATGGAAGAACGAAATCCGATAACAGTATAAAGCCGTGTCCAGCTGGGACGTATTGCCCTGCGGGGACAACGAGCCTTGATTTTGCAATACAATGTCCCGCTGGATCCTACTGTCCCACTGCTTCACCTGAACCAATACAGTGTCCCGCAGGCACATATTCAAACGTGGCTGGCGCAACGAGTTCATCCACATGCCAGCAGTGTACTGGTATAAATACCTCTTACAGAGGTTCAACCTCGTGTAGAACTTATTGCCACGCTGGAACCTACTGCACAGGTGGTATTCAATATAATTGCCCAGCAGGACATGTATCGGGTGAAAACCAATCATCATGCTCTGTATGCCCTGATAGAACATTTGCAGATTTCTCTGCAACATCATGTATTGCATGTGCCGCATCTAATACCCTTCTTTCTTTAACCGAGTATTGCACCGGCGGTATAAAAAGGTGGTGTCCTCCTGGATATACATGCCCATCATGGAATGGCTACGGTGCATATCAAAGATGCTCTGATAGTAATGGATGGGCGCCTGATTGTGGGACGCGTTCCGGTAATATTAAGGCACAACAATGGAGGAACTGGATGCCTTCGTACAATAGGCAAACTTGCGTGCACACTAATATAGTTAACCTTGCAAAGGCTCCAGTGACATCATTTTGGTCAAAAGTACCTTACGGCTGGCAGCAAGAGAATGACCAATATGGTTTCTATATAAGATCAGAAGATGGGGTTAATGCCAACAATAATACTAATAGCGCCGTATACGCATCAGCTCGCACTTGCGGTGGCGGCATCTGCGATTCATTAACGATGCCAGTCGATAATTGTAGGTACATTGCGCCAAACTGCTGGAAATCAGTAAATCAGCCTGCATCTTGTTAACGACATGGTGCCAAAGTTAGGTACCGCCAAGTACTTAATTTAAGTACTTGGCTCTGATGGCTAGAACGAAAAGATTAACTAACTCCAATATCATAAGGCTACTTTGTGGCCTTATCTATGGGGAGTACTTAACTTTAGTGCTAGACGTTACACCCCGGCTTTACTCTCAACTACTACAGTTAAGTACACCCAGCGTTTCATACTTTATTTAGCCTACATGCCTACATCGCGGTATAACAGGGCACAGAAATCATGCGTGCTGCAAGATTATCTATTAGATAATCTTACAGCAGGTAACAACTAGAATGGACAAAATGTTTGTGATTTTATTATTATTATTTTTCATAATATGTTTTACTGTTATTATATGGTTACAGTCAAAAAGCTCTACTACACGCGAAAACCCTGCTAAAAAAGAGGGATTTCAAGTGACTACAGGTGCAGATAGTGGCCGAAATATTGAACTAGGAAGACAGGTATGCGGGAACTACAAAGATGCTGGTATGGTATTTGGACAAACAGCTACCGACATTTATTATGATATATACGAACGAAATGAACTTAATGCGGCAACAAGGCGAATACAAAGCATGAGTGCGGCTCAATCTACTATTAGCAGTAACAGTGCGCCACTAATGCCAGATCCAAATGCATCTACGTGTGATCCAAATACGCCAATTACGTGGGACACGGATAATGCAACGTTAGATCCTACCAATGTATTGTGGGGTGTAGTAAGCAAAGAAGCATCAAAGAGTATTGCGCAAAAAAACTGTGTGATAGAGTCACTAGCAACTGCTGTACCATGTGGTAGTGGAACGGATGGACGCTTTTGCTATCATTCAACTATGTTTAATATAAATGTCCACGATCCAGCATTGGCGACCGCATTAAACTTTGCACAGCAATCCGTTATGGCCTTGGGTCAAACAATGTTACCCCTACAAGGTTCACCGACATTTCAAAGTATTAAACAAGATTGGACTCAGTTAAAAGCTGCTAGGAAAATGCTCCTAACAAATCCGAAAGAGTTTGTGGCTACAGGGGCAAGAGGTATGACAACCGCTTTAGTACAGGTGGGGGATAGCATTAATACTGCATTAGGGAGAAGAGTCTTTCAAACTATGGAAGAATACAATGAGAAGATTCGTATAAGACAGGCAGAACAACTAACCGAATTCAGAAGTAACACTAGGAACAATTTAAACTCTGGCAAACTTACTGCAGGAACTAAGGCGATAGATATATCAATAAAGACCTTGCGAGCCGTCTCAGCCGCAGCAATAGCAGCCGCAGCCTTCACATTTGGACTTTCACTTCTCGCTCAGGCAGCAACGTTTCTCGCTATACTCGCGCTAGTTTCTGTCAAGTTTTATTTATCGATTTTACCCGTTGTACTAATGTTTGCCGAGTCATTAGTCGAACCAATAATGAGAGCCACATTTAAATCAGGAGGAGTATGTCCACCTGGATTTCATTCCTTTTCAGCGAGTATTGGAAGTGGAACAACGTTAGAGATGTTAAATGCATTTGTACCAGGAGTTAGCACAATATCAATGCTAGATCCTTATATATGCTGGAGTAATGTTATTGAAAAAAATGCGGAACTTCTTGCTAAGTGTGCTACTATTGAAGCATTTTCGTTTGGGATCGTAGATACATGTGATTTTACTAGTATTCTAAATGACTTAGCCAGGCCGAAAGTTTTCCCTATAAAACCTAGTTATATATACGACAGAAGCCTTTCTATTATATACCATAGCAGTTGGATGGCTGGTGTATCGGGTACTACACCTCCGCCTCCTCCTCAACCCACTAATACACCTACCAGCGGGAGTGGCAGTACCGTTTTTCCATTCGAACCGGTTACTGATGGATGGGAGTTAATACCAGATACACCATTTATAGGTACAATTTGCCCACCATATACTGATGCTAGTGGTGTTACTTGCATAGCAAGTTCTGTAAAAATAGATGTACAACTTCCTATACTCAGTGCATGCGATTCAACAGATTACGACGACGGAACTAACTGCTGGTCATCCAACCCTATTATTTCTGGATGCACGGGGGGGCAACAGATAGTTCCTAGTAATATTTACGACGATACTACAGGCTACTATAAAATACTAACAACGCCGTTTACGTGTAGCGGAACAGCGCCCACAATCAAAAAAACGTACTTTCAGCGCATGACGTGTAATACAGGTTATACATCATCAGGTTTCTTATGTTATGCAAATTGTCGTGATCCAGTAAACTATACAAGGAATGGGGCACAATGTATATCAAATGTAAAAAGTTTCTCAAGAACATTAGAAGCAGGAAATCTTAAAATAAGAAAACGCACAGAACTGTATGCTCCACCCCGTCCTATACAAGAATATGTGCCTTACAACTCAGAGACCCCGTTAAGTGCTCTGCCCTTTCCATGGTGTGATTATGCAGACCCAAAGATGTTGGATAAAATGGCTCAGTTCTATAATACATATTCCATGCAAAATCCAGAAATAACATATAATACATGTGGAGAAATGCAATCATCTGTACAAGAGATAGTGAAATTTTACGGTGTAATTGCCTCATCCGAGTTATCGTGCGACGTGGCTTGCAGTATTTTATTCAGAACATATGATCCTATAACGGGATCAACTATTTCAATAAAACTAGGTTGCTCATATCCAGATGATGAAGAATTTGAAAACTATCACTTTTGTTATAGAAGATTCTATTTTGTATATAGCGATCAAACAAAAGAATTCATCGTAACAGGTTGCACACACGCCGATTACACTGCACCAGATGGAATGGTGAAAAGTTTTCCTGCCACCCCAACTACACCTGTTCAAGATAACTTTCTTATATCTCTTTCAGAACCATCTAGTTCTTTGACTTCTACAAGTACAACAAAAAACTCTAACGGTAGTTCTGGTTCTACTTCAGCAAAAACATTTGTGGCAACGTCGAAGCGCGATAAATCTACAAAAGACCTTAATAATCTAGTAAACACATTCAAGAATGGTAGCATGTTTCTCGCACTAGGAGGGGCGACAGCAGGAAACATTCTAATGTTGAAGGGGGGGCAGAAGGCGGGAGAGTTGGCAGGAAAACTAGGTGGAAGGCTACTAGGTGGGTTTGGAGGCGTTATAGCAGGGCTTGCTGGGGGTGCGATCGCTGGAGCTGCGATAGGAATGGGCGTGCAGGAGGCAAATGAAAGAACAATACGCGCAGTGGGAGGAATAAGCCCACCTGAACCAAAAAGTCTCGATTATAGCGACTTTACTCAGATTGTAACACTGGGTGGTTATAACTATATTATGACAAATGACGTAGATTGGCAAATAAATCATGGTGTTCCGTATGAAATGACAAGCGGATACACTCCAAACTTTACACCCTGTGTTAATATTACTGTAAATGCAGCATACTGCACACACAAATATGTGATTAGAAATATGGTCGATAAATACCATACAGAAAACCCAGGAAAGCGCTTGGAATCCATCAATGTAATAGAACCTCGTGGAAATTTCGGTTGCTATTACAAATGTATGGAATATACATATGATACTGCGACAAAGCAGAGAAATGCCGATTCGTATGTGAAAGAACTTGTTCAGGTTCATGATATTGCTAACACCGATACATGCACATTTAGACCAATATCATTTGATATAAACATTGACGATTATCCAATAAGAAGTGTTGTAGATCCTATGACGAACAGGACATTCTATCCATTTAATGTAACACAATACACATCTGATCTTATGGCCAGATATGTTCGTATACGCCCCCCTATAGGTGCTAGCAGCAGCAGGCTACAAGTGTCAGCAATCGAAATATATGATGTAAGTGGTGGAAATGTAGCTTTAAATAGTGATAAGACATTTTCTAGTTCGACAGATCCAGAATATGCAGATGGGGCATCTCTTGTAAATGGTGACAATGTTCCAGGAGAAAGTAAACTAAACATATGGGCGCCGTCAAGTACAGACACAAATCCATATTGGGAAGTAGATCTAGGTAAGAATACCAACATTGCAGAAGTAGTATACTATGGTGGCAATTTGGCTGGTACTAACCATATAGGGGTTCGTATAGAGTTTTTATATTCGAATGCTTCGAATGAAACACCCATTCTTACAAAAATATTGAATGCGGATATGAATCAGGGTAATACGAATAGCATATATCTAGTACCCCTGTATGCATCTAGTAAAATAGTCTCAAAGTATCCAGTAAGTGGACCCATTAAGCTTCCTCCACTTGAAACAAGTACTATGGCTACATCCAAATATATAGGGGATCCAAGGTGTATTCAGCGTTGTGAAGATATAACTGTAATGAACCATTTTATTCAACAGTACAATAATACTAATAATGATACACAGATTATGCGTATATTTCGTGGAACAAACACAAGTGATACTGCATCATGCGAGTACGAGGTAGAAATGAAGACTATCGCTGATACCGTGCAAAATCGCTCTATAAAAGCAATACGTAATGGATCAGGATCAGGATCAGGATCAGAATCAGAAAGTAATAACGACACCTCAAAAATACCTTTTACAATAGAAAAACAGTATGTAAATATGACGGTGGGGTTAGAAAGTACCCAACCACACAACGTCGTTTTGGGTAGATACGTTCGTATTCTTCCAAATAGGTCTGCAACAAATGTATTAGAAATATCACATATAGTCGTAACAGGCCTTGGTTCCGATAATAAGACATACAATGTATCGGCAAATGCGAATATCAATTGTAATAACGAGTTGGCTATATTCGGTCAAATGGGCGATTCGTCTGTAATAGGTAATCAATGTGTGAGATCTGTAGTTAACGGTTACAAAGCAACACAAGGATCTACAAGAGCCTCGTTTGATCCAGAATATTATCCAAACTTATACATTGCTAAAAATAACACGGATGATACATTTTATGACATAGATCTTTTACAGCCATGGGCAGTCGCTCAAATATTATTTGTTGGTAGAACAAATGTAGAAAGAGTTCCAGGTGGTATCGAAGGAATAAAGGTTCAGATTTATTTAGATAATCCTGGACAACAAAATGCCAGGCCTATATTTACATATACTTTACCCACCGACGATGTATTTCAAACAGTAGATGTGGTTAGTCCTATGGAATGTGCATTTAAATTGCAATCGACTAAGATATTAGAAAATCCTGTTTATTTAAATATGTCAACACAAATGGCTGGCAGATCCCTTGTAAATAACGATAACTTATATACATATAATACTATTGAACCAGATCCTACGAATCCATGCCTGCCAAGACAGTGTAAAAGATTACTCAATACAACTAGCACAGTGCAGCAAGATGAAACAACTACACCTGATACATATGAGCAAATACCTGGCGTGGGTGCTGTATCGAATATTATGAGTTCACTCAAAAGCACGTGGAACTCCTTCCTTCCGAAAGAGTCCGAAGATCTTGTTGCACCGATTGCTTCTAACTTGAAACTGGCAAACTCGAGTGTCCAAAATATGGCAGACACGGTATCAGAAATGCAAAGGATTGCTGGAACGGATAAACGATGCAAGGATAAAGAAGTACTTACGAACATTATGATGCACTATAATAATCTAAACGCGCCAAAACAGGATGGAACAATAGCTGCAAATACCACAAAGGATGCAGCAGAAAAGTTGCAACAACAATACGGTCCCACGAAGAAAACTATGCTGCGGATATT
>Ga0192647_100352_pt1 | contig 32087 bp, 29 predicted proteins | sample LauGreFa1BDMLBSN_2_FD_133046 | JGI IMG/M metagenome (GOLD analysis project Ga0192647, IMG submission 133046) | Freshwater lake microbial communities from Lake Michigan, USA - Fa13.BD.MLB.SN - reassembly | ecosystem: Environmental > Aquatic > Freshwater > Lake | place: Lake Michigan, USA... | reverse complement strand
AAAAAAACTAAGTTAATTATTGAGGATGATGACAACGAAGTACAAAATTTATTGGAAACATATAAAAATTGTGACTTTATTCCAAATAATATTATACAAAAAATATTATCAACACTTATTCCAAGAGCAGAAATAATTCATACATATTCAGAACGACATTTTATACTTAAGATAAAAGTGAACGATTTATTAAATACATCTATTACAAATTGGAAATATAATCGACCGCCTGATATGGTAAGATGTGCTGACATATCAAAATATATTTATCTATCTAAATCACCACTAGACACTATGCTATATTTAAATTTTAATAATAAAACAAAATCATTTGATGTGTTAGATGGTATTCATCGTTATACTTCGCTTAAAATAATTAAAGAGAAAAATAGTTCTTTGGATTTTATTACGCCAAGTGATTATGGTAACAATAATGATGCAAGTTGGTTGTATGAATCTTATATTATTTTAAATATGAGATTTAATTCTACAGAAGGAGAGCTAATAGAATTATTTAAAACATTAAATAAAAGTACACCTATCCCAGATTTATATATTAAAGATGTAGTAAAGGAAAAAAGAGACATTATTGAAAATGTAGCAAATAACTGGCAAGTTAAATACAAAACTCATTTCTCCTCAAATAATAAACCAAAAAAACCAAATATTAATCGTGATAGGTTTATTGATTTATTGGAAGAAATTTATAATAAATATAATATTAATGAAAATAATAAATCTGTTTTGGAAGAAGTACTAGAGAGAGCTAATTGGAATATATCTAATAATATTCCTTCTAAACTATCACAAACTATTATTGATAAATGTCAAACTACAGGATGTTGGTTATTTATTTATTCTGATGATAAAATATTAAAAAATGTATAAATTTTATAAAATATCATTAATATTGTATTTATTATAAATTTAATAAAAATATTTTTTTACTTTTTACAATAAAATAAAATAAAAAAAGTATATATAAATGACAACTCCATATGCAGTATCTAGAAATATCGGTTCTATGTCCTATAATAATTATATAAATGCTCCTATTACTGGACCATTAAGCACAAATCAAACACCTTGTCAAATACCATATCATAGTTATGGAACATTAGCAGGAATAAGACCAACCCCGCCACAATTTTATCCATCTCAAGAACCAGTTTATGCCGAAATGAATACAAATGCCAGACATCAGTATTTAAGAACATCTGTTAATAATCAAGCACTACAACAACAAATAGCTTTAGCAAAAGCTTCAACCCCGTTAAGTTATGTTGTTCAATCATCTCAAAGACAAATTCCTGTATCTACTCACACTAATTATATTCCTCCTATTCAATCGTCTATGTATGTAAATATTTTAAAAAGCAATGCGGTTGGTCAAACTGCTTATAAGGTAAATTTACCAAATAATGTTCCTACATCAACAAAAAATTATATGCCAAGTAGTACCAGAAGTAGTTTGAGACGAGCGCGTTCAGGTGGTTGTACTGCACCAAAAAAGAAGGGTTCTATTTATAACACAAGTTTATCAAATGGACAAGTTTGCGCATGGGGAGCAATTGCCAGACAAAATTATTAATTTTTTATTTAATAAAAATTTTATATACATAAATAATATAATGAATAAATATTTAGTAGAGTTTTTAGGAACTATGTTCTTAATGTTTGTTATATTTGCTACTGGTCATTGGTTGGCTATTGGAGCAGCTTTAGCTATTGTTGTTTTTATAGGCGGACCTATTTCAGGAGGCGCTTATAACCCTGCTGTTGCCATATCACTATATAATGCCGGTAAATTAGCAAAATCAGATGTATTACCATATATTATTGTTCAAGTATTAGGTGCTTTATCAGGATTTTATGCCTATAAAAAATTTGTTAATAAGGGTTAAATAATTAACTTATAATATAATTTCTTCTATTATATTATAAATGACAAAAAGTTATAAAAAAGGTAAAAGAGGAGGGTTTCTTGGTATGGAAACTAGTAGTTTAAATCCTATGAATTGGTTTGGTAAAAAAGAACCATCTTATTCTTCATCATCATATTCTTCACCAACAAGACAATTATCATCATATTTGCCAACATCTTTACAACAATCATCGACAACACAAACATATTATGGCGGAAAAAGAAGACGTTCTAAACGTGGTGGAAGTTATTCTCCAAATATGTCACTCAATAATTTAGCTTCTAGTGCTTCTCCTATTTCTGGTATTCAAACAGTTAAAGCACAAACATGGGTTGGCGGAAAAACAAAAAAACGTCGTAATGGTAGACGTAACAAATCACGCAAACATCATTAAACTTTATTTGAATAATATTTAATTTTATAAAATATAAAAATTAAATATTATTTAAGTTTGTATCAACATCTTTAATTTCTACTTCTTTTTCAGAATTATTATTTTTTATTTTTTGAAATTGTGATTTATATTTGTTAGTATAATTTCTATATTCATTAAAAAAATTCATTAACAAAGATATAATACTTATAATAGCAGTAGAAATAGTAAGAATATCTAATCGAGAAAAATTATTTATATTATTATCATTAGATAAAATTGTTGAACTAATTGTAAAATAAGGAGCTAAATTTTCAGGTGTAGATATAGGACCAGATATAGATGTAGTTGTCCATTTATATTCACCAGATGGATAACAATATTGAATAGTTGGAGCATAATATTTTGTATCTACTTGATGTGACGATGGAAATGTAATCCAAAACCAAAATAGTTCATTAAAATCATTTGGTATATTATTTGATATTTGGTCGCTATGCCATGTTATATTTGAAAAAAAACTAGTAGAGGTTTCATATGTATTTATATTAGTTGTCCAACCTTGCTTAAATTCTGGTTTTATAATGAAACTATCAGGAAAAATAGTTTCAATCATATTTGTTGAATTCTCAAAACACGAATGTGAAATTTTTAATGCAACTCTTTTTGATGAAGTTGTATATGGTAAATTATTTGGGTAAAAACTTATATCACTCAATGGTTCTATAGAGTTTGGTACAAGATTAATTAAAATGCTATATAGTTTAAAAAACATTATATATATATAAATAATATTTATAATTTTATATCATTTATATAATTTTATATGTTAACACTTTTTATTTTGATTTTTCCATAAAACGATTTAAAATATACACACCAACAAATGCCAATCCAGCAAAATATAATTGCGCTACAATGTCATCCGGCATTTCTACTTGTGAAGCATTTGCGGAAACACCGGTTTGAAATGTTTCTTTACATTTATCATTATTAATAGGATTTTTTTTATTTGAAAAACTACATGGATCCATATTTTTTATATCAGTAGTTGTGACAAAATGTGTTTCACTTGATTTATTATTATTTACATCAATTGTTTGCATAGTCAATTCTTGACAAGGTGGGGTTGCTCCAGATAAAAATGATTGTAAAATAGCAAAGGGGTTTAACACGTTCAAATTACCCATGGCACCTGGTATTAATCCTTTGAATTCAGAAAAATTTACACCTAGCCCACTAGATATAAAAGGAATATTTCCTTGTGCCACATTATTAACATAAATATATCTATCAACTTGATTGTTAGTAACCTTATCAACACATTTACCTCCGGTCTTTAAAAAAAATTTATTTCCTAAAGGACCTCCTGTTGCAGATGCTTTACTTTTTCCCGTAACAAGAACTTCAACATAGTCAATTAATCCATCAATATTTTTACTCATTTGTTTTATTGTTCCCTTATCACTCATACCAATTTGAGAAGGTGTTTTTATATTTTTATAGTATGGATAGCTTGGTCCTAATAATTTGTCTTGAACACCTTGAGCATTTTGCAATACATCTTGAAATACATTAGACATTATATTAAATTATATAGATATATTTTTTTACTTAAATAAAATATTATGTTTTATACATTTGTTATTATTATTCAGTAGTACCTGATATTTCAGGTTCTTTACCACCAGTCATTTGACTAGCATATTCTTTTTGAGCCTGAACTAAATCGCTAACTTGTTGTTGTAAACTAGCAACATTACCACTTAAATCTTGTACTTGTTTATTTATTCCCAGCATTTTATCTAATTGTCCTTTTAATACAATAATATTGCCAGCATTTTGTTGAGCTAATATTAGAGCATTATTTGGTTTATTTTTATCGTAATCTTTGTACTTTGTATCATTATTTTTATTTTTATTATTATTAGTATAACCCTCTATCATATTCTCAAAATATGCTAAAAATAATTGATAAAAAATCAATAGAATAAAAAATATTATTAATAAGTTTATCAAGGTCAACATTAATATAATATAAGATTAGTTTTATTTTCTTTAATAATATTATAAATGTCAACAGCTTATTATCCACAAGGAATGAGAGCCATGCCGGCATCAGGATATAATCATAAAAGTACATATTTTTCTAAACAATATTTGCCTTGGAAAGGAACTGGAATCGGAAGCAATCCTGTTGGAACAGCTCCAGGACATATTAGACCTTTAACAAATAATGACCCTGGTAATGTATTTCAAACAGGTTTTGGATTGGCAAGACCAATTAAACATTTTAGAAAGGGTCGGGTTATTCCAGTTCAACCAATAGAAGCAAATAACTTAATAGGAAAAGATCCTCATAATAATTTGATTAATGTTGATATTAATGAAGCAGGATTAATTAACTACAACATGAATCGATTTGTCGCATCTAGTAAAGGTTCATCATTAGGAGGTGGCGCGGGTGGTCGTGGATTGCTTAATGAAATGCTTGATAATCCAGGTAGTTTTATTGTTAAAGAAAACACATTAAATACAAATGGTCAATTCAATGATTTACAACAAGATTGTAAGACTTGTGAAGGAGTCGGTATTATTTCTTCTTATTACCCAAATAATACTTATTTGACTGAAAATCCAGAACCAATAGTAGAAAATCCTGTTTTATGTTGTAATCAACAATATAAAGCTAAAAGAAGAGCTATTTATGCCAGTACCAATTTAAAGAAAAATTATTATACATCTCATATACAATATTTACAAAACAGATGTAAAACATATGATCAAAAGGCATTCAATTTTCAACAACCATTACCTGTTGTAATTAATGATTATTTATTACAATCCGGTGTCACTCCTTCTGAAATAGCGTCCGCTAAACCAGGAAGTGCTATTGCGACTTCTAATACATATGTGGCAAATTGTTATCCAAATGCAGAAATTTATGATGCTACAGAAGACGCATTAGTTATCAAATTATTAACTATTTTACAAAATATGGGTATATTAACACCAGAACAAGTAATAGCTTATGAAGCTCTAAAAAATGCTTATAATTTTGATACCTTGTTTAATTATTTGAATTCTTTGCCAGAACAAAGTAAAATAAGAGCTATTGCTGAATTTAATGCGTTTATTAGTAATCCATATTGGGGGGTTCCATTTGCTGGTCCATCTAATCCAAATGGTTGTAAGCTTACTGTATATAAACCAAATAATCCCCAATTTGCTATACAAGGTGCGGTGGATAGTTCTACAAGAATGTTGAAATTAAATGTGGATACTATTACAACAAATTCAGCTTCTATTAATAATCAAAATACTTTTGTTAATTATGCAAAAAATAAAGTACCTGGTTGTAATACTCCTAGTATATTTAAATTTCAAAATAAAAAATCATGTTATTATAATTCTTTACCTCAGTATCAAGTTCCAGCATCTCAACCAAGTCCCTATCGTTATTTTCCTGGAACCATTAGTAGTTCTAATCATTTCTCTCAATCACCAAATACGTATAATACAACATCAGGAACAGCTGCTTACAAATAAAATATAATAATTCTTTTATAAATATTAATAATTAATAATAAAAATTATTAATATTTATAAACATAATAAAAAGAAAATATTAAGGTATGTTATAATATGTCAAAACTTTTCTTTTTATTGGCAACATTATTTTCCGTAAATAATGCCGAAAATAATATTCATAATCGTGATTTTTATGAGGAACAATTTGTAAACTGGATTTCTCAATATAAAATGAATATTAATATTAAGGATGGATCTAAATTTGTTCATATGTTAACCAACTTTGCAAATAATCATGATATGATTGAGTTACATAATGCAAATAAAGACAATACATATCAATTAGGCCATAATCAATTTTCTCATATGAATTTTGATGAATTTAAAGAGTACATTCATCTTGGTTTAAATATTCCTGCTTATGAAACGAACGCTAGAAATGTACTTGAAGCAAATCAAAATTTTACTGCTCTTCCTGCCAGTGTTGATTGGTCAACAAAAGGAGCCGTTACTGGTGTAAAAGACCAAGGGAATTGTGGCTCGTGTTGGTCTTTTTCTGCGACTGGAGCTCTAGAGGGTGCTTACAAAATTAAATATGGTACTCTTGTTTCTTTTTCAGAGCAAAATTTAGTATCTTGCGATACTATTGACTCTGCTTGTAATGGAGGTCTAATGGATAATGCTTTCACATGGACAAAGACAAATGGTGGTTTATGTACAGAGGCTGATTATCCTTATACATCTGGAACTACTGGTCAAAAGGGTACTTGTCTTACTTCATGTACAAAAAATACCGGTGTTGCTCCTAAGTCTTTTACTGATGTCGCTAAAAATTCTGATTCCGCATTGATGACTGCTCTAGTACAACAACCTGTTTCCGTAGCTATTCAAGCAAATCAACCTGCTTTCCAATTATACAAGAGTGGTGTTTTAACTGGAACTTGTGGAAGCAATTTGGACCATGGTGTGTTGGCAGTTGGTTATGGAACATGGAGTGATGGAACAGATTATTACAAAGTTAAAAATAGTTGGGGTACATCTTGGGGAATGAGTGGATATATTCTTATTCAAAGAGGTAATCCTCAAAGATGTGGCGAATGTGGAATTTTGTGTGGTCCTCCTAGTTACCCAAATCTTTAATTCAACTCTTTAAATAATAAAATTTTTAAAAATATTTTATTATTTCAGTTAAAATAAAATCCAAAAAACATTGAAAATAAGTTCTTTAAGCTACTTTGGGAAATTATTATTTAATTTTATCGAATATTTTTTTCCAAGACTTTTTTCAGAATTTTGTTTTTGGACATTTATTTTTGTCCATTTTTGAAAAATAGAAATATATCTTGGAATTTCAAAAAATGAAAATCTGTGAGACCATAAAAAAAATTAGCGTGCGGTAGTTGAAACAAGTTTTTCAAATTTGTGACGATAAAATTTTTTAATTTTATATATAAAATTAAAAAAGAATTTAGGTATTTTTAATAATAACAATATATACAACATAAATGGCAACAAAAAAGTCTGAAAAGTCTGAATTGTCTGACATATTATTTTATTGTGAATTATGTGATTATAAATGCTTTAGAAAATATGATTTTAACAAACATATAATGACAGCAAAACATAAAAAACAACAACAATCAACAGAAAAGTCTGAAAAGTCTGAAAAGTCTGAAAATAAATTTGCTTGTGTAAATTGTAAAAAAGAATTTAAAGATAGAACTGGTCACTGGAGACATAAAAAAAAATGTGTAATACAAAAATATGAAAATACAGAAGTTGAAAATGTTTATGAATTATTAAATAATATAACACCTGGTATAATATTAAATGTTATACAACAAAATCAAGAATTTAAAAATATACTGATTGAACAAAATAAACAAAATTTTGAATTACAAAAACAAAATAATGAATTACAAAAACAAATATTTGAAGTAATCAAAAATGGTACACATAATAATAACAATAATAATACTAATTCGCATAATAAAACATTTAATTTACAATTCTTTTTAAATGAGACTTGTAAAGATGCAATGAATATAATGGATTTTGTAGATTCGATAAAAATACAGCTTTCAGATTTAGAAAATGTTGGAAAAATTGGTTATGTGGAAGGTATTTCTAGTATTATTGTTAAAAATCTAAATTCATTAGATGAAACTAAAAGACCAGTTCATTGTACGGATTCAAAGAGAGAAGTAATGTATGTAAAAGATGAAGATAAATGGGAAAAAGAAAATGAAGAAAAACTTAAGTTAAGAAAGGCAATTAAACATGTTGCATATAAAAATACAAAAATGCTAGGTGAATTTAGAACGAAGAATCCAGATTGTTTAAAAAGTACTTCAAAAATGTCAGATAAATATAATAAATTAGTGATGGAAGCCATGGGAGGAAAAGGGGATAATGATTTGGAAAAAGAAGATAAAATAATTAGAAATATTGCAAAAGAGGTTACTATTGACAGCAAAGCATAGTAAATAATAGTTTTTAGTTTAAACATAAATATTATAATTTTTATATATGTATATGTATTTTTTAGTTGACAATAAAAATAAAATAATATTTGGTTTTTCAGGCAAATGTGGTTCTACACATATAAAAAATATTTTTTGGTTTTTACAAACAAATGATATAAATGTAACTTATGATCGTTTTATTAATAATCCTTTACCTAATGATATTAAAGATTATATAACAATAATGATTATAAGAAATCCATATAAAAGAATTATATCAGGGTTTTTAGATAAATATAGACAAAATGGTGAATTTATAAATAAATGGAATCATGATAATATTACATTTTCTATGTTTGTAAATGAGTTGGAAAAAAATAATTGGGATGTACTTAGTAAAATGCATTTTTTACCACAAACACTAGAAGGTTTTGATATGAAAGTATTAAATTCAAAAATTTTAAAAATTTATGATATTAATAATATTGATTATAAATATATTGAAGAATTATATAATCAAAAAATACCAGAAATAATTTTACATAAAAAAAAAGGTCATGAAAGAGAAAAATTTGAGAAAAATTTTGATAATTATGTATATGATTTAAATATGGATGAATACTACTCTTATAATATTGATATAAAATATTTTTATAATGAAGAAATAAAAAATAAAATATTAAAATATTATAATGATGATTTTACATTTTTTTTAAATTATGGTTTTGATTATATAAACACGATATTTTAAAATATAAAATTCATTATATAATATTATTTTTAATATTCTAAAATAATATTATTATATGTCGTCTATATTAATTATATCATCATCTATACAAATATCATCAATATTTATTTGAAGATCTTTATTCTTTGTAGATAAAAATATATTTGTTTTTTCTGTAAAATTGTTATATGGTACTTTAAATTTATCACACCAACTAATAGCTTTCTGTATATTAGATTTTTTAATATTTTCTATTTTTTCATTTCTATTTTTATTTTTTAAAATGTTAATCAATTGATTAAGAGTTTCTAATTGTTGTTGGCCTATTATAATATTTATATCATCCAATTTATTAGTAAAATAGTAAGGAATCTCAATATCTAATATAGATTTAACATTAGTATTATTTAATTTTTGAATAAAATTATTTAATATAGAATAATTATTTTTATAAATTAATATTTTGTCTTCACTAACAACATTAAAATTTTTACATATTATATATTTTTCATATGTAGTAATATTATTAGAATTAGGTTTAATAATATATACCTTTTCAAATAAAGAACACAACAAATATATTAAATCTATAATTGGTTTATGAAAAATACAATCTATTTTTATTATACTTGTACCTGAAAAAGATTGAAATCTATATATTATCATAATACATTTAATCAAATTAATTATATATGAATTCACACTTTTACTAGGAAGATTAAAAAAAAATATATCAAATTTTTTATTATTAATAGTTTTATACATTTCTTTATTAATTTCATTAAAATTTAAGAAAATATCTTCATCAATATAATTTTCTCGTAATAAATTTATACAATGTTTTGAATCATTAAAAAAGGGTGTAATTTGTAATGTTTTAATTGGTTTATTTTTAAATAATTCTAAAATATTAAATGATAAAATTATTTCTAATAAATCATAAAATATATTTGAACCAGGATTAAGTTTACTAACGGGAAAAGTAGAACCAGGTACTTTTGAAAAAATATATTCATATGGATTTACTATTTTAATTAATTCATCATAAGTATTAAATGACGGATCTTTTTCTTGTAAAGAAATTATTTCTATTTGTTTTTTAATATTATCATAATAACTATATAAACTATATGAATTATATAAACAACATTCATTATTATCATTTTGAGGATTGACAATTAAAAAATTATTTATTTTTGGTAATATATAATAGCTCATCTATTAACTATTATATATTATATAATTTTATTTAAGTAATTATTTACAATTTTATTCTTCATCACTATCACTTTCAACAATTATTAACTTTTTTTTATTTTTTAAAGTAGCAGTTGGCTTAATTTTAATACATCTATTTGTTTTTGTATTTAACACCTTACCAGGAGGGCATATCTTTTCCTTTTTTTCTGCTTCTTTTTTATTTGGTTGTTCTACTACAACAACGGGTAGAGGTTCATCAATTGCCTCTGTAGCAGCAACAAGCAATAATTTTTTACTTAATTTACGTACTTTTGGTGCTATTTTTTCTACTTCATCTTTAGCAACTTCAATTGCTTGTCTAGTTTCTCTTACATTTCTAATATTATCAGATTCTTGATACTCGCCTAATTCTAATTCTATCTTTTCAGTATTTACTTCTCTTATTTTTTTATAAACAAAATATCTATTCAAAAATGAAATTTTTCTTTCAAAAGCACTCATATTTGCTGCGTTTTCATAATCTTTTTCCTTGAACCTATTCTTTTGAATTTCATCTAACATATTATTGAATAATTCACTAAACAAACCTGATCCTTCTGGCAATCCCAATGTTTGTGCTTCATCTCTATTAATTATTTTAAACCCATATAGTTCAAAAACACGATTTAAATAATCAAAATTAACCAAAAACTCTTGAATATTTTGATTAATAGACTCTTGATAAACATCAATTCTATAACCTATACTACTAGAGTCATCCTCAAAATTATCAGAACCATAACCTTTAGTGACTTCCCAAATTTTTTTACCATCATCAATAATTTTAATACTCTCACCAGTTTTCACTTTTTTTAACATATTAAATACAAGCTTACCATCGTATGCGGTACCAATAAAATAACCATTTAGTTTAGTACATTCCGCAACATTTCTTAAAAATCCTTGTAATGTATCTGGATTTTCAAAGAAATAATGTAACGCAAATTGACATGATGAAATATTAAATCCATCTTCACCGACACCATATTGTCTTGTAACACCTTTACCAATTTTATCAGCTTCTTTAGGTCCAGTTCCAAAAATAGCAGCAGTAATCTGTTTTGCTTTATCATTTAACATTGCATCTCCTTTTTTAATATTATAAGCACTATTCCCATTAACAAATAAAGCATATGGCATATTTTTGGTTTGTTTTTTCATAGTCAAATATCTAGCACAAGAACCATTTAATCTATTCTCCAAATTATCTTTTGATATATCAATGCCAAAAACAAAAGATAAACGCGAAGCAATCCATTTGGGTAAATCTCCTGCTTTTCCACAAGCATAATCTATTAATGTATCTCCTTGTTTTGACACACTTTTAATTAATAACTTTTTAACATATAAATTATGAAAATTCTTCATTGATTCTGTTTTTAATTTCCCAGATGGTGTATTATAGTAAACGTCTTCACTCACAATAACATCTGGAATATTTTGTCCAGTTCTTATCATATCCTCTGTGATAATTCCGGCTGGATGAATTGATTTCCAATTGCTATTTGCTGTTTCAAATGAATTTCCATATTGTTTTTGTCCTTTTCTGTATTCTGCTGTTTTGTCATGTCTAACTCTTAATGGAACCCATTTCCATCCTTCTTCTTTACTAAAATCATACCTGAATTCTACAATTGTATTATCTTGAAACACTTCATTTTCTTCAGAAAACATTTGTTTAACACCAGAATCATCTTTTTTAAGCATAATTTTACATATTCCTGCGTTTGGATCGTATGGTTCTGTTGGATAAAATCTTCTAGGGACATAATTATTTGAATATCTATCTTCAAAATTATTTTTGAATTCTGGTAATTTATCATCAATAATATCTTGACAAGGATTTATAAACCCATCTTTTTTCTCATCAAACCCGCATCTTAATTCAATTGTTTTATATTCAGTTAATTGTACAGATGAATTTGTATTAATACCATCTTCAAATAAAGGCTTAATTTCATCATCTCCATTTTTATTTTTAATAGTAGTTATTAAGAAATCAATTGTGTTGTAAAATGGCGGTTTCCATTTAAAAGAATAATCCCATGTAATTCTTGTTTTAGGTCCTGCTTCCCCGATTTTATCAGAACCAACTCCAAAATATGCGTGTGTGAAAATTAGACCATCTGTTTCATATTCAAATCTATCTTGTTCCACTTTAGACAAAATTATTTCACAACCATTAAATATTGTTTGTTTATCGCTCATTGGATAAAATTCTTTACTAACAATTCTTATAGGTGATATTAAGTCATCAACTTGTTTAAATTTTTCTAGTATTGATTTAACAGATTTTTCTTCCTTTTCTAATACATTTGTTATTGAAACCGCTTTGATGCTGTTTGTAATATATTGTAATAAATAAAATCTTGTCTTTTCAATATCAGATTTTTTATCTACAAGCATAAATGGAAATGCTCTAACATCCTCTTTTTTATAATAATAAATATCAAAAATAGCATATAAATTAATAAATTTTCCTTGTTTGTCGTGTAAAATTAATTCACCATCTAACAAACAATTAAAACAATCTTTATTTTCAGTTTTTGCGCCTGTAAAAATTACATCCATATTTGAATTAATCAAGAATATTTTCCCTTTGTCATTTATAAACATTAAATGACGATCACCATCTGCTTTTTCAGTAACAATAAATCCTTTTCTAATATTTGGCTGATACGAGTTTTCATCAATAAGAGCTATATTTGTTCTTTGTAATGATTTTGAACTTGGTCCAATGAAATGTTTATTCTCAATTCTTTTGCTTGGATCAAATTGTTCTTTCCAAATCATTCTCATATATGATTCTAAAACTTCTCTTTGTTCTGGATATGAAACAGGATAATTTGTTCCTTGTAATCCACCCAATACATATTTAATTACCTTTCTTAAAGATTCTAAAATGATTGAAGGGTTATTAAATTTAGTACCTGGGCCTATTAATTTATTATCTATTTCTATTTCTATTTGATATATTTCTGGATTATTAAATACATTAGATTCTTGAGTTGTATAAACTCTTTTCATTTGTTCAGTCCATTTTGCACCATCATCTTTATTGCCATTTTTAACAATACTAATATCAACTAGAACTGGATAATCTGGATGTTTAAAAGTGACACGATTTAAATAACGAAATACCTTTTTAGATTTTTGCCAATTTTCCATAATATAATTTTTAATACCTGTTTTAACTTGATCTTCCGTATTAAATGTAACTCTAAAATTAAAATCGTTAAAATCAACTGGGTATACTCTTTCTTTTTCTATTACAGCTATTCTTTTATTTGTAAATGAAACAGACATAATAAAATTTTTATAAATTGTTTTGATATCATTATTTTTACAATACTCTTGAATATTGTATAATCCAGAAATTTCGGTTCTTATATCAGATAATTTAAATTTTCCACTAACTGGGTCAAGAAATTCACAATTAATACGCAAATAATAATTGCCTACATTATCTGTAGTTGTGAACCCAAATGATTTTAATTTTTTAATAACATTATCATAATCATTTCGTGTTAATGGTTTAATACCTTTTGTACCAAATTTAACTTCTAATTCTTTATTTTCTGATAAATTTAACTGGTATGGTTTTGTATCATAAAATTTTCTAACTAAATTATCAAATTGTTTTTGAGGTGGCACTACATTTTTATCCTTTTTTTCTTCAACTATTTGTGGTTGTTGAAATAATTCTTTTGGTACTTCAATTTGTTGTTGTTTATATAATTTATTGGCGTCAGTATTCCAACCTAAACTATCGTCAGAAGAAGGTTTTTTGTCTTTTTCTTTTTCAGATTTGTCAGAAGAAGAAGAAGGTGTTATAGGCCAACCATATTCATCCACTTTGTGAGGTTTGTTTGGGTCATATTTTGCCCATTTACCATCATTCCAACCCATAGGAGATTTTGTGCCTTTTTCTTTTTCAGACTTGTCAGAACTTTCTTTAGGTGGGGTTGGAGGTGGGGTAAGAGGTGGTGTAGGTATAACATTTTTTGGAGGAGTTTCTACAAACATTTTGGCAATTTCCATACCTTCTTCCGTATTTATCCATACACTTTCTTGTGTCACGTTATTATAAAAATAATATTCTTTATATTTTTCAGAATAATGTTTAGTCCAAAGTGGAGGTTCATCTGGAGTGCGAGGTGAAAACCTTCTCCTAGGATTTTTTTTATCTTCTAAACCGGGGTTATTTGTTTTTACAAAATCTGTCATTGTTATATATATTATAAGACTATTTTTAAATTGTTCTTCATTTTTTTTTAAAATTAAAAATATTGAATAATTGCTTCATATAAATCTTTTTTGTTTTTACACTTGTTTGTTTCTTTATTAATAGTATCAATTGCTAATTTATTACACATTTCAACCAATTCTGAAAGTTTATATCCTGTTATTGTTTTTATTGGTTTATCAATATTATCTAATTTATAAAGTGTAGTTTTTATTTGTTCAGCGTTTATAGGATTTATTTCATAACCATATTTATCGTTTTGCAATAAATATATAATATGTAATTCATTACTATCATTCATTAGTAGTTCATAATATGTTTTATTTTTTACAAATAATACATTTAAATTTTCAATAGCACATAAAGTTAAAAATGTTTTGACATCCAATAGTTTTTCATTTGCTAAATTATTTTCAACATGAGTTAGTGTAGCAAATTTATATGTCTTAACAATTTGTTTTTCTTTTCTAATTTTTTCAACATATTCAATTTTGTGTTTTTTTTCTGTAAGTATATTTTTGTGTTCAAGTACTTCATATTTTGAATCTCCATATTTCATAATATAAAAACACCAAAACAATGTGTCTTTTTCTATTGGTATAAAAATAGTATTCTTTGGTTTTAGAATTTTAGAACTATTTTCATTTTTACTTTTAAAAGGAGTAATTTCTTTTTGTATTTTCATTTCTAATGATCTTTTAATATTTATTTCATCTAACATATAATCTTGTAAATTATCAAATACATGATTATAATTATATTCATTTATGCTCATCATTTATTTATTTTTGCTCTTATCTTTAATATCTTTTATAAAATATGTATTTTTATAGTCTTCTTTTTCTTTTTCTACTTGATGTAATGTTACTTCTTGTTTATTTACATAATTAATATATTCAGATAATTCATCTAAAAACTCATTTTTTAATTCAGATAAATTAATGTGAATACCATATTTATTTTCATTCATAATAATACTTGTATGTTTTTTTAATATACGAAGTATTTCGATTTGATTAAAATTATTCATATTTTCAATAGATTCGCGAATATAATTTAATTCACTAACAGAATAATTATTTATATCATTTGTTGTCATTGTTACATCGCTTGTTGCCATTGATAATTCCATTTTAAAATAATATATTACTATGTTTTTATATTATTATCATTATTAAATTATGGTAATATCTACATAATATTAGGATAAATTAAAAGAATTTGAATAAAAGGTTATATTTACAAGTTTATAAAATTTTCAATAGTATAATACAATTTTTATATTACTCTATAATAAATGAGTAATATAAAATTTCCTATAAGATATTTACCAAAAAGGTTAACAAAAAATGATAAAAAACAACAATTAAAAATGCTTTTAAAATCTAAAAAATTATATAAAGAGAGAAAATATTATACGCGTAAAAATATATCTTCTTATAAATATAAAAAATCCAACCATATATCAAATGCTCGTAAAATATATAATATAAAAAATATTACACCAAATAAAGAATTGGCACTAAAAACCGGTTGTAAATTATCAGCGTTAAATCAGATTGTAAAAAAAGGTGAAGGAGCGTACTATTCGTCTGGTTCAAGACCTAACCAAACTCCGCAATCGTGGGGATTGGCAAGATTAGCAAGTTCAATAACCTCTGGAAAATCAGCAGCAGTTGATTATGATATAATAAAAAAAGGTTGTAATCATAAAAAAAAAGCATTTATTTTAGCAAACAAATCAAGAAAAAAGTATAAATATGGACATTCGAAAACAAAAAAAACTACAATTAAAATATAAAAGCGAAAAGATTTATAATAGGAGTTTACAGGTAAATAAAATATATTTTATTCTTCATCTTCAATAATAAGACGAGGTTTAGCATCTTTCGGTTTATCAACCCATTGTTTTTTCCCTTCTGTATGAAATTCTTTTTCAACCTTAGGTTTAACAAGTTCACCAATCACAGAAACATATTTATCATTTAATTCGAATCTTTGACCAATGACTCTAACATTAATTTTATCTCCTTCTTTTACTTCATTAAAATAAGACATATTATAATGATGGTCCTTAGCTATAAACACTACTATTGGAGATGGTACTTCATTTACACTCTCCGCTCTAATACCTGCCTTTGTAATATTTTTAGCTACACATGTTATTAACATTCCTTCAACAGGAAAACATATTTCACATTCAAAAACAACTTCAAATGATATAAAATTGCCTCTATAAATTATTCCGCTAGAATAAGTAATAATTTTTACTGAGTTTGGTTTTATAAATCCTTCTACAAGACATTTTCCTTCAAAATTAGTTTTTACATTTTCTTCAATTATTTCCTTTATAGATTTACCAATAGAAGTAATTGGTAAAATGATATTTCTAGTAATTAAACATCTAGAATATATAGTTGTAATTTTAACTTCCCTTTTTTTAAATTTATGTTGTGTTTGTTTTGTTGTAACCTCCATTATTATAATTTATATACATATTATCTTTTAATTCTTTTTTCAATTTTTTATTTAATTCAAAATTGAAAAATTTGTATTTTATATTATGACTTTATAAAACTTATGATATATTGCCATTTCAGGTGTTAAAAACCATTTTTTTCCTTCTCTCTTTAATTGATTAAAATATCTTAAAATAAATTCCATTAAAACACATAATTCAGTTTGTCCAATAGTTTCTTCCATTTGTTTATCATTTTTATCTTTAATAACATCACCATCTTTATTTATCTTTGGTCTTATAATAAGATTATTATATTTATCTTCATCTAAAAACATACTTAATTTTTTCAGAGTTTTATCTTTACCAGATTCATCACATCTAGCACCTGTATCACGCATTGAGTCAATATCTTTTATTTTAAAAACCAAGTATTTATTATTTTTTTCATAACCAATAAACCCAACATTTTTATTATATTTTACTTTATCAAAAATTAAATCCTTTTTGTCCTCATCTGTCATTGACATTACAATTTCTCTCTGGTCTTCTGGACCAGCTTCAGTCCATTTTCCATTTTCATTTAATACCAATATTACTCTTTTATTTAAATTATATAATATAATAGATTTAAAGTTAGGTGTAATTATACTATTTTTTTCAAAATATTTTTTAGCATATTCTTCAACAGAATTTTCAATAACATTATCATTCGAGTATAAATAATTCATAATATTTATTTTATCTTCATACATTAATAATTCTATCATATGAGAAACAATAAATTCAATGAGTGTTTCGTTTGATAAATCACTAAATGTTTGCTTCATTTTTTTCATAACAACACCACAATGTTTATACCAATTATCATCCCCTCTATCTACCCTAGGATATTTTTTCAGACTAAATTCATGTGCAAACATCAAATTTTGTTTAAACTCATCTATAATTTTTTTCCCTTCTATATTTTCTATTGGTTCTTCAATTATTTTTTTATTTTCTTTATGTTTCCCGATATTTTTTTTAATTTCAAAATTTACCATTTCATGTTTATAATCAATTGGTACTTTTCTTTCAAAAATAGAAATATTGTTGTCTCTTAATTCTATTGGTTGAAATAAATAGTATTCACCAATATTTATTAATCTCCCATTTCTGCCATATTTATCAACAATAAATTCATTATTATCTTCTATTAATTGTGTCAATGCCGAAAATATTTGTGTTCTAGGATATTCCTTTGGTGTATTTATAGAATTAATTAAATTATCTTTAATATAAAAATAACTTTCTTTCATAAGCATTCGAATTCTTTGTAGAATTTTTTCAGAATTGTTCATCATAAACGTTTCACTATATGTATCCATATTCAAGTTATCCTCATCAATATCTACATTTGGTTTACAATCATAATCACATTTTGCCATATAATCGCAAGCCGGTGAAAAAGGTGCGTCTCCAACCTTAAATTCTTTTAATACAACCCCATTTGATAATTTTTGCTCAATGGGTGTTTTCAAATTTTCATCCATTATTTTTTGCGTAAAAAATTTTTGTTCATTATTAATAATACAATCTACTGCGGTTTCTTTTAAAACACGTGTAATTACTCCGATTTGTTTGGCTTTAAATTCGGCCACGCGATATACATACAAATCAGCGGCTTCCTCTTCATTTTCTTCACCTAATATGGTGCCATACATAAAGATTTCAACATTTCTTTCTTTAAAAGGAAGGTCTTTGTGTGAAAAATTACGAACTCCACGTCCAATAATTTGCTCTATACGATTCATATTGTACCAAGGTTCCAAAATATGAACTTGGCGAATAAATTTAAAATCTATACCCTCTGAACCAGCTCTTGAAATTAAAACAACTTTTACACGATATCCATCTTTATTTTCATCTCCTGTTAATCCTTTAACTTCAAAATCGTTATTGGGTGATAATCTTGGGTCACCTGTAATCATCGAATAACGAGCAGGCATAAAATTTTTTTTATTTTCTGGTAATTGCATTGTTTTCACATCTACAACTTCAGTAGGTCTATCCTTAAATAAAGATTTTACATTTTCACCATAACGTATAAATCCCATTTCTTCTAATGCAAGTGCCATAGGTATTAACCCACCATCAATATATTGTGAATATATTAAAATAATACCACTTGAAATATGACCTGTTTCCGGATTAAAAATATTATCTAAAATACATTTAATTTTTGAACTATATTTACCAACATTCTTTTGAGTGAAAATTCGTCCATATTTTTGTAGTACACTTGATTTGTATTCAAAATTTCCTTTTTCAGGAGGTGATTTTTCATCTATAAAATTCATCATTCTTTCTAAACCTGATTTTCCAGTTAATAAATGTGGATCTATTGAAAATATCATTTTGGAACTTTTTTCTGTTCTTGTTTTTTCTTCAGAATCCTCTAATTCTGACACAATTTCAGTTTCAACCACCAAACCAGGATTTTCATCTTCTGCTTCTTTTTTTTCCTTTTCATTTTCATTTTCTTTAGATAAAACAGATGCTTTGGCAAATTCATCTTCAAATTTATCAGACATTTTTTCTTTTGGAATCTCATCTATAATATGTTTTAATCCTTCCATTGGATATGAAATTATTAAAGATTCTAATGGTGTTTGTAGTAATGTATAACCGAATGATTCCATATTTTCAAAATTTGGCATCTCTCTAATAATACCTTTTTTTGTAGAAATTGAAAAATTTTTGTTTCTTAAATTATAAATAATATATCTATAAGAACAATACTGACATTCGCCACAATTATTACAACTACCATTCTTATTTACACCAATTTTATTTAAATATAAACTTAATATTCTGTTTTTATCATCATTTAATATAGGTTTATTATTCATTTGTTTTATAGGGTAAGCAAAACCAGTTTCGTCATCATTAAACTTTTTAAATGTATGTTCTTTATCAAAATCTTTTGGATAAACTCTATATGGAAATGTGTAAGGATTCTCTCCTCTAACAAATGAGACATAACCTGTAGCTTTTCTAATAAGCAATTCTTTACCAGTATCATCTTTTTTACCATCTTTTTTTTCTTTTTCCTTAAAATGTCCATTTTTATCAAAGACATCTTTTACTTCAATTTTTCCGCGTCTATCATTCATATTCATTAAATTTAATAACCAAATAATCTCTTTATGACTATTATACATAGGCGTAGCAGATAAAAGTAAAAATCTCATATTTTCCGCCGATTTAACAAGAAATTCTAAATTAATGGCTACTTTTTTATTTTCATTATCGTCCGATTTACGAATATTATGAACTTCATCAATAACAATCAATCTATTATCAAATTCATTACGCAGTCTTTTAATAATTTTACTATTTAATGTGATTTTAACATCTTTTAACATTTGTATTTTTGTTTTTTCACCCTTTTTTTTACCTTGTATTTCACTCTTTTTATGTTTTGTTTTTTCCATATCAATATCTTCAGAATAATTCATTGTTTTAATAATATAATTCGCAAATTGTCCATACCCTAAAAAAATATAATATGAATTTATCAAATTTTTTATTTGACTTACTACTTTATCTTTTGGCATACCTTTCATATTCATTGGATTTATTTCCTTTAATAATTTGTTACCTGTACAACCTCTAATATTCCACAAGCCATCCACTAATTTTAATTTTCTCTCATCAAATAATTGTAATTTAAAATTATCTTGAACATTTTCAGATGCGACAATTATAATTCGTTTGTTAATACCTAATTGTTTCATATAATCTCTCATTTCTTCGCAAACACCAATAGCACTACATGTTTTACCTGAACCTAATCCATGATAAAGCAATAAACTATTATATGGGGTTTGTGAAGACATGAAATTTTTAACAAATGCTTGATGAGGTTGTATTTCATAATCCGCATTCGCTAAAATGTCTGATTGTTCTTCGAGTGTTTTAGAAAAATCAGGGCCTTCATATCCAGTCTCATAAAATTCCTTTTTATTTGCTATTTTAATATTAAAATTTTTATCACTTAAATTTGGATATAAATAAGGGTCTAATTCCGAATTTTCACTTAAATAATTAGATTCTATTACTTCTTTTTTAAGCAAAAATTTGTTACATTCTGTTGAATAATATTTTTCATCTTTACAACCATCTAACTTTTCAAATTCTGTTTTTAAGTTATCAGAATAGTCTTCTTCTAAACTAACTTTTTCATCAGTACTATATGTTGAGTTACTATTTAATGAATCAGATGAAACTGATGAATGTAATGAATCCAATGAATTTGATGAAATAACTTCTTTTAAATTATCAGATGAAGATTCTTCAATTAATAGTTTTTTTTTTAATTTGTTGGACATAATACTATATATTATGAATATAAACTATATTCTTCTAATACTTTATTTATATTTGTAATTAATTTCTTTTTTTCTAAATTATAAGGTCTTATTGATTTTAAACACTCTTCAATTGTTTTCCATTCTATTTTACTAACTTCTGTTGCTTGATAATTATCTAAATTTTCAGATATATTATCTATATATGCTAAAAAAAATTTGTGCTTGTATGATTTATAATTTGTCCCAATGAATATTTCTTCAAATGGTAATATATTTTCAACTATTTTTATTTTATTTTTACAAATACCAGTTTCTTCTTCAAATTCTCTCAAAGCACAATCTAAATCTTTTTCTTTGTTATTTTTTCTTCCCTTTGGAAATTCCCATTCCGTTTCATTCCATTCCGTTTCACTTTCTTGAATTATATCTTTTAATGTTATAATTTTATCATTATCGTTAATACCATTTCTTATAATATCTATTTTTTTTGAAGACATAATTTCTTCATTTTTATATTGTATATTATTTGTTTCCCCCCACATTGTTTTCCATAATTGTTCAAATGGTTCTTTAAGTATTCTCTCTTTTTCATATGTAGACATTTCATTAACAATATTTTGAATTTGATAAATATTGTAAGGGGAATATTTACCTCTTATAAAATCTATGTACCCAAAACTATCTTTTCGTCTTATCATAAGATATTGTTTTTCACCATTTTTTATTGTAAATAATATAATACCATAACTAATTATTGGCAATTTACAATGATGAAATAAATGACCTTGTTTCCCACAATTATTACATGTATTGTTATTTTTATTCATAATACTAAATATTATATTAAATTATGTTTAAGTAATATAATATTTATACTAAATATTTATCTTAACAATTTAGGTACAAATATAACACCTAAAACAACCGCAGCAATTCCTCCTATTATGTAAGGTGTATTTTCTGTTAATTTTTCTGTTGTTGCTCCAGAAATTAATGGTCCTAGTGGATTATTTCCTACATCAGAAGATCTCATTTCGTATGGTTGTGCATCGCCAAAATATCCACCACCTCTTTTTTTTGTGTTGGATCTTTTGTTTCTTTTATTTCTTGTTTTAGTCATAATATAAAATATATTAATATTATAATTATTTTAAATATAAAAAATAATAACTTATATAGTTTAATAATTAATATTTTTTTAAAACAAAATATTAATGACTTCAGTTTACCTAGATCCTAAAATATGGGGGCCCCATTATTGGTTTTTTTTACATACTGTAGCAATGACATATCCTATTAGGCCTAATGCGGTAACAAAAAAAAAATATTATGAGTTTATTCAAAACATTCCCTTATTTATTCCAGTTGAAAATATGTCAGGAGAATTTAGTAAATTACTTGATAAATATCCTGTTACTCCTTATCTTGATAATAGAGAATCATTAATAAGATGGACACATTTTATCCATAACAAAATAAATCAAAAACTAGAAAAACCTCAAATATCATTAAATGATTTTTACGTAAAATATTATGAAGAATATAAAAATCAGAATATAAAAATGATTGAATATTATAAATTAAGAGAGAAATTTATTTTTTGCGGAATTATAGCAACAATTATAGCAGCAATTTATTATTTATACGATAAATAATATACTTTTTATAGTGAAATAAAGAAAAGTATAACAAAATATTTTTATAAAAGTGTAATATATACTAAAAATGTACAATAAAGGAGGAAAAATATTAGCATCTGGAGGATTTGGTTGCGTTTTTAGTCCAGCATTAAAATGTCAAAATGAAAAAAGAAATAAAGGAAAGGTATCTAAACTTATGACAAAAAGACATGCTATAGAAGAGTATGAAGAAATAAATAATATTAAAAATAAACTAAATAATATTTCCAATTTTCAAGATTATTTTTTATTAAATGATATAAATATTTGTAAACCTGATAAACTTACAAAAAAAGATATTTCTAATTTTAAAACTAAATGTAAAGCATTGCCTAAAGATGGAGTGACAAAAGACAATATTAATAATTCACTTGATAATCTTATGCTATTAAACATGCCTAATGGAGGTATTCCAGTAGATGATTTTATATATAATAAAGGCTCTTTTGAAAAAATACGTAATATAAATGATTCATTAATGAAATTACTCGTTAATGGTATTGTAGAAATGAATAGTCGTAATATTTATCATTGTGATATTAAAGATTCAAACGTTTTAGTTGATGAAGATGAAACCCAATTAAAAATCAGATTAATTGATTGGGGTTTATCAACTGAATATATTCCTAAGCAAAATAATCCTTTTCCTAGTACTTGGAGAAATAGACCATTTCAATTTAATGTTCCATTTTCAGTAATCATATTTAGTGACGATTTTATAGAAAAATATACAAAATATATTAATGAAGGAGGAAAAACAGATAAGGAAAACTTAAAACCATTTGTTATTGATTATATTCATTTTTGGATGAAAAAACGAGGACCAGGGCATTATAGATTTATTAACGAAATAATGCATATGTTATTTTCTCAAGAAATACATAACGTTAGTGTTTCAAGTAAAGATACCATTATTGAAACTAATTTTACAATGATGTATATTACAAATTATATTGTTCATGTTTTAGTTCATTTTACAAGATTTAGACAAAATGGCACACTAAATTTGAGAGAATATTTAGATAATGTATTTATTAAAATAGTAGATATTTGGGGATTTATAACAATATATATACCCATATTAGATTTTTTTTATAAAAATTTAAATAATTTAAATAATAATGAATTAGAAATTTATAATTTATTAAAAACAATATTTATTAAATATTTATATAGTCCTAGGATAAAACCAATTAAAATAAATGAAATTATGAATGACTTAGAAAAACTAGATATATTACTTGTAAATAATTTTCCTGAAACAATAAATAGTATTTCAAATAAAAATATTTTTTCTGTAAAAAATAAAACTATTAAAAGTATAAATCAACAAAGTAAATTGAAATTTAAAAAAAGTTCTAAATCAAAAACACGAAAATTATTAATGATAAAAAATAAAAAAACTATAAGAAATAATAAATAAAATATATATTTATATTATAATGAACAAGGATTTCAATAAACTTTGCACTCCTGCAAAATTATATTTTGTTCTTTCTGTATTTTCTTGTGTGGCTGCGTTATTTCATGGTGTTAGATTAAGAGTTGTAGGTGTTAATCTTATTGTAGCTTTTATTTGGACCGCTATTTTAGGTTGGTTTTGTAATAAGGGATTTAGTATGTTATCTTGGTTTTTAGTTTTGTTTCCTTATATTATGATGTTATTTGTGTTTTTTGGAATAATGCGTAATATAACTAGTAATGAGGATATTATGATGGTTGTACCTCCATCTGCTACTCAACAAATGATGTAAATTAATATTTTATTAATATAATTAAATAATATTTAAAATATAGTATTATTTAATTTATAAATTTAGTTTTTTGGTTTTCTATATTTAATTTTAACATTAGTTTATATATTATTTATAAAATATTTTTCTCGTACCTTTTCTTTTTCTCCTTGTACCTTTTCTTCTTTTTGTTCTTTTATGTTTTTTACCTCCTTTCGGTACACGGGTAAAATCAAAATCTCCTATTTTTGCATTAGCTACGTTTCTTTGAGCATTACAAGACGTATCTATTATATTTAATTCAATATTTTTGTTTCCATTTACTTCACACATTGAAAGTATTTTTATAATCAAAATATACAATGTTAGATCATGATTTGTATCACTATATATTGATTCATTTATCATTGATTCAAGAGTTTCATCAGAAGTGTATATAATAAAAGGTTTTACACCTTCTATACCTGTATTCCAAGAATATGATTTATTAATCACCATTAAATTATCTCTATGAGGGCGCATTACAAATTCATAACTAAGCTTACGTACTGGTTTAACGCCGGTTGGTTTTTTATTTTTCATACCAAAATCATATTCAATCACTTCAATATTATAATTACTTTGAGCGATACTCTTTGCGATATCAAAATATTTTTCTTTTACAATTTCTTGTTGACTATTTAATAAATTATTCAATTCTTCGCTAAATATTGATCCTGATTGTGTATATCTATCATTTACAGCATCAATAATCTTATGCATATCTTCTTTTGAAATTCTAGAACATTCGGCAGATTCATCTAAATCAATGCGATTTAATCTAAATGAACTACTTGGGTCCATTTTTAATTGTTGAATAGTAGATATATTTGGATTGTTTCTATTACTTCTAGAGTTGTATGATTGTATATCAGATAAACTACCATGTGTAGTAATAAGTATATTAATAACTGTTAATTCTTCCTCCTGTTCTTCTTGAACAATTAATGGATAAGGCGCGTTGATATCTACTCGTGTTTCTCTTTCTCTTTCTCTTTTTTTTAGTACCTTTGGCATATATATATATTTTTATAAAATATTTATAATTTATTATTATATGAGATTAGAAATATTTGTATTAGGATTAACCGCATTTTTTGTATATAATGCCTACAATGATGGCAAATATACAAAAATGTTATTAACTTTTAAAAAATATTACAAAATGATTTTTTATGCTCTTTTAGGAATAGGTATATATGTACTCTTAAAAAAAAATCCGAATCAAGGACGTAATATGTTATTATATGCAAACAATGTGGTAAAATTTATGCCAATCGACAAAACATCTATGGATATGCTTAGTCCTGTATTTGATTTTACATCTACATGTGATAGCAGTTTTATGGAAACATTTAATAATATAGATGATAATAATTTAATGGGTTCCACTGGATTATGTAATTCAGAAAGAAAAATATTAAGTTCAGGAAAAGGCGCAACAAAACGTTCAGTAAGTGAAACAAAAAAGAAATATGTGGCTTCACAACAGGATTGGAAATGCGGACATTGTGAATCACAATTAGACCATACATTTGAAATTGATCATCGTGTACGTTTAGAGTATGGTGGTGGTAACGATGTACAAAATTTAATAGCATTGTGTCGTAATTGTCACGGAAAAAAAACAGCTAGTGAAAATATGTAATTTATTATATAATTATTTATCATTATTATATCTATTTACACCCTTGAAGATTTAAAAACGCACCTTTTAATAATTTACACCCATGACTTTTTATTTTGTATTATTTTCGTTGTGTTTAATTTTATCATAAAGTTTATCATAACTATACGGACTATTTAATTTACATATGTTATATGTATTGAAAAAAGCATCAGTTTCCATAGTAGCAACTCTTAAACAATCATTCCTTTGTCGCACCCATACTATATTTTGTTCATTTATAAAAGTATTATTATCAGTTTTTAAATACGATAATTTGCTGTCCATTATAAGAATATATATATATGTTTTTATATTGATTAATAGTATATAAATATAATTAGGGTGCGTTCTTCAATGGTGTAAATATTGTTTACCCATTATATAAAAATGGGAATTTATACCAATAGTAGCATTTTTGGAATACAAATTTATAATTTTAATGAAGATGATGTTAGTAATATATTATTTGAAGAAAAATATGATGATATAATGAGTGATGAGCAAATGAAGGAAGCATATTTATTCTATGCTAACTTAAAAGATAAGAATAATATATATTTTAAAATTTATACTGAATGTAGTAGTACATTAGATAACTATAATAAGGATAATTTTATGATGTGGTATCCGTTACCCCTTACTACATTTTTAGCTAAATTTTGCATTTTAAATAAAAAAGTCTAATTTAATAGCTTTATTATTTTATTAATTTTATTCAAAATATTATTGTATAATATTAATATATGAATTCACCTAACATTAATATCAATAATGTTAATAATAAAAATATTTTACCAAATTTTAAAATGCCTGTTCTTTTTTATCCTTTTATAATTGCAATTGTTATATCAATTATAGGTATTTTTATGATTATGTACAATGTTAAAATATCTAATAATTCCCCATCTACATTAACAAATTCGCCAGCAGAAATTGCATCAAATATATTCCTTATTTTATTTATAATAATAGTAATTTTTGGAATATGTTTTTTATTTTTACCTAACTTAAAAGACATAAAGGAATTATTTTTTCAAATTAAAAACGTATCTATTACTATTTTATATACTATATTTTTTATTTTATTTTTTAGATTAACACCAAGTAACATTATTAATAAATATGCTTTTTTATTATTTCCATTTTCAATAATTGTTACCTTTTATATGTTTTATATTAGTACAAAACAAAATTTTATAGACATTATTAATATTAATTATGAAAGAATAAAATCTATTATTTTATTTTTTTGTTTTATTACAATCATTATTACATATTATAATATAGATCCTGGTGGTTATGTAACTAAATATTTTGGTTATTCATTAATACTTACAATTATTTTATCTATTTTTGCTTTATTATATATTATTGTACTTTTTACATTATCAAATGAAAATAATAATTCATTTCCAAATATTCTAAGTAATTTTTCTAATTTTTCTGTTTATGGTAGCATATTATTTGTTGTATTTTTAATTGTCATGACAATTTTAATATCAACATATCCAGGTGGTTTTTTAAATAATACAAATATGTCTACTAGTGTTATAATACTTTTATTATTTGTTTGTGTTTTATGGATTATATTATTATGTACATTTTTATTCCCAGAAATAAATAATAAAGAATTAGATATTAACAAAACTAATATATTTAAACGTTCATTATTAGTTTTATTTGGATTAGTTATTTCAAGTCTTCTTATTTTTTGGATTGTGTATAATATACAAAATTTATCAGGTGATTCTAGTATAATTAGTTTTATATTAAATATATTAATTGTAATTATAGTTTTAGCATTAATTTACAAAACAATAAATGTACAATTGCCTCAAGGAAATTCTAAAAAAAATGCTTTTTTTGACATGATTATTAATTTAATTTTTTATATACCTTGTTTATTTTCTAATGTATTTGATTTTGGGTCACAATTTTTTAAAAATCAGGATACTTCGGCAACAACCACATCTTTGTTATTAATCATAGTAACTATTGTATTATTTATTATTTATTTTTATACACCAAACTTATTAAATTCAATTTATTTACAAGGTGGCGAGTTATTAGTAAATAAACCAGTTGATACTAACACACAATATTCATTAGGAACATATGAAGAATTAAATGGTAGTGATGTTTTTAATTATCAATATGCTATATCCTGTTGGATTTTTATAGATTCTTCCGCGCCAAATACAAGCTCTTCTTATAATAAATATACATCCTTATTAAATTTTGGTAATAAACCTAATATACTTTATAATGGAAGTACAAATACTTTAATGGTGTCTATGCAACAAAAAGATTTAAAAAACAATACAAAAAATAAATTAATTGATTTTGATGAAAATGGGAATAGAATTATTTATATAACAAATAATGTATTGTTACAAAAATGGAATAATATAATTATAAATTATAATGGCGGGGTTTTAGATATTTTTATAAATGGCGAACTTGTTAAATCAGATATTGGAGTTGTTCCATATTATACTTTAGATAATTTAACAATTGGTGAAGAAAATGGAATTAAAGGAGGAATATGTAATGTTGTTTATTTTAAAAAACCTTTAACATCATTAAATATTTATTTTTTGTATAATATGATTAAAAATAAAGAACTTCCAGTGACTGATAATTCGAATAAGACTATTATAAAGCCCAAAAATTAACTTTAAGAGACTTATGAATAATAATTTATTTAAATAATAAATAATAAATAATTATTTAATACATCTAGAAAATTTCTAAATCTATATTATACAATGAATCCTTTAACTATTGTAATTATAATTGTTATAGTTGTTTTGATAATTATTGTAAGTAAATATTTGATATCAGACCCATATACATTACAAAAATTACAAAATGGTAAAACTGGTTCTACTATATCAGCAGATGATTTACCAACAAATGGTACAAATGTTCCCTCTAGTAATTTTGCGTATTCCGTATGGTTTTATATTAATGATTGGAATTATCGTTATGGTCAACCCAAGGTTATTTTTGGTAGAATGGGTTCTATGAGTAATGCCAATAATGGTTCTATTCCAGGTGTTAGTGGATTAGATCCTTGTCCTGCAGTTGTTTTAGGTGAAATTGAAAATAATATTTCTATTTCTTTGGGTTGTTACCCAGGAGTAAATCAACAACCGAATACTAAGGGCGGAAATACCATAGTACATACATGTAATGTATCCAATATTCCAATTCAAAAATGGGTTAATTTGGTAATGAGTGTTTATGGTAGAACAATGGATATCTATATTGATGGAAAATTAGTAAAAACATGTTTATTACCTGGTGTAGCTAGCGTTAATAACAATTCTAATATTTATGTAACACCTGCGGGAGGTTTTGATGGATGGACATCTAAATTACAATATTATCCTAATTCTATAAATCCCCAAGATGCTTGGAATATTTATACTAAAGGGTATAGTAGTTTATCTAGCATGTTTAATTCATACCAAGTAGAAATTTCTTTAGTTCAAAATGGGACAACACAAAGTAGTGTTACTATTTAAAATAATATTATGAAATTTTCTTATTTATTTATATATAATGAGCGATAATAGCAATTTTAAATCATTTTCTACAACTACAGGAAGTTCATCTTTTTTAGAATCAAATAGTTTGATAGCAAAATTCGCATTTTTACTTTTAGTTATTTTTGTTTTTGTTATCTTATTACGTTTAGGAATAGCGTTAGTATTTTATTTATTTAAACCAAGCGATTCACCTCATTTAATTGATGGAATGGTTAATGGAAAAGAAATGATTATTTTTCCTCAAGACCCTAGTAATAATAATGCTGTTACAATATATAGGTCAGTAAATGCTAGTAATGGTGTAGAATTTACTTGGTCTGTATGGATTTTTATTAATAATTTACAATATCTTGAGGGACAATATAAACATATTTTTTACAAAGGTAATAGTAATTTAGAAAAAAATGGATTAAATTTTCCTAATAATTCTCCAGGTTTGTATTTAGCACCAAATAATAACGATTTGGTTGTTATGATGAATACATTTAATGTTATTAATGAGGAAATTATTGTTCCTGATGTACCTCTTAATAAATGGTTTAATGTTATTATTAGATGCAAAAATACTACACTAGATGTTTATGCCAATGGGACTATTGTTAGAAGTATTAATCTAATTGGTGTGCCAAAACAAAACTATGGAGATGTGTATGTTGGAATGAATGGAGGATTTGATGGTAATATTTCTAATTTATGGTATTATAATTATGCTTTAGGAACTGCTGCTATACAAAAAATAGTTAGTGATGGCCCTAATACTACTATGATTGGCGGTAGTGCTATGAGCGATAAATCGAGAAATTATTTATCATTAAGATGGTTTTTTAATGGAAGTGGAGACATGTTTAATCCAAGTAAAAGTACGAATACAAATACAAGTACCACTATTTCTACTAATAAAAAATAATCACACAATAAATATTTATTAATTATAAAATAATATAATTAATAAATTCTTTATATATAAATGTCATATAATCCTAAACCTCCTAGAGTATGGTCTAGAGTACAAAATCCTTGTACTTATATTTTAGATTCATCATATAATACAGCTTATAGTCCTTTAACTGGTAAAAATGTGCCATTATTTGAAGCAAATTATCATAATAAATTAATTTCAAAAGGAAATATTTTACAATATAAAAAAAATAGTTCTAATTTGACAAAAAACCAAAAATATACACAAATTTGTAAAGGAATGTGGAATAATCGAACTAGATCATATGCTACACAAACACAAACTTATACAAATCCAAATACATCTAATTTATTACGTGTTAATTATGCCAGTATTCCTTCACCAGACACAACATACATTTCTGGGCCATATAATTATAATATACCATATCCAAATGGTTGTGTAAGTGATATAATAAAAGATGGTGGTTCTTTGGTTTGTAATAAGGTTGCAAATCCTTGTACAGATGAAGTAATAGATACTAGTATTAGTTTAAATTGTTATCCTACTACTTGTTCTGATGTTCCTGGAGCTGTTCAAGATTTATGTTGGAATCCTAAATTAGAAACTTGGTATCCTAGACAACAATATACTATGCCTACAAGTAATTCTAGCTGGCCAGAAGGATATAAAGGTTTTGTTAGTGCCGAAATACCTGCTAGTCCTGTTTTAATATTTGATTCTTCTTTTTGTGATTCTGTGACACTTAGTTGGTCTGTTACAAATAATCCTTGTATTCCCATTTCTAGTTATAATATTTATGTAAATGGAGAAATATATACAAATGTTCGATATACAACTACTAGTATTACTATAAATAATTTATTAAATGGTAATAATTCTTTTAATGTTACTTCTGTAAGCAATACTATTGAATCTGATAAATCAAATACGATTATTGTTAATATTAATATTGGTTCAAAACCTCCTACTCCTGTTTTAACATTAGATTCTTCTGTATGTGATTCTGTGACACTTAGTTGGTCTGTTACAAATAATCCTTGTATTCCCATTACTAGTTATAATATTTATGTAAATGGAATAATATATACAAATGTTCCTTATACTACAACAACAATTACTATAAATGGTTTAAGTAATGGGAATTATTCTTTTTATGTTACTTCTCTAAG
>Ga0192647_100350_pt1 | contig 32160 bp, 30 predicted proteins | sample LauGreFa1BDMLBSN_2_FD_133046 | JGI IMG/M metagenome (GOLD analysis project Ga0192647, IMG submission 133046) | Freshwater lake microbial communities from Lake Michigan, USA - Fa13.BD.MLB.SN - reassembly | ecosystem: Environmental > Aquatic > Freshwater > Lake | place: Lake Michigan, USA... | reverse complement strand
GGTCCAGGACGAGGACGAATTCAGCGCTTGAACGCCACCACGTGTTGGTGTTGAACACCCAGGCCTTCGATGCCCAGGGCCATGGTGTCGCCAGCCTTGAGAAAGACCGGTGCGGGCTTGCCGTTTTTCTTGACACCCATGCCCACGCCAGGAGGCGTGCCGGTGGTGATCACATCGCCTGGGTTCAGCGTCATGAACTGACTCACATAGCTCACCAGCTTGGCCACGCCAAAGATCATGGTCTTGGTGTTGCCGTCTTGCATGCGCTGGCCATTGTGGTCCAGCCACATATGCAGTTTTTGCGGGTTGGGTACTTCGTCGCGGGTGACCAGCCAGGGGCCAATCGGGCCGAAGGTGTCGCAACCCTTGCCTTTGTCCCAGCTCCCGCCGCGCTCGAGCTGGTACTCGCGCTCGCTGACATCATTGACCACGCAGTACCCAGCCACGTGGTTCAAGGCGTCCTTTTGGGACACATAACGAGCCTCGGTGCCAATCACGATGCCCAATTCCACTTCCCAGTCGCTCTTGACAGAACCCTTGGGCAGCATGACGTTGTCGTCCGGGCCTTGAATGCTGTTGTTGGCCTTCAAGAACACGATGGGTTCCTTGGGAATCGGCATCCCGGCTTCGGCCGCATGGTCTGCATAGTTCAGACCAATGGCCACGAACTTGCTGATGTGGCTGATGGGGCAACCCATGCGAGGCTTGCCCTTGACCAGCGGCAGCTTGTCGGTCTTGAGTTTGCGCAACTTGGCCAGTGCTTTGTCGCTGAGTTGATCGGGGCTGACATCTTGGATGACCTTGCTGAGGTCACGCAGCTGGCCGTGTGAATCGATCAGGCCGGGTTTTTCCTGGCCGGGTTTGCCATAGCGAACGAGTTTCATGGGGTGTTGCCTCGGGTTAAAAAGTGTGGAACAAATTCAACGGGGAGTGATCGCACGAGCCGTGTGTGCGCTCAATAGGTGGCACGGCCACCCGAGAGATCAAACACAGCACCGGTCGAAAACGAGCAATCCTCGGTGCATAGCCAGGTCACCATGGCGGCGATTTCCTCGGGTTGGCCGAAGCGGCCCATGGGAATCTTGCTCAGCATGAACTGGATATGCTCAGGCGTCATTTGATCAAAGATTGCCGTCTTCACAGCCGCCGGCGTCACGCAGTTGACTCGAACCTCGGTGTCGGCAAGTTCTTTGCCCAGGGATTTGGTGAAACCGATGACCGCGGCCTTGCTGGTGCTGTAGGCACTGGCATTGGGGTTGCCGTCTTTGCCGGCCACCGAAGCGATGTTGACGATGCGCCCGTAGTTGCGCTCGCGCATGTGTGGGGCCAACTCGCGGCAGCACAGGAACACGCCGTTGATGTTGACGTTCATCACCTGTTGCCAAGCATCGACCGGGTAGTCCCACACTTTGGTGTTGGGACCGGTGATGCCCGCGCAGCAGACCAGTGCGTCGACCGGTGCAATGGCCAGTGTCTGGTGAGTGGCCTGGGATACCGAGTCATGCTGCGACACATCAACCGGCACGCAAGCGACGACAGCACCCGGGAATTGCTGTTTGAGCTTCTCGGCGGCCGTGCCCATGCCGCCAATATCACGGTCCCACAAGGTGACCCGTGCGCCGGAGGCGATCATGCGCTGTGCGATAGCAAAGCCCAGGCCCGTGGCGCCACCGGTGATGACGCCGTGGCGTCCTTTCATGTCGAGTTGGTTCATGTCGTGTCTTTCAGATGGTCATGCCGCCATCCACCATGAAGGCGTTGCCGGTGGCGAATTGTGACTCGTCAGACGCCAGGTAGACGATGATGGGCGCAATTTCGTGGGCCTGGGCCAAACGGCCCATGGGTTGCCGGGCAACGAAGTTCTTGCGTGCCTCGACCGGGTCGGCATAACTGTTGATGCGGTCGCCCAGCGAGGGCGTGTCCACGGTGCCGGGGCAGATGCAGTTGCAGCGGATACCCTGGGCCACATAGTCAGCCGCCACGCTCTTGGTCAGACCAATGACGGCGGCCTTGCTGCTGCCGTAAATAAAGCGATTCGGGAGTCCGCGCACGCTGGAACACACGCTGGCCATGTTGATGATGCTGCCGCCACCCTGGGCGAGCATGCGCGGGATCACTTGCTGGATCATCCAGAACTGCGAGCGGGCGTTGAGGTTGAACGCAAAGTTCCAATCCTCATCGGTGGCTTCCAGGATGGTGCCGTTGTGCACATACCCGGCGCAATTGAACACCGCATCGATCCGCTCCATGGAGGCCACCTGACGGGCGATGGCTGCCTTGTCCAGTACATCGAGTACAGCCGTGGTCACGTTGTTCACGCCCTGATAAGACGCCAGCAAGGGAGCCTTGATATCGGTGGCGACCACCTGGGCGCCTTCAGCGGCCATGGCCAGGGCAGCAGCCTGGCCGATGCCCTGGCCAGCGGCGGTGACAAGAATGGTTTTGCCTTGGAGTCTCATGGGCGTGATCTGTGTGATGGGTTGAAGGGGGAAGGACGCAGGCGTGGTTGCATCGGCAAGGCCTAGGGGTTTGTTCGGATCGAACACGGCTTGACCCTGGGTCCGCACGCATGGGATGATTCTGCAACTGGTCTGACCACTTGTCCAATTCGCGTTATCCCTGATAACCCTCCGCACTCGCTCTCCATTCAGCGTCATCATGCCCTTGCACACCGTTGAGCCCCAGCGCCTGTACCGGCAAATCGCCGAACAGTTGCGCGCGCTTGTGTCAGCAGGGGAGTTTGAGGTGGGACACCGATTGCCGGCAGAGCGAGATCTTGCCTTACAACTCGGGGTGAGCCGTCCTTCCGTTCGCGAGGCGCTGATTGCGCTGGAGGTGGAGGGCATGATCGAGGTGCGCACCGGTTCGGGTATTTACGTTCGTGCGACCGCTGCGGAGGCTACCAAAGGGCGTGCAAGCCACGGTGCTGGTTCGCAGCATCACATCGATGAGGCGCCGCTGGATTGGGGCCCATTGGAAGTCATCCAGGCTCGCGGGCTGATCGAGCCTGAAGCAGCGGCCTTGGCAGCCGAGCGGGCCACCCGCGCGGACATCACCGCCATCGCGGCGGGCTTGAAGCACATGCAGCAACAGGCGCAGCGCGGAGAAGTGCCTCGCGAGGGCGACGAAGCCTTTCACCTCGCCATTGCACACGCCAGTGGCAACGGGGTGCTCCTCGATACGTTGCAGCGCTACTGGCATGCCCGCCACGGTCCGTTGTTCGAGCGCTTGGGCGATTATTTCGAGAGCCCTGAGTCCTGGCAAATCGCACTGACTGAACATGCAGCGATTCTGGCGGCCATCAAAGCCCGAGATCCGCGGCAAGCCCGACACACCATGCAACGCCATCTGCGCATGGCGCTCAGGCGATACAGCGCCAACTGGCGTTGAGGCGTTTGCACATCTTTTCATCCACCACCATTCACCCACCACCAAGGAGACCACCATGACCAAACGACTTAGCCTCAAATTGTTGGCCAGTGCGGGCGCATTGGCTATCACTGCCGCGGGCCTGCTGGGCAGTGCCACCGTATACGCTCAGCAAAAACTCAAGTGGGCCCACGTGTACGAAACCTCTGAGCCTTATCACAAGTGGTCGGTCTGGGCCGCCGAAGAAATCAAGAAGCGCTCGAACGGAAAGTTTGACATACAGGTGTTTCCTGCTTCCACACTGGGCAAGGAAACCGATATCAACCAGGGCATGACCTTGGGGACTGTGGACATGATCATCAGCGGAACATCGTTTGCTGCACGCACCTATCCGCGCCTGGGCATTGCCTACTACCCCTTCATCTTCCGCGATGGTGACCACCTGATTGCCTACTCGAAGAGCCCCGTGTTCCAGGACATGGTCAACGAGTTCCGCGCCAAGACCGGCATCCAGATCACCGCCTACACCTACTATGGCGCCCGTCACACCTCGGCGCAAAAAACCTTCACCAACTGTGAGGGGGTCAAGGGCTTGAAGATTCGCGTCCCTGACGTGCCTGCCTATACCGCCACCTGGCAAGCATGCGGCGCCAACCCGACACCGATCGCCTTTGCCGAGGTGTATCTGGCGCTGCAAAACGGCACAGTCGAAGCACAGGAAAACCCGCTGACCACCATTGAGGCGAAGAAGTTCTTCGAAGTGCAAAAAGCCATCATGCTCACCGGTCACATCGTCGATGGGCTGACCACGCAAGTGGCTCCCCATCTGTGGAACCGACTCAGCGAGGCAGAACGCAAGATGTTCATCGATGTGACGCGTGAAGCCGCCGACAAGTCGACAGCCGACATCAAGAAGCGCGAGTCCGAGCTGGTGGCCGAGTTCAAGAAAAAAGGTTTGCAAGTGGTCGAGGTCGATCGCAAGAGCTTCCAGGACACCGTGCTCAAGAACAAGCCGCTGGAGTCGCTAGGCTTTACCCGAGCAGACTTTGACAAGATCCAGGCTGCCAAGTAAGTCGCAACACTGCGCTGTTCATGAACAACACACGCCACGACCCCTCCGATATCGACCTGATGCCCACCGTCATGGGGGAGGACGGTCAATTTCATGCGGTGGACGATGAGGTCGACTTGTCCGACACCACGCCCGAAGCCTGGGTGGCGTTGTTGTTCTTTTGGGCGCTGGGTCTGACGGTGTTCTACCAGTTCTTCACCCGCTACGCCCTCAACAATTCGGCCGCCTGGACGGAGGAAATTGCCCGCTATCTGCTGATTGCCACGGTATTCACCGGAGCGGCCATTGGGGTGGGCAAGAACAACCACATCCAGGTGGATTTCTTTTACCGGTTCATGCCCGCTAGGTTGGGCCGATTCATGGCCACGGTTGTGGATGTGATTCGGGTCGCCTTTTTTGGGGCCGCCACCGTGCTGACCTGGCAAATGATGGACAAGCTGGGCAGCTACAAAATGACCATCATTGATTTGCCCATGAACCTGGTGTATGGGGTGTGCATGGCCGGATTTGCGGCCATGTGTCTGCGGGCACTGTGGGTGGCCAAGGTGCACTGGCGTCGTGGCTACAGCGTGCTCGAACGCCCGGAGTCCAGCATGCAGGACCGCGATTGACGGCGTCGCCCACTTCTTCTTTCATTGTGCGGATCTTCCCATGCTCAAGATTTTGTTTCTGTTTTTGATGAGCGGAGGCATTCCCGTGGCGATTGCCATGGCCGGATCGGCACTGCTCTATTTGTTGCTGGTGCCGGGTTCACCACCCTTTGTGGTGATTCATCGCATGGTGTCGGGCATTGACAGTTTTCCCTTGCTGGCGGTGCCCTTTTTTATCCTGGCCGGCAACTTGATGAACAACGCTGGCATCACCAACCGTATCTATAACTATGCCTTGTCCTTGGTGGGCTGGCTCAAAGGTGGCTTGGGTCATGTGAACGTGGTGGGGTCGGTGGTGTTTGCTGGCATGAGTGGCACAGCCATTGCCGATGCAGCGGGCCTGGGAACCATCGAAATCAAGGCCATGAAGGATCATGGTTATGACACCGAGTTTGCCGTCGGTGTGACGGCGGCATCGGCCACGTTGGGTCCCATCATTCCGCCCAGCTTGCCGTTTGTGATCTACGGCATGATGGCCAACGTCTCGGTGGGCGCCTTGTTTCTCGCCGGCATTCTGCCCGGGGTCTTGATGGCGCTGCTGATGATGATCACAGTGGCCTATTTCGCGCACAAGAACAACTGGGGTTCCGATTACCAGTTCTCCTGGCCGCTCATCATCAAGGCTTTGGTCGAGACCGCTATGGTGATCGGGTGGCCGTTGGGCGTATGGTGGCTGGTGGTGAAGTTGGGTATGCCCCCGCAAGCGACCGTCTTGGGTGCGATCGTGGTGCTTTTTTTGGCTGACAAGGTGTTCCAATTTCAAGCCGTGCTGCCGATCATGACGCCGGTGCTGTTGATTGGCGGCATGACCACTGGGGTGTTCACTCCCACCGAAGGCGCTATTGCTGCCTGCGTATGGGCGCTGATTTTGGGCTTTCTCTGGTACCGCACCCTGACCGCCAAGATGTTCGTCAAAGTCTGTCTGGACACGGTGGAAACCACGGCCACCGTGCTCTTCATCGTCGCGGCCGCCAGTATCTTTGGCTGGATGTTGACCGCCACGGGCGTCACCACGGCCATCAGCGCGTGGGTGCTGGAGTTCACACGCGAGCCCTGGGTGTTCCTGTTGCTGGCCAACCTCTTGATGCTGTTTGTGGGGTGTTTCCTGGAGCCCACCGCGGCCATCACGATTCTGGTGCCCATCCTGGTTCCCATTTGCCAGCAACTGGGTATTGATCTCGTGCATTTTGGGCTGGTCATGGTGCTGAACCTCATGATTGGCTTGCTGCATCCGCCCATGGGCATGGTGCTGTTTGTCTTGGCCCGAGTGGCCAAGCTCAGCGTGGAGCGCACCACCATGGCCATCCTGCCCTGGCTGGTGCCCTTGCTGGGCAGCCTGATCGTGATCACCTATGTGCCGAGTCTGGTGCTGTGGTTGCCCAAGATGGTGTATTGATCTAAGAGAGATGACATGACCCCCTATATCCGTTTACATGCCGCCGATGATGTGGTGATTGCACGCAGCCAGCTCATGAGTGGTGCTGCGATTGAAAACTTCCAGGTCAAAGGCCTGGTGCCCCCAGGACACAAGGTGGCTGCGCGCAACATCGCTGCGGGCCAACCCGTTCGCCGCTACAACCAGATCATCGGCTTTGCCTCGCAGCCCATTGCGGCGGGCGAGCATGTGCATGTGCACAACCTCAACATGGGGCCCGAGAAAGGCAGCTTCGCGCGCGACTATGCGTTTTGCAGCGACGTCAAGCCGGAGCCTGCACGCCAGGAGGCGACTTTCATGGGCATCGTTCGCCCGGATGGGCGAGTGGCCACACGCAACTACATCGGCATTCTGTCCAGCGTGAACTGCTCGGCCACCGTGGTGCGTGCCATGGCAGACCACTTCTCGCGCCGCACCAACCCGTCGGCGTTGGCCGCTTTTCCCAACGTCGACGGCGTGGTGGCACTCACGCACGGCACCGGCTGCGGCATGGGCTCGGAAGGGCTGGGCATCACCTTGTTAGAGCGCACCCTGGCGGGTTATGCCACGCATCCCAATTTTGCGGGCGTGATCATGGTGGGGCTGGGTTGCGAGGCCAACCAGATCAACACCTGGCTCACGCGCAGCGGTTTGCAGGAAGGCAAGACCTTGCACACATTCAATATCCAGGACATCGGGGGTACAGCCAAGACGGTGGCCAAGGGGATCGCACTGGTCGAGCAGATGCTGCCGCAAGCCAACGCGGTTCAGCGTGTGCCCTGCAGTGCCTCCCACATCGTGGTGGGTTTGCAGTGCGGCGGTTCGGACGGGTATTCGGGTATCAGTGCCAACCCGGCGCTGGGTGCCGCGGTGGATTTGCTGGCCGCCCATGGCGGCACAGCCATTTTGAGCGAAACGCCGGAAATCTATGGCGCCGAGCACTTGCTGACCCGCCGAGCGGTCACCCAAGCCGTGGGCGAGAAACTGGTGGAGCGCATCAAGTGGTGGGAGCATTACACCGAGATCAACCAGGGCGAGATGAACAACAACCCGTCACCGGGCAACAAGGCGGGCGGTCTCACCACCATCCTCGAAAAATCGCTGGGGGCCGTGGCCAAGGGCGGCACCACCAACCTGCAGGCGGTTTATGAATATGCTGAGAAAGTCAATGCGCACGGCTTTGTCTACATGGACACCCCGGGCTACGACCCGGTGAGTGCCACAGGGCAAGTGGCCGGTGGCGCCAATCTGATTTGCTTCACCACCGGTCGCGGCTCAGCCTATGGGTGCGCCCCATCGCCCTCGCTCAAGCTTGCCACCAACAACACCTTGTGGAAACGTCAGTCCGAGGACATCGACATCAACTGCGGTGACATCGTGGACGAGGGTGTCTCCATTGAAGCCAAGGGGCGTGAAATATTCCAGGCGATTTTGGACTGTGCATCCGGTAAACCCAGCAAGTCCGAGCAGCATGGCTATGGGCAGCAGGAGTTCGTGCCCTGGCAAGTCGGTGCGGTGATGTGACGCGGGTTCCCACCCTGAAGGCAGCACACTCTTTTCTTGTTTGACCGGGAATTTTCATGGCGCATATTTTTCAAGCCGATGACCTTGAGCGCAAGGTGGCCAGTCTCTTTGCCGCGGCCGGCAGTCTGCCCGCCGAAGCCCAGCAAGTGGCGGCCAACCTTGTACTCGCCAACCTGAGCGGGCACGATTCGCATGGCGTCGGCATGGCACCACGTTATGTAGACGCCATTCTCGAAGGCGGTCTTGTTCCCAACACGAAAGTCGCCACCCAGGTCGATGCGGGCATGCTGCTGGGGCTCGATGGTCAACGTGGCTTCGGCCAGATCGTAGGCGTGCAGGCGATGGAGGCTGCCTTTGCCAAAGTCGAACAGCACGGCGCGTGTATCTTCTCGCTGGCGCGCGCGCACCACCTGGGACGGATTGGTCACTTTGCCGAAATGGCGGTGGCCCGGGGGTGGGTCTCGCTGCACTTTGTCAACGTGCTTTCACGGCCGGTGGTGGCACCCTGGCAGGGCGGCGATGGGCGCTTTGGCACCAACCCTTGTTGTATCGGCATTCCCGTGGGCATGGGCGATGCGCGGCGTGAGCCCATCATCCTCGACTTCGCCACCAGCCGTGTGGCGCAAGGCAAGATGCGTGTGGCCTACAACGAAGGCAAGCAAGTCCCGCCGGGCACCCTGATCGACGAAGCCGGACAACCCACGACCAACCCTGGCGTGGTGGTGGTGCCGCAAAGCAACGGGGGCTATGGTGCCTTGATGACTTTTGGTGAGCACAAGGGCTTTGGCATGGCCGTGGCGTGTGAATTGCTGGGCGGTGCATTGAGCGGGGGTGGTACCTGGCATCGAGAGCCCGACAACCGCCGTGCGGTGCTCAACGGCATGCTCACCATCGTGATTGCCCCCCAGGCCCTGGGGACGCAGGCCTCGTTTGCCGAAGAAACCTTGGCCTTCATTGACTGGTTGCGCAAGAGCCCAGCCGCACCGGGGTCCGAGGGCGTGGTGCTGGCCGGAGAGCCCGAGCGTGCCGCCCGCGTGCAGCGCCGTCACGAAGGCGTGCGTGTGGACGATGCCACCTGGCAAGAAATTGTGACGGCCGCAGGGAAAGTCGGGGTAAGTGTATGAGCGTTGGGTTGAACGCGGCCTCGCTGGCCAGCCTGCCCCCCGCGATTCGACGTCCGCCGGTCCGCTCTACGGTGGCACCGGGGGTGGTGCATCTGGGGCTGGGGGCGTTTCATCGGGCGCACCAGGCGGTGGTGTATGACGCGCTGGCGGCGCTGGGGGATGACCGGTGGGGGGTGTTCGGGGTGGCCATGCGCTCCCCCGATCTGGTGAGGGCCTTGCGGGCACAGGACCATTACTATGCGGTTGAAATTGCCAGCCGGGCCGAATCCTGGTGGCAGGTGATCGGTGCCTTGCGTGACACGGCGGTGGCCGCCACCGAGCCGCAGCGCGTGGTGGAGGCCATGGCAGCACACTCCACCCGCTGGATCACGCTCACCGTGACGGAGAAAGCCTACAACCCGGCGCTGGCGCAGTTCATCGTGCAAGGCTTGCATGCGCGGCAGGCGCGCGGGCTGCCCGGCGTGACACTGGCCTCGTGCGACAACCTGTCGTCCAATGGCGATCAATTGCGTGCCTTGTGTCGGGAGGCTGCTCGTGCCATCAGCCCTTCGCTCGCAACCTGGGTGGACCAGCAATGCCGCTTCCCCAACAGCATGGTGGACCGCATCGTCCCGCAAAGTGATGAGCGGGTGCGCCTGGCTGCACGTCAGGCCCTGGGTGTGGAAGATCTTGCACCCCTCAGCACGGAAGGCTTCTGGGAGTGGGCCATCGAGCGCAGTCAACTCGACGCGGCCGATGCTGCCGCACTGGCCAGCGTGGGCGTGATGGTGGTGGACGATGTGAAGGCCTTTGAAGAGGCCAAACTGCGCATGCTCAACGGTGTGCATTCGGCCATTGCCTGTATCGGGGCTGTGGTGCCGCAAAACACGGTGCGGGAAACCGTCAGCCTGCCTTGGGTGCGCGAATTTGTTCGCGGCTTTCTGGATGAGGTGGCGCCGGTGGTTCGTCGCCCCAACACCGACGCCTACCGGGATGCCTTGCTCACACGGTTTGTCAATCCAGCGTTGCATCATCGTTGCCATCAGATTGCGCAGGATGGTTCGGTCAAGATTACCCAGCGCTGGGTGCCCGCCACGCTGGCGCTGCAAGCCCTGGGCAAACCCACCCCTTATCTCATCATGGCGACAGCCTGCTGGCTGCGTTACTGGCTCGCCCAGGACGAGCAAGGACAGGCGTACGATTTCAATGACCCCTTTACCCAGCCGTTACAGGCGCTGGTGAGGGCGGCGCGAGATGACGGCGATTGCGTGGATCGGCTGTTGCACTTCGAACCTATCTGGGGCACGGAGTTGCCTCGCGCCTCAGGGTGGTTGGCTGCGGTTCGGCGTGACTTTGACACGATCCAGGCGCAGGGTATTCAAGCGGCGGTGTCCGGTTTGGCGACATGAAGATCACAGGTGCTCGCCTCATCATCTGCTCGCCGGGGCGCAACTTTGTCACCCTCAAGATCGAGACGGACGAGGGCCTGACCGGTCTGGGCGACGCCACGCTCAATGGGCGTGAGTTGTCGGTGGCGAGTTATTTGCAAGACCACGTCATTCCCTGTCTGATCGGACGCAACGCTCATCGCATCGAGGACACCTGGCAATACCTCTACCGAGGAGCCTATTGGCGACGCGGGCCGGTGACCATGACGGCCATTGCGGCGGTGGACATGGCCCTGTGGGACATCAAGGCCAAGGCCGCTGGCTTGCCGTTGTATCAATTGCTGGGGGGGCGCAGCCGCGAGGGTGTGATGGTCTACACCCATGCCAACGGCAGCGATATTGCGCACACGGTGGACGAAGTGCTGAAGGCCAAGGCCGAGGGTTATCGGGCCATTCGCGCGCAATGTGGTGTGCCGGGTCTGGACAAGGTGTATGGTGTGGGCCAAGGCGGGCACTACGAGCCGGCCGATGCCAGCCTGCCCAGTGAGCACGACTGGGACACGGCCAAATACCTGCGACACACCCCCCAGGCTTTTGAGGCATTTCGCGACGCCTTGGGGCCAGACATCCATTTGTTGCATGATGTGCACCATCGCCTCACGCCCAACGAGGCTGCTCAACTCGGTCGCGCACTCGAGCCGTGCCAGTTGTTCTGGATGGAGGACCCCACGCCGGCCGAAAACCAGGCGGCCTTCCGGTTGATTCGCGAGAAAACCACCACGCCCCTTGCGGTGGGGGAAGTGTTCAATTCGATCTGGGACTGCAAGCAGCTGATCGAAGAGCAGTTGATCGACTACATCCGCACCACCGTGCTGCATGCCGGCGGCATCACGCACCTGCGGCGCATTGCCGACCTGGCCTCTTTGTATCAAGTGCGCACGGGCTGTCATGGCGCTACCGATCTATCACCCGTCAGCATGGGCGCAGCCTTGCACTTCGACACCTGGGTGCCCAACTTCGGCATTCAGGAATATATGCACCACAGCGCCGAGACGCTGGACGTCTTTCCGCACGATTACCACTTCCAGGATGGTTTGCTGCACTGTGGCGAAAAGCCTGGCCACGGTGTCGAGATCGACGAGAAATTGGCCGCGAAATTTCCTTATCAACGCGCCTACCTGCCGGTCAACCGGCTGCAGCGCGATGGGGCGATGTGGGACTGGTGAGCACCACCCTGTAAGACGATGTGCTCAGGGGCTACGGCGGGGTGCCCTGTCTTCAGACACTCAGAAAAACAGGGGTAGGCTCGCGTCCAGGTGTTCCATGGGCGACTTCTTGAAGCCTGAGCGAGCAAAGCGGTGTAACCGGCCTTGTGTGAAGCTCACCAGAGCCGAGGCGCGAACTTGAGCCTCGACGGTGGGGGTGGACGACAGTTTGACCGACTCCGACTCACGCAGCACCTGACGCAGGCTCAGTTCGATGCGATCGAAAAACTGGTTCATCCGCTGGTGCAGGCGCTCGTTCTCGAACACCAAGGCGTCGCCCACCATCACCCGGGTCATGCCCGGGTTCTTGTCGGCAAATTGCAAGAGCATGGACACCATGCGAGCCGCTTTTTGTTCGCCGGGTTCCTCGCGTTCGGCAATCTGGTTGACCAGCGTAAACACGCTGTGCTCAATGAAGTCGATCAGACCCTCAAACATCTGCGCCTTGCTCGCGAAGTGACGGTACAGCGCGGCCTCGCTCACCTGCAGCTTGGCGGCGAGGGCCGCGGTGGTGATGCGCTCGGCACCCGGTTGTTCGAGCATGACGGCCAGGGTTTGCAGGATCTGCACCCGGCGTTCACCCGGCTTGGGGCGTTTGCGTGCAGGAGCCTGGGCGTCTGTTGCGGGGGCTGAGGGGTTGTCGTGTTCTGCCATGGCTGCCTCCTGGGGTGGTCGGCTCAGTGGGAACGGATCATGGTGCCGAAGGCCTGATCGGTCAGGATCTCCAGCAGCATGGCGTGGGGGACGCGGCCATCGATGATGTGCACGGAATTCACACCGCTCTTGGCAGCGTCGAGTGCACCGCTGATCTTGGGCAGCATCCCGCCGCTGATGGTGCCGTCGTCAAAGAGCGCATCGATCTGGCGTGCGCTCAGATCGGTCAGCAGGTTGCCCGCCTTGTCGAGCACGCCGGGGGTGTTGGTCAGGAGCACCAACTTCTCGGCCTTGAGCACGGTGGCGAGCTTGGCTGCCACCACATCGGCATTGATGTTGTAGCTCTCATTGTTCTCGCCGAACCCAATCGGGCTGATGACCGGGATGAAGGCATCGTCCTGCAAGGCCTTGACCACGCTGGGGTCGATACCCACGATATCGCCCACCTGGCCAACGTCGTACTCCTTGCTGGGATCTTTGTTGTCGACCATTTTGAGTTTGCGCGCGTGAATCATCCCGCCGTCGCGCCCCGTCAAACCCACGGCTTTGCCCCCGGCCTGGTTGATCAGGCCGACGATGTCTTGTTGCACTTCGCCACCCAAGACCCACTCCACCACTTCCATGGTTTCGGCGTCGGTCACGCGCATGCCTTGGATGAATTCGCCCTTCTTGCCCAGGCGGTTGAGCGCGGTCTCGATTTGCGGACCGCCGCCGTGTACCACCACCGGGTTCATGCCCACCAGTTTGAGTAGCACCACGTCTTCAGCAAAGTCGGCTTGCAGGGCGGGATCGGTCATGGCGTTGCCGCCGTACTTGATGACCAGGGTCTTGCCGTGGAACTTGCGAATGTAGGGCAAGGCCTGCGCCAGGATCTCGGCCTTGTCGCGCGGGGCAATGGAGGGGATATCGGTCATGGTCGGGAGAAGCGAGGGTTCACTTAGGGCAGATTGTGCCCCAACTTCAGCCCTGGGTTCGGACCGAGTCCCATCCCGGGGCGGCGGCATCCTTGGCCGCCAGCAGCGGGGCGCTCAGGCCTGTCTCGGCCAAGGGCCAGTCAATGGCGAGTTGCGGGTCATTCCAGCGCAAGCAGCGCTCGTGGGCGGGGTACCAGTAGTCGGTGGTTTTGTACAAGAATTCGGCGCTGTCGCTCAGCACCAAAAAGCCATGCGCCAAGCCGGGGGGTATCCACAGTTGTCGCTTGTTCTCGCCCGAGAGTCGCGCCCCGGCCCATCGTCCGAAAGTTGGCGAGCCGTGTCGGATGTCCACGGCCACATCAAACACCTCGCCTTGCGTCACCCGCACCAACTTGCCCTGCGCATGCTCCACCTGGTAATGCAAACCGCGTAGCACGCCTTTGGCTGAACGACTGTGGTTGTCCTGCACGAATGGCAGCGACACCCCGGTGCAGCGCTCAAAGTCACGCGCATTGAAGCTTTCAAAAAAATAACCGCGTGCATCGCCAAATACCTGTGGATCCAGGATCAGCACGCCTTCGATCTCGGTGGGGGTGACGGTGTAAGCCATTCGGTATTTCTGTGGATTCAGTCAGTGGGGACGACTCTTGAGGGGAGAGAGGAGGCAGACGCCGATTTAGCGAAGCTCTGAATAAATTGGAATCTGACCCCAATTGCCGAATCTAACCCCAATTAACCCAATCAATCCGTCTCGGTTGATCAGGGTTTGAGGAGTTGCAGCAAGTATTGCCCATAAGCGTTTTTGGTCAGGGGGTGGGCCAGTCGTTCAATTTGAGCGGCATCGATCCAGCCCTGGTGGAAGGCGATTTCTTCGGGGCAGGCCACCATCAGGCCCTGGCGCTTTTGCAAGGTGGCGATGAAACTCGCGGCTTCTTGCAAGCTGTCATGGGTGCCGGTATCGAGCCAGGCATAGCCGCGGCCCATGATTTCCACTTGCAATTGCTGCTGCTCGAGGTAGCAGCGGTTGACATCGGTGATTTCGAGTTCGCCGCGGGCCGAGGGCTTGATGTCGGCCGCAATGCGGCAAACCTGGGTATCGTAAAAGTACAGGCCGGTGACCGCATAGTTGGACTTGGGTGTCTTGGGTTTTTCTTCGATACTGACCGCGCGCTGTTGTCCATCGAACTCCACCACGCCATAGCGCTCAGGATCGTGCACATGGTAGGCAAACACGGTGGCACCGCTCAAGCGGGATTGCGCGCTGGCCAGTTGCTTGACCAGATCGTGCCCGTAGAAGATGTTGTCGCCCAGTACCAGGGCGCTGGGGTGAGAACCCACAAACTCGCGACCGATGATGAAGGCCTGCGCCAGGCCATCCGGACTGGGTTGCACCGCATACTCGATCTGCATGCCCCAGTTGGAGCCATTGCCCAGCAACTCCTGGAAGCGCGGCGTATCCTGCGGGGTCGAGATGATCAACACTTCGCGAATCCCGCTCAGCATCAGCGTGGTGAGCGGGTAGTAGATCATCGGTTTGTCGTACACCGGGAGCAGTTGCTTGGACACGGCCTGCGTCACGGGATACAGGCGTGTGCCCGAACCGCCGGCGAGGATGATGCCTTTGCGGGTGGTCGAAGGGTTCATGCGGCAAGGCTCCTGAGTTCATCGAGCGTGCTTCGAACGCCGGCTTGCCAGTCCGGCAAGATGACGCCAAAGGTCTGCTCAAACTGTGACACATCCAGCCGTGAATTCAAGGGCCGTTGTGCAGGGGTGGGGTAGTCCGTGGTGGAGATGGGAGCAACCTGCAGCGCAGAAGCCTGGAGTGTCCAACCTCTGGCCGAGGCCTCGCTCAAGACCAGCCGCGCGTAGTCACACCAGTGGGTGACGCCGCGCGGCGCCAGGTGGTACAGGCCCCACGCCGGTGTGGGGGGGGCGGCAGTCTCGCCATCCAAACAGGTGCGCCAGGCATGCCAAGCCATCTGCGCCAGCAGGCGGGCCGGTGTGGGCACGCCCACCTGATCGGCTACCACGCGCAAGCTGTCTCGCTCGGCCGCCAGCCGCAACATGGTTTTCAGAAAATTGCCGCCATGTGCACCCATGACCCAACTGGTTCGCAAGATCAAATGGCGCGTCAAGTATTGCCGAATGCCAGCTTCACCCTGAGCCTTGGTCCTTCCGTACACGGAAATCGGTTCTACGGGATCACCTTCGCGGTGGGGTTGATCGCCCGTGCCGGCAAAGACGTAATCGGTGGAATAGTGAATCAACGAAGCGCCCACAGCGGTCGCTGACTGAGCCAGGACAGTGGGCAACGTTGCATTGAGGGCTTGCGCCAGGTCGGGTTCGGACTCGGCCTTGTCCACGGCGGTGTAAGCCGCTGCATTCACAATCAGTTGAGGTCGCTGGCGCAGCACCCAGTCGCGCACAGCCGTTGAATCTGCAAGATCCAGTTGCTGCCGGGTGGGCGACTGCACGTGAATCCAGGCCCCCTCGTGTTGGAGCAAGCGCTGCCATTCGGTGCCCACCTGACCACTGCCGCCCAGCAGCAAGATGTTCAGGGCCCGATGGCGCTCAGCCATACTGGGTCGCCACCCACTGGCGGTAGTGCCCGCTGGTGACATCCTCTACCCACTGGGTATGGGCTAGGTACCAGTCGATGGTCTTGGTGATGCCGGATTCAAACGTCTCGAGTGGGCGCCATCCCAGCTCTCGTTCGATCTTGCGGGCGTCAATGGCGTAGCGGCGGTCATGACCGGGGCGGTCTTTCACGAAGGTGATCTGGCTGGTGTAGGACTGGCCATCCGCGCGGGGGCGCACCGCATCCAACCGCTGGCAGATGGTGTTCACCACCTCCAGGTTAGGCTTTTCGTTCCAGCCACCGATGTTGTACGTCTCGCCCACACGACCGGCTTCCAGCACCCGCAAAATCGCGCGGCAATGGTCCACCACATACAACCAGTCTCGCACCTGCTGGCCATCGCCATAAATAGGCAAGGGTTTACCTGCCAGGGCATGGTGGATCACCAGTGGAATGAGCTTTTCCGGGAAGTGGTAAGGCCCGTAGTTGTTGCTGCAGTTGGTGGTCAGCACCGGCAGGCCGTAGGTGTGATGCCAGGCTCTCACCAGGTGATCGCTGGCCGCCTTGCTCGCCGAGTAGGGGCTGTTAGGCTCATAGGCCTTGGTTTCGGCAAAAGGTGGATCGGTGGGGCCGAGCGTGCCATACACCTCGTCAGTGCTCACATGGACAAACCGAAAGGCCTCACGCGGCACAGGGGCCAGCGTCTGCCAATAGCCGCGAACGGCTTCGAGCAACTGGAATGTGCCCACCACATTGGTCTGGATGAAATCCCCAGGGCCGTGAATGGACCGATCGACGTGTGATTCGGCTGCAAAGTTCAGCACGGCGCGGGGTTGGTGCTCGCTGAGCAAACGCTCCACCAGCGCGCGGTCGCCAATGTCGCCTTGCACAAACACATGCCGAGGGTCCTGCTGGAAGCTGGCCAGGTTGGCCAGGTTGCCCGCGTAGGTGAGTTTGTCCAGGTTGACGAGGGTTTCGTCGCTGGCAGCCAGCGCGGTGTGTACAAAGTTACTGCCAATGAAGCCAGCGCAACCGGTAACCAGCAAAGTCATGGTGATCGTCAGGGCAACAACGAAACAGACTTATTCCTCGGCGGCCTTTTCCAGCACCACCTGCCGCACCATGTCGCGCAGCAACTTTTTCTCCTGGAAACTCAAGGTGCGCTCCAGTACTTTACGCACTTGCAACAGCAAGTGACGATCCACTTCCTGGGGAATGCCACGGCTGTCTTGCAATTCTTCGCGCAGGTCCAGACGAATGTCCTCAGGCTCCTCGTCCCACCACACTTGCACCACTTCTTGCAACTTGGCGCGAACTACTTCCGGATCGGGGGCCTCGGTGTCGGCTCCCATGGGGTGCAAGGATGGGCTGTCCACAGAGGGCTGGCGCGAGGACAACAAGTCACGAATGGCTTGCGAATGCATGACGATGCGCCGATCGGCCTGCTCGAGCATGCGTGTCCAGCCTGGGTCGGTTTCAAACAACTTGGGCAGGTTGCGCGACGACTCGTCGCACACCAGATGAACACTCATGCCATGCAATTGGGCCTGGTCGATCAATGGGGTGAGTCGTTCGTCATCACTGACCAAGAGCAGGTGCTCACAGGCCCGGTGGCTCACCAGTTGGTTCAGATCAGCGCTGATGGTGCGAAGCATGGAGGCACCCTTGTCTTGCTGGTGGTTCACCAACAGTCGCACCACCTGGTCGTTCGGGTACTGACCGTCATGCTGGTCGGTGTACCAGTAAATGCGGCGTAGGTCGCAATGCAATCCCCACTGCTGCAACAACGCCGTGAACACGCCGTGCAAGGCGTGACGGTTGAGCTTGTCTTCACCCGCTGCCTCGCTGTCGGTGGCCAGTAACCAATTGAGGAAGCGTCCATCAACCAGGGCAATGCAGTCCTGGCCGCGGTCATATCGAGGGGCGTGGGTGTGGTGGTGTGATTCGCGTTTCAAAATAAATACTCGAGTAGGTTGAACAAACGTGGGTAGAAGGCCCCATAGCCTGTCGGTAGCACACAGACATTATAGGAGGCATTCCGAGTCGCTGGGGCTGGCGAAGGGCAAGAGGTTCACATGCAACGATTCCTTTCAGGCTGGGGCTTGCAAAACGGCGATCAAGTCCATCAGCCGCGGATCCGCGAAATCGGCCGGAGTCACGTAGCCACGGTCACTGGCAGCCAGGGCGATACCGGCTTGTTCAAAACACGCAGCCACGTATTCCGAGCAAATGAATGCCTTCAAGGATGCATCCTTGCCATGTGACAGGGGTGCTTGCAGTGAACTGCCCAGAATGCGGGCTGCGATACGCACGATTTGCAGGTGGTTGTAGGCGTTGCCGAAGTGGTCGACTGCAAATTGCAACATGCGCTGGACCTGATGCGCAGACGTAACGCTGGCAAATGTGCGGTGGCGCACCACAGCCAACCCGCCCGGATAGGGGCGACCCTGCTCGTAGTCCGTGAGGTAGCGAGACAGGGGCACAGTGCGCACGCCAAAGGTTTCAACGCTCTCAAACAGCAGGATGCGGTCAATGGCATCAAGCCGAACGATCAGGGCCACATGGCTCCAAGGGCTGTCGGTGGCTTGCTGGATCAAGTCGGAAAACACCCCGCTGCCGCTACACAGCAGAATGTCGCCGGTTTGCAGGCGCTCACGCAGCGCCTGGTTGTAGGGGAGCGTGGGCTCGAGAGGAAAGGTCTGGGGTGTGAGCGACATGCGGTCATCATGCGATGACCACACGTTCCAGGGAAGGGCTTTACGGGTGTGAAATCCGTGCTCTGTGACGTGAGCAGATCACACAACAGGCGACGTCAGACCGACTCGCCCAGGCTATAGGTTTTCAGGGGGGCGCCACTGACTTGCTCGTCAGTCTTGCCAAAGCGACGTACCCGGGTACCGTACCAAGACAGGGCTGCATCCAGAGCCTTTTCATCAAAGTCTGGCCACAGGGTGTCGGTGAAATAGAGCTCGGTGTAGGCCATTTGCCACAGCAGGAAGTTGCTGATGCGCGATTCTCCGCCCGTGCGAATGAGCAAATCCGGATCGGGCATATCAGCCGTGCTGAGATGATCGGCCAGATCCTGTTGAGAAAGTGCCGACATCGGCTCATCCGGGTTCGCGGCTTGCCAGGACTGAACTGCTTGCAGGATATCCCACTGGCCACCGTAGTTGGCGGCCACGGTAAGGTTCAACCGGGTGTTGTGTGCCGTGGCCGATTCGGCTTCCTCGATCAGCCGCTGCAACGGTAGATCGAAGGCCTCGCGGTTGCCGATGATGCGCAGGCGCACGCCTTGCTCTCGCATCTCCTTGACTTCCCGGGTCAGGTACTGGATGAACAGGGACATGAGAGCCGACACTTCATCGGCCGGGCGTCGCCAGTTCTCGGTGCTGAAGGCAAAGATTGTGAGGAACTCTATGTCCCGATCAGCACAGGCCCGCACGACGCGCCTGAGTCCGCTCGCGCCCATCAAGTGTCCAGCTTGCCGCGGCAAGCGCCGACGCTTGGCCCAACGGCCATTGCCGTCCATGATGATGGCCAGGTGACGTGGAGAGGCGCGCATGTGGGTGGAGGCGTGATCGCAACGATTCAGAGTGAATACCATTGTATCCAATGAGGCCTGAGTGTGCTCTATTGAATGGACATTATCCTACCATTATTGATCAATCTGCCAATGGTCGCAGGTCATGGATCGCAATGCTGACTTGCTGCGGCTGGCTGATGAGTTCAATCAGCACCATGGCACGCAGTTCACCATCGCGTTGCTGCAGGATGCCCTCCAGCCCTTGCAGGGGGCCGCTGACGAATTGCACCGCATCCCCTTCCTTGAGCAGGTATTCGCGCCGTGAGCCATCGGCCTGCTGGAGCGCCTGAATAAACGCGTCGGGCACCACGGCGGGCACATTGCCGAAGCTCACGAGCTTGCTCACCCCCAGGGTGGAGCGGATCGGGGACCAATTGCTCTGGGTTGTGTCGAGTTGGATGAACAGGTAGCGGCTGAACATCGGCTCGATCACGCGGGTGAGCTTGCCGCGGCGCAGTTTTTCCATCTCGATGGTGGGAAGCCAGGCCTGAAAACCTTGACGTTGCAGGTTCTCCAGGGCCCGCTGCTCCTGCCGCGGCTTGGTGTGAACAACGTACCACTGCATCTCAGAGGAAAGGGTCATTCCACCGACAGCGGGACAGGAAAGCGGCTGGGCAGGGCAGGGGTGTCAAAGGCGATGTCACCCTCGGGGACCGGCAGGCCATCGGCCCTCAGACCGACAAAATCAAAGGCCTGGCGATCCATCAAGTGCGAGGGCACCATGTGTTGCAGGGCGTTGGCCATGTTGTCCAACCGACCAGGAAACTGTTTGTCCCATGCACGCAGCATGTCGCCCACCTGTTTGCGTTGCAAATTCTCCTGGCTGCCGCACAGCGTGCAAGGAATGATGGGGAATTGCCGATGGTCGGACCAGCGCACGATGTCCTTCTCGGCCACATAGGCCAGTGGACGGATGACCACATGACGCCCATCGTCGCTTTGCAGTTTGGGCGGCATGCCCTTGAGTTTGCCGCCAAAGAACATGTTGAGAAAGAAGGTTTGCAGGATATCGTCGCGGTGATGGCCCAGGGCAATCTTGGTGGCGCCCAATTCATCCGCCACCCGGTACAGAATGCCGCGCCGTAAGCGAGAGCACAGACTGCACATCGTCTTGCCCTCGGGAATCTTGTCCTTGACAATGGAATAGGTGTCCTGGTTTTCGATGTGAAACTTGATGCCCACACGCGACAGGTACTCCGGCAGGATGTGCTCAGGGAAACCCGGTTGTTTCTGGTCCAGATTGACCGCGATCAGTTCGAAGTCCACGGGGGCGCGCTGCTGCAACTTTTGCAGGATGTCCAGCAGGGTGTAACTGTCCTTGCCGCCCGACAGGCACACCATGACCCGATCGCCGGCCTCGATCATGTGGTAGTCCACCACGGCCTGGCCGACCTGACGGCACAGGCGCTTTTCAAGCTTGTGGGTCTCGCGCTGAAGGGTGTCGGGGGTGGGCATGGCTGTATTGTCGCAGGGGCGGACCTGGGGTGTAATGGCGTATTGTCCCAGATGACGCAGGTTCAATGGCCTGCATTAACCCCTGACAGAGTCTTGATGGAGAACTGCATGCAGCCATGTCAACCTAGTCGTCGAGCGCTATTGAGCGCCATCGTGGGCGCGATGCTGAGCCTGTCCAGCGCAGCCGGCGCGCAAGACGTCTGGCCGTCCAAGCCCATTCGCTTGGTGGTCCCCTTCACGCCGGGCGGCGTTACCGACACCAGTGGTCGTCTCATTGCTGAGCACCTGAGCAAACGGCTGGGGCAGCAGGTGGTGATTGACAACAAGCCGGGCGCCTCGGGCAACATCGGAACCAGTCTGGTGGCGCAGTCTGCCCCTGACGGCTACACGCTGGTGCTGGGGTTTGATGGCACCCTGGTCATCAACCCGCACGTGTTTGCCAAAGTACCTTTCGATACGTTGAAGGATTTTGCGCCGGTGGGGAAAATCGGCGATGCGGTTCTGATTCTGGTCTCGAACCCTGGTGTTCCCGCCAAATCCCTGCCGGAGCTGATTGCCTTGTCCAAGAGCCAGTCAGGCGGCCTGTCCTACGGCACCTCCGGCACGGGCGGCACGCCACACATCGCTGGAGAATTGCTGGCACAACGCACCGGCGCGCAACTCACCCATGTGCCCTACAAGGGCGGTGGGCAGGCCATGACCGATGTGCTCGGTGGCAGTATTCCGCTGGTGTACACCGCCGTGGCGGGGGCGCACGGGCATGTGAAGTCGGGCAAGCTGCGCGCCATTGCGGTGTCGAGTGCGCAACGCACCCCCGCATTGCCAGACGTGCCCACCTTCATCGAGGGGGGCGTGAGTGACTTCGTGGTCAATTCCTGGGTGGGTTTGCTGGCCCCGGCCAAAACACCGGCTACCGTGGTGCAGCGGCTGAACACCGAGTTGAATGCGGTGTTGAATGATCCGGTGGTGAAAGACAAATTACAAACCCTGGGCATCGACGCCACACCGGGCTCGCCCGATCAGTTTGGCGAGCAACTCAAACGCGATCTGAGTCGCTACGGTCAGGTGGTGAAGGCCGCCAACATCCGCTTGGAGTGAGGCAAAGGGCACCCAACATCCAGGACATCGCGCCTGGTTGCAGCAAGGCTTTGAGGCCAGAGACCACAGGGCATCACACCCCTCAAGGCTTCAGGCCTTCAGGCCTCACCACTGCCCGGTCTCCATGCGGATCGCCACTTCGCAATCCGAAAAAATTTCCAGCTTGGCAATGGTGACCCGTACACCCAGCACGCCGTGCAATTGCATCAACCGGTGCGCCAGTTTGCCGATCAACGTCTCGAGCAGGTTCACATGCTCGGCGGTGCACTCGCTGATGATGATTTGACGCACCTTGCGGTAGTCGAGCACGTGGGTGATGTCGTCATCGTGCGGCATCAGGGGTTGTGTACCCAGGTTCAACTCGGCATCCACCTGAATCGGTTGGGGTTGGTTTTTTTCGTGCTCAAGAATACCCAGGTTGGCGTCAAAGCGCAGGCCGGTGAGCGTGAGAATTTGGGTGCCTTTGGCGGCCACGGTCATCACCAGACCACACCAGGTTTTGCCCGAAAGGTCTGCACGCCGACGGCCTCGCAATCGGGGTAGACATCGGGCTTGCGGGTGGAGACACTCGCTGCGGCTACACCGGGGTGAGCCAGCAGGGCGCTCAGGATGTCGTCCCCCAGGGTCTCCTGCAAGTTGATGTGACCTCGCGCCACTCGCGCCTGCACCACCTCGCGCACGAAGTCGTAGTCCACCACTTCTTGGATGTGATCCTGTGCGGGGGTGGTGTTGTCCAAGGGCACAAACAACTCAATGTCAAACACGATGCGCTGGGGGGCCTTCAACTCGAAATCATGGATGCCAATGCGCACTGGCACCGACAAACCCTGGAGAAACAGTCGCCGGTGACGACGCAACAAGGGGTGTGAACTCATGCGGATGTCCCGCTCATCACGGCCTCGGTCACGAACATGATGTCGCGGGGCGACGGCACCAGGTGCTGGCCGTTGTCTACCCGGATGGTGGTGCCGGTGATGCCGGCGTTGCCGGCCAAGAACACCACGCTATCGGCCACGTGCCGGGGATTGAGGGGGCGGCGCATCAGATTGGCTTGGCTGGCCTTGTCGAAGTTGTCCTGCGATTGGGGGCCGCTCAGGTACATCAGCCCAGGGGCCACCGCATTGACGCGCAGCGTGGGGGCCAGGGCCTGCGCTTGCAGACTGACTGCGCGTTCCAACGCCAGTTTGCTGAGGGTGTAGCTGAAATAGTCCGGGTTGAGGTTGAACACCTTCTGGTCCAGCACGTGGATCACGCTGGCCTGTCCGCTGGGTTGCTGGGGTGAGGGCTCGGATTCATGCAACTGTGCCAGCCAGCGGCTCAGCCGCAGGGGGGCCATCAGGTTGACCTGTAACTGTTGTAGCGCCTTCGCTTCGTCCATGTCACGGGCTTCATCGGGTTCGAACAGGGAAGCGTTATTCACCACGCAGAGCAATTGAGTACCGGTTTCGCGGATTGTGGCGTCAAACAACTGGCGGCAGCTGGACTCGTCTTCCAGATCGCCCTGCACCGCCAAGGCGGCACCGCCCTGTGCGCGAATGGATGCACACACGTCTTGCGCGGCGTCCTGCGAATGGCGGTAATGGCACACCACGCCCCAGCCTGCTTGCGCAAATGCCAGCGCGGTCTCGCGACCCAAGCGGGTTGCACCCCCGGTAATGAATGTCCAAGCCATGGGGTGATTGTCAGCGAAAATCGCTCCATGTCTGCGCTTCATGCCCTCTTGCACCGCGCCATGGCCCAATCCCAGGGATGGATCGGCTTTGATCGCTTCATGGCCATGGCACTCTATGCGCCGGGCATGGGGTACTACTCGGGGGGCTTGCCCAAGCTGGGAAGCACACCACAGGGAGGCAGTGACTTTGTCACCGCTCCCGAACTCTCGCCCTGGTTTGGTCGCACCCTGGCCCGTTCGGTGGCCGAAGCCCTGACGGTGAGCGGTACCGATCAGGTCTGGGAATTCGGGGCGGGCACGGGCGCGTTGGCCCATCAGTTGCTGTCATCCTTGGGGTCTCGGGTGCGTTGTTACACCATCGTGGATCTGTCCGGTGACCTGCAGGCGCGTCAACGCGTCACCCTGCAAGCCTACGGCAATCAGGTGCAGTGGGTGTCGGAATTGCCCAAGCAGTTTTCAGGGGTGGTGGTGGGCAATGAAGTGCTGGACGCGATGCCGGTCCAATTGCTGTGGCGTGGTCAAGGCGTGTGGCACGAGCGCGGTGTGACAACGGCACCGGATGGCGGTTTTGCCTGGGCCGATCGACCGACGTCGCTACGGCCACCGCTCGCCATTGAGGGCGAGCATGACTATCTCACCGAAATCCATACCCAGGCCGAAGCTTTTGTGCACACCCTGGCTGAGCGTCTGACGGCGGGGGCTGTTTTTTTGCTGGATTACGGTTTTCCAGAGCGGGAGTACTACCACCCGCAACGTCACATGGGTACCGTCATGTGCCACCGCCTGCACCGTGCCGACCCCGATCCCCTGAGCGATGTCGGGGACAAGGACATCACGGCGCATGTGAACTTCACCGGCATCGCCCTGGCTGCCCAGGCGGCGGGCCTGCAAGTGCTGGGGTACACCTCGCAAGCCCATTTTCTGATCAACAGCGGACTGCTGGAGCCCCTGGCCAGCGCACCATTGCCGGAGCGAACCATGGCGCAAAAACTGATCACCGAACACGAGATGGGCGAATTGTTCAAGGTCATCGCCCTGGGGGTGGGTGAACCCTGGGAACCTCTGGGATTTGCGCGCGGCGACCGCTCGCATACCTTGTGAGCCGATGATGTTTCGCTGGCTCATTGTGGTATTTCTGGCGCTGTTGCTCATCAACGGCCTGTCTCCCTGGCTGCGCAAACTGGGGCTGGGACAGTTGCCGGGTGATTTCCGCTTCCGGTTGTTTGGTCGTGACTGGTTCATCCCGCTGACCACCACCGTGTTGCTCAGTCTGGTGTGCGCCCTGATCGCGCGTCTGGTGTGATGGAGTACTCAAGCTTGACAGGGTCTTCACACGCGTGAAGGTCAGGGTGGGTAACATCGGCGGGTTAGGCGGTTGACTCCGCCTGTGTCGGGCCGGCTCAACGCAGCGCCCATGCTTCGAGTGAAGACTTCTATGACCGATTTCCGTACCCATGAGGGCAGTCGAACCTCCGGCTGCGATCGCTCGCAGGTGCCCGGTGCACGATGGCGCGCACACGGCCAGCGCGGACGAACAGCGTCTCAGCCTTTGATCTGGATGCTGATGGTGGCTGCAGTGGTGAGCGCTGCCTGGTGGTATCCCACCTGGCGGGTCTGGATCACGCCGGACGCCGAGTCCACGGCGGGGCCTGGCCCGGGACGTTTCCCCGGGGGTGGCGCTGCTGCCTGGCGCACGGGTGGGGGGCGCGCGCAGCCGGTGAGTGTGGGTGAAGTCAAGCAACTCGACTTGCGTCAAACCGTGAGTGCCATCGGTACGCTCACCGCACTCAACACCGCCGTGGTGCGGGCCAAGGTGGACGGAGAGCTCAAGGCGCTGCGATTCACCGAAGGGCAAATGGTCACCGCGGGCACCGTGCTGGCTGAACTCGACGCCAGGTCCTATGAGGCCCAACTGGCTCAGGCCAAAGGTCAGCTGGAGCGTGACGCCGCTCAGTGGCGCAATGCTCAGTTGGATCTCAAGCGTTACCGCGATTTGCTTGCTCAAGACGCTATTGCCCGTCAACAGGTCGACACCCAGGAAGCGTTGGTGCGCCAGTTGCAGGGCACGGTGCAGGCTGACCAGGCCCAGGTGGACAACGCGTCGCTGCTTTTGTCTTACACGCAGGTCACCGCGCCCATCAGTGGACGCCTGGGACTCAAGCAAGTCGAGCTGGGCAGTCTGGTGCGAGCTGGCGATGCGGCCGGGCTCGTCACCATCACGCAAACCCAGCCCATGGCGGTGTTGTTTGCTGTGCCCGAAGCCTACGTGCCACTTATTCAGCGAAAGCTCCGAGGGGGCCAATCCCTGGCCGTCCAGGCCTGGGACCGCGACATGAAGGAGAAACTGGCCGAGGGCCAGGTGACGACCACCGATAACGCGATTGACCTCAGCACCGGCACCCTCAAGCTCAAGGCCTTGCTCGACAACCGCGATGGGGCCTTGTTCCCCAACCAGTTTACAAACATCCGCCTGCAACTGGACACGCTCAAGGATCAGCTGGCGGTGCCTGTGACCGCCGTGCAACGTGGCTCGGTGGGTACCTTCGTGGTGGTGGCACAGCCGGATGGCACGGCGAACATACGGACCGTGGAGCTGGGCGCGGTGGACGGCGATTGGCAAGCCGTCAAAGGCACGCTGCAGCCGGGTGAGCGGGTGGTCACCGACGGTGCCGATCGTTTGCGCGATGGTAGCCGGGTGGAGGTGCGCAACACCGTGACACCGCCCTTACCCAGCCAGAGCCCAATCCTGGGGGGGACACCAGGCGCCAAGCCTGACCCTGTGACATCGAAACGGGACAAGGCGGGGGCGACAACTGGCCAGCCCGGTTCTGTAGCGCCTGGCGCGTCTGCACAGAGCGGGCCCGGTGTGGCTGCAGGTCCCGGTGGACCAGGAGGCCCCGGTGGCCCAGGCGGTTCTGGTGCCGCGGGGGGGCGCCCACCCTGGATGGACCGGCTCCCGCCCGAGGTCGCCGAGAAAGTCAAGAACATGAGCCCCGAGGAGCGTCGCGCTTTCTTCCAGAAAATGCGCGAGCAGCGTGCCGGCGGCGGCCAATGAGCTTGATGCCCTCTGAACGGGAATCGGCATGAACCTTTCGCGGCTTTTCATTCTGCGACCGGTGGCCACCTCGCTCTTGATGGTGGCGGTGTTGTTGGTGGGGTCCTTGGCCTACCGCCTGTTGCCCATCGCCTCGTTGCCCCAGGTGGACTACCCCACCATCCAGATCACCACCCTCTATCCGGGCGCCAGCCCGGATGTGATGACCTCGTCCATCACCGCCCCCCTGGAGCGTCAGTTTGGTCAGATGCCAGGCCTGGACCAGATGAGCTCGGTGAGCTCGGGCGGGGCTTCGTCCATCACCTTGCGTTTTTCGCTGGACATTACCTTGGATGTGGCCGAGCAACAGGTGCAGGCGGCCATCAATGCAGCGGCCAACCTGCTGCCCAACGACTTGCCCATGCCGCCGGTCTACAGCAAGGTCAACCCGGCTGACGCGCCTGTGTTGACTCTGGCCATCAGCTCCCCGACCTTGCCCATCATCCAGGTGCACGACATCGTGGAGAACCGGCTGGCGCAACGCCTGTCTCAGGTGGCCGGCGTGGGCTTGGTGAGCATTGCAGGGGGGCGGCGTCCCGCGGTACGGGTGCAGGTCAATCCGCTGGCGCTGGCCTCGGCCGGGTTCTCGCTGGAGGATGTGCGAACAGCCATCACCCAGGCCAACGTCAACATGGCCAAGGGCAGTTTTGATGGGCCTGCACGGGCCTCGACCATCGATGCCAACGATCAATTGCGCTCGGCCAGCGAATACGCCAACCTGATCATCGCCTACAAAAATGGCAATCCCTTGCGGTTGCGTGATGTGGCCACGCTGGTGGATGCCCCCGAAAACATGCGGCTGTCCGCCTGGGCCGATACGGCGCCTGCCATCATTCTCAATATTCAGCGACAGCCCGGTGCCAATGTGATTGAGACGGTGGACCGTATTCACAAACTGCTGCCCATGCTTCGCACCACCTTGCCCGATGCGCTGGATCTGCAGGTGATGAACGACCGCACTGTGACCATTCGCGCCTCTGTGCGCGACGTGCAGTTTGAATTGATGCTCGCCATTGCGCTGGTGGTGATGGTGATCTTCGTGTTCCTGCGAAGCGCCTCGGCCACGCTGATTCCCAGTGTGGCGGTTCCCTTGTCGCTGGTGGGCACCTTTGGCGTGATGTATCTGATGGGTTTTTCCATCAACAACCTCACCCTCATGGCGCTTACCATTGCGACCGGCTTTGTGGTGGACGATGCCATCGTGATGATCGAGAACATTGCGCGGCATGTCGAGATGGGAATGCAACCCATGCAGGCCGCCTTGAAAGGCGCGCAAGAAATTGGCTTCACCATCATCTCACTGACTTTTTCGCTGATTGCCGTGTTGATCCCGTTGCTGTTCATGGGTGACGTGGTGGGTCGGCTGTTTCATGAATTTGCCATCACACTGGCCGTCGCGATCCTGATTTCTGCGGTGGTGTCGTTGACCTTGACGCCCATGATGTGCGCGCGCTTGTTGCGTCGCAGTGACCCAAAGACCTCCCTCGATTGGTCTGCACGGACAGGACAGGCCATTGACCGTTTGATCGAACACTACGCTCACGCCCTGCGCTGGGTGTTGGACCGTCCGCGGGCCACGCTCGGCGTGTTTGGTGGCACGTTGGTGGTGACGGTGCTGCTGTATCTGTGGGTGCCCAAGGGTTTCTTTCCGCTGCAGGACACCGGGGCCCTGCAAGTGATCACCGAGGCCACGCAGTCCACGTCGTTTGCGGCCATGTCCGAGCGGCAGCAGGCCCTGGCTGCCGAGTTGCTGAAGGACCCGGCGGTGAGTCGACTCACCTCGTTTATAGGTATTGATGGTCAGAACAACAGCCTCAATACCGGCCGACTGCTGATCACCCTGGTGCCCAAGGCCGAGCGTGATGCTTCGCCTGCACGCATTCTGGAGCGACTGCGCGAAGCTTCGCAGCGCGTGCAGGGCATGACAGCGTATATCCAGCCGGTGCAAGACCTCACCATTGAAGACCGCATCTCCCGCACACAGTATGCCTTCATGCTGAGTGGCCCTGACCCTCAAGCCCTGGCCTTGTGGTCCAACCGGTTGCTGGAACGTTTGCGGCTGCTGCCTGAATTGTCCGAGGCTGTCAGTGATTTGCAAGACCAAGGCCTGCAAGCCTATGTGCGCATCGACCGCGAGGCGGTGGGTCGTTTGGGCGTGTCAGTGGCGGCGATTGACAACACGTTGTACAACGCCTTTGGCCAGCGCCTCATCTCCACCATCTTCACCCAGAGCAACCAGTACCGCGTGGTGCTGGAGGTGGCACCTCGCCAGGGGCTGGGCTTGGGTGCTCTGGATCGACTGTATGTGCCGTCTACCAATGGCGTTCAAGTGCCTCTCAGTGCGGTTGCGCAGGTGGTGGAGCGTCCGGCCACGCTGGGGGTCATGCACATGGGGCAGATGCCGGCCGTCACGATCTCGTTCAACCCGCGACCCGGCGTGTCGTTGGGGGAGGCGGTGCAGGCGATTGAGGGCGCGCAACGCGAGTTGTTGACGCAAGGCTTGCCCCCCAGCATCGAGACCCAGTTCCAGGGGGCAGCCCTGGCGTTTCAGGCCTCGCTGGCCAACACCTTGTGGTTGATTCTGGCGGCAGTGGTGACGATGTATATCGTGCTGGGTGTGCTGTACGAAAGTTATATCCACCCCGTCACCATCTTGTCCACCTTGCCATCGGCCGGCGTGGGGGCGCTGCTGGCTTTGGGCCTGTCGGGTCAGGACCTGGGCATCATCGCGGTGATTGGCATCATCTTGCTGATTGGCATCGTGAAAAAGAACGCCATCATGATGATCGACTTTGCCCTGGATGCGCAGCGGCACCAGGGCCTCGCGCCCCGCGATGCGATCATCCAGGCCTGTTTGCTACGGTTCAGGCCCATCCTGATGACTACCTTATGTGCCTTGCTGGGGGCCCTGCCCTTGATGCTGGGCCAGGGGGTGGGCAGTGAATTGCGCTCGCCCTTGGGTGTCACCATGGTGGGCGGTTTGATCGTCAGCCAATTGATGACACTCTTCACCACGCCAGTGATCTATCTGGCGTTTGCCCGGTGGGTTCGAACCGAGTCTGTGCGAGAGGACGCGTGAGGTGAACTTTTCCGCCACCTTCATTGCTCGTCCAGTGGCTACCACGCTGCTCACCCTGGCGGTGGCGTTGGCGGGTTTGCTGGCGTATTTCCAGTTGCCTGTCGCACCCTTGCCGCAGGTGGAGTTTCCGACCATCTCGGTTCAGGCCTCCTTGCCCGGCGCCAGCCCTGAGACCATGGCGGCGACGGTGGCCACGCCTCTGGAACGCGCCTTGGGTGCGATCGCAGGGGTGACGGAGATGACCTCGTTTTCCTCCCAAGGCAACACGCGGGTGACCTTGCAGTTTGAACTCGACCGTGACATCAACGGGGCTGCCAGCGACGTCCTGGCGGCCATCAATGCCGCCAGGCCTTTGCTTCCTTCGGGCATGCCCAGCAACCCTACCTATCGCAAAGTCAATCCGGCCGAAGCACCCATCATGATCCTGGCGCTGACCTCGGAGACCATGACCCGGGGCCAGATGTATGACGTGGCCTCCACCGTGCTGGCGCAACGATTGGCGCAGGTTGACGGGGTGGGACAGGTGACGCTGGGCGGTGGCGCCTTGCCCGCAGTTCGCATCGAGCTCGACCCCGAACGGTTGACCGCACACGGCTTGTCGTTGGAGAACGTGCGCACAGCGGTGGTGGCGCACAACACCAACCGTCCCAAGGGGGTACTGGAAGATGCCGACCGAGCCTGGCAAATCGAGGCCAACGATCAGGCGCGAACAGCGGCCGACTATGTTCCGTTGATCCTTCGTTATCGCGAAGGTCGTGCGGTGAGGCTGGGCGATGTGGCCGAGGTCGTCGATTCGGTGCAGGATTTGCGCAACTATGGCGCGGCCGATGGCAAGCCTGCCATTTTGCTGATCCTCAACAAGCAACCTGGTGCCAACGTCATCGAGGCGGTGCAACGCGTGCGCGCCTTGCTGCCGCGCTTGCAGTCCACCATCCCCGAGGCCATTCAGATGGAGGTCGTGTCCGACCGCACGCCATCGCTCAAGGCATCCATTCTGGAAATCCAGCGTGCGTTGGCCCTGTCGGTGGCCCTGGTGGTGCTGGTGGTCGGCGTGTTCCTGCGGCGCTTGCGCGCCGCGGTCATCCCCAGCGTGGCGGTGCCGGTGTCGCTGGCCGGAGCATTCGGGGTCATGTACCTCATGGGCTACAGCCTGAACAACCTCTCGCTCATGGCGCTCACCATCGCCACCGGCTTTGTGGTGGACGATGCCATCGTGGTGCTGGAGAACATCACCCGTCACATGGAGCGCGGCGCCTCGCCCTGGCAAGCTGCACTCACCGGTTCTCGCGAAATTGGTTTCACGGTCATCTCCATCAGCCTGTCACTGATTGCCGTGTTCATCCCGATATTGCTGATGGGGGGTGTGCTCGGGCGCTTGTTCCAAGAGTTCGCCATGGTGTTGTCGGCGGCCATTCTGATTTCGCTCGTGGTCTCGCTCACCACCACGCCGATGATGTGCGCCGGTTTGTTAAGGCCCGAGCCACCGCGCCGTGGACGCAGACGGGTGCGTTGGACCCTGTGGTACAGACGGTCGCTGGCTTGGTCCTTGCGGCACGGGCCGGTGCTGTGGTTGATCTTGCTGGCCGTGATCGCGCTCAACGTGACTTTGTATCGCAGCATCCCCAAAGGATTTTTTCCGCAGCAGGACACGGGGCGAATCTTTGGCTCCATTCGTGCTGACCAAAGCTCATCATTCCAGGCCATGCAGCAGCGCCTGGACACCTTCATGAAAATTGTGCGCGATGACCCAGCAGTAGCCCATGTCACCGGCTTCACTGGCGGCGGGCAACGCAATGCGGCCCAGATGTTTGTCACCCTCAAGCCTCGAGCCGAGCGGGATGCGAGCGCTGACCAAGTGGTGGCACGCCTGCGCGGCAAGCTCGCGCGTGAACCCGGCGCACGTCTCTTTCTGGTGCCGGGGCAAGACATTCGCATCGGCGCTCGGCAGTCGAGCTCGCAATACGAGTACACCTTGAAGGCCGATGAGTTGCGCGAGTTGCGTGAGTGGGAACCTCAGATTCGACGGGCCTTGAGCCGTTTGCCCCAACTTGAAGACATCAACACCGATTACGAGGACCGCGGCTTGCAGACCACGCTGGTGATTGATCGGGATGCACTGGCTCGATTGAATCTGACCATGCGGGACGTGGACACGGCGTTACAAAATGCCTACAGCCAGCGACAAGTGGGTGTCATCTACAACCCACTGAATCAATACCGCGTGGTGTTGGAACTGGCACCGGTGCAT
>Ga0192647_100348_pt1 | contig 32193 bp, 25 predicted proteins | sample LauGreFa1BDMLBSN_2_FD_133046 | JGI IMG/M metagenome (GOLD analysis project Ga0192647, IMG submission 133046) | Freshwater lake microbial communities from Lake Michigan, USA - Fa13.BD.MLB.SN - reassembly | ecosystem: Environmental > Aquatic > Freshwater > Lake | place: Lake Michigan, USA... | reverse complement strand
GTATTTTTTAGAACAAGATGCATAAATAACATTATTATTTGAAGGTGAAATTGCTAATTCAATTCGTCCATAATTAGAGTCTGAGAGTATAGAAGAAATTGGTGTAATATCAGAAAAATTAGTTAAAGAATTGTCTGAGGATTTGTAAATTTTAGAAGAAATATTGGTAAATGGAGCGGAGCCTTTTTCGCTTCCTATAGAACAATATAGAATGCCTGCATTATCAAATTTTAAATCCATTCCAAAGGTAAGATTTACTGTTGCAGTTATACCTGCCGCAGGAACAAAACTAGAACCACTATTGGTAGAAATTAACACCCCCTTATTTGTTGCTAGTGCTATAATTGCTGAATTGCTTGGATGACAAGCTATTCGATTAATAACAGAACCAACTAGAGAACTATCTTGAACCAAACTTAAAGAAAATGAACCTGTTGATCCTGTTAATTTATATAAACCTGTCCCTTTTTGAGCTTTTGCCATTTTATCGGGTCTCAAAAATCCCTCGCCTGTTGCCACATATATCGTTCCATCAGATGCTTGAGAGATATAGCTGATATTTCTTACAGTCCCTTGATCATTTAAAGGTTCCCAATTTGATCCAGCATCAATTGTTCTGAATAATCCACTAGAAGCACTTCCTAAATAAATGGTTTTACCTGTTAAATCTGTTTTATCAATAATAATATTTCGTGCTCTACCAGCAGAGTATATGGGACCAGCAGGGCTCCAGTCAAAATTTTGGGCATTAACGAAACTCATTAACCCAGTTAAAACAATTAATCCAAATACTTTTAGTGTTTTTTTCGAAATAGATATCATCATACCAAAATGGTGTTAAATTATAAATTTTAACAAATTTGTTCAATTTAATTCAAAAATCAAAATCTAATTATAATAATTTGATAAATAATTATCATTATAAATTAAACCTGAATCTTATTAAACTAATTAATAAAGTTCGTCTATTAAAATAAACGAACTTTATAAAAAAAATAAAATATTAAAACCGCTCTAGTTGAGAAAAAAAGAAATTAGATTCGATGTTGGCATTTTCATCACTATCACTTCCGTGAACAGCGTTAGCAGCAATTGATTTGGCGAATAACTTTCTGATGGTTCCTTCATCTGCTTTACTTGGATCGGTAGCTCCAATAAGTTGTCTATAATCTAATACAGCGTTTTCTTTCGATAATATTGCAGCAACTATTGGTCCACTGCTCATATATTCAACTAATTCGCCGTAAAAGGGTCTTTCTTTATGAACAGCATAAAATTGTCCTGCTTGTTTTTTTGTTAAACACATGTATTTCATGGCTAAAATTTTAAAACCAGCTTTATTAATCATAGCTAAAATAGGGCCAATACTATTTGCTTCAACAGCATCTGGTTTAAGCATTGTAAAAGTTATATTACCTGTCATTTTTTTTAAATTGGGGTACAAAAGTACTAAAAAACCTAGTTTTATACAAATAAAAAAGAAGTTAATGATTGTTTGTTGAATCTAATATTAAATAATACCTAAAAATTTAACTATGAAATTTAATACTTTTGATGGCATATTAGTAGTTAAATATAAATTTAACAAAATAATAAATTGAAAAAATGAACAGAACTTCTTTCGAACTATTAATACTAGGATCATCTTCGGCTAGCCCAACCTCTTCGAGAAGTTCAAGTGCTCAATTATTAAATATAGCCGAACGCTTTTTTTTAATCGATTGTGGCGAGTCCACTCAGATTCAATTACGAAAATTTAAAGCTAAATTTCAATCTATAGATCATATTTTTATTTCACATTTACATGGTGATCACTTTTTTGGATTGCCTGGGTTATTAAGTAGTATGCATCTTTTAGGAAGAAAACAAACTTTAACAATTTATGGTCCAGAAAATCTTAAAAGTGTTATTGAAGCCATTAATAAAGTTTCTGAAACAAGACTTAATTTTTCTATTAATTGGGTTTTTACAAAAAACCAGGGTTTGAACTTGTTGTTTGAAGACAAAAAATTAGAAGTATTCTCATTTCCATTAAAACACAGGATTTTTTGTACAGGATTTTTATTTAAAGAAAAGCCTTTGCCAAGAAAAATAGACAAATATTTACTCAAAAAATTAAACATTTCAGTTGCCGATATTTTATTATTAAAAAATGGATTAAATGTCACTAATCAAGAAGGGCAAACCATTCAAAATAAAGAGGTAACCATTGACCCTGATATAGAAAGATCTTATGCGTATTGCAGTGACACAATTTTTAACCCAAAATTAAAAGATTATATATCTAATGTGGATTTATTATACCACGAAAGTACTTTTTTAGAAGAACATGCCGATAGAGCAAAAAAAACATATCACTCAACTGCCAAACAAGCTGCAGAAATGGCTAAAAAAACTAATGCGAAACAATTGTTATTAGGTCATTTTTCTGCAAGGTATAGCGACCTGGATCTTTTTTTAAATGAGGCTGAACCTATATTTAAAAATTGTATTTTGGCAATTGATGGAAAAAAAATAAAAATTTAATTAAACATTGTAATTTGTTAATTATCTTTACAAAATGATTAAAGTATTAATTGCTGATAAAAATTTTCTATCCAGAGTTGGATTAGAGCTTTTAGTGGGCGAATTAAAAGGATTTGATTTGGCGCCATCGGTTTGTGGCGAAAAAGAAGCCTTAATCAATCAACTTCAAATTTCAAAACCCAATTTATTAATTGCTGATTTTATTTCATTAGGTATTAGCATTAATGAATTAAAATCAATTTGTAAAAAATATACTAAAACTAAATTTTTAATTATCACCGAATGGCTTTCCAAAAAAGAATCAGTTGAAGTTTTAGAAAGTGGAATTACAAGTTTTTTATTAAAAGAATGCGATAAAATTGAAATTTTAGAAGCTATTAATTCAACTATTAAAGGTGAAAAATTTATTTGTGGTAAAATTGTAAGATTTTTATCTGCTTCATCAGAAATAAAAAGTTCAAATTCTTTTATTAAATCACTTTCCTGTGATGGATTTCAAGTTACCAATCGTGAAGTTGATATTATTCAAGGAATTGCAGAAGGATTACCAAATAAATTAATTGCAGTAAAGCTAAATTTAAGTACACATACTGTAAATACTCACCGAAAAAACATCATGGCTAAATTAGGTGTAAAAAATACTGCAGGGATTGTAATGTTTGCTGTTAAAAACAAACTTTTGGAAACAAATTTTGATTTTTAAAAATCTCATTTCTCTTTAAAAGCATACTTTCTTTTTCGTATATAAAATTGAATTGCTGCGAAACAAATTATTACTAGAAAAGGCAACAACACATTAATCACTTGCCATTTTGTGCGGTGTAAATTAATTTTCTTTTTATCTAATAATCTCAATTTCACTTCACGCGAGCGTAATTGAAGCATTCCTTCATCATCCAATAAATAATTAACGCAATTGACCAAAAAGGTCTGATTGGCAAATGTTTGCTTTGTATATTTATCATATCCAAGTGGGAATATTTCGCCAGTACTTTTTTGAAAATCATTTCGAACAACATCGCCATCAGCCACAACAATCATTTTAGTTGATTTACCCTTATCAATATATTTAAAATTAGAATCATTTAGAATTGTTGATGGCAAACGATACTCAACAAAACTGCTAAAACAACCTTCTAATAAACAAGCAACAGGTTGATATGAATTGATAAATTGAGACTCTTTAATTTGCATTTGAACCATCCCCAAATAAATCCGAACAGGGGCTGGAATTGTTTTTGAATATTTAGATGACTTTAACAATATTGTTTTTTTAATACCTTTAGCAGAGGCAATGGTATCAAGTGTACTTAAAAAATCAAACCTAATTAAATCTAAATTTTTAACAATAGGATGATTATTATCTGGAAGAATAAGCGGATTATAAAGCCAGGGGAACATTTTAACATTCGCCTCTCCTTTTTTAAATCCAATATTAATTGGAATACTAGCGCATTGAAGATCTTGAACCATAATTGGATTTAATCTTACGCCATATTTAAAGAGCATATCTTCTAAATTTAAATCGCGATTTATGCCTATAGTAAATCCTTTTAAACGCAATGAATCTAAATTTGTAGAAAGAGGATCAATTAACCACAAAACTTTCCCACCTCGCATAATAAATTGATCTATTACAAATTTTTCTTTATCCGTAAAAGCTGAATCTGGCTGAGAAATTACAATGGCATCACTTCCTTTTAGAGCAGTTAATTCATAACCCTTAGCTATTTTGGTTTGATTAACCAAATAATATTCTGATAAGGCTTTCATAAATTGATATTGATGCACTGTATCAATTTCATTATGACCTTGTATAAAAGTTACTTGTTGTTTTTTGTTTCGTTGTAATTTTCGAATAGCATTGGTTAAACTATACTCTAACTCTTGAACACTATTATTAATAGATTCTTCGGGAGATATTCCAACTTGTCTTTTAAAAATTTGCCAAACCGTTTCTTTGCCCTTATAACTTAAAATGGCGCCTGGCCAAATAACAGACTCTGTTGTTTTTTCTTTTCCTTTATCAACAATTTGTTCAGGTATAATTCCTTTATCATACAATTGTTTTTCTAAATTTAAACTCTCTTCTTTAGTTAAATCTTTTCCTGGGGAAATAAAATCATATTGGATTTGATTATCTGAATACGCTCTAAATTCATCTAAAATTTCCTTTGCTTCATTTCTTAATCTTGAAAAACTTGGGTTAAAATCTCCTTGTAAATAAACTTTTAGATAAACTTCGTCATCCAAATTTTTTAGTAATTTTTTTGTAGACACGGCTAGCGTATATCTTTTTTCGGTAGTTAAATCAATGCGAATAAAATAAAAAGAAGCAATAAAATTAAATAAAACAATTATTGCAATCATTATTAAAAAAGAAGATAAGTCTCTTCGTTTGTTAATCGATTTTATTTGCTCTTTATTTTTTACCATTTTCTTCTTTGTAAGATTAATTTGGTTAACAAAATAAAAAAAGCAATCACACTTATAAAATAAAAAGCATCTCTCGAATCAATCACTCCCCTACTCATACTTACATAATGAGAATTGAGACCTAAACTTTTTAATAAAGCATCGTGTTTTCCAAAAAAATTGCTTTGCGCGATAAAATCAAAACCGATATAACAAAAAAAGCAAAGTAATAAAGCAATTATAAAAGCAATAACTTGATTTTCTGCAACCGAAGATGAAAAAATACCAATGGCAACAAATGCTGCTCCCAAAGAAAATAAACCGATGTATGAACCCCACATGCCTCCAGTATCTATATTCCCTTTAGGTAAACCTAAAACATGAACGCTGTAGTAATAAATAATTGTTGGCAATAATGAAAATAATAATAAGGTAAACCCAGCAAAATATTTTGCTAATATTATTTGCAAATCTGTTAAAGGACGAGTTAAAAGGAGTTCGAATGTTCCTGTTTTAATTTCTTCAGAAAAAGATCTCATGGTAATTGCAGGAATTAAGAATAAGTAAACCCATGGTGCAATTAAAAATAGAGGATCAATATTTGCAAAGCCATTATCTAAAATATTAGAGCCACCCCCTTCGGATGGAATGATCCACATAAAAATACCAATCAACGAAATAAAAACTCCGATGGCAATATAACCAATTAGTGAACTTAAAAAGCTTCTAATTTCTTTTAAAAAAAGGGTAAACATTAAAAGTAAAATTACATTTTTATCTATACTATTAAAAAAAAATTATTCTAACAATTAATCATCGGTAAAAATTTTGTCTTAATTAATATATTAGCTGCAAATCTATTCGTAATTTTAAACTTTATTCAACAAAATTTGTAAATCATTTAACTATTTGCTTTTAATTACTATGATCAAAAAATGGTTTTTACCAACATTACTCATAATTGTTTTATTTATTTCTTTTTTTATTTATAACACATATCGTGTTGCGCCTCATATAAAATTTAATACTTTAAATTTAGTTGATTTAAATAACCAACCAATTAATTTAGAATTATATAAAGGAAAAAAGCTCTTGATTTGTTTTAGTGCCTCATGGTGCCCTAATTGCATTGAAGAATTAGATGAATTAAAATCAATAAAATCAACTGAATTAGCAGATGTTGAAGTAATTGTTATTAGTGACGAATCGATAGATAAAATAAATGAATTTAAATTAAAAAGAGGCTTACCTTTTACTTTTTTAAAAATGAATGCTTCTTTTTCATCAATTGGAATAAACTCTATTCCCACTTCATACATTATTAATAAAAAATTTGAAGTGAGGCAAGAAAATATTGGTTACTTAAATTGGAAAGACCCTTCTACTTGCCAACACCTTAAAAAATTAATGGAATAAAACATAGCTCTTCTAAATTAATGACTAAAACCAAAGATATTTTAAATCTAAGCCCTAAAGAGTATATCATTATAAAAGGAGCAAGGCAACATAATTTAAAAAATATAGATGTTGCAATACCACGAAATAAACTGGTAGTAATAACTGGTCTTTCGGGTTCTGGAAAATCATCGTTAGCCTTTGATACTTTATATGCCGAGGGGCAGAGGAGATATGTAGAAAGTTTATCAGCTTATGCAAGGCAATTTTTAGGTCGTTTAGAAAAACCACAGGTTGATTACATTAAAGGGATATCGCCAGCCATTGCAATTGAACAAAAAGTTATTTCGCGCAATCCAAGAAGTACAGTTGGAACTATAACTGAAATTTACGATTATTTTAAATTATTATTTTCAAGAATAGGCATAACCTATAGTCCTGTTTCAGGTAAAGCTGTAAAACGCCAAAATGTTAGTGATGTAGTTAATTTCATATTAAAACTTAAGCCCAAAACAAAGTTTTTAATTTTATCTCAAGTTCATAAAAAAAAGGATCGAACTATTCAAAAGCAATTTGAATTGCTATCGCAACAAGGATTTTCAAAAGGAATTATTAATAATCAAATTCAAAAAATTAACGAATTTGATTTTAGCACTTTAAAAAAAGATAGCAACTGTTTTTTATTGATTGATCGATTAATTAATCAACCAAACGATGAAGATTTTGCATCTCGGACAGCAGATAGTGTTCAAACTGCTTTTTATGAAGGAGGAGGAGAATGTATAATTTGGATTGAACAAGAAAATAATGACTACCAAAAACACACCTTCAGTAATTTATTCGAATTAGATGGCATCAGTTTTGAAGAGCCTTCGGTGAACTTTTTTGCGTTTAACAATCCTATTGGTGCCTGTAAAACCTGCGAAGGCTTTGGAAGTATTATTGGCATTGATCCAGAATTGGTAATCCCCAATAAAAGCTTGTCAGTTTTTGAAAATGCAATTGTATGTTGGAATGGAGAAGTAATGAGTGCCTACAAAAATCAATTGATACAAAATGCACATAAATTTAAATTTCCAATTCATAAACCAATCTCCGAATTATCTGATGCAGATTATGAATTATTGTGGAAAGGAAACGAATATTTTGATGGCTTAAATTTGTTTTTTAATAGAATTGAAAAAGAGACTTATAAAATTCAGTACAGAGTAATGTTAGCAAGATATAGAGGAAAAACGTCCTGTTCTGATTGTAAAGGTACTAGATTAAGAAAAGACGCAAACTATGTTAAAATTAATGGCAAATCAATTGATGATTTGGTTCTTACTCCTGTAATAAATTTATATCCGTTTTTTAAATCTATAAAATTAAATGAGCATGATGCAACAATTGCTAAACGTTTATTAGTAGAAATTTTGAATAGATTAGAATACTTATTGGATGTTGGATTAGGTTATTTAACATTAAATCGTGTTGCGAATACTCTAAGTGGCGGTGAGAGTCAGCGCATTAATTTAGCAACACAATTAGGGAGTACCTTAGTAGGCAGTTTATATATTTTAGATGAACCAAGTATTGGACTGCATCCTAGAGATACAGAAAAATTAATAAAAGTACTTCGATCGCTTCAAAAACTTGGAAATACAGTTATTATTGTTGAGCATGATGAGGATATTATGCGAGAAGCAGATGAACTAATTGATATCGGACCTGAAGCAGGAACAATGGGTGGTTATCTTGTTTTTCAGGGAACTCACAAAGAATTATTAAAAAATAAAAATGGCTACACTTCAAATTATCTAAATCATTTAATGTCCATTGAGGTTCCAAAAGAAAGACGTAAATGGAAAGAATTTATTGAAATAAGAAATTTAACGGAAAATAATCTTAAAAACATAACTGTTAAATTTCCAATTAATGTATTAACTTGTATAACCGGTGTTAGTGGATCTGGCAAATCAACCCTAATAAAAAAAGGATTGATTCCTACTCTACAAAAATATTTAAATGGATATTTTGATAGTGTAAATTTCGACCACTTGATTGGAGGAAGTTTAAAACAAATAAAACAATTAGAATTTGTTGATCAAAACCCAATTGGTAAGTCTTCGAGAAGTAATCCAGTAACTTATGTAAAAGCTTTTGACGAAATTCGAAATTTATTTGCAGACCAAGGTCTTTCAAAAACACGAAATTATAAACCAGGTTTTTTTAGTTTTAATGTAGAAGGGGGCCGTTGTGAAATTTGTCAAGGAGAGGGTCAAACTACAATAGAAATGCAATTTATGGCTGATATTAAGTTGCCTTGCGAATCATGCAAAACGAAACGATATAAATCTGAAACACTCGAAGTTTTATATAAAACTAAATCCATCTCAGATGTATTAGATTTAACTGTTGATGATGCCATTCTATTCTTTAATCAAGATATAGAGGATAGAACTGTTTACAAAATCATAGAAAAATTAAATGCACTTCAATCGGTAGGATTAGGTTATGTTCAATTAGGACAAAACAGCAGCACTTTAAGCGGTGGAGAAGCGCAGAGAATTAAATTAGCTAGTTTTTTAATTTCGATAAACAATACCTCACCTACTCTATTTATTTTTGATGAACCAACAACTGGGCTTCACTTTCACGATATTGCAAAATTGCTAAAATCGTTTAATGCACTTATTCAAAAAGGACATTCAATTGTTGTGATTGAACATAATTTAGAGGTGATTAAATGTGCCGATTGGATTATTGACATGGGGCCAGAAGGCGGATTAAATGGCGGGAAAATTGAATTTGAAGGCACCCCTGAAAACTTAGTTAATTCAAAAAAAGGATTTACTGGGATTTATTTAAAAGAAAAATTAAAACGATGAGTTCGATATATAATTTTATTATTTCAAACAATCTTTTAAAAAAAATAGTAGGAATACTTGCCATATTTGGATTAGTTTATATTGTTTATTTTTTATTTGTGAGAAAAGCTTCATTTGATGATAACTTAAAAAAAATTGCTTTAGAATTAAACAAAACCTGTCCTAAAATGATTGATAAAGAGACTAGACTTGATAATGCTCTAGCAATAAAAGGAAACATTTTTCAATATAACTATACTCTTTTAAATATTCTAAAAGATTCGATGGATATTGAACTATACAAAGCAAGTGTGGAGCCATCTATAATAAATAATGTTATTACAAATCCAGATTTAGAAACTTTTAGAAAAAATAAAATAACTTTGATCTATAATTTTAAAGACGAACAAAATAATCATATTACAAGAATTATTGTGGGTCCAAAAAAATACAAAAATTAATTTGAGATGATTTTATTTTTATCTTTAACCTGCAATATTAAATCTTATTAATTAATTAAAAATGTTTCATTTTTTACTTCGCACAATTCCCCGACCTATTCTTATTCAATTTAGTTTGTGGTTTAGTAAAATTGCTCCACTTATTTATTATGGTCATTCATACGAAGATCCAATTACAGGTAAAACTTATCGAAAATTTTTGCCTTATGGATATGGTGGCCGTGCTAAACGAAAAAATGTTCTTTGTCCTGGCAGTTTATCATTAGAAAGACATCGATTATTATGGCTTTATTTAAAGCAAAAAACTGATTTTTTTACTAAAAAATATAAAATGTTTCATATTGCCCCTGAACAATGTTTTTATAAAATATTTAAATCACAAGCAAACCTAACATATACCACTGGTGATTATAATAGCCCAATAGCAGAAATTAATTTTGACTTACATAAAGCTCCATTCGAAGATAATAGTTTTGATGTTATTTTTTGTAACCATGTATTAGAACATGTAGAAGATGCCAATCAATGTATGAAAGAGCTATATCGCATAATGAAACCTGGAGGTTGGGGTATTTTTCAGGTTCCATTAGATAAAAGCAAAACAGAAACTTTTGAAGATAAAAGTATTATCACTCCAAAAGAACGAGAAATTAATTATTGGCAAAAAGATCACCTTCGATTGTTTGGATTAGATTATAAAGACAAACTAGCTTCAGTAGGTTTTAAAGTAACAGTAGATGATTTTGTTAACTCTCTAAAGCCAGAATTAATAGAAAGATACAGATTACCAGAGGGTGAAATGATTTATTTGTGTAAAAAATAAATTATTATTTTTTTAACTGAATGTACTCCTCAAAACTCACTCCCATCATAAATTCTTTTGAGTAAATAAATTCATAAACTTTATCTGACCATTCTTTGTGAGATTTAGTTTCGTCGAGAATTTTATAACTAAATGCTTTACTAAAATGAATTTTAATTGTTTTTTTATCGGCTCTAAACATTTCTTTGGGTAACAAAATCATTTCAATATTTGCTTTGATACCAATTCTTTTTCGCCATAAAGCAAAATTGTAAAAAAATTTAGAATTTTCACCTTCAATAAATGTTGGTTGAATCATGCGTTTATGATCGATGGCTTGCGTAATAAACGTTTTTCTCCATTCCAGATCTTTTACTAAGCCATTATTTTTTCGAGAAACTAAGCCGGCAGGGAAAATTAACACTGCGTTACTCGAACGAAAAACTTGTTCCATTACTCGCAACGATTTGGTAGAAATAGAGCCGATTTTATTTACAGCTACAAAAATATCTCCGTAATTATTTATTTTTTTAAGTACATCGTTTACAAAAAATCTCACATCAGGCCTAGCTTCACCAACTGCTTTTATAAGAGCCATGCCATCTAAACCGCCCAAAGGATGATTAGAAACTACCGTTAATGGACCTTCTTTAGGAATAAAATGTGAATTTAAAGATTCAACTTTAGCTCCAATTTTCTCTAAGCCTTTAGAATTAAACATTAAACCTTCTTCACCATCAAGAAACGCCATGGTTTTATTAATTTCATCTTCATGTAAGATTTTTTTTAACCAATTAACAGCGAAAAAAGGAAGCCACTTGTATAATTTAAAGACTTTTTCTTTTAAAATCTTATCAATATCAATAAACTTAGTACTATTCATATTTATTTAGCCAAATATAAAGTAATTGTTTGTAAAATACATTAAGTATTTATTCTGAAAAGGAGTGTTTACTATCAGGTAAAACATTTTCCATTTTCCATTCCAATTTTTTCACAAATTCAAACTTTCTTTCTTTACATGAATTAATTTCACAAATTTTACAAGATAGTGGTAAACAAGGATCAGAATGAATAAAAAATTCAATTTCATTATCAAATTCAACTTTTGCTAATTGATCTAAAGCATCAACTTCGCGATGAGCTTCTTCAAGAGTATAATACCAAGGTAAGGTCATATGACAATCCACATGAACTACAGAGCCATATTTTACAACCCTTAAATTATGAATATCAATCCAACTTGGCTTTCGATTACTATTTAAAATAGAAATTAAATGTTTAATTTTAATATAGTCGGCTTTATCAAGTAGATTAAAAACCGATTCTTTTAATAATTGAAAACCAGTATAAATAATAAATAATCCTAAACCTATTGTGATAATATAATCTATAAAAAAAATATTCGTAAAATAAATAAGTATCAAACCAACGATTAAGCCAATGCTACTCCAAGTATCTGTTAACAAATGTTTTCCATCTGCAACTAATGCAGAAGAATTAAGTAAAGTTCCTTTTTTTATTAATATTTTTGCTAAAATAAAATTTACCAGGCCCGAAAAAAAGGATATCAATATGCCTATTGTTAAGTTATCTATATTATTTGGATAAAAGAAAGCAGAAATGCCTTTCAATACCATGACAATTCCAGCTAACGTTATCATTCCCCCTTCAACACCAGTAGAAAAAAATTCGATTTTACCATGCCCATAAGGATGGTCTTCATCTTTTGGTTTTGAAGCAAAATACAAACTATATAAAGCAAAAGACCCAGCTAAAACATTAACAATTGATTCGATTGCATCAGTTAAAATAGCATTAGAATGGGTAAGGTAAAAAGCAAAAAACTTTAATACCATTAACAAAAAACCAATTACTAAAACCCATTTCATGGTTTTAATTTTATTTTTATGATAATTCATTTCAATTTATGATAAAAAAATTTATTTATTTAACAAGGATTTCAAAAGGCAATCTTGCCTGAATTCCATTTAAATTTGAAACTTGCTGTAATTGTTTAAAATATAAATAAGTTGGACCAAGTTGTTTTTTTATAATTCGTGTTTCTAATTCAGATTCTTTTTGGCCTAAAATTTCGTCTAATTGATTTATTAACTTAGGTAATTCAATTAATTTATAATCTTTTAAATTAGCTTTTTTAACAGCGTAAGCAATGGCATCATTTAATCCTCCAATTTCATCAACTAAATTAATTTTAAGAGCGTCATTACCAGTCCATACTCTACCCTGCCCTATACTATCTACATCTGATTGCTTCATTTTTCTTCCTTCTGCTACACGTTTAGTAAATGTATCGTAAACCTTTTCTACTCCATTTTGAATAAACCTATATTCAAAATCATTTATAGATCTTAATCCACTTCCAACATCACTATATTTATTAGTATTAACTGTATCAATAGTTATTCCAATTTTATTTTCGAGCATCTTTTGTAAATTTGGAATAATACCAAATACACCTATTGATCCAGTAATCGTATTAGGTTGAGCGAAAATTTTATCTGCAGCGCAACTAATATAGTAACCTCCGCTTGCAGCTAAATCTCCCATACTTACAATCACGGGTTTTGATTTTTTGGATAAATAAACTTCGCGCCAAATTACATCGCTCGCTAATGCACTGCCTCCAGGAGAATTTACGCGTAAAACAATAGCCTTAACCTTATCATCAAGTCTCGCTTCTTTTATAGCTTTTGTAATTCTATCGCTTCCAATTTCATTATCATTTCCATTACCACTTGAGATACTTCCATTTAAATAAATAACAGCAATTTTAGAATTAGCTGCCTTGGAATTAAATGTTTTTTTAGACTCATATTTTTCTAAAGCAATAAACTGTGTTTTTTCATTTTCTTTTATCCCTATTTTTTTCTTTAATTCAAGAATTACTTCATCTTCGTAAGCTAAAGCATCAATCATATTACCTAAAGCATCTTCTGGAAACTGAATTTTTAATCCGTTAGCCATTAAATTCAATTGCTGAACACTTATTTTGCGATCTTTTGATATTTCTGATAACATCGAATTCCAAATGCTATTTAAAAAAATTTCAGATTGAAAGCGATTGGCCTGACTCATCTTATTTAATAAAAATGGTTCAACAGCACTTTTAAATTTACCATGCCTAAAAACCTGAATATCTAAATCTAATTTATCAAACGCATTTTTGAAAAACATTAAACTCATACTTAATCCATTCCAATCAAGGCTCCCTTGAGGATTTAAAAATATTTTATTGGAAACCGATGCCAAAAAATATTCTTTTTGACTATAATTTTCAGCATAAGTATAGATAAACTTACCAGATTTTTTAAAATCAGATAAGGCATTTCTAAATTCTTGAAGACTTGCAAATCCGGCATCAATATTTTTAAAAACTAAATAAATTCCTTTTATTTTAGTGTCATTTTTAGCGGAATTTATTTTTTCAACTAAAGAATTTAAGCCCAATCCACCTTCTCCAGATAAAGATGATAAAGCTCCGAAATCTTTAAAAATATTTTCTTTTTCTCTCTCAATAATTGTTCCATCTAAAATTATTTTTAATATTGAATTAGATTGCAATTCAATTTTATCGTCGTTATTTTCTAAAACAGAGTTAAAACTAGATTTAATAACACCAATAATTATCAAAATTGCTAAAACTGTAGCAATTAATAAACCGATGATTGAACCGAAAAAAGCACCAAAAAATTGTTTCATTATATTTGTATTTTGAACAAAATTAAACATATTAATGATTTTACATAAAATGAAATTATGAATATTGCCTTTTTATCAATTGGTGGTAATATTAACGATCGCCTACAAAACTTAAAACTATGCATAGAATTAGTTAAAATTAACTGTGGATCTATTGAAAACAAATCGAACATATACGAATCAGAAGCCTGGGGTGTTAACTCTAAAAACAAATACTTAAACCAAACCATCAAATTATTAACCCCACAAGGCCCTAAAGAACTTTTAAATTCTATTCAATCAATAGAATTAAAAATGGGTAGACAAAGAACAGAAAATCAATATTCCGACAGAACGATTGATATTGATATTCTTGCATTTAACAATCAAATTATTAATGAAGTTGATTTGATAGTACCTCATCCTCGTTTACATTTAAGAAAATTTGTACTCGTTCCATTAATAGAAATAGAACCTAATTGGGAACATCCAATTTCATTACATAAAATCTCAAAATTATTGAGTTTGTGTAAAGACACATCTGAAATCTTAATATATAAAGAGTAGAAGCGATAAAATAAAAAAAATTATATTTTTAACTCATAAAAAAATAAAAATACACTAAACATAATTTTGTTCAATGTATGAAATAATATAACTTTAAACATATTTTATTTGATTTATGAAAACAACAGAAATAACTTTTAAGGTCACTGTCGACGAAAATAATTTACCAATCAATATTAAATGGGCTACTTCAGATTCGGGCGAAAAAAGTGAATGTAAAAGTGTAATGATTTCTCTTTGGGATACAAAAGAAAACAACACGCTTCGAATTGATTTATGGACAAAAGACATGATGGTAGATGAAATGAAAAAATTTTATCATCAAAACATAATAACCTTGACAGATACTTATTTAAGAGCAACTGGTGACGAAGCAACAACTAAAAAAGTAAAACAATTTTTCTCAGAAATTGGTAAAGATATTGGCGTATTACAATAAAATTAATCTTTATTTGAAGTTAAATTATTCCTTTTAATTATTAGGTTGATACTAAATTAATTTGACAACAAACTAAGAGGTTTAAAAAAACTAAAATTTACATTTCCATATTTTCGAAGTTGCTCAAAACCTAGTAAATCATCTAGCTTTGTTTTTGGTCCGTGTTCTATTATTAATAAGCCATTTTCAGAAAGTAAGTTACTTTGAAATACCAATTCGTGAATTTTTGGGATATCTAATAAATCATAAGGAGGGTCAGCAAAAATAATATCGAATTTTAAGTTGCATTTTTTTAAAAACTCAAAAACATCTGTTTTTAAAGCATTTATTTCTAAATTTAATTCTTTAGTTATTGATCTTAAAAATCCAACGCATTTAAAGTTTTTATCTACACTAATTATTGAGCAATTACCCCTTGAAGCAAACTCTAAAGAAATATGACCTGTTCCACTAAACAAATCTAAAACCTTTAAATTATCAAAATCTAAGCTGTTTGATAAAATATTAAATAAAGCTTCTTTTGCAAAATCAGTAGTTGGCCGAACTGGTAAATCTTTAGGCAACTTAATTACCTTTCCTTTAAACTTACCACCTATAATTCGCATAAATGTTGGTTTAAAACGGTAAAGTAATAATGCTGTGGCAATTTAGAAATCTCCTCATTTAAATTAATTTGTTTATCTGCAATACAAAAATGAAGGTGTTTAATGTATTTTTTAATGCTATTTATCAATTCGTCGGTAACAGGTAAATGACAAGCAACTGTTAATTTAACCAATAAGGGATTTAGATTAAACTGTTCCATTGTAAACAACAAATAATATAATATGTCTTCATTAGTATCAAAATTAAACACATTATAAAATAAAAATTTATTATTTTCTTTAATTCCAATTTCAATAAAACCATCCAAAATATTTAAACACAAATCGCTGCCAATTAACGAGTGTTGACCAAACATTAAATTAATTAAAACTGCTCCAGAATGTCTAATAGAGGCATTTGGAAACGTTTTCTCAAGTAAACCTAATAACTCAATGTTTGTAGAAAAATAAAATTTAAAATCAGCAAATTGATGAATAAAAGTTTGAATATCTTGAAAATTTCCATTCGAAAAATTTAATAGTGATTTTAATTCGCTATTTGAAGAATATGCTTCAGGAACAATTGTAAAATCAGAATTTAAAATAGCAATATTAACCTTTTCAAACTTTTTTTGATTCAATAAATAAGTCTCTATCAAATAAGAATAATGATTTGAAATAGAAAAAGTACTTCTTGAATTATCAATTTCAATATGACCCAACTCAATAATTTGATTAAATTGATGAGTAGAAATTGAATAAATAAAAGTATTTGAACTTATAAATAAAGACAAAAATAATGGGGATTCAACTGAAGAAATTGGTGCGTAATGATATTTAACTTTATGTTGTTCGCTAATCATAATTAACAAATTTAAGATATTATTAAGAAACCTATCAAACTATCATTTTTTTTTAGTCGATTAAACCTTTTTGTATATTTGTATTGAATTGTATTATTAACCTTAAAAAAAAGTTTATGAAATCAACATTCTTTTCAAAATTATTCATTTTTTTATTACTAATCAGTTTTATTACAATTAGTAGTTGTAAGAAAAAAGAAAAAGATGTAATTGAAGAAGACACTGAACAATCAACATTAGAAGACAACAACTTAGCTGAAAGTAGTGTTAATGACATTGAATCAATAGGAAGTCAATTAACCGAAAATAGCGCTCTTACAACATATAAAACAAATGGAATAGATGTTTTACCAATAGCTCCATGTGCCACTGTTACTGGTATTGGAACAAAAACAATTACAGTCAATTTTGGTTCTCCAGATTCATCTGGTTGTATTGGATTGGATGGCAGAACACGCAAAGGCAAATTAATTTATACAAAGAATAGCCCAATTAATGTTTTATACTACCGAAATCCTGGATTTAGCATTAGCGTGTCTTCAGATAACTATTTTGTAGATGGAAATAAAATTAATATTATCAATAAAACAGTTACAAACACTACTCCTAATAGTTTGCCTGTTGGAACTAATCCTGGCATTAACTTAACATGGTCTATAAGCGCAAATGTTTCGATAATTAAAGCAAATAATGCAGGAACTTGTTCATGGATATGCAACCGAACAAAAGAATTAATTAACACTAGCGATCCTCTTTGCTATAAAGGGCAAACGCAAGCAATAGATTGGAATTTAGCTCAAATTAAAATTAATGGTAATACATCAGGAACAAATGCAAAAGGAGAAAATTTTGTATCAATAGCTACAGATTTAATTAAAGATCATACCTGCCATCCAGATCCATCTCGGCCAAAACGCACACCATTTATTAGCGGCACAGTTGCTTATACTCCTGGTACTAGAGCTACCAGATTAATTAATTATGGTAATAAAACTTGCGATTTTAATGCAACATTTACTCTAAAAGGTCAAACTTATATGATTACCCTTAAATAAATCTATTTTTCATCATTTTTAAGCCACTCCCAAAGAGTGGCTTTTTTTGTTTATATATTTGAGCATCAATGAAAAAAAATGACGAACAATATGAATTTACACAGCTTATTCCATACTTTTTACCATTTATCCCCAATTCAGATCAAAATTCAGCAATCGAACTTCTTACTAACTTTATTTTTAACGACGAATCGCGAAGCTTATTTATATTAAAAGGGTATGCTGGTACTGGTAAAACAAATCTTATTTCAGCTTTAACAAAAGCTTTACCAAATATCAGATGGAGAAGTGTTTTATTAGCACCAACTGGAAGAGCGGCAAAAGTATTAAGTAGCTATTCTCAAAGACAAGCCCATACCATCCATAAAAAAATTTTCAGAAAAGAATTATCCAATGATGGAATGATACGATTTTCATTATCTGAAAATTTACATAGTCAAACCTTGTTTATTGTAGATGAGGCTTCGATGATAGGAACAGATAAGGCAGATGGAAAACTATTTAATAGTTTATTAGAAAATTTATTTGAATACGTGTATAGTGGTAAAAATTGCAAATTAATACTCATAGGAGATACAGCTCAATTGCCACCAGTAGGAAGTAACGAAAGCCCTGCATTAAATGAAGATTACTTAAAATCAGCATTTCATTTATCCATAAAATCATTCGAGTTAAAAGAAGTGGCAAGACAAAGATTAGAAAGCGGAATATTATTAAATGCAACAAATTTGAGAAACATAATTATAAAAAACACATTTAAATTCCCTAAATTAATTTGCGGACCCGATATTTTAGCTTTAACGGGAGAAGAATTGGAAGACACCCTAACTAGTAGTCTTTCTAAATATGGTGAAGACAACGTGATTATTATAACAAGAAGCAATAAAAGAGCTAATTTATTTAATCAAAACTTTAGAAACAGAATAAAATTATTCGAAGAAGATTTAAATACTGGAGACAAGTTAATGATAGTAAAAAACAATTATTATTGGCTACACGAAAACAATGGAGATGCGGGATTTATTGCAAATGGAGACATGGCAGAAATTACCAAGATTTTGAGCAGAGAGCAAGTTTATAGGTTTAATTTTTGTGACTGCATTATTCGTTTATGTGATTATCCAAATATGGCTGAACAGCAAGTTAAATTAATTACAGATTCTTTGTATACAGACAGTCCAGCGCTGAATCAAGAAGAACAAAAAAAGTTATATGAAGCTGTATTAAATGATGTTCAAAACGAACCCATTAAGTCTACCCGAATGGCATATCTCAAAAATAGTCCACATTACAATGCTCTTCAAGTAAAGTTTAGTTATGCCATTACCTGTCATAAATCTCAGGGAGGCCAGTGGCCTATTGTTTTTATAGATCAAGGTTTTTTAACTGAAGAAAACATAGATTATGGATTTTTAAGATGGCTTTATACAGCTATTACTAGGGCAACAGAAAAAGTTTATCTTATTAATTTTAATTCGAAGTTTTTTAACTAAATATGTTAAGCATTATTCATCGAATTAATCTATTCGTAAATATTTTATTTATATTTGTTAAAGAACATTCCTTCTCAAAAAAATAAAAACGAAAATATGAAAAAAATAATCCTCTTATTCATTTTTGCATTATTAATTAATAAAATTGAAGCTCAGCAAATTGGAGATACTATAGTTGTAAAAGGTTTTAAATACGGAAGCACAACTCGCGACACTATTCTCAATTTTCCAAACTCAAATTTGACCTTTGAAAAAATAATTTTACGTTATAATATGCGTTGTAAAAACAACTTAGTTTCTACCCAAGCAGCACCCAATCAAGGTTGTGGCGAATGGGACTATTCATGCAACACATTCATTATCGATTCAAGTAAAATTGAAAATGCTTTAAATACAACGCCTAATTATGTTATTTCAAATTTTTCGGGTAATACATTTAGTTATACTTCACAATTTTTATATGATTATTATAACTTTAGTCAAACTAATGTGGTTTTAAATTCAATCCTTAGCGAAAATCAATATACCCTTGGAACTGGAAATACACCTGCTCCAAATGTTTTAAAATCGAATGAAAAATCAGGAAAGTCTCAAATTTTATATACAGCTGCAGAGCTATTAGCTGCTGGATTTACTGCAGGAAACATAAATGGAATTATATTAAATGTTGCAAACGCCGGAGGCATAGTAAACTTTTTTAAAGTAAATATGCAACAAACTTCAAATTCAGCATTAAACTCAAACTCACTGGTTTTAAATGGCTTTACTAATGTTTATAATAGTAATTTCAATTTTGCCTCAGGAAATAATAGAATACAATTTCATAGTCCTTTTATTTGGAATGGAACGAGTAATATTTTAATTGAATTCTCATTTACAAATACAAATCCATCGAGTCAAATTATATTTAATGGTGTTACAAGCCCATCTATAAATGCAATTTATGCAAATAATAATTATGCCATAGACCTTTCATTACTTGGGCATGTTAATTTAAATGCCAATGCACTTTCTAGCATATCAAATGAACTTACCGTTTCATTTTGGGTTTACGGAAATTCAAGCATGATGCCAACACAAACTTCAATTGTATATGGATATGGAGCAATTTCAACACAAAGAAATTTAAATGTGCATTTACCTTGGAGTGATGGAAGCATTTATTATGATTGTGGTTATAGTAATGGTGGATACGATCGTATAAATAGCGTTGCAACAGCTACCCAACAAGGAGGACAATGGAACCATTGGACTTTTACAAAAAATTCTACAACTGGTGACATGAAAATTTATTTAAATGGGAACATTTGGACTTCAGGTACAGCTAAAACAAAACCAATCTCTATTTTAACTTTAATTTTAGGTAAAGACAATAATCTTCTTAACAACTATAAAGGAAAATTAAATGAATTTACAATTTGGAATAAAGAATTATCTCAGTCAGACATTAATGCATGGATGAACGTACCAATAAATGCGACACATCCTTTTTACTCAAATTTGATTGCTTATTATAAAATGGCCGAAGGAAATGGATTAAATATAAACGAAACAAAAAACAATTTACAATCTACAGGTATAAATCTTAAATGGACCTATGACAGAGGGAGTAATTTAACGAGAATGTTTAATGAGACTAATATTAAACCAAATATACGGTTTTTAAGAGGCAGCTATTCTTCAACCACAAATACAGTTATAGTAAAAGATTCTGTTCTTCGTTTTCCGAATGTTGTTCAGCAATACTCGATTAGCTCAAATGCTGGTATTACCCCAATTACAGATGATATAATTAATTTAGTTTCTACAACTAATTTATATCAAGCCACTCCATTAAATATTTATAATGGAGATACAGGATTATTAACAGGAACTATTTCTGTTCCTTCGACTGGTGTAATTAATATCATTAATTTAAATTATTATAAACGATATCCATTTTATAATGAAATCATGTCGTTTGTTACTCCCTATGGAAAAGGATTAAATTTAGGAGCAACTGGGAAAACTTGGTTTTTTGATGTGTCAGATTTTGCGCCAATTTTGAAGGGAAACAAAAAAATATCCATTGCTTTAGGTGGACAAAATCAAGAACAAATGGATTTAGATTTTTGGTTTATTGTCGGAACACCGCCTAAACCAGTGTTGGCATTCAATCAGCTTTGGCAAGGCGCTGCAAGAGCAGGAGGTGCTGGTATAGCGAGTATAAATAACGACAGTCGTTTTGAATTGTTAAACGTTCCTATTTTAAATACAGCACAATCCTTTAAACTACGCTCAACAATTACAGGCCACGGTTCTCAGGGAGAATTTCAACAAAATGGCGGACAGATTAACCATTTTTTTAATGTTAACGGAGGTACAAACGAATTTACATGGCAAATATCTCAGAAGTGTTCAACTAATCCTATTTTTCCTCAAGGCGGAACTTGGTTATATGATAGACAGGGATGGTGCCCAGGAAATTATTCATTATTAAAAGAATTAGATTTAACTCCATATATCACACCAGGAAACACTGTAACATTAGATTATGGCTGTTCAAATCCTCCTAACCCTAATGGTGACTATAGATACATTGTAGCTAATCAATTAATTTCATATGGTCCTGCAAGCCATTCTTTAGATGCCCGAATCTTAGGGGTTCTTGCTCCTTCTGATAAAGTTGAATACTCAAGATCTAACCCAATATGTTCAAGTCCAAAAATTTTAGTCCAAAATTCAGGAACTACAACTATAACTAATCTCGAAATTGAATATTGGATAAATAATAATATAAATGCAAAAGAAACTTATACCTGGACTGGTAATTTATTATTTATGGATACCGCAACTATATTACTACCAATAGCAAACTTATGGCAAAGTGGAGTTTTATTAAATAATAATGTGTTTAATGCAACAATAAAAAAAGTTAATACGATAACAGATCAATATGTCTATAATAACAATTATCGTTCTAAATTTAATGTTCCAATTACAATAAACAACTCCTTTATTATTGAGTTTAAAACAGGGGCTAATTTTAACGAAAATTCTTATTCAATTTTAGATGATCAAGGCAACTCTGTTGGATTAAGTAATTTTACAGCAGCAAACACAATTTACAACGACAATTATACTTTATTTGATGGTTGTTATACTTTAAAAGTTTTAGATTATGTTGGAGATGGATTATCCTGGTGGGCTAATACTGCGCAAGGAAATGGATATGTTAAATTAAGAAATAGTTTAGGAAATTTGATTAAATCATTTGAACCTGATTTTGGAAGTAGTATTGAATATAATTTCACGGTTTCGAGTGGCTCAAATGTTTCCTTTGATAAAAATAATTTTAATTCTAATTGGCGAATACATCCAAATCCTTCGCAAGGTAAATTTACAATCGAAATAAATGATTTAGAATTAACCGAATTAAAAATTACAGATATTATAGGTCATAACATTGAAATACCATATGAAAAAAATAAAAATTCCATGGAGTTTAATACAAGACAAGTAACACCAGGCGTTTATTTAGTTTCAATAAAAAATGGAACAAACTGGAGCGTAAAGAAAATTATCATTCAATAATTCATTTGATTTTTTTACCTTTACTAAATATATAAATTTTTATGTCACATCTTATTGCTCCATCAGTTTTATCAGCCAATTTTGGTAATTTAGACAAAGACATAGAACTAATTAACAGGAGTGATGCGGATTGGTTTCATTTAGATGTTATGGATGGGGTTTTTGTTCCTAATATTTCTTTTGGATTTCCAATTATAAAAGCCATAAAAAAATTATCTACAAAACCCCTCGATGTTCATTTAATGATTGTGAATCCTGATCATTTTACTCTAGCTTTTAAAGAAGTTGGAGCCGACATTCTTACTGTTCATTTAGAAGCTTGTTCACATTTACATCGAAGCATACAAAATATTAAAAACTTAGGCATGAAAGCAGGAGTTGCTATCAATCCTCATACTTCAATTGAGTCTCTAAAAGATATAATTTCGGATATTGATTTAGTTTGTTTAATGAGTGTTAATCCGGGGTTTGGAGGGCAAAAATTTATTGAAAATACTTTTGAGAAAGTTAGAGATTTAAAAATACTCATCGAACAAAAAAAATCTAATGCTTTAATAGAAATTGATGGAGGCGTGGATTTAAAAAATTATAAAAAATTAATTGAATCTGGCGCTAACGTTTTAGTTGCTGGAAATACTGTATTTAATTCCGAAAATCCAACAGAGACTATTAAACTTTTAAAGGCTTAATCTTTTTAATAATATGTAAACAATGAAATTGAATTGCTTCGCATATTTATTTTGTATACTAGTATTTTATAATTGTAAAAAAGAAAATACAAAAACATCCGATGATCCGCCTATTATTCAAAAAATCGACTCATTACTATTAAATTGCGAAAAATTACCAGCTACACCTCAACCTTTTGGATGGCAAGACTCGACCATCAACGAAAACAAAAATATTAATGCGTTTTTCTACAATCCATTAAATAATTCCGAAATTATTTATCAAGTAAATGGTGACATCTTTGGTTACAACAAAGTGTTTTTATATAATATAAATACAAAACAAAATTTATTTTTATTTAATAATGGAAATTACCAAGCTCAAATAAACAATAAAGGTTGGATTGTATTTAACAGCAACGATAATAATATTTATAAAATCAAGGCAAATGGAGATAGCTTAAAACAACTTACTTTTAACAATATCAGTTACGATCCTAAATGGGATTATACCAACACAACTATTTATTTTTTTAAAAAAGCGACTTTATCATCACCATCACAACTCACACAAATTAATACAAAAGGACAAGAATTAAATAGTGTGCCTATTGAATATACTAATTCTGCATTTGCAAAAAAAACAAGTAAATTATTTTATTTAAAAAACTTCAGTAATCGAGTAACTGTTTTTTTAAAAGACATTGCAACAAATAGCGAAACTTTAATAATTTCTTCAAATAAACAATCGAATATTCAACAAAATGATTTTTTTAATTTATCCATTGATAATACTGACGAGAATATGTATTGGACAAATTATGATGGGATTTATAAATATAATCTATCAAATTCAAAAATAGATACCTTATATAAAAATTGTGAAAATTCACTTTTTATTAATCCAATACTATCGATTAAAAACAACAAAATGACATTTGTTCACAAAAAAATTAAGGTGATCAATAACAACATTCTTTTTTATACTTACAAAAGCTACCAGTTAGATTTAAACTCAAAAGAAATAGAACGAATAGAAATTTATCCTTAATTTTTATTTAAGTAATATCCTTTTTCGCTCGATTTAATTATTCCATCATCTATCATCTCGTTAAAAATTTTTATCCAACTTACACTATTTAGATTTTTCATATGAGAATTTAATTGCTCTAGAGAATATAAATTATTTGTTAATACCTTTATTATTTGTTGTTTTATTTTTTCTAAATCTTTTTGTCGATTATTTATACAAATATCACAGTGGCCACAATTGGTATAATCAATTTCATTAAAATACATTAATAGCTGAACTTGCCTACACAATTTATCATTTTCTGTATAATCAATCACCGATTGTATTCTCTCCGAATAACGTTGCTTTAAATGATAATAATTATTCGGATTAAATTCTAAATATTTACCATTAATCCGATCTTGATTAAAAAAAAGTTTTGGTAAAGAAGATTGTGGAATAAAAGATAATATTTGTTGTTTATCTAAATATTCTAAATTTTCTTTTACTAATTGAACATTAGTTTTGGTTCTAAAAGCTAAGTCTTTCTCCTTAATATTTCCATAATTTTCGAATAAACCACCGTAGCTTCTTAATAGTGTTTTAATTAATAACTCATATTTAGGAAACCGAATTTGAAATAAATATAGATCTTCTTTGCTAGATAAAAACATTATTTTTGCTGGCTCATATCCACCATCTAAATAAGAAATATAATTTTCTTTTTCAAGAAATTTAATGCTGTTATAAACTAATAAAGGCGAAAGATTATAGCTATTACACAACTTATCAATATCAAACTCTACACTAAATCCCTCGCCCGAACCAACGGCAATTTGAAAATAATTGCATATTGCCTGATAAGTTTGTTTAATATAATCTAAATCAGGAAAAGCAAACTTGAAATTATCTAATAACCTTTGTTGATCTGCTTTGGTATAAAAAATAGTAGAATAGGCAAATTTTCCATCTCTACCTGCCCTCCCCGCTTCCTGAAAATAAGCCTCCAAGCTTTCGGGTAAATCGAGATGTACCACAAATTTAACATCGGGTTTATCTATGCCCATTCCAAAAGCATTGGTAGCAACAATTACTTGAATTTTATTTTCGAGCCATTGATCTTGTATATTTTGTCGATCCTCAAATTTTAATCCAGCATGATAAGCTAAAGATGATATTTTATTTTTTTTTAGAAACGATGCTAAATCTTCAGTCTTTTTTCTATTCCGTACATAAATTATTCCAGAACCTCCAATATTTGATATTAATTTTTGCAAACGGATAATTTTATTTTCTTCGTATTGAACAACATATCTTAAATCATTTCGAACAAAAGATTGCCTAAACACTTTTTGATTTTTAAAAGCTAATTGATTTTGGATATCATCAGCAACGACTTTAGTTGCACTTGCTGTTAATGCAATAATATTAACATCTTGAAAATAAGTTCTTAATTCGGCAATTTTAAGATAACTTGGCCTAAAATCATAACCCCATTGAGATATACAGTGCGCCTCATCTACCGCAATTAAATTAATTGGGAGATAAGATAACTTTTGTCTGAAATTCTCATTTTGTAGTCGCTCAGGAGAAATGTACATAAACTGAACATGACCTAAGGCTGCATTATTCAAAGCAACATCAATTTCATTGTAATGCATAGCTGCTGAAATAGCTATTGCAGAAAAACCCTTTTTTTTTAAATTTTGAACTTGGTCATTCATTAAGGCAATTAGAGGGGATATTACTAAAGTTGTGCCACCCAAAACAAGAGAAGGAATTTGAAAACAAATAGATTTTCCACTTCCAGTAGGCATCAGGCCCAATGTGTCATTTTTATTTAAAATAGATAAAATAATATCCTCCTGTAACCCCCTAAATTGATCGAAGCCCCAGTGTTTCTTTAATAGATGATGGATATTTTGCTTTATATTTAAATTCAAAATTAAAACCTATTCTGATTACCATTTTTTGCAAATTACGAACTATTTGCCAATTTAATTAAACGAAAATAAGTTATAATTAATCTATTTTAGATATTACATTTAAAAAATATTAATGCTATTATTACATTGTAAAAAATTTATACTTAATTTATTTACAATTTCATAATGACTTTAGGATACCTTCAGCAATTAATTATTTTAGTTAAAAGATTACTCGTTTGTTATTTCGTTTATCTTATTTGTAGACTTGTATTTTTTTGGGGAAATATAAAATATTTTAGCGAAACAACTAGCCTTGATTTATTAAGAAACTGCTTATTGGGATTAAGATTTGATACATTCAGTATTTTTGTAGGAAGCAGTCTTTTTATTTTATTATCTCTCCTCCCAATTAATTTGTTTTATAAATTAAGTTATCAAAAAATCCTTAAATGGGTTTTCATAATACCAAATTCTATTTTTATTTTAACTAATTGTATAGACATAGGCTATTTTACTTATATAAAAAAAAGATCTAGTGCCGATTTATTTCATCAACTTGCTGGTCAAAGCGACATAAGTAGATTATTACCTCACTATTTGAAAGAAAATTGGTGGATTGTAATTTTGTACTTTTTACTTGTTTTAATTTTAATTTTAGGATATTCTCGAATTAAATTATTAAAAGAATCTGATTTAAAAAAACAAACGAAAAAACAATGGTTATCTACTATACTAGTTTTTATTATCAGCAATGGCCTTGTTGTTTTGGGTATTAGGGGGGGCATGCAAAGAATACCAATCGATATTGTTAATGCAGGATCAATGACAAAAATATCAGAAGTTCCTATTCTTTTAAATACACCATTTACATTAATCAAATCAATCGACCATCAGACGCTTCAAGAATACGAATTCTACAATGCTTCTCAATTAAATTCTATTTATTCTCCCTTACACCATTTTAAATCACTAAAATTTAAAAAAGAAAATGTTGTTGTAATTATTTTAGAAAGTTTTTCTAAAGAATATACAAGTTTGGGAGGAGGGAAAAGCTTAACGCCTTTTTTGGATAGTTTAATGGGACAATCATTAACTTTTATTAATGGCTTTTCTAATGGCACAAAATCTATTGAAGGTATTCCTGCAATTTTATCTAGCCTTCCTTCGCTTTATGAAAACCCATTTATAAATTCAATTTACGCCAATAATTATCAAAGCTCATTTGCTACTATTTTAAGTAAAGAAGGCTATAAAACTGCTTTTTTTCATGGAGGAATAAATGGCACAATGAATTTTGATAACTGGTCTCCTTTAGCTGGATATGAAGATTATTTTGGAAAAAATGAATACAATAATAATTCTGATTTTGATGGATACTGGGGGATTTGGGATGAACCTTTTTTGCAATACACTGTAAAAAAAATGTGCGAGTTTAAAGAACCTTTCCATTCAGCAATATTTACATTGAGCTCACATCATCCTTATTTTGTTCCCAATAAATATAAAAACAAATTTCCAAAAGGTTATTTAGAAAATTCAGAATGTATCGGCTATGCTGACTATTCTTTGAGACAATTTTTTGATTCTGCAAAAAAAACAAAATGGTACAACAACACACTTTTTATTCTTACAGCAGATCACGGTAGCCTTTCTAAAAATTCATTTTACAATAATCCTGTTGGTAATCTTACCATTCCAATTCTTTTTTTTAAACCAGATAATTCATTAAAAAAAGAAAATAATTTTGCATTTTCACAAATAGACATTTTACCAAGTGCTCTCAATTATTTGGGATATAACAAGCCATTTTTTGCTTTTGGAAATTCATACAAAGACGAAACTAATGGTCATGATTATTTTTATCAAAACGGCACCTACTTTTCATATTCAGATTCGATTGTTTTTTATTTTAATCAAAATAAAATTAATACAGTTTATAATTTTAAACAAGACAGTAATTTAACTAAATCAATTCATAATCAATATCCTATAATAGATTCAATCTATACAGCCAAGTATAAGGCCTTTATTCAAACATACCATCATACCCTAATTTCCAATTCAGGACTTGCAAAATAATTGATTTATATAGTAATAATATCTATGTATATTCGTTAACTGATTATAATTTCTGAAAGCTCTTAAATCACATATTTTTTTTGTTTTTATCTGTTTTGTAACAGTTTTTCGTGCCCAAAATGCTCTTATTTCTGGCATTGTTAAAGGAATTGATTCAGAACCAATTGAAGGAGTTCCAATAGTTATAAAAGAAAATGCTCAATATAGCACCATAAGCAACTCTAAAGGAGAATATTCCCTATCAATTGAAAGCGGAAAATTACTAACTCTTGTTTTTTACGATGCCAGCTATACCTCTATTAGTCATGTTTTTACTGCTAAACTTGGAGAAAAACTAAGTTTTGACCCAATTTTAAAGTTTAAAGATGGCTCCAATTTAGATGAAGTATTAGTAACAGACTTTAAACAACGAAGCGAAGAATTTATACGAATTGATGCAAAATTAATTTCAAAATTGCCATCTCCCACAGGCAATATCGAAGATTTAGTAAAAACACAAATTGGAGTTAGTAGTAATAATGAACTTAGCAGCGGCTATAGCGTTAGGGGTGGTAATTTTGACGAAAACCTAGTTTATGTGAATGATATTGAAGTTTACCGACCATTTTTAGTCAGAAGTGGCCAGCAAGAGGGTTTTAGTTTTGCCAATCCAAATATGGTTCAAAATATTAATTTTTCTGCCGGTGGTTTTGATGCTAAATATGGCGATAAAATGAGTAGTGTACTAGATATTACCTATCGAAAACCATTAAAATATGCCGGTTCTGCCTCTGCTAGTTTTTTAGGAGGAAACATTCAATTAGAAGGAATTAGCAAAAACAGATTACTAGCATGGAACATTGGTGCCAGATATCGTTCTAATATTTACTTATTAAAATCTCTGGATACACAAGGCGAATATAAACCAAGTGCAATGGACATTCAAAGCTTTCTAACTTTTGAAATTAATCCAAAATTTAAAATAGAATTTTTGGGCAATATCGCAAATAACAAATACTTAGTTATACCAACTAACCGACAAACTACATTTGGAACGGTAAATAACGCCCTTAGATTTACGGTTTATTTCGATGGTCAAGAGTTAATGCAATACACAACTATGATGGCTGGCTTATCATTTAATTTTAGACCTAATAGTAAAACAAAACTTAAATTAATAAGTTCTGTTTACCGAGCTAATGAGCAAGAAATTTATACAGTTCAGGGTCAGTACTACATAGATCAATTAGAAGCTGATTTAGGGAAACCAAATTTTGGACAAGTTGCTTTTAACCGAGGTGTAGGTACTTTTATAAATAATGGCCGAAACTATTTATCGGCCAATGTTTTTAATTTGGAACATAAAGGTAGTCGAATTATTAATTCAAATAACGAAATTTTATGGGGTGCTCGAGAACAATTTGAAAAAATTGAAGATCAATTAGGAGAATGGAAAACAATTGACTCTGCTGGATTTATTGTGCCTTATAACGCAAATAAAATTGATTTAATAGACGTTTATAAGGCAAATGTTGAATTGCAAAGTATCCGTTCTCAAGCTTATGTTCAGCATAATTTTTCAAAACAACTTAAGGACACTTCGAGTTTAAAAGTGACGACCGGATTTAGAGCCAATTACTGGACTGTTAATCAACAAGTTCTTCTCTCTCCAAGATTTTCAATTGCATTTAAACCCAATTGGAAAAAAGATTGGCTTTTTAAATTTAGTTCGGGTATATACTATCAACCTACTTTTTATCGTGAACTAAGAAACATTGATGGAACGCTCAATAAAAACATCAAGGCACAAAAATCGACACATTTTATTTTAAGCAGCGATTATATTTTTAAAATGTGGAATAGGCCGTTTAAATTTATTATTTCGTCCTATTACAAAGAATTAACCGATATAATTCCTTACGAAATCGATAATGTTCGAATTAGATATTTTGCAAATAATAATTGCAAAGGATACATAGTTGGAACAGACCTTAGAATTAATGGAGAATTTGTAAAAGGTGTTGAAAGTTGGGCAAATATTGGATTCTTGAGAACCTACGAATATTCAACCGACAACATTCATTTTTTATATTACAATAAAGATAAAGAAGAAATTATTAGAGGTTATACCTTCGATCAAGTAAAAACAGATAGTGTAAAAATTGATCCTGGATACATTCCGCGCCCGACAGATCAACTCGTTACTTTTGGCTTATTTTTTCAAGATTATTTGCCAAAATATCCAGCATTTAAATTTAATTTAAATTTGCAATTTGGAAGCGGTTTACCTTTTGGGCCTCCTACTCACCTTCGATGGCAACAATTATTACGTATGCCTTCATATCGAAGAGTAGACGCTGGTTTTGCATACAACATATTAAAAGAAAATCGTATAAAAAAAGCAAAAAATATTTTTAATAATTTACAAGAAATGTGGGTAAACGTTGAAGTATTTAACTTATTGCAAATTCAAAATACAATCTCTTATATATGGGTAACCGATGTAACAGGCAATCGTTATGCTATACCAAATTACTTAACAAATAGACAAATAAATATTAAATTACAAGTCAGATTTTGATTTCAGAGCTTTTTCACAATTTATCCAATTATCAACAATTAAGGGAATTTTATATCAATTTATGTAATTTTATCACTAATGTTTAGTGTTAACCCAAAAGAAGTCAGTGTTTCGACGTTGCAAAAGTATATACAAAATGCGGTAGTACCCCGTCCTATTTGCTTTGCAAGTACTATTTCTAAAAACGGAGAACCTAATTTAGCACCATTTAGTTTTTTTAATGTATTTTCATCAAACCCTCCAATAGCCGTGTTTTCTCCTGCATATAGTGGGCGAACTGGCGCTGCAAAAGACACGCTTACCAATGTAATAGAAGTGCCAGAGTGCGTTATTAATATGGTTAATTACGATATGGTACATCAAATGAATTTGGCAAGCAGTCCATTTGAAAAAGGGGTTAACGAATTTATTAAATCTGGTTTTACTCCTATTGATTCTGAATTTGTAAAACCTTTCAGGGTAAAAGAAAGTCCGGTTCAAATGGAATGTAAAGTAATTGAGGTGAAAGAATTAGGTAAACAAGGAGGTGCTGGAAATCTAGTAATTTGCGAGATTATAAAAATTCATATAGATAGTAAAGTTTTAACAACAGATAATCAAATAGACGTTCAAAAAATGGATTTAGTTTCTCGGATGGGAGACGATTGGTATTGCAGAGCAAATGGCGAAGCCTTATTTGAAGTTAAAAAGCCAATCTCAACAATCGGAATTGGTTATGATGCAATACCAGATATAATAAAACACAGTGAGATTTTAAATGGAAATAATTTAGGCTTACTAGGAAGTATAGTATCCATTCCTATTGAAGAAGAAATATCAGAATTTAAAAAAACATTGCCACAATTTAACAATTTTAAAGAACAGCATTTATATGCTAAAAGTCTACTAGAAATCAATAAAGTTAAAGAAGCATGGATGGTGTTACTTTAAATTGATATCCATACTTTTAATACTAAATATTATTTTCTAAATTAGTGAAATAAAAAATATAAATAAGTAATCAATAAAATCAATATATCATGGAAGTAACAGGAACACTAAAAACTAAATCTGAAACGGTAAAAGTAAGCGAACGTTTTCAAAAAAGAGAATTTGTATTAACCACAGAAGGTAGTACTCCATATCCTCAACACATCAGTTTTCAATTAAACCAAGACAAATGTCCTCTGTTAGATTCATTTGGAGATGGCGAAGAGTTAAGAGTTCAATTTAATTTAAGAGG
>Ga0192647_100346_pt1 | contig 32251 bp, 32 predicted proteins | sample LauGreFa1BDMLBSN_2_FD_133046 | JGI IMG/M metagenome (GOLD analysis project Ga0192647, IMG submission 133046) | Freshwater lake microbial communities from Lake Michigan, USA - Fa13.BD.MLB.SN - reassembly | ecosystem: Environmental > Aquatic > Freshwater > Lake | place: Lake Michigan, USA... | reverse complement strand
AAGTGGTCTGGAGCGTGAAGGCGCCGCACATCCGTTACCCCTCAGACGCATTTCCCACGCCCAATGGCAAGCACATCATCGTGGCCGACTTTTCTAAGCCCGGGCGGGTGGTGATTTTTGACCCCGTCACCAGCAACATCGTGTGGGAATATTTTGTAGCCAGCGGCGAGGGCAGCCTGGACCATTGCTCCATCGCCCGCGAGTTGCCACTAACGGGCGATATTTTGGTGGTCGATGACCTGAACGACCGGGTGATCGTGATCGACCGCGAGACCAAAAAAATCATCTGGCAATACGGGCGCAAGGGCGAAAAAGGCTTTAAGCCCGGCCTGCTCAACTACCCGGACGGGGTGGACATCGACGTATTTCGCGACTGGAAAACCAAGGCCAATCCCTAAGCCGCTGCTCGCCTTGGCGACGGGCGCGAGACTATGGGTTAGAGTTTGCCCATCAGGGGCGAGCCCCTTCACCTTCACCTACCGCCCAACCATGACTATTGTTGCCATCTCCCCCGCCGCCCGGCCCCATGTCCACCTGATCGATCACCCGCTGGTGCAGCACAAGCTCACGCTGATGCGCAAAAAAGAGGCCAGCACCAACAGCTTTCGCAGCCTGCTCAACGAACTTAGCAGCCTGATGGCCTATGAGGTGACGCGCGACATGGCGACCCAGGACGTGCAGATCGAGACGCCGCTGGAAGTGATGCAGGCCAAGATGATCGATGGCAAAAAGCTGGTATTCGTGTCCATCTTACGTGCGGGCAACGGCATTTTGGACGGCATGCTGAGCGTGGTGCCCGGCGCGCGCGTGGGCCACATCGGCCTGTACCGCGACCACGAAACCCTGCAAGCGGTGGAGTACTACTTCAAGATGCCCAAAGAGATGGAATCGCGCGACGTCGTGGTGGTGGACCCGATGCTGGCCACCGGCAACTCGGCGGTAGCGGCGATTACGCGCATCAAACAATGCAAGCCCAAGTCCATCAAATTCATGTGCCTGCTCACCGCGCCGGTGGGCATCAACACCTTGCACGAAGCGCACCCCGATGTAGAAATCTACACCGCCGCCATCGACCGCGAACTTAACGAACACGGCTACATCCTGCCGGGCTTGGGCGATGCGGGGGATAGGATTTTTGGGACGCAGTGAACGCTTACTCTTTCCGCACTAAAAGGGCAAGACTCGAACAGTCTTATCACTGTCCATAAGCCGCATACCAAGTACCACGCCCGACGCCATGCTTACGCAAGTGGCCGTCCCTCACGAGTTTGGCCAAGTGCAGCTTGATAGTGGCGCGGTTCGCGCCGGTTTGCGCCTCTGCCTGCATGGTGGTAAGGCGCCCCTGTGCTTTGGCCAAGGACAACAAATCGGCCGAAAGCTTGGGCAGATGCTGGGAGAGCATTGATTCTCGGGCAACTTTTTCACCAAGGCGTTTAACCTGGGACGCCAGCGATGACAGAAAAAATACGACCCACGGTTGCCAGTTGGGGCTCTCCGTGCGAATCGTGGTTTGCGTCTGGCGCAGCGCAAGGTAGTAGCCGGCTTTGTTTTGTTCGATGATGCTTTCCAGCGAGCTGTACGGTACGTAGCTGTAGCCGAGTTGGAGCATGAGCAGCGTGGTCAGGATGCGCGACAAGCGGCCATTGCCATCTTCAAAGGGGTGAATCTCCAAAAAGACCACGACGAACACCGCAACGATTAGCAAGGGGTGCATGGTTTTATTCTCTCGGGCATGGCGCACCCACTCGACCAGTTCTTGCATGCGGCGCGGCGTATCAAAAGGGCTGGCTGTCTCAAACACCACGGCCACCTGTTCGCCTTGATCGTTGAAGGCAGCTACATGGTTGGACACCTTTTTGTACCGACCCAGATGGTGGCCGTCCTTGCTGCTGTACCGGAGCAAATCGCGGTGGAGTTGCTGGATATGGTTCTCGTTGAAGGGAATATGCTCCCAAGACGCGAAGAGCAGCTCCATCACCTGGGCATAGCCCGCCACTTCTTGCTCGTCACGGGTGGTGAATTTTTTGATCTTGACGTTGGATAGCAAGGCATCGACCTCGGCATTGCTCAGCTTGCTGCCCTCAATGCGCGTTGATGAAGCCACGCTTTCTATGGTGGCCACCCGCCGCAGCGCCAAGAGCCTTTCAGGCGCCAAGGAGCCCAGCGCCCGCCAAGCGCCTTTGAACTCGTCGATTTGGGCTATAAGCGCCAGGACATGGGGCGTGATGGTGAGGGTGGCCGTATTGAGCATAGCCATAAATATAACCGCAAATAGCCATAAATAGCCATAAGTGACTAGCGCCGCCTAGCCGCCCTCACCCCCGCCAGCCCGCCAATCGTCCCTAGCACTTTGCCCAAGCGCCCCGAGTCGGCGACTTCGATCGTGAAGGTCATCCAAGCGATGCCTTTGACGCTTTGGGTTTGCACGCCGATCACGTTCATTTTTTCTTTGGCAAAGACCTCGGAGATATCGCGCAGCAGGCCTTGGCGGTCCACCGCCTCCACGGCTACGTCCACCGGATAGACGCTGCCGCCGGTGGCTGCGCCGGGGGACCGGCCCCATTGCACTTCGATGACGCGGTCGCCGCTGCGTTGCACCATGTTGCGCAGGTTGGAGCAATCGGCGCGATGCACGCTCACGCCTTTGCCGCGCGTGACAAATCCGCTGATCACATCGGGTGGTGCGGGCTTGCAGCATTTGGCCAATTGCGTCATCAGCGAATCCACACCCACCACCAGCACGCCGCCTTTGCCCGTGGGCGCAGCGCGTGGTTTTTTGAGGTGGACGACATCGTCCGCATCCGGTGCAGGCTCAGGCGGGCGCAGCAAGATTTCGATATTGCGCAGCGAGAACTCGTCTTTGCCCACCACTTCAAACAAATCGTCGGCGCTATTAAAACCCAGTTGGCCTGCCAGATCGTCCAGCTTGAGCGCGGTTTTGCCTTCGCGCTGCAAGAGTTTTTCCACTGCTTCACGGCCTTTGGCTACCGTTTGGTCTAGGGCCAGCGCGTTGAAATAAGCGCGTACTTTGGCGCGTGCCCGGTGGCTCACCAAAAAGCCCAGCTCTAGGTTAAGCCAGTCGCGCGAGGGGCCGCCTTCTTTGGCCGTGGTCACTTCCACGGTTTGGCCGTTTTTAAGCGGCGTGTTCAGCGGCACCAGCACGCCATCGACCCGCGCGCCGCGGCAGCGGTGGCCCAGGTTGGTGTGCACGCTGTAGGCGAAATCGATCGGCGTGGCGCCTTGGGCTAGTTCCACAATCGCAGCGTCGGGCGTCAAGACGTAAATGCGGTCGTCTAGCAGGGCCGCATCCGTCGCGCCGGGCGCGTTGCCGGGCTTGGCCGCAGCGCCCGAAAGTTCGCGCTCCCAGGCCAGCAATTGGCGCAGCACGGCGATCTTGGCCTCATACGAACCGGTGGCCGACACGCCGCCATAGCCCTTGGCGCCCGCTTCTTTGTACACCCAATGCGCGGCCACCCCGTGCTCGGAATGCTGGTGCATGGCGGTGGTGCGGATTTGCACCTCGATGGCCTGGCCCTCTGCGTCGCGCACCACGGTGTGCAGGGACTGGTAGCCATTGGCTTTGGGGCGGGCGATGTAGTCGTCAAACTCTTCGGTCACCGGCGTGAAGCGACTGTGCACCCAACTGAGCGCGGCATAACAATCAGGGACCGAGGGCACGATCACGCGCAGTGCGCGGATGTCGTACACCTGCGTAAAGCCCAAAGACTTACCGCGCATTTTTTTGACAATGCTGTAAATGTGTTTGGGCCTTCCCTGCACTTGCGCTTGCAGGCCTTGGGCTTGCAATTCATCGGCCAGGGTCTGGCGCACGTGCTCTACCGCCGCTTCGCGGGCGCTGCGTTTTTGGTCCAGCCAGCCTGCCACTTCGCGGTAGGTGTCGGGCTCCAGAAAGCGAAAGGCCAGGTCTTCAATTTCCCACTTGATGTCCCAAATACCCAAGCGATTGGCCAGCGGCGCAAACACTTGCAGGGATTCGGCAGCCAGGCCCGGCGGCACCGGCAATTTGCTGGCCGCGAAATGGCGCAGAGTTTGCAAACGCGACGCCAGACGCAGCATGACGACGCGCAAATCGCGCGAGAAGGCCAGCAGCATTTTGCGCACGCTCTCGGTTTGCGCGGCGGCGGTTTGCGCCATGGGCGCGGCCTGGCCGGCGCGGCTGGCGGCGTTTTGGGCGATGCGCGCCATGCGCTGCAAACGCACCAGCTTGGTGGTCTCTTGCGCCAGGTCGGCAAAGTTTTCGCCAAAGGCTTTGCTGATGACTTCGTGCGGCTTGTTCAGGTGCTCGCTGGCGTAGACCAAATAGCTGGCCGCTTGCATGGCCTCCGACCCGCCGATACCGCGCAATATCGCCGCTACTGCGTCCGCGTGGTCGAGCATGTTCTCTGCCGTGTCCAGGTGCGCGCTGGCCAGCAGGGGCTCGGCGAAGGCCCGGGCGCGCGATAGCGCGTCGGCCTGCAAAGGCAAGGAGTCGATCGCGGCGTTCATGGGAAAAATTGGGCGCGACCCTTCAAGCAGCCAACACAAAGTTGGCGACGGCGTCCACCTGGTCGGGCGCAATCAAGGTAGGCGCGTGGCCCACGCCCGCAAACTCCACCAACTGCGCCTTGGGGCCGCGTTGTGTCATTTGCTGCGCGGTGGCGATTGACAATAAATCAGACTGCGCGCCGCGTATTAATAAAGTTTGCGCGGTAATGGCCTCATAGGCCTGCCATAACAGCGCCTCGCCTTCTTTCGCCTGTTGCTCGGTGGTGCTGCCAAAAGGCAGTGCAATAGCCGGGTCGTAATGCAGCGCAAAGGTCGTGCCGCCTTGCGGGCTGGGCACGGGCTTGAGCATGGGTTGCGACAACGCCAACCATTGCGCGGGGGTGTGCGGGCCAAAGCTGCTGCTGATGGCCCACATCGCATCGGCCGCTTGCTGCACGGTGGCGAACTGCCCGCTTTTGCCCAGGTACTGACCTATGCGTTGCAGCGCCTGCCACTGAATCACCGGGCCCACGTCGTTAAGCACCAAGCGGCGCACCGAAGTACCGACCGAGGGCGCATACGCGCAGAGCAACATACCTATCAAACCACCCATGCTGGTGCCCACCCAGTCCAGCGTGGCGGGTTTGAGCTGCGCGAGCAGTTGCAGCATGTCGGCCACATAGGTAGGCAATTGGTAGCCTTGCGGATCGGCCAAAAAGTCGCTTTTGCCACGGCCCACCACGTCGGGGCAGACCACGCGCAGCGGTGTTTTGGAGCGCTCGACCAAGGCCTGGGCCAGTACGTCAAAGTCACGCCCCTGGCGCGAGAGGCCGTGCACACACACCACCGTATGGCTGGCCTGCGGGTCGCCCCATTGCCAATAGGCCATGCGGTGCGGGACGGGGGCGGTGCAGTCGAGGTAGAGCAGTTCAGGTTGCATAAGTCAAATAGCGCAAGGCTTGGTAGGTGGCCGTAAGGGGCGCGTAGCGCAGGCCCTCGATAATGGATGCATCCTAATAGAACCTAGCCACTGAATTGGAGACATGCATATGCTTAAAGGGAAAACCGCCCTCGTTACCGGATCGACCAGCGGCATCGGCCTGGGCCTGGCCAAAGCCCTGGCCGCCCAAGGCGCCAACATCGTGATGAACGGCTTTGGCGAGGTGGACGCCGCCGTGGCCCAGGTAAAGGCCCTGGGTGTGCAAGTGAGCTACCACGGCGCGGATATGTCGAAGCCCGCCGAGATCGAAGCCATGGTGCGCCACGCCGAAGCCACTTTTGGTGGGGTGGATATTTTGGTCAACAACGCGGGCATTCAGCATGTGGCGCGCGTAGAAAACTTCCCGCCCGAGCGCTGGGACGCGGTGATCGCCATCAACTTGAGTAGCGCGTTTCATGCCAGCCGTTTTGCCCTACCGGGCATGCAAGCGCGCAACTGGGGCCGTATTTTGAATATCGCCTCGGTACACGGCCTGGTGGCCTCGTCTGAAAAGTCTGCCTACGTAGCCGCCAAGCACGGCCTGGTGGGCCTGACCAAAGTGACCGCGCTAGAAAACGCCACCAGCGGCGTCACCTGCAACGCGATTTGCCCGGGCTGGGTGCTCACGCCCTTGGTGCAAAAACAAGTGGACGCCAAAGCGGCCGCGCTGGGCATTAACAACGAGGAAGCCAAGCGCCAGTTGCTGGCCGAAAAAGAGCCTTCTCTGCAATTCACCACGCCTGAGGAACTGGGCGCACTGGCGGTGTTTTTATGTTCCAAAGCTGCGGACAATGTGCGCGGCGTGGCTTGGAATATGGACGGTGGCTGGGCGGCGCAATAAAGACGCTGCAAGCGACGCTTAGCTTGCGCGCTGCAACAACACCACTGCCCGCGCCTCTATCGCCAGCCCCTCGCCCACCGGGCCCATTTTTTCGGCAGTCTTGGCTTTGACGTTGACGCAGTCGGGCGAGATATGCAATAAGTCGGCAATGCGTGTGCGCATCGCAGCAATATGCGGGGCCAGCTTGGGTGCCTGGGCGATGATGGTGCTGTCCACATTGCCGATGCTGTAGCCCTGCGCACGCACACGGCGCGCTGCCTCGGCCAGCAGAACGGCGGAGTCCGCGCCCTGAAAGGCCGCATCGGTATCCGGGAAATGCGTACCGATGTCGCCCATACCCGCGGCGCCGAAAAGCGCATCGGTAATTGCATGCAGCAAGGCATCCGCATCCGAATGGCCGAGCAGGCCTTTGCTGTAGGGCACCTGCACACCGCCCAGCATCAGCGGCCTTCCTTCTACCAATGCATGGATGTCCCAGCCTTCACCGATTCGAATGCTCATACGCTGTCCTTGCTTTGCGGGTTCATGGTGTGGCCCAGGTCATGCCATGTGTTTAGGCCACGCCATCGGGTGTGATGACCTGTAGTTTGGCAAAGTAGTGCCGGAAAAATCCGCTGTCATTGCTCAGCAAGGCATCGGTTTGCACCAGCGCATGGGCACCGATTAAAAAATCCGGCGCAACCCTATCGCGCGGGCCTTTGTTTTTGGCGTACTCGCGCATGATGCGCGCCGCCTCCAGCGCCGCTGGCGCACCAATGGGGTCGTAGTCGATTTGGCAATCGGCCAGAAAGTCTTGCAAATCCTGCCCCTGCTTGAAATAGCGCCCAAGTTCGGCCACCACCACCGCGCAGACGCACAAGCTGCCGCGCATCAATGCAGCCTCCAGGGCCGCTTGCGCCTTGGCAGCACCTGGCGCGCCTTTCACGATATCGAATAGGACGCTGGAGTCCACCGCGGTTTTCACGCTGTAGCGTCCTTGTCAGTCCAGGGCACCGGGCGCCCTCGCAGCTCGGACACAGCCTGTTCGCTGGTCAATCCATCGTCCAGTGCCGCGCCAATCCAGCGGCTGAGGTCTAAAGACACTTTTTTCTCTATCCACAAGCGCCCGCCTTCCATGTGCAATTGCAACTTGGCGCCGGGTTTGAGGCCCATGGCGTCGCGTGCCTCTTTGGGGATCACAATTTGCCCGCGTTCCGCAACCGTTACATCCATACTGACCATGCTCTCACTCCTTAACATACCTTTTCAGTATGCTTTATAAAGTATGAAACTGCAAGTAGCACAGCGCCGCCTGGTTAGCCCTAGGTCTGCGCCCGCATTACCAAAATCGCCTGCGCCAGCGCAAAGTCTTGCGGGTAGGTGACTTTGAAGTTGTGCGCACTGCCCGCCACCAGCAGCGGGTGCTGACCGGCCATTTCTATGGCGCTGGCTTCGTCGGTGACACCGGCAAAGGCGCTGGCGGCGGTGGCCGCCAGGGCGGCGTGCAGATCGCCCAAGCGGAACATTTGGGGGGTTTGGGCCAGCCATTTGTCCTCGCGCGGCACGGTGGCTTGCACGCGCCGGCCCCTTTCGCTTTTCAGGGTATCGGGCAGCGGCAAGGCCAGCAGGCCGCCGCAAGCGTCGGGCAGGCAAGCGTCTATCAGGCTATCGACCAACGCCGGGGTGATGAGGCAACGCGCCGCGTCATGTACCAGCACCCAGTCGGTGGGGCGCAGGCCGCGCACCTGCAAAGCCTTTAACCCGTTGAACACACTTTGCGCGCGGGTGCTGCCGCCGCAGGGCACGCGTTCAAAGCGGGTGGGCCAGGACGGGCCTTGGGGCCAAGCGAAGTCATCGCCAGGAGACAAAACCACCAAGCCACCGGCCACCCGCCGTACTGCGGCCAAAGCGGCCAGGGTGTGCATCACCATGGGCTGACCGGCTACCAGCTGGTACTGCTTGGGCTGCGCGGTACCGGCCCGGCTGCCCGCCCCAGCGCAGGGCACCAGCACAAAGCAACGGGGTGGGGCCGCAGGGTCAGTGGGGGCGAAATCGCAACGAAGCGCGGCGGGGGTAGCGGTCATGGTATGCGGGCCATTCTAAAATCAGGGCTGTCCGATTTTTTCACCCCCGTACACCCCCCACCTGGGCGTACGGGGGTTTTCGTATTTTTGCCGCCCCATGCACCTGCCCTCGCTTGCCACCGGAAAACGATTCACCCTGCCGCGCCCGCCCGGTTCTGCCGACGCGCTTTTGCTGGCGCAGTTGGCCGAACGCGAGAAAGCCGCCGGGCGCATCACCGCCATCGTCACCTCGGACGCGACCGACGCGCAGCGATTGCTGGAAGAGATCAGCTTTTTCGCGCCCGATCTGCGCTGCGCCCTCTTCCCAGACTGGGAAACCCTGCCTTACGACAGCTTTTCGCCGCACCAGGACTTGATCAGCGAACGCCTGGCCACGCTCTGGCGCATCAGCCAGCGCGACAAAGCACAGGGCGCCGACGTGGTGCTGGTACCCGCCACCACCGCGCTCTACCGGCTAGCGCCGCCGCGCTTTTTAGCGGCCTATACCTTCGAATTCAAAGCCAAGCAAAAGCTAGACGAAGCCAAGCTCAAGGCGCAACTGGCGCTGGCCGGGTACAGCCACGTCACGCAAGTGGTGAGCCCCGGCGAATACGCGGTGCGCGGTGGCTTGATCGACTTGTTTCCCATGGGCTCGCAAGTGCCGTTTCGGGTGGATTTGTTTGACAACGAGATCGACAGCATCCGCACCTTTGACCCCGACAGCCAGCGCAGCCTCTACCCCGTGCCTGAAGTACGCTTGTTGCCGGGACGCGAGTTTCCAATGGACGAACCGGCGCGCGCCAAGTTCCGCAGTCGCTGGCGCGAACTGCTGGAAGGCGACCCGACCAAAAGCCGCATCTACAAAGACATGGGCGCAGGGGTGGCCACCGCCGGTATCGAGTACTACCTGCCTTTGTTTTTTGAGGATACCGCCACGGTGTTTGACTACCTGGGCGAAGCGGCCACGGTAGTGCTGCATGGTGACCTGGAAGCGGCTTTCGCGCGCTTTTGGCAAGACACCAAAGACCGCTACCGCATTGTGCAAACCGACCCGGAGCGTCCGGCGCTGCCGCCCGAGGCTTTGTTTTTGTCCAGCGAACAGTTTTATGCGCAGTCAAACCGCTATGCGCAACTGGCGCTGCGCCCTGCCGCTGCTAATGCTGATGCGCAAGACGCCACCGCGTTTGCCGAGCTTGCGCCCATGCCCATGGTGGCGGCGCAGCGTGGCGCGGACGATCCGCTGCTAGCGCTCAAGGCGCACCTAGTGCAAGCCACGGGCCAAGGCCAGCGCGTGCTGGTGCTGGCCGAAAGCACGGGCCGACAAAGCAGCTTGCTAGACTTTTTGCACGCCAGCCATTTAAGCCCACCGGCCTTTGACACGCTGGACGAATTCATCGCCAGCGACGAAGCCTTGGGCATTGCCACTTCGCAACTGAACATCGGTTTTCGCTGGCTGGAGCGCGGTGTGGATTTGGTCACCGAGACCGAACTCTTTGCCACCGGCCCGAGCACGCGCCGGCGCAAAAAGCAAGAGCAAGTCAGCGATGTCGAGGCGCTGATCAAAGACCTGAGCGAACTCAAAGTGGGCGACCCGGTAGTGCATGCTTCGCATGGCATCGGGCGCTATTTGGGTTTGGTGAATATGGACCTGGGCCAGGTCGATGCGCAAGGCGAACCAGCCAAGCAAGAATTTTTGCAACTGGAATATGCCGACAAAGCCACGCTGTATGTGCCGGTGAGCCAATTGCAACTGATCAGCCGCTACACCGGCGTTAGCGCCGAAGAAGCGCCGCTGCACCGCTTGGGCAGCGGCCAGTGGGAAAAAGCCAAACGCAAAGCTGCTGAACAAGTGCGCGATGCGGCGGCCGAGTTGCTCAACATCTACGCCCGCCGCGCGCTGCGCGAAGGCCATGCTTTCAGGTATTCGCCACAAGACTACGAAACCTTTGCCAATGACTTTGGCTTTGAAGAAACCGCCGACCAGCGCGCCGCCATCCACGCCGTGATTCAAGACATGATCAGCCCACGCCCTATGGACCGACTGGTGTGCGGCGATGTGGGTTTTGGCAAAACCGAAGTAGCTTTGCGCGCCGCCTTTGTGGCGATTACCGGCGGCAAACAGGTGGCCTTATTGGCGCCTACCACGCTGCTGGCCGAGCAGCACTACCAAACCCTGGTGGACCGCTTTAGCAAATGGCCAGTGAAGGTGGCCGAGATCAGCCGCTTTCGCTCGGGCAAAGAAGTCACTGCCTCGCTCAAAGGCGTGGCCGACGGCACGATTGATATTGTGGTGGGCACGCATAAATTGCTCAGCGCCGATACGCATTTCAAAGATCTGGGGCTGCTCATCATCGACGAAGAACACCGCTTTGGTGTGCGCCACAAAGAGGCCATGAAAGCCATGCGCGCCGAGGTCGATGTACTGACACTGACCGCCACGCCCATCCCCCGCACCATGGGCATGGCGCTGGAAGGCTTGCGCGATTTGTCCGTCATCGCTACCGCACCGCAGCGCCGACTGGCGATCAAGACCTTTGTGCGCAGCGAGGGCAACGGGGTGATTCGCGAAGCGGTGTTGCGCGAGCTCAAACGCGGCGGGCAGATTTACTTTTTGCACAACGAAGTAGAGACCATAGAAAACCGCCGCGCCAAGTTGGAAGAACTGCTGCCCGAGGCGCGCATTGCGGTGGCCCACGGCCAAATGCCCGAGCGCCAACTCGAAGCGGTGATGCGCGACTTTGTGGCGCAGCGTTACAACCTGCTGCTGTGTTCCACCATCATCGAAACCGGAATTGATGTGCCCACGGCCAACACCATAGTCATTAGCCGAGCCGATAAATTTGGCCTGGCGCAGCTGCACCAATTGCGCGGACGCGTGGGCCGCAGCCACCACCAGGCCTATGCCTACCTGATGGTGCCCGACCTGGAAGGCCTGACCAAGCAAGCCAGCCAGCGCCTGGACGCGATTCAGCAAATGGAAGAACTGGGCAGCGGCTTTTACCTGGCCATGCACGATCTGGAGATTCGCGGCGCGGGCGAAGTGCTGGGCGAAAACCAGAGTGGCAATATGCTGGAAGTGGGCTTTCAGCTCTACAACGAAATGCTGGCCGAAGCGGTACGCTGCCTGAAAGCCGGCATCGAGCCGGATTTGCTCAGCCCGCTGAACGCCACCACCGAAATCAATCTGCACTCGCCCGCGCTCTTGCCCGATGACTATTGCGGCGACGTGCATTTGCGCCTGAGCTTTTACAAAAAGCTGGCCACCGCCCAGAACGGTGACCAAATAGACCGCCTGACCGAAGAGATCGTGGACCGCTTTGGAAAGCTGCCGCCGCAAGGGCAAACGCTGATCGACGTGCACCGCCTGCGCGTGCTGGCCAAGCCTTATGGTGTGGCCAAAGTAGATGCCGCGCCGGGGCTGATCAGCATCAGCTTCAAAAAAGACGCCCCCATCGAACCCATGCGCATCATTGAGCTGATCCAGAAAAACAAGCACATCAAACTGGCGGGCAACGACAAATTGCGCATCGAACGCGCCCTGCCCGAGCCCAAAGCCCGGGCGCAAATGGTGCGGGATGTGTTGCGTAGTTTGGGGCAGCCGGTGGCGGTAGCTGAGAAGGCCTGAAAACGTATAATTGCTCCACACTTATACGCGGAAACGGAGTGCAGCATGGGCCAAGTCACTATTTACGTTGAAGATAGCGCGCTGGAGGCGGTAAAACAGGCGGCTGAAAAGTCCAAGGTGTCGGTCAGCCAATGGTTTGCCAAGTTTGCGGTGGAAGAAAAGCGCAAGCAAACCCAAGACTGGGATAGCTTTTTTGCCGAAATCGACGCCCTGGGCGGATCGCCCGACGATTTCCCCAGCTTGGAAGAAATTCGCGCCAACGAAGTTCCCGACCTGCCCCGCGAGCCCTGGTAGGACACGGATATGGCCTTTTTGCTCGACTCCAATACCGTTATCTATTTTTTCAAAAATGCCGGCCAAGTGCGTGAGCATGTGCGCCAGCACGAAGACCAAGACTTCAAGCTGTGTACCCCGGTGCTCTGGGAGTTGCTGACAGGTGCCAACAAGGCGCGCGACAGCAGCGCACAACATGCGCGGCTTGCGCTTTTTCAGGCGCGTTTTGAACTACTGCCCTTTGACCTGGCAGCGGCCCGCCATGCAGCGCAAGTGCGCGCCCAGCTCGAAGCCCAGGGAACACCCATCGGCTCGGTGGACACCATGATCGCGGGCGTGGCCCTGGCCCATGGGCTTATTCTGGTGACGCGCAATGTGCGCGAGTTTGAACGGGTGCAAGGCCTGCAAATACAAAACTGGTTTGAGGCCTAAGGCGCCCGCCTGCTTGCGTCGCATCCACTGCACTTACTCACCATGACAACACCTGCTCCCGGCCTGGTCCTCCAAGGCATCACCGCGCCACTGCGCCTGTCGGATTTCAAACTCATCGCCTTTGACATGGACTCGACCCTGATCAATATCGAGTGCATCGACGAAATCGCTGATGCCGCCGGGCGCAAGGCCGAGGTGGCTGCGATTACCGAGGCGGCCATGCGCGGCGAGATTGCCGACTACAAAGCCAGCCTGCGCCAGCGCGTGGCCCTGCTGCGCGGCATAAGCGAGGCGCATATGCAGCAAGTGCTAGACGAGCGCCTGCGCCTGAACCCCGGCGCCGCCGAGTTGGTACGCGCCTGCAAAGCGGCGGGCCTAAAAACCCTGTTGGTATCGGGCGGCTTTACGTTTTTTACCGACGCGGTGCAAGCCATGCTGGGCATCGACTGGACGCGCTCGAACGTGCTGGAAGTGCAAGACGGATTGTTAACCGGTCGGCTAGTGGAACAAGCCTGGGGCGACATTTGCGACGGCGAAGAAAAGCGCCGCATGCTGCTGCACACCTGCGCCAGCATGGGTATCGCGCCGGCGCAAGCCATTGCCATGGGCGACGGCGCCAACGACCTGCCCATGATGTCCGCGGCCGGTCTGTCTGTGGCTTACCACGCTAAGCCGGCGGTGCGCGAGAAGGCGATGGTGGCGATTAACAGCGGGGGCCTGGATCGGGTGTTGGAGGTGGTGGGCACGGTGTGAATGCACGGGGCCATCTGCGGTCACAGGCTAATGTCAGCTTAAGTGCCGTTCGATTCTTTAGACTGGGCGGCCAACAAGTGCAAAAGTAAGGATCACAAACCGGTGCTCACTGCCTCTTCCGAAATAGATAGCACCTCACTCCTTGGGCTGGACCTGCGCATCATCCGTTGGCAGGCGAGCCAAGTTCAGCAGGTTGCCAGTCAGAATCAGACCAATGCCTAACAAGGTGAATAGATCCAATCTTTCCGAGTAAGCCAACCAGCCAACCAGCGCGGTCAAGGGCACACGCAGGAAGTCCATCGGTACGACAACGGTGGCATCGGCAAGCTGCATCGCCCTGGCGAAGCAATAATGCGAGTAGGTTCCGCAAAACGCCACCACAAGGACCCAAGCCCAGGTGTGGACAGAAGGCCATTGCCAAACCATGAGCGCCGGCACCAGCCCGATCGCGCTTTGTACCACCAGCATCCAGAAACTTATGGCCACTGCTGCATCCATGCGGGTCAGGGACTTGACCAGCACGACGGAGATTGCGAACCCCAGGGCTGAGGCCAGCGCAATAATCTGCCCGCTGTCTATCGCCCCCGCGCCGGGGCGCACGATCACTGCCACACCCACTAGCCCTAGCAGCACCGCGAACCACTTACGAGCGCCCATTCGCTCACCGAGAAAGACTACGGCCAGGGCCGCCGACCATATCGGCATGGTGAATTCAATGGAAACCAACTCTGCGAGCGGGATCATTGTCAAGGCTACAAACCAACCATACTGCCCGGCATAGTGAACCGCATTACGCAGCGCGTGTTGGGACAGTCGTTCGGTCCGTACCGCGCTAAGCCCGCCTGCTGCGCGTATAAGCGGCCATAGCATGAACATTCCCAGAGTAGAGCGAAGCAGCATGATCTGGAACACCGACAGTTCGCGCGCGGCCTCGCGCCCGGCGACGGCGATTACCACCATCAGCGTCAACCAGCCAGCCATCCAGCCTGCGGCGCGAGTGGTTGGGCTATCGAAGCGGGACTGCATCAGCGGGAGCATAGCGCAGCAGCTTTCCCCTGATTTCAGGCGATAGCGGCAGATCATGAGTCGCCTGAGGGCTGTCCGATTTGGGCCGACAACTTTGGGGACATTTGAGACCGCTTTGGAGTCGAAAGCGACGGCTGATGTTTGTCACAAGACGCAGCAAACAATTAAGCTCTCACCCCCACCCCCCCACAAACCACCACCAACACAGTCCGCGCATCCCCCACCTCCTCCGGTGTTTCATACAAAGCCGCCAGCGCCGCACCGCAAGCAGGTTCCACCAAAATGCGGTGATCGTGAGCAAAGCGTTGGCAGGCGCTGAGGGCTTGATCGTCGCTGACCAAGGCGCTGCGTACGGTGTGGCTGAGTGCGCTTTGCACCACCGCGTCACACACGCGGGCCGAGGCTAATGAGTTGGCGATAGTTTTCATTGCGGGCAAGGTGACCGGATGGCCTGCTTGCAAGGCGGCGCCAAAGGACGCGGCGCCTTCGGTTTCTACGGCCAACACAGCGGTGTCTTGCCAGCCTTGGCGGTCCAGGCCGGTGAGCATGCCTTGCAGCAAGCCGCCGCCGCCCACCGAGCACACCAGCAGGTCCGGGCGCAGGCCGGCCTGGGCCACTTCGTCTACCAGCGAGGCGTGGCCTGCCCAGAGCAGCGGGTCGTCAAAGGGGTGAATCAGCGGCGTGTTGGCATTGGCCAGGGTTTGCGCGTAGCGATGCGCCTGGTCCCACGCAGCGCCGTGCACGATGACGCTGGCCTCTTCCATGCGTATTAGTTCTTTGGCGCGCTCGGTGGCCGTCTCTGGCACCACGACCGTGACGGGCACACCAAGCTTGCGGCCCGCGTAAGCCACGGCCAACCCGGCATTGCCGCCGGAGGATGACACAAAGCCCGTTACGCCTTGGCGCACATGCCACTGGCACGCATGGCCGATGCCGCGCAGTTTGAAGGAGCCGCTGGGCTGGGTGTTTTCTAACTTGAGCCACACGGGGCGCCCCAGCAATGCGCTCAGGGCGCGTGACTCAATTAAGGGGGTTTGGATATGCAAAACGGACATGGTGACAGCATGTAGTGAATAGAGGAATGCGCGCAAGCTTAGCGCAGCGGACGCAGCAAATCAGACAGCCCGTTATGGTCAATCTCGTGCATGAGTTGCAGCAAGCGGCCTAGCTCTCCTTTAGGGAATCCTTCGCGCGCAAACCAGGTTAGGTAGTTGCCCGGCAGGTCGGCCAGCACGCGGCCTTTGTACTTGCCGTAGGGCATGGGCACAGATACCAGTTTTTGCAGGTCTTCGGGGATCATGGTGTGGTGCGCTGCGCCAGCCATTGCAGCGCGGCCGTATGAAAAGCGTCGGCCTGGTCCAGCATCAACCAGTGCCCGCACGGCAAGGCCAGCACCGCGCTGCCCGGCGCTTGCGCCACCTTATCGAGCCAGGCTTGGGAATGAAACATAAATGGTTTGCGCTTGCCATACACATACAACAGCGGCATGGGCAAATCCACCTGCGCTGCTTGCGCAAAGCCACCGGCGCTGCCAAACCAGCGCATGGCGTAGGGGTAGTTCATGCGGTGGGTAATACGCGCAGCCGGGGCCTGGGCGCGCAGTGCGCGCGCCATCAAGCGAGTCATGCTGGTGCCCACTGTACCGCCAATTTTCCAGGCCAGCGCCAGCCAGACTTGGTAGGCCGCAACCGCCAGTTTTTCGCGGAGACCCCACTGGCGGCGCAGCGCGGGCGCGTTGTGGTCGCCGATGTCCAGCGCAATCACGCGAGCCACGCGCTGCGGATGGCGCATGGCAAATTCATAGCCGAAAGCGCAGCCCCAGTCGTGTAGCAACAAGGTGATGGCTTTGCCGGGGCTTAAGTGATCAACCACTTGCAGCAGCAAGCTGCACATAGCGTCCAGCGACACCGCTGGCGGGCCGCTTTCAAAGCCGGGTAGTGTCAAGCGGGCGCAGCGGTAGTGGGCTTGCAGCGCGTCTACCGTGCCGTCCCACAGTGCCAGCGTGTCGGGCCAACCATGCAGCATGAGGATGAGTTCGTCGCCGCTGCCAGCGACCTCGATGGCTGTGTCTTGGATGTGGATGGTCATGCGGCGTCCCTGCAGCGATAGTGCTTATGTCCACAGCATAAAGCACCAGCTTGGGTCAGGCCATGGGTTTAGTTAAGCCGCCTGATGCGTCCCAGCGTAGGCACCGGCACTACACCTTTGGCGCGGAAGTAGAGCTTGAGTACCACCGAGTCCAACTCGCCGGTTTGGACATTTTTGCCTTGCTTCAATACGTTAAAGCCATCACCACCCTCGGCCAAATAACTATTGGTGGCGATGCGGTACATCGCGTCTGGCCGGATAGGTTCGCCATGTAGCGTGGCCGAACCGGGTAGCACGCGCTGGCCTGCGGGCCGGGCGGCGTCCCAGCTATAGCTAAAGCCTTCGGACACATGCAAGACCAAGCTACGCGTGGCGCGCCCTTCCCATTGCTGCTCTAGCAAGCGCAGTAGTTGTACGCCTGTGAGGTCCATGGTGACCAGCGCATTGTTAAAAGGCATCACGCTGAACAACTGGCCATAGCTGACCGACAGCGTGCTGCTCAAGTCCGCACGCACACCGCCGGGGTTGGTAAACGCGATTTGCGCGGGTGCGATACCGTCCGAGGCGCGTGAGGATCCGGCCAAAAAGGCGTCGCTGATCAGCGCGCCCAGCGTGCTTTCGCCGCCCGGCGTCGGCTTCCTGTCCAGCGGCCCGGCGATGCGACCGATGGGCAAGTCGGCGATGGTGGCGCTCAGGTCGCCATAGCGGCGCACGATGGCAGCTATCTCTGGGTCCGGCGCTAAAGCGCTATAGCCTGCGGGCAAGGGCGGGCTGTTGCCCACGGCCACTTTGAGCGGCTGGTCATTGACCACCACCAGGTTGTTGGCGTCCTTGGCCAGCAGCTTGCCGGTGGCGCGCTCCACCGTAAGGTCGATGCGGGTGAGCAAGCGCCCGTAAAAGCCGGACTGGGTGATCAGGCGCCCATCGGGACGCGTGCACACATATTCCTGGTGCGTGTGGCCGCTGATCACCACTTGCACGGCTGGGTCTAGCCGGTCGGCAATGTCCACAATATCGCCACTCAAGCCAGGGCAGCTTTTATCCAGCGCAGTGCGCGCCGTGGTTTGTCCGCCTTGGTGGATGAGCACCACAAACACACTCACTCCTTGCGCCTGGAGCTCGGGCACCAGCGCATTGATGGTGCGCACCTCGTCACGAAACTCCAGCCCGGCCACGCCAGAGGGCATGACCATGGCCGGCGTTCCACGCAGCGTCAGACCGATCAAGCCGATGCGCACTCCATCGATGTCGCGAATCGCGTAGGCTGGCAGCATCGTCTTGCCACTGGCCTTCACGATGACATTAGCAGCCAGATAACGATAGCGCGCGCCTTCAAAGCGGCCCTGATTCAAACACGTATCCACGCCCACCACGCCACTGCTGCCGTCCGCACTGGGGGGAAAACAGCCGCCGTTTTGCAAACGCATCAACTCGATAGCACCCTTGTCAAATTCATGATTGCCCACGCTGCTGATGTCCAAACCGATTTGGTTGAGCACCTCCACGGTAGGCTCGTCGTGGAACAAGCCCGACACCAAAGGCGTTGCGCCCAACAAGTCGCCCGCACCCACCACCAAGGTATTGCCAGGGTTGAGCGCCTTTTGCTGGCGTACCAGCGTAGATAAATAGGCAGCCCCGCCCGCCGACACCCGCACACCTGCCGGGTCCGAGGCATCAGGTACCGGCACCGCAATACCGGGCGGTGCGATGTTGCCGTGGAAGTCGTTGATAGCTAATAAAGAAATGTGCACGCTAGGGCTGGCCTTGTCATCGGCCCATGCGCCCGGTGCAGCGCCCAGCAATGCAGCAGTGCAAAAGAACAGGGTCAGAACGGAGCGCAATGGGTAAGTAGCCATGCAATTTCGCTTCAAATCAAACAGTGTAAAAGCATCGCTAACGCGTCTATTTATTTCATCGTTTAGTCATACAAGCGAAATATGCTTCTCCATGTCGCCGGGTAATGCACTGCACCGTGCAAGCCCCAACCAAGACATTTACTGGAGATTAGATGCACTACCGCGCTGTATTTATCTCAGACTTGCATCTGGGAACGCCGGGCTGCCAGGCAGAGGCACTGATTGAATTTCTCAAATCCCATACCAGCAACCATTTGTATTTGATCGGCGACATCATTGATGGCTGGCAGCTCAAGCGCAAATGGTATTGGCCCCAAGCGCATAACGACGTGGTGCAAAAGCTGCTGCGCAAAGCGCGCAAGGGCTGCCATGTGGTGTTCATTCCTGGCAACCACGACGAATTTGCGCGTGGTTTTATAAACCACCATTTCGGTGGCGTGGAGGTTTGCCATGAAACCAGCCACACCCTGGCCGATGGCCGCAAGCTCTGGCTTATCCATGGCGACTACTTTGATGCGGTTGTGAAGTACGCCAAGTGGCTGGCCTACCTGGGCGACAACTTGTATGAAATAGCGCTGCGCCTGAACCGCCACTTGAACGATGCGCGCAGGCGACTGAAGCTTCCCTACTGGTCGCTGTCGGCTTACTTAAAAAACAAAGTAAAAAAAGCCGTCAACTTTGTGGCTGACTTTGAAAACGCAGTCGCCCACGAGGCACGTAAGCGCGGTTATGACGGCGTGGTCTGCGGTCATATCCACCGCGCAGAGATCCGCATGATTGACGGTATCTTGTATTGCAACGACGGCGACTGGGTGGAAAGTCGCTCGGCCCTGGTCGAGCACATGGACGGCACGCTAGAGCTGATTTACTGGGACCAGCAGCTGGACTTTGTACCACCCATAGTAGCGGCCAAACCTAAGACCCAGGCAACCAAGCCGCAGATAGACGCGCTGCCCGTTCCCAGCGCAGCCCGCACTACGTTCTAAAGCCGACCGGGCGCGTACCTGTAGCGATTCTCTAATGCGCCCCTAAGTCATGATGGCCCGGCAACCTCAACGTTAGGAAGGCTGTTGCGGCAAACGCAGCAAGGCCTGCCCCATGCGCACCGGCGTGCCATCGCCAATGCCCGGCGCCAATGCAAAGCCCTTAGGCGCAAACACGATGATGGTCGAGCCATGCTGGAACCAGCCCATCTCTTCGCCCTTGCGGTAGTGCGCATCGCAGCCTATATCCACAGGCCCTTGGTAGCGGGTATGCAACACGGTGTCGATAGCATGCAGCCGGATGCTGGCGACCAATATCGCCGCCACCGGCACCAGTGCTACAGGGTATTGGTGCTCGCCCACTTCTACACGTAACAAGGCACGCTCGTTTTTGCAAAACAATTTTTCCACGCGCTTAAGCGCAATAGGGTTGACGTTCCAGGTGTCACCTGAAAAATAGTGCACGCGGTGCATGCGCAGGTCATAAGGTGCGTGGAAGCGGTGGTACATCGCAGAGGTGATGCGTATGGTTAAAAAGATACCGTCGGCCCAGGGCGTGTCGCGACCCTGTGGCCCAAGTAAATCCTCTAAGGAATAAGGAAAGCCCTTGGCCTGAAACACCTGCCCATCGACCACCTGGCCGCACGCGCCCACGATGCCGTCACAAGGGCTGCTCATGGTCTGCGGGTCCGGGTCTACAGGGCGGGCGCCATCCTTGAGTTCGCGGATAAAACATTCGTGCAGGCTGTCAAAGCGCTGTTGGCGCGACTCGCGCAGGTCCAGCCCGGAAAACCAGCGCCACACCGTGATGGACATGCGCGCAAGCAGTGGGCTCTTGATCTGGCTGAACCAGCCGACCAAGTGCGTGGTAGCCAATCGCGGAATGCGGTTGGTGAGCAAGAAGTTGAGGTCTTCCTGGGCGAATATTTTTTGGAGTCGTTCTGAAATAGTCATCATTCTTTAACCGCGAGGTCATACAAACAGGGTTTTAGTGAAGGTGAAGTCGTATGCAAATTTCTAGCGAAATGGTTCAATGGCTGACATGGGCTGCTGGCGCGGGCGCAGCCTTGGTAGTGGCGGGGCGGGCTAAGCAGCGGCTGGAGTTGTCGCTGGCAAAGCATCCTTCTTTGGGCGGACACTTGCGCATGGCCAAGCGCATGGCCAATTGGATTCCGGCTTATAGCTACGACGAAGCCACCTGGTTTGCTGCAGATGGCGCACCACAAGCCCTTGCCACCCAGCGCAAAACGGCCCTGGCGCGCCTGGGTACGCAGTTGCGCGAAAGCAGCCCCCTGACGATTGCCCACACCGATGCCACCAAAGCCATGGTGTCGGACATGCAACTGATCAGCCAGATTCGCGTGCCCTACCAGTTCCGTGAGGTGCTGTACCGCTATGTAAAGACCGGCAATTTCTGGCAGTCCAGTGAAGGCGTCTGGCTCACCGATATGGACGGCAAGCGCCATATCGATGTGACCGGCTCCTACGGCGTCAACCTCTTTGGCCTGGACTTTTACAAAGACTGCATTCGCAAAGGGTCGGCCATGGCTGAAACCTTGGGGCCGACGCTCGGTGCCTACCACCCGGTGGTGCGCGACAACGTAGAGCGCCTGTGCCGCATCTCGGGGCAAGAAGAAGTCTCTTTCCATATGTCCGGCACCGAGGCGGTCATGCAAGCGGTACGTATGGCGCGCTACCACAGCGGTAAACGCAAGATCGTGCGCTTTACCGGCTCGTATCACGGCTGGTGGGACGATGTGCAGCCCGGCCCGGGTAACCCGATGCCACCGTCCGGCGATACGCTGACGCTCAATGAAATGCACGCCAACACCTTGCGCGTTTTGCGCAACCGCAATGACATTGCCTGCGTGCTGATCAACCCCTTGCAGGCCTTGCATCCCAATCGTGCCGCGCCCACCGATGCCACCTTGATAGATGGCGGGCGCAGCGTAGGCTACGACAAAGAGGCCTACCGCCAATGGCTGCATACCTTGCGCGAAGTGTGCACCGAGAAAGGTATTGCGCTGATCTTGGATGAAGTGTTTTTGGGCTTTCGTCTGGCCTATGGTGGCGCACAAGAATACTTTGGTGTGCGCGCCGACATGGTGACCTACGGCAAAACTTTGGGCGGCGGTTTGCCCGTGGGCGTGGTCTGCGGACAAAGCCGCTGGATGAAGCGCTTTGGCGATGAGCGCCCGGGCAACGTCTGCTTTGCACGCGGCACCTTCAACGCCCATCCGTATGTGATGTGCGCCATGAATGTGTTTTTGCACTACATCGAAACGCCCGAAGTGCAAGCGGTGTACGCCAATGCATCTGCTACGTGGAACGGCCGCCAAGCCAGACTGAATCAGCGCTTGCAAGCGGCTGGTGTGCCAGTGCGGGTGCGTGGCATGGAAAGCGTGTGGGCCGTGGTGTTTGAGCAGCCGGGCCGTTACCACTGGCTGCTGCAATACTATTTGCGCGAACATGGCCTTGCCCTGAGTTGGGTGGGCTCGGGCCGCATGATTTTTAGCTTCAACTTTGATGACCAGACCTTTGACATGTTTTGCGAGCGCTTTGTAGCGGCTGCCTTGGCAATGCAATCAGACGCCTGGTGGTGGAACGATGCAGCGCAATCGCACCGCTCAATCCGCCGCCAGGTACTCAAGGAAATGTTGCAACAGCGCTGGCCACTGCTAAGTGGCCTGGTGCGCTGAGGCCTTATTGCCCCAGTCGCTAACGCTCAGTGGCCGGCTGTGCTGACGTGGTCCATAGGGTCGATCATCTGGCCGCGCAGCAAGTAGAGCGGGGCCTTGTGGTACATCTTGATGTCATGCACTGGGTCGGTAATAATTTTGTAAGCCCAGGCCAGACCGGCGGTCAGGTTTTCTTGCTTCCACAATTGCAGGACGCGGAACACCAAACCACCGGCGCCTAAAAACAACCAGGCCATGGCGGTCATGCGGATGGGGGTGTCTTCGTAGGCCTCAGGCACGGCCCATTGCAGCGCGTCGGGCATCCAGTAGGCGATGACCGGAATGGCAGCGCAAACGCTGAGCAAAATGACTTTGCGAAACAGGTTGTAGCCGACCTTGATCTCTTCTTTGTATGCGTGGGTGGCTTGGTTCACGTGGTCGTAATCTTTAGGTTCAAAAAAGAAATGGCCAATTTGGCGCGTAGTCATCGACACCAACCACGCGACCAGCGCGGAGACGACCGGATCGATGAAGAGAAATACATAGGCCACCAAAAAAGACATGGCGCTAATTAAATGCAAAAACTGATTGATGCGGCTATGGTGGTAATAGCGGTGGTCGTCCCAACGCTGGGTGGCGACAGTTTGGAAAAAGGGATGCATAGGGGCTCCTGGTGGACGTAAAGACTAGGCACGATACGAACTAGCAGTCGCAATGTCCCGCTTTTGCATGAAAACTTGATGACAAAACACGCGGGCAAAGTCCCGCGCCAGCAGTTCATTAAAACGTCACGCAAGTTTCATCAAACTGCTGCATTGCTTTGCGACATTCGCAAGCATGAGCACACCCTCCGCCATCCAAGTCGAGCGCATTGCACCTGCGCACACCGCACTCAAAATCGCCGTAGTCACCGAGACCTATCCACCCGACATCAACGGGGTGGCGCACACCTTGTCCAAAATCGTGCTGGGCCTGCGCGAGCGCGGCCACGTGGTGTGGCTGGTCAGGCCGCGCCAGCAGGCGGGGCAAACCGCCGATAACACCACCAATTTTGAAGAGGTGCTAGTGCGCGGCATGCCCATCCCTTTTTACAAGCAGCTACGCATGGGTTTGCCCGCCAAACGCGAACTACTCAAACTCTGGACACGCCAGCGACCGGATGTGGTGCATATCGCGACCGAAGGCCCCTTGGGCTGGTCTGCCTTGCAAGCGGCGCGCAAGCTGAAGCTGCCAATCAGTACCGACTTTCGTACCAACTTCCACGCCTATAGCCAACACTATGGTTTGGCCTGGCTCAGCGGGGCCATCTTGGCCTACATGAAGAAGTTCCACAACAGCGCGCACGCCACCATGGTGCCGACTGCCAATTTGGCGCATGAACTCGCGCTCAAAGGCTTTAAAGGCTTGCACGTGGTGCCGCGCGGTGTAGAGACCCAACTGTTTTCTCCGAGCAAGCGAAGCACGGTTTTGCGCGCGCAATGGGGCGTGCAGGACGACAGCCCGGTGATGCTGTACGTGGGACGTATTGCGGTCGAAAAAAATTTGCAATTAGTGGTCAAAACCTACCAGGCAGCCAAGGAGTTGCGTCCAGCTTTGCGCCTGGTCATGGTCGGTGATGGACCGATGCGCGCTGAACTAGAACAGGCGCAGGACAAGGGCATCATCTTCGCTGGCTTTCGCACCGGCGAAGACCTGGCGCAACATTACGCCAGTGCGGATGTGTTTGTATTTGCCAGCAAGACCGAGACTTTTGGCAACGTCACCCTAGAAGCTATGGCTTCGGGCTTGGCGGTGGTCGCTTTTGACCACGCCGCTGCCGGCGACATCATCCGTACCGGTGTCAACGGCATGTTGGCGGATCCTAATTCCGAGGCGAGCTTTGTGATGGCAGCCCAAAGCCTGCTGAACGCACCTGAAAACATGCGGGCTATGGGCGTTCGCGCTGCGGCAACCGCAGCCAGCATGGGATGGCCCAGCATCGTGGAGGCCACCGAGGCCATCATGCGCAAGGTGGTGTGGCAGGAGGAGTTGGGCGGCATGCCATCGCTAAGCGATACCAGCCTCGCGGCGCCCTGAGGCTTAGTGCGACGCTTTGCCGATCCAGATGGTTTTGGGCGCTGACACCACGAAGTAGCTAGGGCACTGGTAGCGCGCAATGTCATGCGCGTGCAAGGGGAAGGAGCCGCAGTTCGAATAACGGCGCAAATAGGTGCCGTATATGCCGCAGCCTAGCTTGTCCTCGCCCACGGGTTCTAAAAAAGCGCAGCGCTTATCCAGGCAGCAATTGCCGCATTGGATGCATTCGCCTTCTATATGCGCGGGCACTTGTTTGACACGTAAGAACACGTCTGCGAGGTAGTGCTGCACCGGGCCTTCGCGCAAGGCTTGGAAGTGGACTACAAACTTACGCAAATAAACGCGGTACTGGCGTACAAAGCGCAGGTCGCGCAGCAGCAGGGTCAGCACCACCGGCATAACAGGCAGCAGTAGCACACACAGGCCGTTAAACAGCCAGGCTATGAGGCTGGCAAACCGCGCGCGCCAGGGCAGGTCGGCCACCAGGGCCAGCACGGCGCTCATCGGCCAATACCCTGGTACACAAAGCCGCGCTCGCGCATGCGGGCGGGTTCAAACAGATTGCGTCCGTCAAAAATAAGGGGTTGCTTCAGGGCAATTTTGATGGCGTCAAAGTCTGGCGCTTTGAACTGGCGCCACTCGGTCATGATGACCAGCGCATCTGCATCCTGCATCGCGGCCTCTTTGGTACCGCACAGCAAAAGATCCGAGCGCGGGCCGTAGAGGTGCTGGGTCTCTTCCATCGCAGCGGGGTCATAGGCTTGCACGCGGGCACCGGCTTGCCACAAAGCTTCCATCAACACGCGGCTGGGCGCTTCGCGCATATCGTCGGTATTGGGCTTGAAAGCCAGGCCCCAAAGCGCTATCACTTTGTTGCGCAAATCGCCATGGAAGTGCGCGTGCAGCTTATCGAACAAAACCCGTTTTTGCGCTTGGTTGCGTGCCTCTACCGCGTTCAGAATAAAGGGCTCCATGCCAATCTGCTGCGCGGACTTGACCAGGGCGCTGATATCTTTGGGAAAGCAGCTTCCACCATAACCTGCACCGGCATAAATAAAGTGATAACCAATGCGCTGATCGCTGCCTATGCCTTGGCGAACGGACTCGATGTCCGCGCCCAAGCCTTCGGCGACGATGGCCATCTCGTTCATCAAGCTGATGCGCGTAGCCAGCATGCAATTGGCAGCGTATTTGGTCATCTCCGCGCTGCGCGGGCTCATGACGATGATTTTGTCGTGGTTGCGGTTGAAAGGCTCGTACAGTTCGCGCATAATTTTTTCCGCACGGGGGCTGTGGGTACCGATGACGATGCGGTCCGGGCGCTGGCAGTCCGCCACGGCAGCGCCTTCCTTCAAAAATTCCGGATTGGAGACCACGTCAAACTCTATTTCCAGGCCGCGCTCTTGGAGGGTCTGGGAAATCATGTCGCTCACCCGGTCTGCCGTGCCCACAGGCACCGTGGATTTATCAACAATAAGCGCATACCCCGTGAGATGGCTAGCAATGGTTTTGGCAACCGCCAACACATGGCGCAAGTCCGCACTGCCGTCTTCGCCGGGTGGCGTGCCGACCGCGATGAAGTGGATGTCCGCCTGCTGCACTGCCAAGGCGGCATCCGAGGTAAAAACCAAGCGCCCGTCGGCATAGGCGTTTTTAACAATGGAGTCCAAGCCGGGCTCAAAAATCGGAATTACGCCTTCGCGCAAGTCTTGTAATTTCTTTTCATCGAGGTCCACACACGTGACCTGGTGACCCGCGTCGGCCAGGACCGCGCCCTGCACCAAACCCACATACCCCGTGCCAAAAACAGATATCTTCATGCTCACCCCTTTGGTAGCGGCGATGCTAAAAAAGCGATATGGCAAGTCCGTGTCAAAAAAATGAAGTTTTGATGATGCCCAGTGTGTGCCGCAGCGATCTATGCCTTTTCTACGTAAACTCGCTGACATACTGTGTCCGCTTGACCTGAGAGGTAATTCCACTGTGAAAGCTGTTTTCCCCGTCGCCGGTCTAGGCACCCGCTTCCTACCCGCCACCAAGGCCAGCCCCAAAGAGATGTTGTGCGTGGTGGACAAGCCCCTGATTCAGTACGCCGTGGAAGAAGCCATAGAGGCCGGGTTTACCGAACTCATATTTGTGACCGGGCGCAGCAAGCGCAGCATCGAAGACCACTTTGACCGGTCTTTTGAGCTGGAATACGAACTACAGTCCAAAAACAAAACTGATTTACTGGCCTTAGTGCAAAACATCAAGCCGGCGCATGTGAATTGCATTTACGTGCGTCAAGCGGAAGCACTTGGTCTGGGCCATGCGGTTAATTGCGCGGCTAATTTAGTGGGCGACGAGCCGTTTGCAGTGATATTGGCGGATGATTTGTTGGACCACCGGCCCGGCGTGCTCAAGCAAATGGTGGAGCGCTATAAGCATTACCGCAGCTCCATTTTGGCGGTGGAAAAAATTGCGCCGGAGCAAAGCCGCTCGTATGGCGTTATCGCCGGTCACGCGATTGAAGACCGTATTACCAAGTTGTCCCATATTGTTGAAAAGCCCGCCCCGGCGGACGCACCTTCGGACATGGGTGTGGTGGGGCGCTATATCTTTACGCCGTCGATCTTTAAGCACATTCAGGCGCTACAACCCGGAGCCGGTGGCGAGTACCAATTGACCGATGCCATTCAAAGTCTGTTGGCCCATGAAGCGGTGTATGCCTATGCCTACGATGGCGTGCGTTATGACTGCGGCTCCAAACTGGGCTACTTGAAAGCCACCGTGGAGTTTGCTTTGCGGCACCCGGAGGTAGGCGCCGAGTTTCGCGATTACCTACCCACGATCAGCGGCGCAGCTAAGCCCTGAAACCCTGGCCTTACAAAGCCTGCGCCAGGCGTGCTACGCCGTCCATAATTTTGTCGTCTGGGGCTGTCGCAAAACTTAGGCGGAAAGTAGCCGGGTCGCCGTTGGCGCAATAAAAAGGCATACCCGGCACAAAGGCCACGCCGCGCACTATGGCGCGTTTGGCAAATGCAGCGGCATCGCTACCCTTGCCGCCAGAGCCCGTCAAGCGCGCCCACACAAACAAGCCGCCTTGGGGTTGCACAAATTCAATCGCATCGCCCAGTTCGCTACGCAGTGCGTCGCCCATGGTTTGTGCTCTTTGGGCGTAGACCTGGCGCACGCGATCGAGAGTAGCGGGCATGCGGCCCGATTGCAGATATTGCGAAGCCGTCGCTTGCGCAAAGGTGCTGGTATGGGCATCGCTAAATTGTTTGCACATGGTGGCGCGGGCGAGGAGCTCGGCGGGGCCAACCATCCACCCCACACGCAAACCGGGCGATAGCACTTTAGAGAGCGAGCCGCAATGCACCAGCAAATCACGGCTGCCCGGCACCTGGCTGCTTAAGGCCAACAAACTGGGTGGCGGTGCCTCACCAAAGTAAAGATCGCCATAGGGGTCGTCTTCCACGATCAGCGTCTGGTGCTTCACCGCCATCTCTAGCACCGCCTTGCGCCGTGCCAGGCTGAGCAAGGCGCCGCTGGGGTTGCCAAAGGTGGGGATGATGTACACAAACTTGGGCCGGTGCTCGGCGATCAGACGCTCCAGCGCATCGGTATCTGCACCCTGCCCGTCTATCGGCGCGCTGATCAGTTCTGCGCCATACAAGCGAAAGCAATTGATGGTGGCCAGAAACGTGGGCCCTTCGACAATGACTTTGTCGCCGGGGTTGATCAAGACCTTGCCGAGCAAGTCCAAGGCCTGCTGGCTGCCGGTGGTGACGATGAGTTGCTCGGCACGCACATCGGCCACGCCTTTGTGGGCCATGAACGCCGCCAATTGTTCGCGCAAAGGGCCATAGCCCTCTGTGGCGCCGTATTGCAAAGCGGCGCCCGAGTCCTGCTCTAGCGCGGCCAGCGAAGCTTGGCGGATGCCATCGACATCAAACAGCGCGCTATCGGGAAAGCCACCGGCAAAGCTGATGATGCCGGGCTTGCCAAGCAGCTTAAACAGCTCGCGTATGGCCGAGGTCTCGACGTTGTTGAGGCGGTCGGCAAAAGACAGAGAGGGGGCAGTAGACATTTGCGGTATCTTTAAGGCTGGTCAAAACCCTATTGTCGCCAAGTTGCATCTGCAGCCCAGGTTTGCCTCTTTCCGCCCTGCCGCACAAACACCCTTTGCCCATGAAACCCGACGCCATTCACCAATTCTTCAGCATCCTGCGCGCTGCCAACCCCCAGCCGCAAACCGAGTTGCATTACGCCAGCGTATTCGAGCTGTTGGCGGCCGTGTTGCTTTCGGCCCAGGCTACCGATGTGGGTGTGAATAAGGCGACGGCGCGCTTGTTTGTCGTGGCCAATACGCCGCAAAAGATTCTGGACCTAGGGCTAGAGGGTTTGGAGCAACACATCAAAACCATTGGCCTGTACCACAGCAAAGCGCGCCACTTGATGCAGACCTGCCAGATATTGATGGACCAGCACGGAGGCCAAGTACCGCGCAGCCGTGAAGCCCTAGAGGCCTTGCCCGGCGTAGGCCGCAAGACAGCCAACGTGGTGCTGAACGTGGCCTTTGGCGAAGCCACCATGGCCGTGGACACCCATATCTTCCGCCTGGGCAACCGCACCGGCATTGCGCCGGGTAAAACGCCGCTGGCTGTGGAGCAAAAACTGCTCAAGCGCATTCCGCCTGAGTTTTTGGTCGATGCCCACCACTGGCTGATCTTGCATGGCCGCTATGTGTGCCAGGCGCGCAAACCCCAGTGCGGGCAGTGTGCGGTGTTTGCGGTGTGTGGGTTTAGGGATAAGCAGCAAATACAAAGAGAACTGACCCCATGAAAAAACACCGACTTCAAACACAGATCGACCATCTGGTCGTTGCAGCCCGCACGCTGGATGAGGGAGTCGTCTGGTGCGAAGCCACTCTGGGCATCACCCCGCAAGCAGGCGGCGAGCACGAACAATTCGGCACGCACAATCGTTTGTTCAAAATTGCCACGCCGCGTTATCCCATGGCTTATTTTGAAATCATCGCTATCAACCCCGCCGCGTCGGCACAAAAACGCAATGCCAACAAACGTTGGTTCGACCTGGACGATCCTGGGGTGCAAGCAGCCATTGCGCAAGAACCCAGATTGATTCATTTTGTGGTTAGTACGTCGGATACACAAGTCGCTAGCAGCACCTGGCAAGCGCAGGGTCTGGATACCGGGCCGGTGGTGCAGGCCCAGCGCCAAACCGACAAAGGGCTGCTGCAGTGGCAAATCACCGTGCGCGAGGACGGCCAACGCCTGATGGGCGGCACGCTGCCGACCATGATTCAATGGGGCAAGCCCGATGACACCGAACCCACGCGCCTGCACCCGCGAAACAGGCTGCCCCGCTCGGGTGTGAGCTTGCAAAAAATCATGGTGTCGCACCCGGCCGCAGACGCTTTGAAAACCGCTTACGAAGCGGTGCATTTAAAAGATGTGGCGTTAAGCGAGGGCCAAGCGAATATCTCCGCCTATTTGCAAACACCGAAAGGGCTGGTGGTGTTGCAGAGTCGTGGCATTTGATGCAAAGCAGGTAGAACAGTGCAAACCTGTTCTAGAACCCTGCAATACATACCATTGGTTGCAAGAGAATCATTATGAAATTGATAATCCGCCGCGTATTCAGGACCGGCAACAGCCAGGCCGTGCGAATTCCCAAGGAGTTCCGGCTAGACAACAACCGGGTCGAGATCTACCGCAATGCAAAAGGCGACGTGGTGCTGCACCCGGTGGCCGCAGACCGAGGTGCAACGCTTTTGCAAGCACTGCAAGCCTTTGACCCAAGCTTTGCCGACCCGTTGATAGCAGACCGGCAAGATTCACTTCCTCACATCTCAGCATAGCAATTTGTCGAGCACACCCGGCTCAAAGTGCTGCGCTACAAAATCTGCCAGACCGTCGAACACGCTATCCAATGTCGGCACCGGTTGCACGCGGCCCGCCCCGAATAAGGCTTGCACGGCGGCGGTGTCCTCAAACAAACCGTGCACATACACGCCCAGCACATTGCCCTGCGCATTATGCCAACCCAAACCATTGGGCAAAGCCGCCTGCGCCACGACACCGGCCTGCGCCATGCCCGCGTGCTGCTGCGTCTGGCCGTGGTGGATTTCATAACCCGTCACGCTGACGCCTGCCAGCGGCGCAAACGGCGACGCTGTGGAGCCGGCCAGCGCCTCTGAAAAACGGGCCTGCGTGTGGCGCACGGTTTTGTCGGTTTCAAACACCGTGACCAATGGCAGCAGCCCCAAGCCAGGCGCATTGCCGTCTATGCCGTGCGGGTCGATCAAAGCCTCGCCCAACATTTGCAAACCGCCGCAAATACCCAATACCGCGCAGCCCTGTTGTGCGTGCTGCGCAATCGCTGCATCCAGGCCTTGCGCGCGCAGCCAAGCCAGATCACCACTGGTGTGTTTGGAGCCGGGCAGGATGATCCAATCAGTCGGCTGTAAGCCTGCCAATTCCACCGGACTGCGCACCCATTGCAAACGCAGGCCCGGAATATTTTTTAAGGGCTGGAACTCATCCAAGTTGCTAATGCGCGGATAGGCGATGACAGCGATCGTCGTTTGCACCGCACCGCTGGCGAGGCTGCGCTCGTCAAACACACCGTCTTCTTCCGGTAAACCGTGCTGCCACCACATAGGCAAGGTGGCCACCGTGGGCACGCCCGTTAAGTCTTGCAACATCTGCGGCGCGGGTGCTAGCAAGGCCGCATCGCCGCGAAACTTGTTCAGCACAAAACCGCGCAGCAGTGCGCGTTCATGCGGCGGCAACAAAGCCCAGGTGCCGTAAAGGTGTGCAAACGCACCGCCTTTGTCGATGTCCGTCACCAGCAGACAAGCGGCTTTGGCATGCAAAGCGACGCGCATATTCACAATGTCGCTGGCGGACAAATTAATTTCAGCGGGTGAGCCTGCGCCTTCGATGACGACGACATCATTGTCCGCCATCAAGGCATCAAGCGCGGCGGCAATGCGCGGCCACACATGCAGGCTGCGCTCGCGCCAAGGCATGCGCGTCAGCGCCTCGTCCACATGGCCGAGCATGACCACCTGGCTGTGCGTATCGCGCTCGGGCTTTAAAAGCAAAGGATTCATGCGCACATCGGGCATAGCGCGCGCGGCCAGCGCCTGGAAATATTGCGCACTGCCTATCTCGCCTTGGCCCTGGCTTGATGCCACCACGCGTGCGTTGTTGCTCATGTTCTGCGCTTTGAAGGGCGCAACTTTCAAACCCTGGCGCGCGTAGTAGCGGCATAAAGCCGTGGTCAGCCAGCTTTTACCGGCCCCGCTGGTGGTGCCTAGCACCATGACGCAGCGCGCGCTCATGACAATAGCTTTAACACAGCCGCACCGGGCGTAGAGGTGAATTGGGGCAAACCCACAGACTCAGCCATACAGCGCCTGCCCTGCCCCCTCTTCCCCGCACCGCGGGCCGGTACACAGCAGCACATAGTGTTTGTAGGGGCTAATGGTGGGTTTAGGGGGTGCGTCAATCGTCACGAGCTAGCTTTCTGTAACCCAAAACAGGTGATGAACTTATTGTTGAATTGCGCTCAAGACAGCCTCGGTCGCGCTGATCAAATCAGCCACCAACCGCTCATCCACATCAAGCAAGCCCTCGTATTCGCCTAAATTGCGGGTGTTGTGGCATTTGTCCAGCACACGCCACACTTCCGCGCCCAAACCCAAAGTATGCGGTAAGACCTGAAACACGATATAGCGATTAGCCGCCCGATAGCTTTTGCGTCGCAATGCGGCCAGGCAAAGCGCATGCGCGGCGTTGTAGGCCAAATCGAATCGGCTTTCCAAGGCCAGAGAAGTGTTTTGCGCATCTTTCAACCTGGCTTCACCGGTGCGCAACAGTCCGGCGATTTCATTCCCATCAGCCGCTTCTGCCTTAAGTGGCTTTCCCGGCCCGCAGAGATTTTCAAGTGACGTTGGCATGGTCTTCCTCCTCACTGCCTATCAGCCATATTTTGGGTTGCTCCCAAACGCGAGTAGCGAAAGCGCTGTCGTTTTGCAAGCGCTTGTCCCAATCGGCTTGGGTGTAAAGCGTCGGGTTCACTTTGCGACCCAGCGACAGCGT
>Ga0192647_100345_pt1 | contig 32254 bp, 29 predicted proteins | sample LauGreFa1BDMLBSN_2_FD_133046 | JGI IMG/M metagenome (GOLD analysis project Ga0192647, IMG submission 133046) | Freshwater lake microbial communities from Lake Michigan, USA - Fa13.BD.MLB.SN - reassembly | ecosystem: Environmental > Aquatic > Freshwater > Lake | place: Lake Michigan, USA... | reverse complement strand
TTTGATGCAATGAACAGTGCGTGCCATGAAATTCCTCGCGAGTGTCAGACAAAGCCATGACTGTAGCAAGCTTTGAATCCCCTCTGGTCGGTCGCCTTTGCTACTGTCAATCAGGCCATGTGGTGGAAACTGGCTAGACTCATACCGATGTTAGGAGCCACAACAGCCATGTTTTTGAAATTTTGGAATTTGCTGACCGTCCGCCTCGCATGGGCCATGTTGTTGATGGCTTGTGTCGTTATTTTGGGGTTCGCGCTTTATTTGCAGCATGTGGTGGGCCTTGAGCCTTGCCCCATGTGCATCGTGCAGCGCTATGCTGTCATGGTTCTCGGTGTGGTCGCTTTGATGGGTTGTCTTGTCAGCCATCTGAGAGCGGGTCGGGTCTTGGTGGCAGTTGGTGTGCTGACAGCTGGCTTTGGTGCGTTTGTTGCAGCGCGCCAGTCTTGGTTGCAGTGGTATCCGCCAAATATCGCCAGTTGTGGAAGAGACTTTTACGGGATGATCGAGGCATTTCCTTTGCAACGCGCGATTCCGCTGATATTCAGGGGCAGCGGGGACTGCACCAAGATCGACTGGACGTTTTTAGGTGGCTCTATTGCCAATTGGTCATTTGTGGTGTTTGTGGCTATGTTGATATGGATGGTGACCGTGGTCTGGCGCAAATTGGGTGGGCCTCAACAAGCAGCCAACGATGACCGATTTCCACCTGCACACTGAGAAACCGGTAGTTGTCAATTTGCTGGCCTGCTGGATTCAATTGACAGGCAGCCGTTTGACCAACACCACGCTTTTGCGGTCAGGGCTGTATTTCCCCAACCGTGCTTGGGGCAACCAATCGATCGGTACTTGTACAAAACCACGCTTTAAAAACCAGTGCATGGTACGTGTGGTCAACACAAAAATACTTTCCAAACCCATGTGTTTGGCGCGTTGTTCAATGCGACGCAATAATTTTTCGCCGTCGCCTTGACCTTGTGAATGGGGTGACACGGTCAAAGCGGCCATCTCTGCAGTTTTTTGTTCAGCATACGGATAAAGCGCTGCGCAACCAAAAATCACACCATCGTGTTCGATCACGGTGTAGTTGCCGATGTCGCGTTCAATTTCGGTGCGTTCACGGCGCACCAAGGTGCCATCGTTTTCAAAGGGCTCAATCAATTGCAAGACGCCACCCAAGTCATCGGGCGTTGCTTCGCGCAAACTCTCTAAACGCTCATCTACCACCATGGTGCCAATACCATCATGCACATAAATTTCTAGCAGCAACACACCGTCGACCGCGAACGGCAAGATATGGCTGCGTTCGACGCCGGCCTTACAGGCTTTCACGCAATGTTGCAGGTAAAACGCTATGTCTGTGGGTGTGTTGGCGGACGGTGCTTCTGCCAATAAACGCTCCGCTACTTCAAGCGGCATTTCGGTGTCGATCGGGTTGTCTTCGCTGGCGGGCTCAAAAGGTTTGAGCCGTATGCCGGGTACTTCGGTGACAAAGATAAGTTTGTCTGCTTGCAAAGCAATCGATACAGAGGTGGCGACTTCTTCCATGGTCAGGTTGAAAGCCTCGCCAGTGGGTGAAAACCCAAACGGGGACAACAACACCATGGCACCGAGGCTCAAGGTTTTGCTGATGCCGGGGACATCCACTTTGCGCACCAAACCCGAGTGTTGAAAATCTACGCCGTCCACAATGCCGACCGGTCGTGCGGTGATGAAGTTACCCGATATCACGCGGATGGTGGCCCCCGCCATGGGGGTGTTGGGAAGGCCTTGGCTGAATGCTGCTTCTATTTCATAACGCAATTGCCCAGCCGCTTCTTGGGCGCAATCGAGCGCCACGCTGTCGGTGATGCGAATACCGTGCGAGTACTTGGGTGCATGTCCTTTGGCCTTGAGTTGCTCATTCACTTGGGGGCGAAAACCATGCACCAGCACAATCTTGACGCCCATGCTTTGGATCATGGCCAAGTCTTGTACCAAGCTCGGCAATTTGCCGGCTTCAATGGCTTCGCCTGCGATGGCCACCACAAAGGTTTTGCCCCGGTGCATATGGATGTAAGGCGCGACCGAGCGGAACCAGGGGACGAAGGTGAAATTGAAAACAGTGGACATATGTTTGAGTCGTTAAGGCTTGAGCAAAATCAGTTGGTTATTGGGCACAAGACGAGCGAAGTCGCGATCGAATGTACAGAGTGTCTCACCAGATTGCATGACGGTTGCAGCAATCCATGCGTCGCTGACCAGATGACCTCTGACGCGTTGCGTGAGAAACAGTTTTTGTAAGTGGGGCCAGGTAGCACTGTGTGATTGAAATTGCACTCCGGGACAACGCAGTAGGCTGTCAATAAAGTCGCTTACATCTTGTACGGAGTCAATTTCGCGGAATATTTGGGGATGGGTGGTGATTCGGATAAATCCGGTCACGACCATGCTGAGAAGTACAAAACTGGCGCGACCGTTAGCCGCCTGACGAACGGTTTCGTCCAGCCATAGGCGTGCGGGGAGATGATGCGGGTGATCCGGACGGTATGCCGATACCAACACATTCACGTCAGGTGTCATTTGATAGGGTTAATATCTGTGTCGGCATCCATGGCTTCACTGAAGGAGCGGTTGCTGCTGGGGTCAATGCCGGGCATCAGACCTCCTGTGGCTTTGGAAACTGGCAACTTAGGAACGACGACTGTCGCGCTGGGTATGTCTTGTTGCACATAAGCGGCCAGCATTTCACGCACTTTGGCGCTGAGCGACGTGCCTTCTTGGATGGCCTTGATACGCGCTTGCTTGACAAGGTTTTCGTCCACGGAAATGGTGAGATTAGCCATGCTGTCACTCCGATAACACGAGTTCACTGAAATAAGTGTAACACGTGAATATGTGTCGTGGGATAATTTACCGGTGACATCCATCATCTCAACATCAACCATCGAATTTCCAGAAGACCTGCCGGTCAGTGCCCGCCGCGACGACATCATGTCGGCGATACAAGCGCATCAAGTGGTGATCGTGTGCGGTGAAACCGGGTCGGGCAAAACCACGCAATTGCCCAAAATGGCCTTGGCGTTGGGCAGAGGAAGCTGGAAGAAATGGGGGTCAGACACCGATTTTGCGAAGCAAAACTCGGTGTCTGACCCCCATTTATCCAAACCCAAACCCAAACGCCGGCAAATCATTGGCCACACCCAGCCAAGACGCATCGCAGCCACATCGGTGGCCAAGCGCATCGCCGAAGAGCTGAAAACGCCGCTTGGCGAGGTGGTCGGCTACAAAGTGCGTTTTCAGGACAAGCTGTCGCGCGACGCTTCGGTCAAATTGATGACCGACGGGATTTTGCTGGCTGAGACGCAAACCGATCCGCTGTTGCAGGCCTATGACACGCTGATCATTGACGAAGCGCACGAACGCAGTTTGAACATTGATTTTCTACTGGGTTATTTGCGCCAACTGTTGCCGCGCCGCCCGGATTTAAAAATCATCATCACATCGGCCACCATCGATGCCGATCGTTTCGCGCAGCATTTCGCCAGCAGCAAAGGGCCAGCACCCGTGTTGATGGTGTCAGGGCGTACCTATCCGGTGGAAATGCGTTATCGCCCGTTTGAGGAAAGCCGCGATTACGACGTATGCAGCGCGATTGCGGATGCGGTGGACGAATTGTGGCGTGGTGCGCCGCGTGGCGATATTTTGGTGTTTCTCCCCGGCGAGCGTGAAATTCGTGAAGCCGCTGAGCATTTGCGCGGTCATCTTTCGCACAACGCTTACACCCGCCATGTTGACGTGTTGCCATTGTTCGCTCGCCTCACGCAAGCAGAGCAAGAACGCGTTTTCGAAACAGGTGGTGCACCGCGCATTGTGCTTGCCACCAACGTGGCAGAAACCTCGCTCACAGTACCGGGCATACGTTTTGTGATCGATGCCGGTTTGGCGCGGGTCAAGCGCTACAGCTACCGCAGCAAAGTTGAGCAATTGTTGGTCGAACCCATCAGCCAGTCTGCGGCGAACCAACGCGCAGGTCGGTGTGGCCGTGTGGCGGACGGTGTGTGCATTCGTTTGTACGACGAAAAAGATTTCAACGGCAGACCGCGATTTACCGAGCCTGAAATTTTGCGCAGTTCATTGGCGGGTGTGATTTTGCGCATGATGTCACTGCGCTTGGGCGAAGTGGCCGAATTCCCTTTTTTGGAGGCACCGCGCCCTAAAGCCATTGCAGATGGCTTTCAGTTGCTCAATGAAATCGGCGCGGTCACTGACGACCACACGCTGACGGAGGTTGGCAAATCACTGGCCAAGTTGCCGCTGGACCCACGTGTTGCTCGCATGATTTTGGCTGCCAGAGAGCAGCAAGCGTTGCGTGAGGTGTTGATCATTGCTTCTGCGCTCAGCGTGCAAGATGTACGCGATCGTCCATTGCAAGCCCAAACCCAAGCCGATCAAGCCCATGCCAAGTTCAAAGACGAGAAAAGCGAATTCAGCGGTTATTTGCGTTTATGGGAATGGCTGGAAGCTTCGCGAGGTGGCAGCGGCGAGACGGCGCGGCTTTCTAACCGACAGCATGAAAACCTGTTGCGTCAAAACTTCATCAACATCAGGCGTTGGCGCGAATGGCGCGACGTGCACTCCCAACTCTTGAGCGTTGTGACTGAGCAGCGATGGGCGATCAACGACAAGCCGGCCAGTTACGAACAATTGCATGTGGCACTGCTCAGTGGTTTGTTGGGCAACATCGGTTGCAAACAGGACGAAGAAGACGTGTACTTGGGTGCACGAGGCATCAAGTTTTACCGTCACCCTGGCGTGCATTTGAAAAAGAAACCCGGTAAGTGGCTGGTCAGTGCTGAACTGGTGGAAACCACGCGGTTGTTTGGCCGTGGCCTCGCCCAGATCGAGCCTCTGTGGCTTGAGAGGGTGGGGGCGCATTTGCTCAAAAAACAATTGCTGGATCCGCATTGGGAACCACGCCAAGGCGAAGTGGTGGCGTACGAGCGCGCTACTTTGTACGGATTGGTGGTGTACAGCGGGCGCAAAGTGCCGTTTGCCAAAGCCGACCCGTTGCTGGCACGGCAAATATTCATACAGCAAGCGCTGGTGGAAGCGCAGTGGCAAACCTCGCTGGGTTTCATGGCGGCCAACAAAAAGTTGATCTCGCAAGTGATGGACTTGGAGCACAAGTCGCGCCGTCAAGACGTGTTGGTGGACGATGCGATGATTCATGCGTTCTACCAACAAAACCTGCCTGCAGATATCGCCAATTGCAAAAGCCTGGAGCGTTGGTACAAGGACGAAACACAACGTCGCCATGCTGCCGGTGAGCGCAGTGAACCCTTGGTGATGACCCGCGAATCATTGATGCGCCATGAAGCGGTTGGTATCACTGCGCAGGCTTTTCCCAAAATGTTGCGGCTCGGCGGGGTGGATTGTGCAGCCGAGTATTTGCATGTGCCCGGCGACCCCAAAGACGGTGTGACCGTGACCGTGCCTTTGTTTGTGCTCAACCAAGTCAGCGAAGAACGCGCCGAGTGGTTGGTACCAGGCATGTTGAAAGACAAGATTCAAGCGTTGCTCAAAAGCTTGCCGCAGCGACCGCGCAGCCGTTTTGTGCCATTGCCTGAGAACGCGGCGCGATTGGCTAACGAGTTGTCTGCACCAGAGGTGTTTGGCGCTGGCGGCTTGACCGAGGTGTTGCTGAAAAAAGTGCGGGACGAAACCAGCTTGGATATCAAGCGGACAGATTTCAAACTCGACATGCTCAGCGCCCATTTCTTCATGAACTTCAAAGTGGTTGACGAGCATGGCCGGCAATTGGGCCAAGGCAGAAACCTGGGTGCTTTGAAAGCAGAACTCGGATCCAAAGCCCGAGGTGCGTTTCAGGCATTGGCGGGGCTGAAGCTGGCCACGACTGCGGAGAAATTGGGGTCAGAGACCGATTTTTCAAAATCGGTCTCTGACCCCAATTTCTCTGACCCCAATTTCTTGAACCAAAAATACACCACCTGGTCCTTCGGCGAACTGCCCGAACTGATGGAGATCAGCAAGGGTGGACAAAGCCTCATTGGTTTTCCAGCGCTGGTCGATATGGGCGACGCAGTCAGCGTTGAAGTGTTTGATGAGCCCGATGTCGCCGCTGCCAAAAACCGCGCTGGTTTGCGCCGTTTGTTTGCGTTGCAAATCAAAGATGCGTTGAAGTACTTGGAGAAGAATATCCCTGACCTGCAAAAAATGGCTGTGGCCTACATGCCGTTGGGCGGTGCCGATGAGCTGAAAGCGCAAATCATCGATGTGGCACTGAACCGCGCGTTCTTACTCGAACCCTTGCCGAACGATGAAATCGGTTTTAAGCGACGCACAGACGAAGGGCGCGGGCGCTTGACGCTGATTGCCAATGAAGTGGCCCGACTGGCATCAGGGGTGCTGAGTGAATTTGCGCTGGCGCAGCGAAAAATCAAAGACACCAAAAATGCGCCGGATGCCACCGCCGACTGCACCCAGCAACTGCAACGCTTACTACCGAAAAACTTTTTGACTACCACCCCGTGGCCGCAGTTGCAACATGCCGCGCGTTATTTGAAAGCCATCAGTCTGCGTCTGGAGAAATACCGCGCCGACCCGGCACGGGATGCGCTGCGATTGGCCGAACTCAAACCGCTGGAGCAAAAGTATTGGCGGTTGGTGGCCGAGCGCAAAGGGCAGACCGATGCGCGGATGCTGGAGTTCAGATGGTTGCTGGAAGAACTGAGGGTCAGCTTTTTTGCGCAGGAACTGAGAACGCCGCAACCCGTGAGTGTGAAGCGGTTGGAAAAAGCGTGGGCTCAGCTTTCGCACTGAGCACAGGCTTTTCAGCCACGGCGCATATCTGCCTGAAAGTAATGTGATTCGTAGCTGACACTGTGGCAGCGGTCGAATCATCGAACATTCAATTTCCCATCGACTCCGCAATCCTCGCCGCATTCAACTCGGGGTTGAGCAGTTGGGCGAATTCATACACAAACTGCCTCAAATACGCCTGCTTTTTGAAGGCAATTCGCGCCAAGTTGCGGCCAAACAAATGCCCAGCGGGGCGCACCAACAGGTCTTCGTCGGTGATGTCACGCACCGCCATTTCAGCCACGATGCCCACGCCCATGCCGAGCCGCACATAGGTTTTGATCACGTCTGAATCGATCGCTTCGAGCGCAATGCGCGGTGTGAGATGCAGCGCGGCAAACGCTTTGTCAATGCGCGTGCGTCCGGTGAAAGAGGGGTGGTAGGTGATGATGGGTTCACGAGCCAAGTCGCTCAATTGCAGATCAGCGACTTTGGCCAATGCATGGTCTTTGGGCAGTACCAGCACATGTTCCCATTCGTAACAGGGCAGGGTGATCAGTTCCGCGTAATCAGACAGCGATTCGGTCGCGATGCCGATCTCAGCTGTCTCATCCAACACCATGCGAGCGACTTGATCGGGTGCACCTTGGTGCAGGCTGATGTTCACATTGGGGTAGGCGCTGCGCAATTGCGCCACCGGCAGCGGCAGCACATAGCGCGCTTGTGTGTGTGTCGTGGCGATTGACAAGGTGCCCGAGTCTTGGGTGCTGTACTGCTCGCCGATGCGTTTGAGGTTGTTCACTTCGCGCAAGATGATGTCAATGCTTTTGAGCACATGCTCACCTGGCTCAGTGACCCGCTTCAAGCGTTTGCCATGGCGACCGAAAATTTCTATGCCGAGCTCCTCTTCCAATTCCAAGATGGCCTTGGATACGCCGGGTTGTGAAGTGTGCAGCGATTTGGCCACTTCGGTCAGGTTCAGGTTGCGCTTGACGGCTTCTTGGACGAAGCGAAATTGGTGCAAGTTCATAACAAATTCATATAACAGAAGGCTTTATTATGCCTTTCCAGCGGTTTTTGCACCAGTCTTGGCGGAAAAATCACCTCTGTTGACGGGACGGGCACCGGTCTGTGTTCACCGTTTTGGGTTGGTCTCAAGCCCAGGCTAGCTTGGCCAAGAGGTCCAACAACTCGGGGTGCTCGCCAACCGCTGGCAAGCATTCAAAACGAATATGCGGGTGTTGCTGTTTCAATGCATCCATCATCAGCGGAAGGTCTTGTCTGACGTGCTTGCCCACGCCTAAAAACATCGGTACCACACGAATATCGGTCACACCTTGCGCAATAAATCCAGCGACAGCCGTTGGTAGGTCTGGCGTACTTAACTCCAGATAAGCACACGCCACCCGTGCGTCAGCGTGCGACAAGGCGATCCGCTCTTGTACCGCTACCATGGGCAAATGCCACTGCGGATCGCGAGAACCGTGGGCAAACAAGACGATGGCTTTCATCAATGTCTCCAAACCAGCCTAGCGAACGCCGCCAATGAACCCGCCGTGAAAACCAACCCCGGCGTGGCGGCGGCCAACCACGGTGGCCAACTGTTGAGGTTACCGATGTAGCCAAACAAGTTGTTGATCAACACAAAGGTGATGCCGATCACGACGCCAAAAAACACCATGGTGTTCATATTGGCATTGCGCAAGTGCAAGTAGGCAAAAGGCAAGGCCAGCATCACCATGACAATGCAGCTGATGGGATAAAACACTTTTTTCCAAAAATCGATTTCGTAGCGCTGGGACGCTTGGTCGTTTCGTTTCAAATGGTTGATGTATTTGAATAAATCCCAAGTCGCCATGCGCTCGGGTTTGAGCAACGCCACGGACACCATGTCTTCTGTCAAAGCATTGGGCCATTTCAATGTGGCGTAGGTGTTGCGCTCGAGGTTGCTGTCAATCGCATCGCTGAATGTGTCTTGCACCACGTCGGTCAACAGCCAAGCATCGTTAGAACTCAAAAATTTCCCAGAGGAAGCCTTCAATATCGAGGTCAGCTTTCCGGCGCTGTTGAACTCAAAAATGCGAATGGAACCCAGTTGCCCGTCACGGCTGAGGGCCAACACATTGACGATGCTGGAGGATTGGGTTTTGTTTTCTTTGAGCCATGCGCCAGACGATCCGTTGGTGATGGTTTGTCCCAGGTACTTGGCTTTGAGTAATTGCGCTTGTCGGCTGCTTGCTGGTGTGAGGTAGTCCCCCACCAAAAAAGCTACAACCACGAATATCAAACCGATCTCCAGCAAGGTTCGCAGGGCTTTGAGCGGCCCTAAACCGCTGGTTCGCAAAATCGTGAACTCAGAGCTTTGGGCCAATCTGGCCATCACAAAAATAGTCCCGATCAAAACAGTGATGGGTAACAATTCATACAGATGGTTAGGCACCATCAACACCACATACCACATGGCGTGGCGAAGCGAATACGCACCTTGCGGACCCAACCCCACCATTTTCAATTCATCAATGGTGTCAAAGAAAAAAAACAAGCCCAGGAAGCCTAAAGTGGCAAAACCCACTTTTTGCAATACCTCACGGTAAATCATCAGGCGAATGGTTTTCATGCGCTGGCTGGGGACAGGACCAATGGTTTGCGCGGCTTAGCAAACACCAGGCCTTGCTGCTGACGCCAAAAAAGAACAAACAGCGAGACCAGCAGCACAGGCAAATGCAATGTGACCAACATGACGGGCAAGCTGATTTTGCCGCCAGCGACCCAGTACTTACTCATGTTGACCAAGTTGTAATAGGTGAAGAAACTGATCACGGTGACGATGAGTGAGCCTGAACGGCCGCTTCGAGGGTTGATGAACGGAATCGCAATCGCCAAGATAACCAAGTTAAATGCGGCTATGGCCATGCCAATCCGCCAGCCCAATTCACCCATATTGACCGAAGTAGGCTCTGCCAGCAAGGCCAAAGGCTGCATGGATTGGGCATCCGCAGAACTGAGTTGAGGCGGGATGGAATCGATTTTTGAAGCGTGTGTTTCAAATTCAATCAGTTTGAATTCGTTTTTTTCTGGCTTGATTTCAATGCGTTGCCCGTTAGACAAAATGAAGAACCGATCTCGATCTCGGGTTTCAATGACGCCGGTTTGCGCAGTCACGATGGATTGGGTGTTGTTTTCGTTCGAGACCACAAAGATACGATTGCCTGTTTTTTCGGCAATGCTGGAGTTGTCTATGAAAAACACCCGTTTCCCATCAGCAGATTCTTGAAATTGACCGGGTTTGATGCGCTGTAGGTCATCTCGTTTTTCATAGCGTTCTCGCATCTCGCGGATTTGCATGTTAGACCATGGCCAAGCCATCAGTGACAACGCAGTGATGGTGATCAACCATGGCCATGCAAAGCGCAGGGCTGGGGCCAACAAGGACAGCACACTTTGTCCACTGGCTTGCCAAATCACCATTTCACTGTCAGCGTACATGCGCGAAACAGTGGCGACCAAAGCGATGTACAAACTCAAAGTCAGCAGCGAATGCAAATTGCTCATGGCCGTGTAGCCCAACACCATGCCCACGTCTTGCGGATTAAATCGGCCCAGAGAGGCTTCACCGAATGTGCGAATCAGCCATACCGTGATGACGATGATGGTCAAAACCACCAGCGTCGCCCAGAAATACCTGGCCAGTTCTTGTCGAAAAGAGGAATCGAATAACATGCAAGAAGGTATCTAAAAGGCTGATTATGAACTTGGAACTTCAAACGCTCACATGGGCACAGGCTGCATCACTTCAGACCGACGCGCTGATCGTCTTAGTTTCTCAGAAACAAGCCAAGACCAGCGGTTTATTGGCGACGATGTTGGCGCAGGCTGAAAAGTCGGGTGACTTCACCCCAGAGTCAGGCCAGTGCATGCTTTGGTGGAAGCCACCTGGCCTGAAAACCCAGCGTCTGGTGTTTGCAGGAACGGGTCTTGGGCGGGCGCAGGATGTCCGTCAGGCCGTCACTTCGGCAGTGCAGGCGATCAAAAAATCCAAGTCGGTCAAGGTAACCATTTGTTTGCAAGACAGCCACTTGCCCCATTTGGTGGTGGCTGCGCAAGCCACCGCGGACGCTGCTTACGTTTACACGGCCACCAAGCCCAGCGCAAAGTCGTCCCTGATATCCAAAGTGACTTTGGGTGTGCCTGATGCCGAGCTTGCCGATTCGGCGTTTGCACTGGCCAAGGCCCAAGTCGCAGGTGTGGCGCTTGCGAGAGAGTGGGGCAACCGGCCAGCCAACCATGCCACGCCCGATATGTTGGCCCAAGCGGCCAAAACTTTGTCCAAGCACCCCAAAGTCTCTTGCGAAGTTTTGGGTTTGAAAGAGGTTTTACGTTTGGGCATGGGTTCATTTGCTGCGGTGGCTCAGGCTTCAGCGCAGCCTTTGCGGTTCATCGTGCTGAATTACAAGGGGGCGGCTGCAAGCCAGGCCCCGGTGGTGCTGGTTGGCAAGGGCATCACGTTTGACACAGGCGGCATATCTTTGAAGCCAGGCCCCGGCATGGACGAAATGAAATTTGACATGTGCGGTGCTGCGAGTGTGTTGGGCACGTTTGAAGCATTGGCGCATTTGAAGCCGGCCATCAATGTGGTTGGGTTGATTCCCGCTTGTGAAAACATGCCCGGTGGCAAAGCTCTTAAACCTGGTGACGTGGTGACCAGCATGAGTGGGCAGACCATTGAAATATTGAACACCGACGCGGAAGGCCGTCTGATACTGTGTGATGCCTTGACTTATGCCAAACGATTCAAACCCAAAGCAGTGATCGACATTGCCACACTGACGGGTGCGTGCGTCATTGCTTTGGGGCATTTGCGCAGTGGTTTGTACGCCACCGATGAAACACTGGCCACCCAATTGCTGGAAGCTGGCGAGCGCAGCCTTGATTTGTGCTGGCGCATGCCACTTGACGATGAATACGCTGAAGGATTGAAATCCAATTTTGCGGATGTGGCCAATGTGGCAGATCGGGCAGCAGGTTCAGTCACGGCCGCCAAATTTTTGCAGCGATTCGCCAAAGATTTCCCTTGGGCTCACTTAGACATTGCTGGCACGGCGTGGAAAAGCGGTGCAGCCAAGGGTGCAACGGGCAGACCCGTACCTGCGCTGTTGGCTTACTTGATCGGACAAGTGGCCAAAACGACAGCGTCATCACCCGGTCGGCGAACCAAGAAATAAGCACTCAACCGCGATGACTGAAGTCGCTTTCCATTTCAATGCTGCCGACAAACTGGAATACGCCTGCCGGTTGCTGAGAAAGGCCATGACCCATTCCGCCAAGGTGGTGGTGGCTGGGGACAGTCAGCTGTTGAAAAACTTGGACGCCGCATTGTGGTCTTTTAGCCCAACCTCTTTTATGCCCCATTGCGTGTTCAGCGCACAGGAAGAAACCTTGGAATTCAGCCCAGTGGTGTTGGTACTGGAAGACGAACTGCCCCATGCTTTGCCCCACCACCACGTGCTGCTCAATCTGGGTCACGAACTGATCAAGGGCTTCGAGGCGTTTGAAAGAATCATCGAGATCGTGACGCGCGATGAGCAGGACAAGAGTGCTGCACGAAAACGTTGGAAACATTACGCAGACCGTGGTTATCCGTTGTTGCGACACGATGTGAGTGCCAAGCCGATCAGCCCATGAAGCAAACCTTTTCACCTTCCATTCCCCCGTTGTTGACCGAGGTTATTCAGGTCAACGAATCACTGCGACCCGCCGCTTTCCCTTGGGACCCCAAGGAGCAAGTCAAAGAAGCGTTGTCTGGAGAGCCTGTTCAAGACGCTTTGGCTGACGAAGTCATTGAAAAAGTGCAGCAGCGAATTGCTGAATTGATGCCTGACTTGATTCGAGATGCGGTTGACCAGGTGCTCAAGGAGCATGAAACACACCATTTCCCCAAAACCGACTGAATCCGTTTGCGCTGGCCCCATCATTTGCACGGCCATGATGTAGGTTTGTTTCTATTGACTTTAAGGTTAAAAGTTAATTAATATCCATTCATATTTCCACATTCAACTCAGGAGCTTCATTTGAAACACCAACTCACACTGATCACATGGGCTGTCGCCTTCTCAGGAGCGGCATTCGCACAAGAAGTCGTCAAAATTGGGCATGTCGCGCCCATGAGCGGTGCCATCGCTCACCTGGGCAAAGACAATGAAAATGGCGCGCGATTGGCCATAGAAGAACTGAACGCCAAAGGCATCTCCATCGGCGGCAAAAAAGTCAAATTTGAATTGCTGGCAGAAGACGATGCTGCTGACCCCAAACAAGGCGCGGCAGCTGCCCAAAAATTGGCGGATCAAAAAGTCAGCGGCGTGGTTGGCCATCTGAATTCAGGTACCTCAATCCCAGCCTCGAAAATTTACAGCGATGCGGGCATTCCACAAATTTCTCCCTCAGCAACCAACCCCAAATACACCCGTCAAGGTTATAAAACCACGTTCCGCGTGGTGGCTGACGATGTTCAATTGGGTGGTACCTTGGGTCGCTATGCGGTGCAAAAGCTGGGTGCAAAAAACATCGCTGTGATTGATGACCGCACGGCCTATGGCCAAGGTGTTGCAGATGAATTTGAAAAGGCTGCCAAAGCAGCTGGCGCCACCATCGTGGGTCGTGAATTCACCACCGACAAAGCCACAGACTTTACGGCTATTTTGACCACCATCAAAGGCAAAAAACCGGATGCCATTTTCTTTGGAGGCATGGATGCGGTGGCTGGGCCGATGATCAAGCAAATGAAATCCTTGGGATTGAACGCCAAATTCATGGGTGGCGATGGTATTTGCACCGGTGAATTGTTCAAACTGTCAGGTAACAGCATGGCGGATAACCAAGTCTATTGCGCAGAAGCAGGTGGTGTTGAGGGCCCGCAAGAAAAAGTGCTCGCTGATTTCAAGGCCAAGTTCAAAAAACGTTTCAATGCCGATGTGCAAATTTATGCGCCGTATGTGTATGACGCGGTGAATGTCATGGTGGCAGCCATGGTTAAGGCCAATTCATCCGACCCCGCCAAATACTTGCCGGTGCTTGCCAAAACTTCAGATTACAAAGGTGTCACTGGCAACATCGGGTTCGATGAAAAAGGTGATGTCAAAAACGGTGCATTGACACTGCACAGCTATAAGGGCGGCAACAAAATCAATCTTGCCGTGGTTCGCTAAACCCATATGATGCGCAACTTCCAACTGGTTTTTTGCCAGGCCAAGGCTTCTTGTTGAAGCAAATGGTTGGATTGCGGGAACCGCTGCGCCCACAGCGGTTCAACATGTAATTCAAAGCATCTGTCTATGAGTGTGGACTTTGTCAGCCGCACAAACCGGTATTCAGGGTCACGCCTTGCATGGCACAAAATGACTGCCAATCGCAAGCTGAGCAGTTGATATACCAAGAACTCGTCTTCAAAGTCGATATCGAGTTTTCGCAACTTGCCTTTGTGGCCCAATACCAGCAAGCTTAGCCTGTGCAGTTCATGTTTGGCAAACCCAGGCGCGTCAGTGTTTTCCAAAATGTAAGCGCCATGTTTGTGTGAATCTGTGTGAGAAATCACATTGCCAATTTCATGCAGTTGAGCTGCCCAGCTCAATTTTTTTTGTAATCTGGTCCAATCAGCACTTGCGTCCGGGTAGGTTTGCAATGTTTTGAGAAACTCGCAGGCGATCTTGCTGACCCTGTGCGCTTGTGCAGCATCTGCTTGAAATGCTTTTCGCAGTCCTGACACGGTCAATGCTCGGGTGTCCTTGGATTCATCTTCTCGATCAAGCAAATCGTATAAAACCCCATGGCGCAATGCACCTGGGGTGACCATCAATTCTTCTATGTTGAATAACTCAAGCAATGCTGCAAGCACGCTGAGTCCGCCACCGATCACCGCTTTGCGCTCTTCTTTCAGGCCCTCGATTTTGAGTCTGTCCACATGACCGATGCGGATCAATTGTCCTTTGAGCCACTCAATGCCCTCTCGGGTGACGCGATCCGCGGGCCACCCGGCTTGCGTCAACACCTCTGAAACAGCACTGACAGTGCCAGACGAACCGTATGCGATATCCCAAGCATCTCTGCCAAAGATGGGCAAGGCTTCGTCGAGGACAGCTTTGGCTGCTACTTCGGCTTTTTGAAATGCGGCAACCGTGAACTCTCCATTGGCGAAGTACTTCATGCTTGAGGCCACACTGCCAAGGCGATAAGACTCAAGCTGCAACGCGATTTTGTGTTGGCCAATGATGAATTCGGTGGAGCGACCGCCAATGTCAACGACCAGTCTTCTTTCGTCGGAGGGTGGCAATAAATGCGCCACACCTTGGTAAATCAGTCGCGCTTCTTCACGGCCCGAAACCACTTCGATGGGAAAACCCAGAATTTGATGGGCTTTGTCCAAAAATAGCTTGGCATTTTTGGCTTCTCGCAGAGTTTGAGTCGCCACGGCTCGAACTTGTGATCTGTCGAAACCTGAAAGCTTTTCGGCAAATCTTGCCAGACACTCCCAGCCTTTTTCCATGGAGGTCAAGCTTAAATTTCGATCTTGGTCCAAGCCACTGCCTTGCCTGACAGCCTCCTTCAAATACTCATAGCGCTGAAACAAGCCGTTATTGAATCGGCATATTTCTAAGCGAAAACTGTTTGAGCCTAAATCGATGGCAGCCAGTAAAGTTCCGTTTTTCATGAGAGCTGAGCGTATCAGATGAGGCCCAGTTCAGTGCGCGTTTTCAACATAAAGTATTCGAATGAATTCGTTGAGAGGAAGCCAATCTTTAATATTTTATCCATGACACGGCCGTTTAATTTAACATCTATGACATGAAAGTGTCATGTTCGCAATTTACAGTGGCTCATGGATTCGATTTTCTGTGTGTGTGTTTAATCTCCAAGGAGTAACCGTGAATTTTTCAAGAACTTTTTCTACCGCATTGGCTGCAACAGTGGTTTCATTTTCCACCCTCGCAGCCGACATCACAGGTGCTGGCGCCACTTTTCCTTTCCCCATCTATGCAAAATGGGCCGAAGCTTACAAAGAAAAATCAGGAATCGGCCTGAACTATCAATCCATTGGTTCTTCCGGTGGTATCCGACAAATCAAAGCCAAAACAGTGGCTTTTGGCGCTACGGATGCCCCGATGTCGGGTGCTGAACTTGAAAAAGAAGGCATGGTTCAGTTTCCCGCCATCATCGGTGGCACAGTACCAGTATTCAACGTAGAGGGCTTGCGCAAAGGAGACCTGAAAATCACTGGTCCCGTGCTGGCTGACATGTTCTTGGGAAAAATCAACAAATGGAATGACCCCAGAATCGCAGAACTCAACCCTGGAAAAAAACTGCCTGATGCTGCTATCACGGTTGTTCATCGCGCTGACGGATCAGGCACTACCTTCAATTGGACCGATTACTTGTCCTCTGTCAGCACTGACTGGCTCAACACCGTGGGTCGTGGTGCCGCGGTCAAATGGCCAGCGCCAACATCTGTGGGCGGCAAGGGCAATGAAGGCGTGGCCGCCAACGTCAACCGTATCAAAAACAGTTTAGGCTATGTGGAATATGCCTATGCAAAACGTAACAACATCGCAGTCATGCAGCTCATGAATAAAGATGGCAACTATGTCATGCCAGACGACGAGACATTTTCAGCTGCTGCTGCTGGCGCCGATTGGTTCAGCGTACCAGGCATGGGATTGTCAATTGTGAATCAGCCTGGAGCCAAATCCTATCCAGTGACTACAGCGTCTTTTATCCTGATGTATAAAACTCCCGCTGATAAAGCCCAGTCTGCAGAAGTGCTGAAATTCTTTGATTGGTCCTTCAAAAACGGAAAGAAGATGGCATTAGAACTCGAGTATGTTCCTTTGCCAGACGCATTAACCAAGCAAATTCGAGAGCGCGTTTGGGCACAAATTGAAAAATAATCTACAAATAGCCCTGTCTGTTGGATAAGCCTTGCCATCTGTATCTGCGCAAGATACAGATGGCAGTTTCTTTTTTCTTCAATGGAAATCGTTTGGGCGGATCAGATGACTGAAAAATCTATGACACTACCTCGCACCATACCTACCGACTCTGCTGAATCCCTTGTCAGCAACACTGATGTTGCGGTTAGAGAGTCGATAGCCAGCAAATTGCGTATTCAAGATGCTGTTTTTCACCGCTTGACACAGGCATTTTCATTGTTGGTTTTGCTCGCACTTGCTGGCATCATTGTTTCTCTTTTTTACAATGCCTTGCCCACATTCACCAAATTCGGACTGCATTTTTTGTGGTACGTCGAGTGGGACATCATCAACGAAGAATTTGGCGCAGCTATTTCTATTGTGGGCACCTTGCTGAGTGCTGGCATTGCCATGTTAATTTCAGTGCCTTTGGCATTCGGTATTGCTTTTTTTCTCACTGAAACCTGTCCTGTTTGGTTGAGGCGGCCTCTGGGCACAGCCATTGAATTGTTGGCGGCCATACCATCAATCATCTATGGCATGTTCGGGCTGTTTGTGTTTGCGCCGGTTTACGCGGATTATTTGCAAGTACCGCTTCAGTCGGTATTGGGCGGTTTACCTTTGGTGGGTTGGTTGTTTGGTGGTGCCGTCACAGGGTTGGGTATCTTGGCGGCGGGCATCATTTTGGCTTTCATGGTATTGCCGTTTGTTGCTGCGGTCATGCGGGATGTTTTTGAAATAACACCGCCTATTTTGCGTGAATCAGCTTATGGCTTGGGCTGTACCACTTGGGAAGTTGTGCGCAAGGTCGTGTTGCCTTATACCCAAAAAGGTGTGATTGGCGGCATCATGCTGGGGTTAGGGCGTGCTTTGGGTGAAACGATGGCCGTCACTTTCGTGATTGGCAATGCCAACCGTTTGCCTACCTCGTTGTTTTCACCAGGCACTTCGATTGCATCTGTGCTGGCCAATGAATTCGGTGAAGCAGGCGGCTTGCACTTCAACACATTATTTGCTTTGGGGTTTCTGTTGTTTTGCATCACATTTGTGGTTTTGTTCATCGCCAAGTGGATGATTTACCGCAACGAAAAAGCCAAAGGCTTTTGATGGTTACCTGTTTATCTTTCGCTGTCATCATCAATGAATAAATCAACCGCATGAAATCATCAGATTTGTATTTACGTCGCCGCAGGTCAAACATCATTGGTTTGGCTCTATCCATGCTAGCCATGTCAGTTGGGTTGTTGGCGTTGCTGTGGATTTTGTTTGTGTTGTTATCCAATGGATTTGCTGCACTTGAACTGTCTCTGTTCATCAAAGACACCCCTGCTCCAGGTTCGGAAGGAGGTGGATTGCGCAATGCCATCGTAGGCAGTTTGATGATTGTGGTGTTGTCAGTCTTGGTTTCAACCCCCGTGGGTATTTTGGCGGGCATCTATCTGACCGAATACGGTGACACCAGCAAATCGGCTGAATTGACCCGCTTTGTCACGGACATCATGTTGTCTGCACCTTCTATCGTGCTTGGATTATTTGTGTATGCGGTGGCGGTTGCCTCGGTCGGGCATTTCTCTGGTTATGCAGGAAGCTTGGCACTGTCTTTGATCGCTATTCCTGTGGTCATGCGCACTACAGAAAATATACTGCGACTCGTACCAGGCAGTCTGAGAGAAGCTGCATTTGCGTTGGGCGCACCGCGCTGGAAAGTATCCATCATGGTGACATTGCGAGCGGCCAAAAGTGGCGTGATCACCGGAGTGCTTTTGGCGATTGCCCGTATCAGTGGTGAGACTGCACCTTTGCTGTTTACTGCGCTCAATAACCAATTCTTCAGCACCAATATGGCCGCACCCATGTCCAATCTACCGGTGGTGATTTTTCAGTTCGCCATGAGCCCTTACGAAAATTGGATCCAATTGGCTTGGGGCGGAGCGCTGATCATCACTTTCGCCGTTTTGTTTTTGAACATCGTCGCCCGAGTGATGTTTCGTGAAAAAGTAAAAGTTTGAAATTTAAAGGTTCATACATGTCGATTGATTCCGCTTCATCACACAACAATTCCATTGAAATTTCTCACCTTGATTTTTTCTATGGAAACTTTCAGGGTCTCAAAGACGTCAACTTGAACATTGCCGAGCATAAAGTCACGGCATTCATCGGGCCATCAGGTTGTGGCAAGTCGACTTTGTTGCGTACTTTAAATCGCATGTACAGCCTCTACCCAGGTCAACGTGCTGAAGGGGAGATTCGACTTTACGGATCGAACATACTGGATAAAAGCCAGGACCTCAATTTGTTGCGTGCGCAAGTGGGGATGGTTTTCCAAAAACCGACGCCTTTTCCAATGTCGATTTATGAAAATATTGCGTTCGGTATCAGGCTTTATGAAAAATTGAGTCGCTCAGAAATGGATGACCGTGTGGAATGGGCTTTGACCAAAGGCGCAATTTGGAACGAAGTCAAAGACAAACTTCACGTCAGTGGCTTGTCTTTGTCGGGAGGACAACAGCAGCGTTTATGTATTGCCCGATCAGTTGCTGTGAAACCTAAGGTGATTTTGCTGGATGAACCCACTTCAGCGCTGGATCCGATATCAACAGCCAAAGTAGAAGAACTGATCACTGAACTGAAGCAAGATTACACCGTGGCCATTGTTACCCACAATATGCAACAAGCTGCCCGTGTTTCTGATTTCACTGCTTACATGTATCTTGGCAGTTTGATTGAATTTGGTGCGACCGATCAGATTTTTTTAAAGCCGCAACGAAAAGAGACCGAAGATTACATCACTGGCCGTTTTGGCTGAATCGATTCATTCAAAGGAATACCATGCCTGATAAACATTTATCTTCGCAATTCGATCATGAGCTTAACGCCGTTTCTTCCCGATTGATGGAAATGGGTGGGCTGGTTGAATCACAAATTCAGCAAGCGGTGTATGCATTGTCATTGTTTGTTGAGGAAGTGGCTGACCAAGTCATCAAGACGGAAAGCCAAGTCAATTCTTTGGAGGTGGAAATTGACCGAGAGCTGTCCACCATCATTGCAAGACGGCAACCCACTGCCAAAGATTTGCGCTTGCTCATGGCCATATCTAAAGCGACTGCCAATCTTGAGAGAGCTGGAGACGAAGCCAACAAAATCGCACGCATGGTCAAGTCTTTGATCAGCAGCGGTGGATTCCGATCTTTGCCTTCTTCCGAGTTGCGTTTGACATCGGAAATGGCCAGTGGTTTGTTGCGCAAAGCACTTGACGCGTTTGCCCGACTTGATACGTCGACTGCGCTGGCGATATTGAAAGAAGACGATTTGATCGACAAAGAATTCGACGGCTTTGTTCGTAAATTGATCACATACATGATGGAAGATCCCAGAACCATCAGTTCAAGCTTGGATTTGCTGTTTGTTGCCAAGGCGCTTGAACGAATTGGTGACCATGCCAAGAATATTGCGGAGCTGATCATCTACATCGTCAAAGGTGAAGATGTCAGGCACACCTCCATGGAACACATTGAATCTACTTTGCAATAACAAAATGAGACACCTGCCAAAAGTTTTGATTGTTGAAGACGAACCTTCGATCGCAGAACTGATCTCAGTCAATTTAAGACACAACGGCCTATCGCCTACGTGGGTAGAAGATGGTGAGAAAGCACAAAAGGCGATCGACGATGTGTTGCCCGATGTCATTTTGCTGGACTGGATGCTACCGGGACAAAGCGGCGTGTACTGGGCTCGAAAATGGCGAAATGACAACCGAACAAAATCTGTGCCTATTTTGTTTTTGACGGCCAAAAGTGAAGAGGTAGACAAAGTTTCTGGATTAGACGCAGGTGCCGATGATTTCATCACCAAGCCTTTTTCAACCCAAGAGCTGATGGCCAGGATTCGGTCTGTGCTGCGTCGGCGTGCGCCTCAACAGGCTGAGGATGCTGTCACGATTGGGCAGCTTCAATTGGATGGCGCAACGCACAGGGTTTCGTTCGCGGGCGAGTCACTCAAAATGGGTCCCACGGAATTTAAATTGCTCAATTTTTTGATGCACCACACTGAAAGAGTGCATACCCGTTCTCAACTTTTGGACAAGGTCTGGGGAGATCATGTGTTCATCGAAGAACGAACGGTCGACGTGCATGTCAAGAGACTGCGCGAGGCACTGGGCGAGGCCGGCGCAATGATTGAAACAGTCAGAGGTGTGGGCTATCGGTTCAACAATCAATCACGCTGAATTGCCCTCAGTGACCAACTGATGCTTGAGAGAATCTTCTTCTTATTGGTCTGGTTAATCGCGGGTGCTGCCCTGGGCTTCATGCTTTCGCCAAACTCACCAAAGCAATTGGAGTTTGTTACCCTTGGCATGCTGTTAACGGCCATATGCGGGCATTTGCTTTCGGGTTGGCAGGCTGAAAAATTTGCAAAATGGCTACAAAAGCCTGTTTTGGATAGCGACGTCAAACTCAGCGCATTTTGGGGAAATTTGTCGGATCGTATTCTTCGCTTGTTGAAAAATAAAGAGTCCCAAAGGCTTGCCAGTGAAGAGACTTTGCGCCAATTTTTGGCAGCCATTCAAGCCTCACCCAATGGGGTGATCATTTTGGATCGCGATACACGAATCCAATGGAGTAACCAGACCGCTTCAGAGCACTTGGGCTTAGACCCCAAACTTGATTTGCAGCAACTGATTGGCAACATGTTGCGCAATCCGGTGTTTAGCAACTACATCAACTCGAAATCATTCGACCATGAAGTGATCATTGAAGGAAGAGACCATCGAGTTGACAGTCCTCACAAAGTAGGCGTTCAATTGTTTCCCTATGGTGATGGAAAAATTCTTTTGTTATCTCGCGATGTCACTTTGATTGAACAAGCAGAAACCATGCGGCGAGATTTTGTGGCGAATGTTTCTCATGAAATACGTACCCCATTGACAGTGCTTGCTGGGTTCATTGAGACATTACAAACGTTACCTCTTACGAAGCATGAGCAAGAAAAGTATTTGACGCTGATGTCGAATCAGGCATTCAGAATGAAATCGTTGGTAGATGATCTGCTCACGCTATCTCGCATTGAAGGTAGGCATCTGCCTGGTCACTTCGAATGGATTTCCATTCAGACTATCTTCATGCAAATCGAAGAAGAGGCCGTGGGACTGTCTGTCAAGTTACACCCCCTGGGCCAGCAACGTCAGCGAATCATTTTTCAGTTAGATGAACTGGATGCGGAATCAGAAATTTCAGGTTCATCTTCCGAATTGATGAGTGCATTTTCTAATTTAATCAGTAACGCTATTCGTTACACACCCGCGGCTGGCACCATCACTGTGGCTTGGAAAGTGACTGAATCCGGTGCAGTTTTTTCAGTGACAGATACTGGATCAGGCATTGCGCCTGAACATATAGGCAGACTCGCCGAGCGTTTTTACAGAATTGATCGCAGCCGCTCACGTGATACCGGTGGCACAGGCTTGGGCTTAGCAATTGTCAAACACGTTATTCAAAGACATGAAGGCGTGATGGAAATAGAAAGCAAAATCAATTTTGGCTCGAAATTTTCGTTACATTTCCCCGCGCACAGATTGCGTCATAAACATAATCATTCACAGGTAGCTTCGGTCAACGGTATTTAGTGCTGCGCAATACACGCCCAATCAGCAGTAGCAGTCCGACGCAAACCAATACAAGGGCTATGACACTCATGAGCCAAAATGCATCAGGTGATTGCTTAGGTGCGATATTGCCGATACCTTCGTATGCCAACAAATAACCACCACTCAAACCAACTCCCCACAACATGGATCCGTAAACCATCATGGGCAAAAATGTGACTTTGAAGCTTCTGAGAACGAAAAAACACAGCGTTTGAACTGCATCACCAATGTGATAAAAACCCACCAGCAATAACAGCTGGGCAGACAATTTGGCGACTTGGTCATCTTTTGCGTAGACCATGGCTATTTCATTGGAAAAAATAAATAACACGGTTGCCAAAAGAAGGGCCTCCATCACAACGAATTGGAAACCTATTGCAAGCACATGGCGCATTTGTTGAAAGTTAGCAGCACCTATCCAATAACTCAATCGTGCACTGATTGCGATGGAGAATGAGAGGGGAATCATGTAGAGCAAGGCGGTCATGTTGGCCGCAATTTGGTGACTGGCTGTGGCCGTGGTGCCTTGCCTGGCAATAAACAATGCCATTAGGGTGAAAGATGTGACTTCAACCAACACACTCACGCCATTCGGAATGCCCAATTTCGCCATTTGCTTGAGCTTCGCAAAGTCTGGTTTAGCCATGGGTTTCCAAATCTCAAATCGCTGGTAGATGTCGCTTCTCCAAAGCAGTATCAAAGCGATGAAGCACATCACAAAACTGACGATGACGGTGGCTAAAGCGCAGCCTGCGATGCCCATACCTTGAGATGCAGAGGTACCAAAAGTCAGGACAATGGACAAAGGTATTTTGCACAGCAAGGCGGCTATTTGAATCCAAGTGACTAATCTGGGTTTGCCTATGCTTTGATTCAGCGAACTGTAGAGCCTAAAAAACAAGGCCGCAGGCAAAGCCACTGCCAAAATACCTAAATAGGATTGCGCTTCTGCTTGAATTGAAACAGGAACTTGCGTGGATTCAAGCAGATAATAAGGTGACAACAACACCATGGCACCAATGACGGAAAGTGCCAGCCACACATACAAAGATTGCCTGAGTAACTCTCCCACTGAAGAAAATTTCTTGCCGCCATACAGTTCGGCAAACATAGGTAACAGGGCCTGAATCACACCAAGCAGGGTGACATAAACACTGACATAAACGGCTGAGCTGACCGATAAAACAGCAAGCGCTTGCGGGTCATACCTGCCAGCAATGATGGTGTCCGTGACACCAAATGCGACAACTGCCAGTTGGCCTATCAATACCGTGCCAGCATGCTTGAGTATGGTTTTTCTTTCAGTCATGCGGGGGTGGCTTGATGCGTTCATAGATATTCACCGTGTCGCTTTTATCGCCGGGACGTTGGATTGTTTTCAGGTACTGCCACTTGCTGGCGTCAATCAGCGTGCGCTCGACATGGGCAGATTGGGGCTTTTCAAGCAAGAAAGCACAATCGACGTCCTGTTGGTCAGGTTTGAAAGTGATTTCGCCATGAAAAGAGAAGCCAGCAATTTGATGGCGATCCAAACGTGTAAAAGCCACGCATTTTTCACCACCAATGGTTTCTTTGAGTTTCGTGGTCCAGGCCTTGTAGCTCATGGCATGGTCTATAAAAGGTAACCAAAGAGTCATCAAAAGTACCCAGCAAACCACTGCGCCTGTGGCTGGCAGCACCAGGCTTTTCCAAATAGCCGAAGGATGTCGCCCAACACGCCAAAGGATGATTCTGAGCCAAATCACACTGACTATCAGCGCAATCAGCAAGGCAAGCGCATTGAATTCATACACATAACCAGGGACCAGTCTATAAACATTACGCGCCGGTTGTGCTGGCATTCCTGTTTCAAGAGACAGCCAAACACCCCATATTGCGATGGCACATGTGGTGAAAAAAATCAATGTAAACCAATCAACCAGTGCAGCGACCGATCGTCTGAGCGTAGGCAAAGAAAATGCAGCAAGCGCAGCAATACTAGGTAGTACAAGTAACAGTGTTCTGTCTGGGTTGAAAGTCAAAATACTGGCCAACAATGTGATTGAGAAAAAAAATACAGGAAGGGTTAGGTGTTGTGTCCAGACTTGATTGCGCCAGTAACCTCGCCACTTCCACAAAGTCCATCCTGCCATGGGCCAAGCCGGCCACAAAAACCACATCAAGAGTTCAACGTTTTCTTTGAATTTCGACGGGAGTTGAAATAAATTCACAACCCGCCATTGCCAAAGTTGTAGGTAAAAACCTATGCAAACCATCAGAACCAAGGTGCCGATCAACGTCCATGCTTGCATGCGTTTAGATTGAGGATTTTGACGCCACATGAAGCCAACGCCTGCAAGCAGCAGCAAGGCCAAAGTGGGTGCACCACTCAGCGTCAGCAGCACACCGCTGATACATATTCCAGCTAAACCTTTCTTGGGGTAAAACTGCATACAAGCGGCTGACGCAAATAGGACACACACCAGTTGAAGTTGCATAGCCATGGGTGTGATTTCATGGCTGGGGACGGCCAAGCCCAGACAGGCCATGTAAGCCAGCAGTCCGCCGTCAGCGATTGCCCTTGCGTAGTCTTTGGGATTGGCTTCACCGCCAAATGCAAATGCCACAGGCTGGGCTTGCGGATTCCTGGCCAAGAAATAAATACCTTGCCATAAGCAAAACATGCCTAGGAGACTGAACAAAGAGAAAGACAAACGAGCCGCCACATCGGGGGGCAGCACAGTCAGCGTTTGAATAGCAAACATCCCGACCCAGTAGGGCAGCAGTGCATCTAATTCTGGCGCCATACCTGCCAATTGCAAATGAAAAATATCGCTTTGGTGATTGACCAAACTCAGCATGTAACCGAGTGAGGTCAGATCCATGCTCTTCCATGGACCACGGTCAAATACACCTATGAACACGTAAACAAGACACAGCAACATCAACCAGTACCTTGGCATGCGTCGCACAGCTAGGTCAGAGATGATGGCTGGCGAGGGTATTTTCATGGGCCTTTGATGTTGGAAATTTACTATGCAGAAATAAAAAAAGCAGCTGGTAAAGCTGCTTTTTGAGAGGCAAACACCAATTACTTGGCAGCAGTCTTTCCATATTTGTTACGGAATCTTTCAACCCGTCCACCCATGGTGTCTACAGATTTTTGGGTGCCTGTGTAGAAGGGATGCGATTCGCTGGATGTGTCTAATTTGTAGAGAGGCAGTTCTCGGCCATCATCCATTTTGATGGTCTCTTTCGTGTTGGCACAAGTGCGGGTGACGAATTTGAAACCGTTTGACAAATCGACGAAACAAACTTCGCGATATTCGGGGTGAATGCCTTCTTTCATGGTGTTTCCTTATCCATTCGAGAGCCACAAGAGCCGATCTCTTGCACTTTTCGCAAACCTGACATTATGCCTTAATTGATCAACCGCCTCTGCGCATCATGTCAAAGAAGTCGACATTCGTTTTAGTGGCCTTCATGTTTTTGAGCATCAATTCCATGGATTCAATTTCATCCAAGTTATAAATAAATTGTCTTAATATTCTGGACTTTTGAAGGATCTCGGGACTTAGCAAGAGTTCTTCACGGCGCGTACCGCTTCGGTTGAGTTGAATGGCGGGGAAAACACGTTTTTCATACAAGCGACGATCCAAGTGGATTTCACAATTGCCTGTGCCTTTGAATTCTTCAAAGATCACCTCATCCATGCGACTGCCTGTGTCGATCAATGCGGTTGCAATGATGGTTAACGAGCCACCTTCTTCCACTTTTCGGGCCGCGCCAAAAAAGCGTTTGGGTCTTTGTAATGCATTGGAGTCCACACCACCGGTAAGCACTTTGCCAGAGCTGGGTACAACATTGTTATAGGCGCGGGCTAAGCGTGTGATGGAATCCAGCAAAATCACCACATCTTTTTTGAGTTCTACCAAGCGTTTGGCTCTTTCAATCACCATTTCTGCGACATGAACATGTCTTGCTGCAGGCTCGTCAAATGTTGAGGCTATGACCTCACCCTTGACGCTGCGCTGCATTTCTGTGACTTCTTCTGGTCGTTCATCAACCAACAAAACCATCACATGGCTTTCGGGATAGTTGGCAGAAATAGCATGCGCAATGTGCTGCATCATGACGGTCTTGCCACTTTTGGGCGGTGCTACCAACAGGGCCCGTTGTCCTTTACCGATCGGTGCAATGATGTCGATAATGCGGCCAGTGATATTTTCTTCGCCTTTGATATCACGCTCAAGCCGCATTTGTTCTTTGGGGAACAATGGCGTCAAGTTTTCGAACATGACTTTGTGTTTATTGTTTTCAGGCAAGTCGCCATTGACTTGGTCTAACTTGGTCAATGCAAAGTAACGCTCGCCATCTTTGGGGATTCTTACCTCTCCTTCGATCATGTCGCCAGTGTGCAAATTAAAGCGTCTGACTTGGCTAGGGCTGATGTAGATATCGTCGGTACTGGCTGTGTAACTGGTGTCTGGGCTTCTTAAAAAACCAAATCCATCAGGCAATATTTCTAAAACCCCATCTGCAAAAACTTGTTCCCCAGCACGAGCCCTTTTCTTGATGATGGCAAACATCAACTCCTGTTTGCGCATACGGCCCGTATTTTCAATTTCGAGCTCTTCAGCTTGTTTCAGCACTTCAGACACGTGAAGAGCTTTGAGTTCATTCAGATGCATAGGGATACTCCTTGAGGAGTTCGTTCTTTAAGAGGGGGATACGCAGACTGAAAGCCTGCTGGTTGAGGGCGAGGGCGCTGAAAAACTGACCAACACTATGCCTTAAGAAGCATTATTGCACGAAAAAAAGTGCCTTAAATAACTGTCAAGCCAGTTGTTGCTGTATGAATTCGTTGAGTTGTGCTTTGCTCATGGCACCAACTTTGGTCGCAGCTAGTTGACCATCTTTGAAAAGCATCAAAGTGGGGATGCCACGGATGCCAAATTTGGCGGGGATGTCTCGGTTTTCATCCACATTCATCTTGGCGATTTTCAACTTTCCCTCGAAAGTGTTGGCAGCTTCGTCAAGCACGGGTGCAATCATTTTGCAGGGTCCGCACCATTCAGCCCAAAAATCCACAAGCACGGTGTCCTTGGATTCAATGACAATATTTTCAAAGTCGTTGTCTGTGATGTGTTTGATGAGTTGGTTGGCCATGATTTTTCCCTTGTGCTGGCATTTTAATTGAATTCGCAGTTCGGCAAATGGCGCTTGGATTTGCCATATTTCTTTATTTAGAATGGATTGATGTTCACACACCTGCGACTCCACACCGAATATTCCATCACGGACGGAACATGCAGGATTGATGATCTGGTGGCAAAGGCAGCTGTTGATGGACAAAATGCCTTGGCAATCACAGACAACAACAATCTTTTTGCAGCTGTCAAGTTTTACTTGGCTTGCCGCAAAATGGGTATCAAGCCTGTGTTGGGCAGCGAAGTATCCGTGACGACCAGCGAAGCCGATACAGGGTCCGAGATAGCCAAAGTAGTCCTTTTGGTTAAAGACAATCAGGGTTACCACAATCTTTGCCAGATTCTCACGTTGCTTTGGGCAAATCCGCAAGGTACTGTTTTGCCCTGCCTCAGTTGGAAAACTTTGTGCGACTTCTCTGAAGGTCTTATTTTGCTGTCAGGCGCACAACAAGGACCGATTGGGCTGTCACTGAAATCCGGTAACAGTCAACGTGCACAAACTTTGGCCCTAGATGCAGCCCGCGTGTTCAACAACCGTTTTTACATTGAGTTGCAGCGTTGTGGCAGACCTGATGATGAACCCTATATTTCTTCTGCCCTGGATTTGGCTGACCAACTTCAATTACCAGTGGTTGCTACACATGCCATTCAGTATTTGGCGCCAGAAGATTTTGAAGCACACGAAGCCCGGGTGTGCATTGCCAATGGTGAAATTTTAGGAAATCCTAAAAGGTCAAAGCGATTCACTAAACAGCAATATTTTTTGACCCAGTCTGAAATGGCTGATCTGTTTCACGATATCCCATCTGCCATCACCAACAGCCTTGAAATTGCAACCCGATGTAATTTGAGTTTGACCTTAGGTAAGCCGCAGCTTCCCGCATTTCCGACCCCGATGGTTGACGGTCAGCACACACCTGTAGAGAAATATTTCAAAGAAATTTCTCATGCTGGTTTGGAAAATCGACTTCATCAGCTTTACCCAGACAATGAAGTTCGAAATGCTCGGCAAAAAACCTACATAGACAGACTTGATTTTGAAATTGAGACGATCTTGAAAATGGGCTTTCCTGGCTACTTTCTGATCGTCAGTGACTTTATCAATTGGGCCAAAAAAAATGGATGCCCTGTTGGACCGGGACGTGGTTCAGGTGCAGGTTCTTTGGTCGCATACGCCTTGAACATCACAGATCTGGACCCGCTTCAATACAACTTGCTTTTTGAAAGATTTTTGAATCCTGAGCGGGTATCCATGCCGGACTTTGACATCGATTTTTGTCAACTCAACAGGGACAGAGTTATTGACTATGTGAAATCACAATATGGTCGAGATGCGGTCAGCCAAATTGTGACGTTTGGAACCATGGCAGCCAGGGCGGTGATACGAGATGTTGGTCGTACTTTAGATATGAGTTATACATTTTGCGAAGGTCTGTCAAAGCTCATACCCAACAAACCCGGGCAACCGATGACAATAGCCTTGGCAATGAAGCAAGAGCCGGTGTTAGCCCAGCGATTTGAACAGGAAGACGAAGTCAAAATACTGTTGAATTTGGCTCAAAAATTAGAAGGATTAACCAGAAATATTGGTATGCATGCAGGTGGCGTATTGATTGCTCCCGGGCAGTTGACTGATTTTTGCCCGCTATATCAACAACCTGGAAGTCCTGCGGCGGTCAGCCAGTTTGACAAAGACGATGTCGAATCAATTGGGTTGGTGAAATTTGACTTTTTAGGTCTGGCCACTTTGACCATATTGGAACAAGCCAAACAGTTGATCATCAACCGTTATCCACAACAATCAGGCTTCAATTACGAAAACATACCGCTTGATGATGCTGCTACCTACGAATTGTTTTCAAGAGGAAAAACAGAAGCAGTATTTCAATTCGAAAGTCGTGGTATGCAAGCGATGTTGCGGGATGCCAAACCCAGTAGGCTGGAAGATCTGATCGTGTTGAACGCATTGTTTCGTCCGGGACCAATGAGCTTGATTCCAAGTTTTGTGGCCCGTAAACATGGCAGGGAGGCGGTTGACTACCCGCATCCTTTGGCGGAACCAATTTTGTCGGAAACATACGGCATCATGGTTTACCAAGAACAAGTCATGCAAATCGCACAAGTGTTAGGCGGTTACACCCTTGGGGGTGCTGATTTGTTGCGTCGTGCAATGGGCAAGAAAAAAGCAGACGAGATGGCTTTGCACAGGTCGATATTCAGAGAAGGTGCAGCTAAAAACCAGATCTTAAATGACCAAGCTGACGCTATATTTGATTTGATGGAGGAGTTTGCTGGCTACGGGTTCAATAAATCGCATGCTGCTGCGTATTCTTTGCTGGCCTATCACACCGCTTGGGTCAAGGTTCATTTCCCTGCAGAGTTTTTTAGCGCCAATATGAGCGTGGAAATGGATGACACAGACAAGTTGAAGATCTTGTTTGATGATGCGATCGAGATGGGTTTGTTTTTTGAAAGCCCCGATATCAATGTAGGCGAGTTCCGATTCGATCCCATTAACCCAAATTCCATTCGTTACGGTTTGGGGGCCATCAAAGGAACGGGACAGTCTGCCATAGATGCAATTTGTGAGGCCAGATCAGCCGGTGGTCCATTCACAAGTTTGTTCGATTTTTGCGCCAGGGTGGATAGAAACCGTATCAATAAACGCGCCGTTGAAGCATTGATCAAAGCGGGTGCGTTTGACTCCATTTGTCCTAACCGGCATGCGTTATTTTCTTCAGTCACTTTAGCTTTTGACTACGCCAGTTCACAAGAAACCCATGCGCTTCAGTCAGGGCTTTTCGATTCGGCAGATGCGCATGGTTCAAGCATGCATGAACCATCAATGGCAATCAAGTCAGATTGGGGCCCTAGAGAAAAATTGACCTACGAAAAAGCTGCCTTAGGCTTTCATTTATCAGGCCATTTGTTTGATGAAGTGCGTGAAGAGGTTCGATGCTTTGTCAAAGTATCACTCGCTGAGTTGAAAGAAAGTCGCGATCCTGTCTGGATCGCTGGTATTGTCAGAGATGAAAGAAGTATCAATACAGCCAAAGGTCGATTGAATATATTTGTACTAGACGACGGCAGTTGTGCACTAGAAGTCACTGTGGACGATACTGTTTATATGAAATACAAAGCACTGATCAAAGAGGATCAGATACTGATTGCGCTTGCCAAAATTCAAACCGACAGAAGAAATGGTGGATTACGGCTTGGATTACAAGATGCAATGGACCTGCCTCAAGCAAGATGTCACTTTGGAAAATATTTGAAATTGTATTTTCAAAAACCATCTTTGGCGTTGACAAATTACCTGAAAGAACAAATGCTCCCGCCAGTGTCAGTTGGACAAATACCTCAGTTTCGTCGCATCGGTGTGCGATTGCATGTCAAAACCTCAGGTGGAGAAGCTGAAATTCAATTGGGTGCCAAGGCACAGCTGTACCCTTCTGACGAATTGCTTTATGACCTCAGGTTGAAAACTTCTGCGGTGAAATCAATGATTGTTTACGACTAAACCATGTTCTTCAATTTGCCCAACCTCATGACGTGGACTCGGATTCTTGCAATCCCTTTGCTGGTATGGGTTTTCCATTGGCCTGTTGAAATCGGTATGCGCAATCTGATTGCAACAGTGATGTTTGTTTTGTTTGCGCTCACGGATTGGTTAGACGGTTATTTGGCACGCAGGTTAAATCAAACATCAGCATTTGGTGCTTTTTTAGATCCTGTGGCAGATAAATTTCTAATCTGTGCGAGTTTGTTGGTGTTGGTTGACTTAGGACGTGCTGATGTCAGTGTGGCTTTGTTGATCATTGGCAGAGAAATCGCCATCTCATCACTTCGCGAATGGATGGCACAAATAGGCGCCAACAAAACCGTGGCGGTTCATATGGTTGGCAAGTTGAAAACTACGGTGCAAATGATTGCTATCCCATTTTTACTGTATGACGGTGTACTTTTTGGTCATATTTCGACGGGCTATTGGGGCGGCGTACTGATATGGATTGCAGCCGCGCTAACCATTGGGTCCATGGTTTTTTACCTCAAAAAAGCGCTTCCTCTCATCAGGGCCAACGCCAAGTGAAGGATTTCCTCCATAGATTCGAAACCCACTAGAATGCTTTGTGGGTGTAATGGGGCGAGTGGTCGGGAATCCATTTCCTGAAATGATGATGGTTCGTTGAAGCTTTCTCTTTTTCACTCACGCTCCATTCTTGGCTCCCAATCACTTGTCAATCTATCAACCTAATTAAACACACCTTATGTCGAGGGGAATTTTGTGAATAAATCTGAACTCATTGAACACATTGCTGCTGACGCAGATATTTCAAAAGCAGCTGCAGCTCGCGCACTTGAATCTGCCATCGATTCCATCACCGCTGCTTTAAAAAAAGGCGATTCCGTTTCACTGGTCGGCTTTGGTACTTTCGAAGTGTCTAAACGAGCTGAGCGCAGCGGCAGAAATCCGTCCACAGGCGCTGCTATTACAATCAAAGCTGCTTCTGTGCCAAAGTTTCGTCCTGGCAAGGCATTGAAAGATGCCTTGAACTGATTTGAAGATTCGGTGGGGTGCTTAGCTCAGTTGGTAGAGCGGCGCCTTTACACGGCGTAGGTCGGCGGTTCGAGACCGTCAGCACCCACCAAACCATTCAGGCGAA
>Ga0192647_100344_pt1 | contig 32302 bp, 26 predicted proteins | sample LauGreFa1BDMLBSN_2_FD_133046 | JGI IMG/M metagenome (GOLD analysis project Ga0192647, IMG submission 133046) | Freshwater lake microbial communities from Lake Michigan, USA - Fa13.BD.MLB.SN - reassembly | ecosystem: Environmental > Aquatic > Freshwater > Lake | place: Lake Michigan, USA... | reverse complement strand
CCGCTATTTGCCGCGATGTACTTCAGCGCGGAAACTGCAAGATCATCATAGGAATGTTCGAAACGTTCCCGGCCAGTGTCGCTCATGACAAATACTTTGGAGGGGCGTCCACGTGAACGAGTGCTGCGGATATGCGGTTCGCGCTCTTCCAAAATTCCCTCATCGACGAGCGAATCTAAATGTCGTCGGATACCTGCAGGGGTGAGTTGTAATTTCTCTGCCAGAGCAACGGCGGTCGATGGCCCAGATTCGAGGATGGCGCGAGCGACCTGGTCGCGGGTGCGTAGGTCCTCAGAAGGAGCTAGAGAATTCACAGGGGATTTCACAACGGAATTGTTGCGTAATTCATGGCGCGACGCCACTTCACCGAGGTGATGCGCACCCTAGGCTCTGCCCTATGGCGATTTCAGCAAGTAAAGCTCTACTTCGCCTCTCCTCCCTCATGGTCTTCACCCAATCTGCGATTGTGGTGACTGGCGGTGCAGTTCGCATCACTGGCTCTGGGTTGGGATGTTCAACATGGCCCGAGTGCACGCCTGGCTCCTATACACCAACTCCCGATCAACCTGAAGCTCCACTTCATGCCTGGATTGAATTTGGTAATCGCTTACTTACTTTTGTACTTCTTCTCAATGCGCTTGCTTTGATGTTTGTGATTCTTAAGCAAGGCCAACGCCACTTACGAAAAATGGGCGCTTTCCAGATTATTGGAATCTTGGCACAAGGCGTACTGGGAGGAATTACAGTTCTTACGGGACTCAACCCCGCAACCGTTGCAGCACATTTTCTTTTATCAATTGTGTTGATTGCAGGTGCGCTATCTCTCAGACAACGTGCTCATCAAAAAACTCCAACAGACTTTGCTCCGATTCCACTTGTAAGAAAGCTAATGTGGGCACATCTACTTTTGACAATCGCCGTTCTCGTATTGGGAACAATCGTGACAGGAAGCGGACCACACGCCGGAGATTCCACGGCAGAGAGATTTAATCTCGATGCAAAGATGATGTCATGGATTCACGCTGATTTGGTGATCGCCCTTCTCGGCGTAAGCATCGCGCTTTTAATCGCCATCAAACTTGGTGAGAGTGATGCCGTCAAAGCTGTCTTGGGACGGAAAGCACAGTCCTTCCTTCTCATTGCACTAGCCCAAGGAGCGATTGGCTATATCCAGTACTTCACGGGTTTGCCCGAAATCCTGGTCGGAGCACATTTGGTTGGAGCTGTTCTCGTGTGGCTATTCGCATGGAATCTAGCTATTACAGGTAATCTCGCGCGGCGGAGGGGATAGAAAGTGAATCCACAGAAAGCCAGCTGGAGCGCACTGGACGATAAAGCCGTCGCCGTCGCTCGCGCCCTTGCGATGGATGCAGTCCAAAAAGTTGGTAATGGCCATCCAGGAACTGCAATGTCGCTCGCACCTGTGGCATACACCTTATTTCAAAGATTTTTACGTCATGACCCACGTGATCCCCAATGGCTAGGTCGCGATCGATTCATCTTGTCTTGCGGACACTCATCACTGACGCTCTATATCCAATTGTTCTTTAGCGGGTATGGATTATCACTAGATGATCTCAAAGCATTTAGAACGTGGGGTTCGCTGACTCCAGGTCACCCAGAGTTTGGACATACCGCCGGTGTTGAAACTACTACCGGCCCATTGGGACAAGGCGTTGCAAATGCAGTGGGTATGGCGATGGCGGCGCGGTACGAACGTGGATTATTTGATCCAGATACCGCAGCAGGTAAAAGTCCATTTGATCACAATATCTGGGTTATTTGTAGCGATGGAGATTTGCAAGAAGGTGTCAGCACTGAAGCATCATCTCTGGCTGGAACACAAGAACTTGGAAACTTAAAAGTTATCTACGACGACAACCGCATCTCTATCGAGGGCGATACGCATTATGCATTCACTGAAGATGTGAGTGCCCGCTATCGTGCATATGGCTGGCATGTCATCGATGTTGATGCACAAACCAGCGGAGATGTTGATCGTGAAGCGCTTGAGCGTGCAATGGATGAAGCGCTTGGCGTCACTAGTAAACCAACACTGATTAGACTCAAAACGGTCATTGCATGGCCAGCACCTAAGGCTCGCAACACAGCAAAATCTCATGGCTCAGCTCTTGGCGCTGATGAAGTTGCTGCCACAAAAGTTGAGCTGGGTCTTCCCGCCGAAGACTTCTACTTCCCGGCCGATGTTGAGCAGCATGTTCGCCAGGTATCCGAACGTGGAGCATTACTCCGAAATGAATGGAATAAGAATTTTGCACAATGGAAATCTCAGCAACCTGATCGCGCCGCTCTCCTTGAACGTTTAACAAAACAGGGACTTCCAAGTGATTGGGATTCCGCACTCCCCTCATTTAGCGCTGATAAAGAGGTAGCGACTCGTAAGGCTTCAGGCGACACCATTAATGCCTTGGCTCGCTCGCTTCCGGAGCTCTTCGGCGGTTCTTCTGATCTCGCAGATAGCAATAACACAACTATCGAAGAAGGCGGATCTTTCTTGCCACAGTCCTCCACCATGAAGGGCGCCAATCCCTACGGTCGCATCGTTCACTTTGGAATTCGCGAACACGCAATGGGATCAATCCTCAATGGCATGGCGCTGCATGGACTTATCCGTCCTTTCGGCGGCACATTCCTCGTCTTTAGCGATTACATGCGCGGCGCAGTCCGTCTCTCAGCGTTGATGAATCTTCCGGTTACTTACGTCTGGACTCATGACTCTATTGGACTCGGTGAAGATGGTCCGACTCACCAACCGGTAGAACACATCGCAGCACTTCGCGCAATCCCTAATCTTGATGTTGTACGCCCTGCAGATGCCAATGAAGTTGTTGCAGCATGGCGCGAAATAATTCTGCGGCGCAGACCTGTGGGAATTCTCCTGTCTCGCCAAAATCTCCCCGTTATTGACCGAACGAAATTCGCTTCAACTCAAGGAGTAAGTAAAGGCGCTTATGTGCTCAATGACGTTGCACATCCTGATGTCATCTTGATTGCTACAGGTTCTGAAGTTGGCATTACCCTCCAAGCCGCAGAACTACTTAAAGCTGACGAAATTTCGGCACGTGTCGTAAGTGCACCATGTTTAGAGTGGTTTAACGCTCAAGATGCTACCTATAAAGATTCAATTCTCCCCAGTTCGGTTAAAGCTCGCGTCAGCATCGAAGCAGGTATTGCTCAAGGATGGCGGGAGTACATCGGCGATTGTGGAGTCGCAGTTTCGCTTGAACACTTTGGCGCTTCTGCATCAGCGCCTGTTCTCTTCAAGGAATTTGGTTTTACCCCAGAGAAGATTGTTAGCGCCGCTAAAAAATCTATTGCTAAGGCAAAGGCGTAGTCGAGCACAATGAGCGCAACCCTCAAGTCAGTTTCTGAAGCCGGAACTTCAATCTGGCTCGATGATTTATCGCGAGAGAGAATGATCCTTAACGGAAAATCACGTAACTTGGCGAAGCTCATAGCTGAGGAATACGTCGTCGGCGTGACCACTAACCCAGCAATATTCTCTGCTTCAATCTCGCAATCATCACTCTATTCTGATGATCTCAAAGCTCTTGCGGCCCAAGGACATAACGCAGAATCAATCATCACCGAGCTCACAACTGCCGATGTTGCTCAAGCATGTGATCTCTTCATTCCGGTGTATGAACGATCTGCCGGAGTAGATGGCCGAGTAAGCATCGAAGTAGATCCGCGACTGGCGCGCGATACATCCACCACAGTTTCGCAAGCGCGTGAATTATGGGCCAAAGTAAATCGACCAAATGTTTTGATTAAGGTGCCTGCGACTGTAGAAGGGTTACCTGCAATTCGTACTTTGATTGCTGAAGGTATTAGCGTCAATGTCACGATCATCTTCTCGGTTGAGCGTTACAAGGCGGTACTTGATGCCTTCATAACTGGTTTGGAAGAGCGCCACAACAAAGGACTTCCCGTCTCTGATATTCATTCTGTGGCTTCCTTCTTCGTTAGCCGCGTCGATACAGAGATTGATGCTCGACTCAAATCTCACTCCCATAGCGATGCACCTTCGCTCCTAGGCAAAGCAGCAATTGCTAATGCGCGCTTGGCCTATCAACACTTCGAAGAGGTTCTTAGCTCACAGAGATGGAAGAAACTAGAAAGTGCAGGAGCATCGATACAGCGTCCACTTTGGGCATCAACAGGTGTTAAAGATCCTGCTTATGATCCCACTCAATATGTCATCGACTTAGTTGCACCTCTTACGGTCAACACGATGCCAGAACCGACTCTGATAGCAGTTCGCGATCAAGGTACGTATAAAGGCAATACTGTCGTTGGCCATTATGAAACTTCTCTTCAGGTAATTGATCAGCTCGCATCAATCGGAATAGATATCAACGAAGTTGCTACAAAATTAGAGAACGAGGGAATTGATAAATTTATCAAGCCTTGGCTTGAACTAATCGCTGCTGTTGAGACTGCCTCGCGTCAATGATCAGAATTAAAGGTTTTTCTGCCTCCCCTGAGAAAGTTTCCGCCCTCAATGCAATAACTGCAAAGTTAGCTGCGAAAGATGCAACGCTCTGGGGGCCTGCAGCTCAAGCTGAGGCCGCAATTCGATTGAATTGGATTGATCTGCCTCTGACTTCACGAGAATTGCTTCCGACTTTAGATGCGCTCTCTGCTTGGTCTCGAGAGATTGGGCATTCTGATTTTGTTCTCTGCGGCATGGGTGGCTCCTCACTTGCTCCCGAAGTCATCGCTGCGGTCTATAAAAAGAATCTCACAGTTCTTGATTCCACAGATCCCGAACATGTGAAAGTAGTTCTTGATCGCGATCTTTCTAAAACGTGTTTCGTCGTTGGTTCCAAATCTGGGTCAACTATCGAAACTGCTTCACAGAAGAGCGCAGCAGAAGCCCAATTACTTCGACAGGGTCTTGATCCGAAAAATCATCTTGTGGTCGTTACCGATCCGGGTTCACCTTTAGATAAAGAATCGCGCGCTGCAGGTTTACGAGTTATTAACGCTGATCCCAATGTAGGGGGAAGGTTTAGCGCGCTTAGCGCATTTGGTCTCACTCCAGCAGCGTTGATAGGTGTTGATGTTTCAGTCTTGATTGATGATGCCTTTGAAGCTGCTCAATCTTTTCTTCTGCCTAATTCGACGGTAGTGAGCGTTGCTGCAGCTCTAGCAGAGCCCACATTTGCTTACACGGGGTTCTGTGATGCAGGTTCAACGCTACCTGGATTGAGCGATTGGATTGAACAACTCATCGCTGAATCGACAGGCAAAGATGAGAAGGGCGTTCTCCCGATTGTTACTTCATCACCTAAGAGTGAGATATTTCCTGTTATTTCTTTCGATGAGCAAGGCGAGTTTGCTGTCACAGGTTCACTTGGCGAACAGTTTATTTTCTGGGAGTGGGTCACAGCCCTTCTCGGCTACTTAATGAAAGTTGATCCTTTTAATCAACCAAATGTGACAGAGGCAAAAGAAAAGACTGGCGCGCTTCTCGATCGCTGGAAGGGTAAAGGAGTTCAAAACCCCGAGCCGGCCTTCAACACCAGCGCTATTGCAGTTTTCTCTGATTCAACAGCGCATTCGTTGACTGATTATTTACGTAGCGCAATCACTCATCCCAATGGCTACATCGCCTTGATGGCTTATCTACATCGTGGAGTCGATGATGATGTGATGCAATTACGAGAACTTTTAGAAAAAGCAGGAAAGAAGCCCGTAACGTTTGGCTGGGGTCCACGTTTCTTGCATTCCACAGGACAGTTCCATAAAGGTGGACCAAAAGTTGGTTCCTTTATCCAGATCACAGGCGCAACTCAAGTTCAATGGCCCATTCACGGACGTGACTACGGTTTTGAAGTACTTGTTATGGCGCAAGCGCTTGGCGATAACGAGGCACTTGCAGCGCGTAACTACCCGTTAGTGAGATTTCACTTGAAAGAACGGAGCGCGGGAATTCAAGAGTTGATTGCCGCGGCAAAAGAACTTTAGTCTTCGTCTTCTCCGCGGTGCTTCTTCAACGCCGCTTCAAGGATTTTCTTGGCTTCAGCTTCAGTGCGTCGCTCTTTTACGTAAGCCAGATGCGTTTTATATGGCTCGTTTTTCATCGGAGAAGGAGGGTTGTTCTTATCTCGACCTGCTGGGAAACCACAACGTGGGCAATCCCATTCGGCAGGAACTACGACTGTTCCATCTTCGGCAAAGGATGGTTTCGTCTCGTGGCCATTAAGGCACCAGTATGAAACCCTAAAGCGTGCAATTGCTTCACCGCGTTCGGCTTCTCCCATAGGACCTGCGCCAACACGTGAACCGCGGATTGCGCTTCCACCGGCCATGTACTTCTCCTTTAACCTTCGTTATCGAACTACTTCAAAAAATTATTTAAGGACTAAACCAAGAGCAATAATCGATGCGAACCAGATGCCACCAACCACGATGGTGATACGGTCAAGATTCTTCTCAACCACGGAAGAACCGCCGTAGGTCGAAGACATTCCGCCGCCGAAGAGATCCGAAAGGCCACTGCCTTTTCCTTTGTGAAGTAGAACCAGCAAAATCATCAAGATGCTGGTGAGGACCAGCAGAATTGAGAGCGCTAAAGTCACGAATAGCTCCTTGGGACGGTGTGAGACGCGAATACTACCGAAAGTGGAGGCCGCCTACTGCATTTAGTGCTCTTGTGAGCCTAGAGAACGCGATGAAACTTACAGATTCGAGCGAATTCCTCTGGGTCAAGGCTGGCTCCACCGACAAGAGCGCCGTCAACATCGGGCTGTTTCATGATGTCGACGATATTTGCAGACTTAACAGAACCTCCATAAAGGATACGTGCGTTCTCAGCAATTTCTTCGCTTCCGATCTTTGCAATCTCCTTACGAATAGCAGCACACACTTCCTGAGCATCTTCTGGAGTAGCAGTCTTTCCTGTCCCGATTGCCCATACCGGCTCGTAAGCAAGAACAATTTTCTTTAACTCTGGTTTATGAAAACCCTTGAGCCCTTCACGGACTTGATTGAGTACATGTTCGACATGGGTACCAGCTTCACGAATCGCTAGTTCCTCACCAATGCAGAAGATTGGAGTCATCTCATTGTCGAGCACTGCACGAATCTTCTTATTGACCAACGCATCATCCTCTTTATGAATCGCGCGTCGTTCAGAGTGTCCAACGACGACATAAGAGCAATCCAATTTCTTCAACATGGAGCCGGAGATATCGCCAGTGAAAGCTCCAGATTTTTCGGGAGAGATATCTTGAGCGCCGTAGCTAAGTTTGAGGCGGTCCCCATCAACCAGAGTTTGTACCGAACGAAGATCAGTAAATGGTGGAAGGACCACAACATCAACGGCTTCAAAATCACGTTCTTCAAGTGAATAAGCAAGTTTCTGGGTTACAGCGATAGCTTCAAGATGATTGAGATTCATCTTCCAATTTCCAGCAATGAGCGGACGGCGTGACATCAGTTCTCCTAGATTCGAGTTCTTATCTTAGGGCCGTTAAGCCAGGAAGTTCTTTACCTTCAAGGTATTCCAGCGATGCTCCCCCGCCAGTTGAGATATAACCAAATTGCGAATCGTTAAATCCCAGCGCTCGGACCGCAGCAGCTGAATCTCCACCGCCCACAACCGATAGGCCAGAAACTTCAGTAAGGGCTTGAGCCACAACCTTTGTGCCAGCTGCAAAGTGTGAGAATTCAAAGACTCCCATTGGTCCATTCCAGAAAACCGTCTTGCACTCTTTGATAGCAGCGGCAAAAGCGCGCGCACTTTCGGGTCCGATATCTAGCCCCATCTGATTACTTGGTATCGAATCTGCGCTGACAACGCTCGGAGATTCATTTGCAAAAGCTGGTGCAACAACAATATCTGTGGGAAGGAGGACTTTAACACCGAGCTTCTCGGCACGAGAAAGTAAATCCTTTACAAGTGGAATGGAGTCCGCTTCAACAAGAGATGTTCCAATCTCTTTGCCTTGAGCAGCAAGGAAAGTGAAGAGCATTCCTCCGCCGATTGCCAACATATTTACTTTATCGAGCAAGTTAGTAATGACACCAATCTTGTCGGAAACTTTAGCGCCACCAAGGATTACTCCATACGGGCGTTCAGGAAACTCAGTGAGTCGACGCAGAACATCAACTTCTGCACCGATTAGCTTTCCAGCCGCATGTGGCAGCGCAAGAGCCGCCTCATAAACAGAGGCATGTTTGCGATGTACAGCGCCAAAACCATCCCCTACATACACATCGGCATATGAAGCGAGTTTCTCTGCCATCGCTTGCCGCTGCGAATCATCTTTACTGGTTTCCGCTGCTTCGTAGCGAACATTCTCAAGCAGAACAATCCCACCGTTCGTAAGTGAAGCAACAGCCGAATCTGCCGATGAACCTATGGTGTCTGTCGCAAAAGTAACTTCTTTTTCGAGTAACTCACTGAGTCTCTTCGCAATCGGAGCTAGGGATAGTTCAGGCTTTCGCTCCCCTTTTGGCCTGCCGAGATGGGCAGCGATAACAAGTGATGCACCGCCTTCGAGAAGTGCGTTAATTGTGGGAAGTGATGCGCGAATTCGACCATCATCAGTAATGACACGATCTGAACCCTCGCCCTTTAGCGGAACGTTGAGGTCACATCGGAGTAGAACTCGCTTACCTCGAAAATCGAGTGAGGAAAGCTCTTTAACTGCAGTTGAAATCAAAGGCTCTTCCCAATAAATTTCATAAGGTCAACAAGTCGATTGGAGTAACCCCATTCGTTGTCATACCACCCTGCAACTTTTGCTTGGTTGCCAATGACTTTTGTGATTCCCCCATCGAAGATACATGAGTGTGAATCGGTCACAATGTCGGTTGAGACAATCGGATCTTCTGTGTAATAGAGAATTCCCTTGAGTGGTCCTTCTGCAGCCTTCTTCATTGCTGCATTGATTTCTGCAGCAGTTGTTTCCTTGGCAAGTTCTACGGTCAAGTCGGTCACTGAACCGGTTGGTACGGGAACGCGAAGAGCGTAACCATCGAGTTTGCCCTTCAATTCTGGGAGTACAAGGCCTATTGCCTTCGCTGCGCCAGTTGAAGTTGGGATGATGTTTGTGGCGGCAGCACGCGCGCGGCGAAGATCCTTATGTGGGAAATCAAGAATGACTTGGTCGTTGGTGTAGGCGTGCACAGTTGTCATGAATCCGCGAACAATCCCAAAGTTTTCGTGAAGAACCTTTGCCATGGGAGCAAGGCAGTTAGTGGTACATGAAGCGTTGGAGATGATGTTGTGCTTCGCAGGGTCATAAGCCGAGTCATTAACACCAAGAACGAGAGTGACATCTTCGTCTGTAGCTGGCGCTGAAATCACAACCTTCTTCGCACCACCCACCATGTGCTTTCCAGCATCAGATGCCTTGGTGAAGCGACCGGTAGATTCAATAACGATATCTGCTCCGACTGAGCCCCATTGGAGAGCTGCAGGATCCTTCTCTGCGAAGACGCGGAAGGTTTTATTTCCTACCGTGATGGAGTTCTCGTTATGGGTTACTGGAAGGTTGAGGCGGCCCAAGATGGAGTCATACTTCAATAAGTGAGCAAGAGTTTCGATATCAGTGAGATCGTTGACTGCAACAATCTCAACATCTGCATTTGATGCTAATGCCGCACGGAAGAAGTTGCGACCGATTCGACCAAAACCATTAATTCCAACCTTCACCACAATAACCACGCTCCATACGGCACACAAAAAAAGGCGCACCATTCGATATCTTGAGAAATATTGCCACGACCTTGTGGACTTGGTGGAATCTTATCAGTGAATATATAGAGTCAGGCGAATCAAGTGCTTCGTTAGTTGAGAAGATCGGGCGAGAGCCCCGCTTCAGTATCAGGAATTCCAAGATCTGATGCCCGCTTATCTGCCATCGCAAGAAGGCGGCGAATACGACCCGCAATTGCATCCTTGGTCATAGGTGGCGTTGAGAGAGAGCCAAGTTCTTCCAAACTAGCTTGCCCATGGGTAATTCGGAGTTGTCCTGCTTCACGAAGATGGTCAGGAATATCTTCTCCAAGAATCTCCATTGCGCGTTGTACGCGCGCCGATGCTGCAACAGCGGCGCGTGCCGAGCGACGAAGATTTGCATCATCGAAATTAGCGAGGCGATTTGCGGTAGCGCGAACTTCTCGGCGCATTCTCCGCTCCTCCCAAGCCATCACACTTTCATGTGCGCCAAGTCTGGTGAGTAACACTCCGATCGCATCTCCATCGCGAATGACAACCCGATCCACTCCGCGGACTTCGCGAGCTTTTGCAGTAATTCCAAGTCGTCGTGCAGCGCCAACAAGAGCAAGTGCGGCTTCAGGACCTGGACAAGTAATTTCTAGAGCAGAAGATCGACCGGGTTCTGTGAGTGAACCATGTGCAAGAAAAGCGCCGCGCCACGCTGATTCGGCATCACAGATTCCCGCTGAGACAACTTGTGGTGGCAGGCCACGTACGGGTCGGCCATGAGAGTCAACTAGACCGGTTTGCCGAGCTAGGGCATCGCCATCCTTGATGACGCGCACAAGATAGCGACTTCCTTTTCGCAATCCTCCAGCGCTAATGACTGCGAGATCAGAGTCGTGGCCATAGACATCGGCGATATCTTTTCTCATTCGCCGGGCAGCTTGTGCAGTATCTAATTCAATTTCCACCATAATTTTTCCAGCTGAAATATGAAGACCGCCTGCAAATCGCAATATTGCCGATACTTCCGCCTTGCGACAGCACGGTTTCGATACGGAGAGGCGACTTAGTTCGTCTTTAACTGACGCGGTCATTGCCATGAGCGTTATCTAAGCATCTCTCATTGAAAAATGTGGCTGAAAGTCAAAAATAATTTCTCGGAATCATGATGATTGCTTCCAGGGTGAGATGCGAGATCGGCCACAACGACTCGACCACCCATTGCTCCAACGAGTTCTTCAAGCTCATGGAGCACTTCAGGTTGTGCTGCCAGAGAACTGTCCAAAAGAGCGATATCGCAGGCTAATGAAGGAGCAAAATTGCGCAACACCTTCAGATGATTAGCAGGAGAGCTTCCAGCGAGTTCATCACCTTTCATGTGTGGCGCTGCATCAAGATTGAGGATGATGACTTTCTTTGCCTCGGATTTCTCAATAGCTTCACGTTGTTGAGCGATAAGAACATGAGGTAAAACGCTGGAAAACCATGAGCCTGGGCCAAAAGTGATGTATTCAGCAGCAGCGATAGCCGCAAGACCTTCGTGAGTTGCCGTTGGATTCTCTGGAATCAATCGGAGATTCTCTAAATTTCCTTTTGCAAAAGCAACTTCTTTCTGACCGCGGACAACATGTACTCCCTCCCATGTCTTGAACACTCCTTCAATATCTAGTGGTTCAAGTGCCATAGGAAGAACTCTGCCTACAACTTTCAGGAGCGCCCCAACGCGATCGAGTCCTTGCACCGGATCGCCGTCTCTGTCCCAGAGCGCCGTCAAAAGCAAATTACCCAAAGCATGGCCATTTAGTTCTCCAGCTGAAGTAAATCGATACTGCATTATCTCGGCCCAACTTCGACCCCATTCATCATCTGCGCAGAGCGCAGCAAGTGCCATGCGAAGATCACCAGGTGGAAGAGAATTAAACTCTTCACGAAGTCTTCCACTTGAACCACCGTTATCTGCAACAGTCACGATGGCGGTGAGATTAGACGTTACTTTACGGAGAGAACGTAATGTCGCCGCGAGTCCATGACCTCCGCCCAATGCAACTACACGTGGACCACTCAACGCTCACGACCTAAATCTCGATGAATTGCATGCGCAGAAACAAAATGCTCACCATCTAACGTAGATCCATTGATACGGGTAGCAAGTTCCTCGGCAATAGCGACGCTTCGGTGTTTCCCTCCTGTACAGCCAATCGCAAGAGTAATAAATTTCTTTCCCTCACGAAAATAACCTTGGCCAATACTTTGGAATAACGCTACGTACCTATCTAGAAACTCACCGACATTTTCGGCATTTAATACAGCTGCGCTTACATCCTTATCAAGACCATTCTTTGGTCTAAGTTCGGGATTCCAATGAGGGTTCGGAATAAACCTGCAATCCATCACTAAATCTGCATCTACTGGTAGGCCGAATTTGTAGCCAAAAGAAAGGATGTTAACTTTTAGCGAAGCTGAAGTGTCGGTAGAGAACAATTCAGCAATCTTCTTCTCTAGTTGATGAACGTTGAGCTGTGAAGAGTCCACTACAAGATCAGCGCCCGACCTTAATTCCCTTAGCTTCTCTCGCTCGCGATCAATGCCATCAACAATCCGATCATTCGCCTGTAGAGGATGAGGTCGACGAGAGGACTCAAAACGTCGCACTAATACATCGTCGGCAGCATCGACAAAGATAATTTTTCGAGAGATCCCCCGCTCCGCGAGTTCAGCAAGTGAGCGATTGAGGTCATCGAAAAACTGCCGTCCTCTAACATCAATCACGACCGCAATAGAATCTGCCGAGCGCTCTGTCATATCAAAGACCGAAAGCAGCAGGGATGGAGGAAGGTTGTCGATCACATACCATCCATGATCTTCCATGGCGTGCGCCACGGTCGATCGACCAGCGCCGCTCATTCCAGTGATGACGACAATCTCACGGTTCATGCGGTTATCATCCTCGCTATGTCAAGCATTGCAAAAATCAAGCATTCTCGATGATTTCTCCCGTTGCAGTATCAACTAAATACTGAACTTCGCTGACTGCTATAGCGCTCACGATGCTCTCCGCACTCTTGGGGCCGATGCCCGGAACTGCAGCAATTTCATCACTTGTAGCTTTTTTGAGCGCTGCCACTGATCCGAAGTGGTCAAGAAGGGCTTGTCGTCTTACCTCACCAAGATGTGGAATTTCATCAAGAAGTGACTCCAACATCAAGCGTGAGCGCTTTGAGCGATGGAAGGTGATAGCAAATCTATGGGCCTCATCACGGATACGCTGCACAAGATAAAGCGCCTCGCTATGACGCGGCAAAATAACGGGATAGCTCTGATCGGGAAACCAGATTTCTTCTAATCTTTTCGCTAAACCCACGAGAGCAATATCCGTAATTCCAAGCTCTGCAAAAGCTCGCGCTGCAGCATTTACTTGACCACGTCCGCCATCGACAATGACCAATTGCGGTGGATATGCAAACTTAGGCTTCTCGCCACCACTCATCTCAATCTCAACTAGATCCAAATCTTTCTCCGCAAGATATCTTTTGAAGCGGCGTGTAACCACATGATGCATGGCACGAGTGTCGTCAAATTTCTCTTTATCATCGATTCCAAAGCGACGGTATTCGCTCTTCTTAGCTTGGCCATCTTCGAAGACCACCATCGATGCCACGACAGAAGTGCCTTGAATGTTGGAAATATCAAAACACTCGATGCGTAGCGGAAGTTCATCTAAGTTGAGAGCGCTCGCCAAATCCTCTAATGCTCGCCCACTTACGCCTGCATCATTTGCCCGCTTGCTCAAGAATTGCACGAGCGCATGATGCGCATTCCTTTTTACTGTGTCGAGCAATTCACTTTTCTCGCCTCTTTCTGGACGTCGAATCGTGACTTTCTTGCTGAAACGTTCCGATAGAAACTCTGCGAAGGAGTCTTCTGCAACATCCTGATTGACCAAGATTTCTTTTGCAGGTTCAAATTCAAGATATATCTGGTTCAAGGTGGCATCCAAGAGCGAGGTTTCTTCGGGCAAATTCGCAAGATCAATCATCCAAGACTTAGAGCCAATTACTCTTCCAGAACGTACTCGAAATATTGATGCTGAAGCATGGGTAATGTCTTGGTGAAGCGCAATGAAGTCAGCGGATATGGAATCTGAAATTGCAGCATCTGTTGATTCACTTGCGCGTTCTAGCGCTGCTAATTGATCCCGTAATTTTCCAGCTCGTTCAAATTCTTCTGCTGCCGCGGCGCGCTCCATTTCAGCGCGCAACTCTCCTGTTATATCGGCGTTTCCATCTGACATAAAGTCTTCAAGACGCTTAGCCAGCGCACGATGATCGTCGGCCGAGATTCGATCGACACATGGCGCTGCACACTTTCCAATATCGCCGAGCAAACATGGTCTTTTGATGCGAGCAGCGCGTTCGAAGTTGCTGTTGGAACAGGAGCGCACTGGAAAGAGTTTGAGTAGTACATCAAAGGTAGAGCGCAGCGCCCAAGCGTGAGCAAAAGGACCGAAGTACTTCACGCCTTTACGTTTTGCACGACGAGTGATGAGTAACCGCGGAAACTCTTCATCCATCGTGAGCGCCAGATAGGGATAGGACTTATCGTCTTTGAATTGCACATTGAATGCTGGGTTCTCCTCTTTAATCCAGGTGAACTCCAGCTGTAAGGCTTCAACTTCTGTTCGCACCACAGTCCAATCCACGCGATTAGCGGCATGGATCATTCGATAAGTCTTCTCCCCCACATTTTTTTGAAAATATGAGTTAAGACGATTCTTAAGGGAGCGCGCTTTGCCTACATAAACAACTTCATTCTTCTCATTGAAAAAACGATAAACACCTGGTTCATCTGGAATGTTGCTGGGGCGATACGAAAGTGGATCTGCCATATCTACTTCTTTAGCGATTCCGCCAGGAACTTTCCGGTATAGCTGTTCTTTACTTTTGCGACGCTTTCTGGCGTTCCTTCTGCAACGAGAGTTCCACCGCCAGAACCACCTTCAGGCCCTAAATCAAGGAGCCAATCTGCACACTTAATAACATCCATATTGTGTTCGATGACGACGACGGTGTTGCCCGTATCCACCAATCTCTGCAGAACAGCCAAGAGTTTTCTGACATCTTCAAAGTGAAGGCCCGTTGTGGGTTCATCGAGAACATAAATAGTGCGGCCTGTGGAACGACGCTGTAGTTCGGTCGCAAGCTTGACGCGTTGCGCCTCTCCACCTGAAAGCGTGGGTGCGGATTGTCCAAGACGAACATAACCTAGCCCAACATCGCAGAGCGTCTTGAGGTAGCGATGTATAGCAGGGATCGACTCAAAGAAATCTGTAGCTTTTTCAATCGGCATATCAAGAACTTCAGCGATGGTCTTGCCTTTGTAGTGGACCTCAAGCGTTTCGCGGTTATATCGCGCTCCATGACAGACTTCGCATGGAACATACACATCAGGCAAGAAGTTCATCTCGATGGTGATGGTTCCATCACCTGCACAGTTCTCGCACCGACCACCTTTAACGTTGAATGAGAAGCGACCTTGTTGGTAGCCGCGCACTTTTGCTTCACTCGTTTCTGCAAAGAGGGCGCGAATCTTGTCGAAGACTCCGGTATAGGTAGCAGGGTTTGAACGCGGAGTACGTCCGATTGGTGATTGATCAACATGAACGACTTTATCGAGATGATCAATTCCAGTAATGGTGCGATGACGCCCAGGAACTATACGAGCACCATTGAGTTTGTTTGCTAGAACTGAGTACAAAATGTCATTTACGAGAGTTGATTTACCAGAACCACTAACGCCCGTTACAGCGACAAAGGCTCCCAATGGAATCGTGACATCTAGGTTCTTGAGGTTATTCTCCTTCGCTTCTTTGATAACCAGGCTTCGTTTCGGATTGATTGCACGCCGTTTCTTTGGAATTTCGATTTGGGATCGACCAGAAATATATGCGCCAGTAATCGATTTCTTGGACGAGATCAGAGCTTCGTAATCGCCCGAAACCACAATCTCTCCACCATGCTCTCCAGCTCCAGGTCCGATATCAACAATCCAATCTGCGGTTCGGATCGTCTCTTCGTCATGCTCGACAACAATCAAGGTGTTTCCAAGATCGCGTAAGTGGGTAAGTGTCTCTATGAGCCGCTTGTTATCACGCTGATGTAAACCAATACTTGGTTCATCAAGGACATAAAGAACGCCCACCAATCCAGAACCAATCTGAGTGGCAAGGCGGATACGTTGCGCTTCACCGCCGGAGAGTGTTGCGGCGGGACGGGCAAGCGTTAAGTACTCAAGGCCTACATCAAGGAGGAATCCCAAGCGGGCGTGTACCTCCTTCATTACCCGCTCTGCAATCTTCGCTTCTCGAGCTGGAAGTTTGAGAGCCTTGAGAAACTTTGCACAATCTTCGATAGAGAGCTCACAAATTTCAGCAATGTTCTTCTCGCCTAGGGTTACTGCTAGCACTTCTGGTTTAAGACGTGAACCTTTACATGCTGGACATGGAGTCTCGCGCATGTACGCCTCGTATTTTTCACGACTGTAATCACTATCTGTCTCTGAATGGCGCCGCTCTACAAAGGGAATTACCCCTTCAAAACCGGTGGAATAGTTACGAACGCGACCATAACGATTCTTGTAACGAACGTGAACTTCATACTCGTAGCCATTAAGGATCGCTTCTTTCGCTTTCTGGGAGAGCTTTACCCAGGGAGTTTTCATGGAGAATTTCACATCGCTGGCAAGGGCTTCCAAGAGATTCATAAAATAATCAGCAGATTGGCCACCTGACCACGGCGCAATCGCTCCATCTTCGATAGAGAGTGAATCATCTGGGATCACCAACTCTTCATCCACTTCAAGCTTTGAACCGATTCCTGTGCACTCAGGGCAGGCGCCAAACGGAGAATTGAATGAGAAAGAACGCGGTTCCATTTCTTGGAAAGAAAGACCGCAATCATGGCAGGCAAGCAACTCACTGTAGGTACGCTCTTTCTCGCTTGCTTTTGCATCGACAAATTCCAGAGTCACCAAGCCGCTCGCAAGCTTGAGAGCAGTCTCAATCGAATCTGTCAGGCGTTGCTTGCTCTCGGGTTTAGCTGTGAGGCGATCCACCACAACTTCAATTGTGTGCTTCTCTTGTTTCTTAAGTTTAGGTGCATCTGTGAGCGCAACTGTTACTCCATCTACGCGAGCTCGTGAATATCCCTGCGCTATCAAGTCCTTAAAAAGATCAACAAACTCACCTTTACGGGCACGAATCATCGGGGCAAGTACTTGGAATTTTGTCTCTGCGGGTAGTTCGAGAATTTGATCCACAATGTTCTGTGGGGTCTGCTTTGTTATGGCTTTGCCACAATTTGGACAGTGTGGTTTTCCTGCGCGTGCAAAGAGCAGGCGCAGGTAGTCATAAACCTCAGTGATCGTTCCAACTGTGGAGCGCGGATTTCGGTTAGTAGATTTCTGATCAATCGAGACTGCAGGTGACAACCCCTCGATGAAATCCACATCAGGTTTATCCATCTGACCAAGGAACTGTCGGGCATATGCCGAAAGTGATTCAACATATCGTCGTTGCCCCTCAGCAAAGATTGTGTCAAAGGCCAAAGATGACTTACCGGAACCTGAAAGTCCTGTGAACACGATCATGGCGTTACGCGGCAGGTCGAGAGATACATTCTTCAGGTTATGTTCGCGCGCGCCACGGACGATGAGACGATCAGCGCTCATTACATCCCCGCTTCTTCCATTGCACGCAACTCTCTCTTGAGCTCCTTGATTTCATCACGAAGTCGCGCTGCTAATTCAAAATGTAGTTCTGCAGCAGCATTACGCATCTGCTCAGTCAGTGAATCGATGAGTCCAAGGAGTTCGGTACGAGGCAAGGCTACGAGCGATTTCGCATGCACGCCAACCGGAGTTTCAGTGATGGCTCGCTTCTTAGTGCCTGCGAGTAAAGCAGTCGTGTCATCACTTTCCTGAGCGATGAGGTCGGTGATATCGGCAATCTTCTTTCGCAGCGGTTGTGGGTCAAGTCCATGGGCTTCGTTATATGCAATCTGCTTGGTGCGGCGGCGATTAGTCTCATCGATAGCTCGCGTCATTGAGTCAGTGAGATTATCCGCGTACATATGAACTTCGCCCGATACGTTACGTGCAGCGCGACCAATAGTTTGAATAAGTGAGCGCGTGGAACGCAAGAATCCTTCTTTATCGGCATCCAAAATTGCAACGAGTGATACCTCAGGTAAGTCCAGCCCTTCGCGCAAAAGATTGATGCCGATGAGGACGTCATATTCACCCATACGTAGTTCTCGAAGTAGCTCAACGCGGCGCAAGGTATCAACTTCAGAATGGAGATAGCGGACCCGAATACCCGCATCAGTAAAGAAGTCTGTGAGATCTTCTGCCATCTTCTTGGTGAGAGTAGTAACAAGAGTGCGCTCATTCTTTTCTGCACGAATTCTGATTTCAGTCATCAAGTCATCGATCTGATTCTTAATGGGTTTGAGAACGATCTTCGGATCGACTAATCCTGTTGGGCGAATGACTTGCTCGACAAACTCCCCTCCTGTCTTCTCCATCTCATATGGCCCCGGTGTTGCCGAGAGATATACCTTCTGTGGCGTTCGTTCGAGGAATTCATTGAAAGTCAAAGGACGGTTATCAAGGGCGCTGGGAAGGCGAAATCCATGTTCGACGAGAGTCCGCTTTCGTGAAGCATCGCCCTCATACATCGCTCCAATTTGAGGCACAGTGATATGTGATTCATCAATAACACATAAGAAATCTTCGGGGAAATAATCCAGTAAGCAGTTAGGGGGTGAACCTTGAGCGCGACCGTCAATATGGCGTGAGTAGTTCTCGATTCCAGAGCAAAAACCGAGCTGGAGCATCATTTCGATATCAAATTGGGTTCGCATTCGAAGGCGTTGGGCCTCGAGCAACTTATTTTGTTTCTCTAACTCTTTGAGTCGAATTGCGAGTTCATCTTCAATATCCGAAATAGCACGCTTCATAGTCTCAGGACCAGCGGAGTAGTGCGTAGCTGGGAAGATAAATACTTCTTTTACATCGCTGACAATCTCTCCTGTGAGTGGATGAAGGGTAGTAAGTCGTTCAATCTCATCACCAAACATCTCAATCCGAATCGCAAGCTCTTCATACACCGGAATAATCTCAACAGTATCGCCACGGACTCTAAATGTTCCGCGTTCAAATGCCATGTCATTGCGTTTATATTGAATATCTACAAAGCGACGGAGTAAGACATTGCGGTCAATGGAATCTCCGACATTGATATGAATCATTCGATCTATATATTCCTGTGGTGTACCTAAGCCGTAGATGCATGAGACTGTCGCGACAACAACAACATCACGTCTCGTTAATAATGAATAGGTGGCGGAGTAGCGTAGACGTTCAACTTCAGAATTAACTGAGGAGTCCTTCTCAATGAAGGTATCAGTCTGTGGGACATAAGCCTCAGGTTGGTAATAGTCATAATAAGAAACGAAGTATTCGACTGCATTATTGGGAAGTAATTCTTTAAATTCATTGGCAAGTTGGGCTGCAAGAGTTTTGTTTGGGGCGAGAACCAGGGTTGGGCGCTGAACTTGTTCAATGAGCCAAGCAGTCGTGGCTGATTTCCCGGTACCAGTTGCACCAAGTAAGACAATATCTTTTTCACCGCGATTGACTCGATTAGTAAGCTCTCGAATAGCATCGGGCTGATCACCAGCAGGTTTAAAGTCACTGATGACTTGAAATGGTCGTTCAGCGCGTGGCGTCGAGGTAACGGCTCTGGTCATTGCTCTGTTCTTCGAGGCAACAACTCATTACGCCAGAGCACTTGGATTGCTTGGCGCAGCTCTTCAATGGAGCTGTTATTTCTGATAACAAAGTGAGCGATGGCTTCACGGGCAGTATCGTCAACTTGGGCCGCTAAACGCTTTGTAATCTCGTAATCCTTCATGCCGCGCTCGATAAGCCTTCTACGTCGAACATCTTCGTCAGCGGAGACGGTTATTACAAAATCAAAACGCTTAGCCCCATCGGTCTCAACCAAGAGTGGGATCTGGTTAATTACGACAGCGTCAGAAGGAAGGTTCCTCACCGTCTTTTCAGCGGCGTCACGAACTAAAGGATGAATTATCGATTCCAGTGTGGCTCGTGCTGCAGCATCTTTAAAAACAATTTCTGCGAGTTTAGCCCGATTAATTTCTCCATCAGTAAGGATGTCATCCCCAAATGCTGCTAACACCGCTTCGTAGCCAGGAGTTCCACGCTCGACAACATCGCGAGCTAATTGATCTGAATCGATGACAAATGCGCCGAGTTCGTCAAAGAATTCAGCAACAGTGCTTTTGCCTGAGCCTATTCCACCAGTGAGCGCTACTTTCAACATTCCTTCAGCCTATCTAGAAAAAACAAACTGGGCCCCGTTTACCGAGGCCCAGAATTTTCTGCTTCAACAACCTTACTCAGCGTCTGATTGCACCGTCGCTGCAGCTGCAGCATCTGCTGCTTGTGCTTCAGCTTTCTGCTTCTTATGTGCAAGGAAGCGAGCTTGAGCTTCAGCGTACTGACGCTCCCACTCTTCGCGCTGTGATTCATATCCAGGCTTCCACTCTTGGGTTTGTGGATCAAAACCTTCTGGATAGATGAAGTTTCCATTTTCGTCATAACGAGCAGGCATTCCATATTGAGTTGGGTCGAATGCTTCGACTGCAACATCATGACCTTCGTTTGCTTGCTTCAATGAAAGTGAGATACGACGACGCTCAAGATCGATATCGATGATCTTCACGAAGAGTTGGTCGCCAACTTGGACAACCTGCTCTGGAATTTCCACGTGGCGCTCTGCGAGTTCAGAGATGTGTACGAGGCCTTCGATTCCATCAAATACTCGGATAAATGCACCGAACGGAACCAGCTTGGTAACTTCACCAGGAACTACTTGGTTAATGGTGTGGGTACGAGCAAATGCTTGCCATGGATCCTCTTGAGTTGCCTTCAAAGAGAGTGAGACGCGTTCGCGCTCGAAATCTACTTCGAGAACTTCAACAGTCACTTCATCGCCAACAGCAACAACTTCACCTGGGTGATCGATGTGCTTCCATGAAAGTTCAGATACGTGGACGAGACCATCTACTCCGCCAAGGTCGACGAATGCGCCGAAGTTAACGATAGATGAAACAACACCCTCGCGAACTTGGCCTTTTTGGAGCTGGTTAAGGAACGTTGTCCGTGATTCAGATTGGCTCTGCTCCAGATATGCGCGACGTGAGAGAACGACGTTGTTACGGTTCTTATCAAGTTCGATGATGCGCGCTTCGACTTGCTTCCCAATGTAAGGAGAGAGGTCGCGAACTCGGCGCATTTCAACCAGTGATGCTGGCAAGAATCCACGTAGACCGATATCTACGATGAGCCCGCCCTTCACAACTTCAATAACAGTTCCAGTGACAACTTCGTCACGTTCTTTCTTACCTTCAATTTCTCCCCACGCCTTTTCATATTGGGCGCGCTTCTTGGAGAGGATGAGACGTCCTTCTTTATCTTCTTTCTGAAGGACTAGTGCTTCTACGCGATCGCCAACTTTGACCAATTCGCTTGGATCAAGATCGTGACGGATGGAGAGTTCGCGGGCTGGAATTACACCTTCTGTTTTGTAACCAATATCGAGAAGGACTTCATCGCGATCAACCTGGACAACGACGCCAGATACTAAATCTCCATCGTTAAAGTTTTTGATTGTGCCTTCGATTGCGGCAAGAAAATCTTCTGCTGATCCAATATCGTTTAAGGAAATTTGAGTTGACAAGGTACTCCGTGGGGAAATGTTCTAGTAGGGCACGCACCAGGTCCGACTCCAACCGAAGTTGGGCACGTCCTACTAGGTCTGAGGATGAACAGGTTGCCTGAGCGAGGAGCGTAAGGCTACTTTCATCTCCACTTAATGGTCAATTTGGCGCTAATGCGCAGCCAGATCCCAACTCTTACCAAATCCGATATTCACATCAAGCGGGGCTTTAAGCGGATAAGCGCTTCCCATCTCCCGTCGGACCAGTGATTCCATCTGCTCGTGCTCCCCCGCTGCAACTTCAAAGATCAACTCATCGTGAACTTGGAGTAGGAGGCGAGAGCTCAACTTCTCTCTCTTGATTGCACTCTCGACATTGAGCATCGCAAACTTGATTATGTCAGCAGCAGAACCTTGGATTGGCGCATTAAGCGCCATTCGTTCAGCTACTTCTCTCCGTTGCCGATTTTCATGATTCAGATCAGGCAAATATCTCCTGCGCCCCAAGATTGTTTCTGTGTAACCGTTTTCGCGCGCGACTCGAACTACTTCCTTCAAGTAGATCTGAATGCCACCAAAACGTTCGAAGTATTTGCCCATCAAGATACTTGCATCAGTCGGTGAGATATCAAGTTGTTGCGCTAACCCATACGACGAGAGCCCATAAGCCAATCCATATGACATTGCTTTTATCTGACGGCGCATATCCGCATCAACGTCAGAAACTTTGACATCAAATACTTGAGAGGCAACCGTGGAGTGGAGATCTTCTCCAGAACGAAATGCCTCGAGTAACTCTTTATCATCAGATAAGTGGGCCATGATGCGCATTTCGATTTGGCTGTAGTCAGCAGTAAGTAGGTCAACAAATGGAGATTGCGCGACAAAGCAATCGCGGATTCGTCGTCCTTCATCAGTGCGAATCGGAATATTCTGCAAGTTTGGTTCAGTAGATGAGAGTCGACCGGTTGCTGTGGTCGTTTGTTGGAAAGTCGTATGAATTCGCTCATCTGATGCAATCGCGCTTAGTAGTCCCTCGATTGTGGTGCGCAACTTGCTGACTTCACGGATACGAAGGAGCGCTTCTAGAACAGGGTGCTGTGTTGTGGAGAACAACCATTCAAGGGATTCGGCATCGGTACTAAATCCCGTCTTGATGCGCTTAGTTTTGGGTAATTTCAATTCCTCAAAGAGCACTGTTTGTAATTGCTTGGGCGAAGCGACGTTAAACTCATGTCCAACTGCTTGATATGCCACCTTAATGGATGAGCTCTCTTCAGATTCAAAAAACTTGCGTAACTCTTCAAGTTTCTTACGATCCACACCAATGCCTAGGCGTTCCATCGTCGCAAGAATTTCCATGGTTGGTATCTCAATCTCCTTATAGAGCTTGAGCGCGTTATGAACCTCAAGTTCTTTCCGGAGGATCTCCCAAACTTTTGCTAGATGCCCTGCAGAAACTGGAGTCCAATCTTCTGAGAACAAATCTCCGCCGGATGCCGCAATCTCAATTCCTAGATATTTCCTGATGACGTCATTGAGTTCAATCTCTCGAGAACCAGGATTGAGAAGATAAGCAGCCACTTCGGTATCAACTGCAACCTCTTCCAAAAGTCCATTTCGGATAGCGCTTTTAGCGCCATGAATCAGCCAGTTACCTGAACTGAGCAAATCAACTTTGACTGCTTCCAGATTGGTGGTTACGACGTGGCCAGCTTCAAAGCAAGCAGCGACTGAGCTATCTGAAAGAACAATTGGAATGAGAGATGTATTTTTCTTTCTTAAGGCAGTGAATTCTTTGGCAGTAATTTCCTTCACCGTTATCGATGAATCAACATTGATAACTTCAGGTTCATCACCGGAAAGCGCTTTGATTCGCTCCTTTAGCGCCTTGATCTCTAGTTTCTCAAAGAGTTGGTTGAGATGAGATTTATCTACTCCTTTCCATTCCAACTCTGAAAACTCAGGATGAAGCGGGACATCATGGCGAAGTTGGGTGAGTTCGCGATTTGTGAGAACAGCAGCGAGCGAATTTCGTAACGCCTCTCCTGCCTTACCGGGAACTGAGTCAACTTTGGCCACCAGTGATTTCAAGTTTCCAAATTCTTGTATCCACTTTGTTGCAGTCTTCTCACCTACGCCTGGGATCGATGGCAGGTTATCGCTTGGGTCGCCCCGCAAAGCTGCAAAATCAGGGTACTGCTCAGGAGTTAAACCATATTTTTCCAGGACAGCTTCAGGCGTCATGCGCGCCAATTCAGTAACGCCTTTCTTGGGATAGAGGACTGTTACGCCAGTGGAAACCAGTTGGAAGGAGTCTCGATCGCCAGTACAGATAACGATTTCGCCCTCGTCCTTGAACTGGCTGACAAAGGTTGCAATCACATCATCGGCCTCAAAACCTTCCAGCTCAAAATGCGGAATTCGAAAGGCATCAAGTAGCTCATTGATATACGAAATCTGAGAACGAAACTCATCGGGAGTTGCAGCGCGATTTGCTTTGTATTCTGGAAACTTCTCACTGCGGAAGGTCTTTCGGGAGACATCGAAAGCAGTGGCGATATGCGTCGGTTTCTCGTCTCGGATGAGATTGATGATCATCGATGCGAATCCGTAAATCGCGTTCGTGTGTTGGCCTGTAGAAGTTGCGAAATTCTCTACCGGTAGGGCGAAGAAGGCTCGATAGGCTAAAGAGTGGCCATCAAGCAGTAGCAATTTCTTCTTCATCACGCTCAATCTTAGGCATTGCCGCCTACAATTGCCCGCATGACAGACTTCATGCAGATTTTGAATGAACGTGGCCGTGGCACTCTCGATAAGAAAATGGGAATTGAAATCATCGAAGCCTCACCGCAACGTCTCGTTGGAACAATGCCAGTGGAAGGCAACGCCCAACCTTTCGGACTACTCCATGGTGGTGCAAATGTGGTTCTTGCAGAAAGCCTTGGCTCAGTTGGAACCCATCTACATGCCGGAGTTACCCGCAAGATTGTCGGCATTGAGGTCAGTGCAAGTCATCACAAATCTGCGACCTCAGGCATTGTGACTGCAGTTGCAACAGCAGTAACGCTCGGAAAAACTCTCTGTACCTACAACGTGGAAATTACCAACGATAAAGGTGAGAGAACTTGTACTGCGCGAATTACTTGTTTGATTCTTGCAGAACGGTAGTTCTTACGCGCCGGTTCCGAGGTAGGCTGCTCTAACAGCAGGGTCTTTTAACAGGCTCGCCCCAGTTCCCTCTTTAGCAATAACACCCGTTTCTAGAACATAGGCACGGTCGGCAATTTGAAGAGCTTTTGATGCATTCTGTTCGACAAGAAGAATTGTCACGTCTTGCCTCTTAATTTCTTGAATGATTTCAAAAATTGTCGCAATAAATTTTGGCGCCAGACCCATAGAAGGTTCATCAAGGAGCAATACTTTTGGTCGGCTCATTAAAGCTCGCCCAATCGAAAGCATCTGCTGCTCACCGCCCGATAACGTTCCACCCAATTGAGTCCGACGATCTTTTAAGCGTGGAAAGAGTTCAAAAATTCTCTCCAAATCCTCGGTCATTTCGACTTTTGCGGTTTCTCGACTGTACTTTCCGATTTGGAGATTCTCTTCTACGGTCATTCCAGGAAATATCCCTCGCCCTTCCGGCGCCTGGCAGATTCCCTCAATAACCCGCTGATGAGGAGCGATTTTCGTCAAGTCCAAACCTTGAAACTTGATTGATCCATTAGAAGGATTCAACAGTCCCGAAATCGTTTTTAGCAAAGTTGTTTTGCCAGCACCATTTGCACCTACCAGTACGACAACCTCGCCTTGATTGACGTGTAGCGAGATGCCTTTGATGGCTCGAATCTTGCCGTATGAAACCTCTAGGTTTTGAATATCAAGAATCATGTTCGGTGACCCCTAGGTATGCATCAATTACTCGTTGATCATTTTGAATATCTTTTGGCTTACCGTCAGCGATCTTGTTACCGAAATCCAAGACCATCACACGATCCGAAACATTCATGACCAGGCTCATATCGTGTTCAATTAAAAGCACTGCATGGCCCTTGTCTCTGATTTTCCGAATCAACTTTCCGAGTTCGACCTTTTCTTGGGGGTTGAAGCCAGCCGCAGGTTCATCCAAGAGTAAAACTCGTGGTTCTAGCGCTAAAGCCCTGGCGATCTCGAGTCTGCGTTGATCACCATAGGGCAAATTGCGCGCAAGCTGACCTGCTCGGTGTTCGAGCCCAATAAATTGAAGGAGCGACTCCGCCTTTTCCCGACTAATTTTCTCGTCACGCCTGCTACGAGGTGCTCCAAAAAGTGATCCAACTAAGCCAGACTTATTTAAACCATCTGCGGCAGTAGCGACATTCTCGAGGGCAGTCATGTCACCAAAAAGTCTGATGTTCTGGAATGTTCGCGCCAAGCCATTTCGCGCAATCACGTGCGGTCGTTTGCCAACAAGTTCTTCCCCGGCCAATGAAAAAGATCCTGACGTGGGAGCGTAATAACCTGTGACAACGTTAAAGACTGTTGTCTTACCAGCACCGTTTGGGCCAATGAGTGCGGCAATCTCACCTTCACTTACATGGATGCTGACATCATTGAGGGCAGTAACGCCACCAAATTTAATGGTGAGATTGTTTACTTCAAGTAACTTCTGGCTCACTTGATCTTCTCCGATATCACTTCGCGCTTCTTTCGAGGAATGAGCCCATTAGGTCGAAGGTTCATCATCACGACCATAAGTACTCCAAAAATCAATATGCGAATATCGCTTAAGAAACGTAGCTTTTCAGGTAGATAGCCGAGCAAGACTGCACCAAACATAACTCCCCAGATATTGCCCATTCCGCCGAAAACTACACATGCCAAGATCATGATAGAAACGTTCAGCGTAAACAAGGCTGGTTCAATTGAAAGAATTTGTGAAGCATAAATGACGCCGGCTGCACCGCCGATTGCCCCTCCAATGACGAAAGCCCAGAGTTTGTACTTAAAAGTTTCGACTCCCATAAAGGCGGCAACATCTTCATCTTCTCTGATGGCCTCCCACGCTCTACCGGGTTTTCTATGAGATAGTCGAATGATCCCCCAGAGAATGAGCAGAAGAAGAGTTAAAGTCAGCCAATAATATGGACGAACATCTTGCACGCTAAATTCGATTCCAAATATTGGCGGAGGACTTGGAATTCCCGTGAGACCTGCCGCTCCACCGATTGATTCGGTGTTGACCGCAATGATTCGAACAATTTCGCCAAATCCAAGAGTGATGATTGCAAGATAATCTCCCCGTAAACGTAGAGCCGGCACGCCCAGCAGAATTCCTGCAAACATCGCAAATGCCATGCCAAGGAGTAGAACAATCCAGAAATTTAGATCGGTGTGGAGGCCAAAAAGCGCTTGCGTGTAGGCGCCAATAGCGAAGAAAGCCACGTATCCAAGATCAAGAATTCCACTCTTGCCAACGACCACATTTAAACCCACCGCCATTACCGCAAACATCACGAGTGGGTAAAAGAGAACAGACTCAAATGAGGTGTTAGGGGTGTCAATAATTGGGTTGTTCAGGAATGGCAATCCGAAGAATATAGCGATCAGGATTACTCGGAAAATGGCACGCTGTATGGGGGAAGAACCGTCCCACCAGTCACCAAATCGATCTCTTAGATTGAATTTCGCAAGCGAGGGCATCAGACTCTCGCTCTCTGTAGAGCTTCGCCAAGCAATCCTGTCGGCTTAACAAGCAAGACCAGGACCAGAATCACGAAAGTTACAACGTCTCGCCAGTTATATCCCAAAACTGCAGAAGAGTATTGCTGAATTAATCCAAGAGCAAACGAGCCCACGAGCGCTCCTCTGACATTGCCGATTCCACCAAGAACTGCTGCGGTAAATGCCGACACTCCAACCAGGAAACCAACATTCGCCTTCGTTGTTTCATAAAAGACCATGTAAAAAGCAGAACCAGCTCCAGCCAAGATTCCACCAATAAGGAATGTGAGGGATACAACGCGGTTAACGTTTACACCCATTAAAACCGATGTGGTCTCATCTTGTGACACAGCCCTGATTCCGAGTCCGAGTTTTGAGTGATTGATAACTCTATTAAGAATAAAGAAAAGAAGTGCTGCGCCAACAATTACAAATAACTTATCTGCTGTGACATAAGCTGATGAGATAACGAAAATGGGTTCTTTATCAATCAAGCGTGGAAATGCGATGTTCTTTGAATCGGTAAGAATTCTAAACAACTCTGTTAGGAAAAAAGAAGCGCCAATGGCCGAAATCAACGAGCTCAAACGGCTCGCCTTCATCTTTCTTAGGCGTCGGTATGCAACAAATTCCAAGACGACAGCGGAGGCTCCACTGGCGAGCCCTGCAATAACAATAATGAGAGAGAAAACGAGGACAAAAGATGACATTACAAGTGGATCAGCATCTGTAGAAATACCAAGGGCAAGCGTGACCGCATAACACGCCATGGTTCCAATCATGAAGATTTCTGAATGCGCGAAATTTATAAGTCGCAATACTCCATATACCAAGGTGTAACCAAGTGCCACAAGTGCATAAATGGCACCGACAACGATTCCGTCAAAAGTTAAGGAAGCGAACTCACTTACTAGTATCGAAAAATCCAACGTAGCTCCCAATTCCTGAATTCTTAAACCTGAAGTTTTTGCGGTTATTCAAATGATGTGACTAGGCAGAGGGAAAAATCCCTCTGCCTAGTCGTACTACTTAGTCCGGTTTAGAGCTTACGAACCCAAACCATTTGACCGTTTTTGATTGTGTATTCATTCATCACGATTGACTCAGAATCACCAGACGGACCGAATGACATAGTCATTCCGACGCCCTTGATTACTTCTTCATCGATGAACTTATTGATGCTTGCGCGAGTGGTGTTGCCCTTCTTGATTGCCTGAAGGAAGAACCAAGCCGCGTTATAGGACTCAAGCGTGTATAGACCTGGCTCTTTCTTGTACTCAGCCTTGTAAGCCTTGTAAAGCTTTGGAGCAGCAGTCTTCATTGGCAGACCAGGAGCGGTTAAGAATGAACCTTCTGCATTCTTGCCAGCAAGCTTGATGTATTCACCATCGAGCACGCCATCGCCTGCAACGAACTTAACGTTCTTTGTTGCAGGATTATCGCGAAGTGCCTTGATGAAAATTGCAGCTTCTGGGTAGTAACCACCGTAGAAAACTACATCGGCCTTAGCAGCCTTAACCTTGCTCACAACGGATGAGAAGTTGGTAGTTCCTTCAGTAACAGCATCTGTACCAGCAAGCTGTGACTTGGATAGGTTCAACTTAACGATCTTTGCAAGACCTTTTCCGTATGGGGTCGCGTCATCTACAACGAAAATCTTCTTTCCGACGCGCTTTGAAATTGTTGCAAGTGCAGGACCTTGAACGAGGTCGTTAGCAACTACACGGTGGAAAACGGGAGACTTGTTGGTGAGCGCTGGGTTTGTAGCAGATGGAGAGATAACAGGAACTCCGCCACCTTCGTATACAGGAACCGCAGCTAGGGTTTCACCGGAGTACATACCTCCGATTACGCCGAGTGCACACTCATCATCCACAACTTTCTTTGCGAGAGCTGGAGATTGTGAACCTGAAGCTTGAGTATCAATTGCGTCTGCATCAATCTTTGTCGAAGCAGTCTTGTTGTAATCCTTGATTGCCAACTTAACGCCGTTGTACTCGTTGATTCCAGTTTCAGCATAAGGGCCAGTTAGTGCGCCCTGGAAATATAGCTTGTAGTTTCCAGCACATGCAGCATGTGCTGATGGGGCTACAGCTACTGTTACGCCGACCATCATCGCTGTGGATGTGGCAAGCGCGAGTAACTTCTTCTTCATTTAATGCCTTTCATTCATGATCATGCCCCCTGGGACAGGGAGGGCTGAAGGGTAGCGTCAGGCTCACGCTCCGCACAAGAAATATTCTCGTTTAGCGAAATAACTTTCCCGTTATATGAGACAGAAAATCTTGTGAAGCCGCAATAGGGCATTCATCTATTTATTAGGAGCAGAGGACGGGTCGATAACTGCCTGAGCAACTTCCTTCATCGTGATTCTTCGGTCCATAGCCGCCCGTTGAATCCATGAGAAAGCTTCGGGTTCGGAGAGGTTTAAAGCCTTCATCAGAATTCCTTTTGCTCTATCGATAACTTTCCGAGTTTCAAGGCGGTCATGGAGATCTGCAACTTCAAGTTCGAGTGACTTCATCTGACGATGACGGCTAATAGAAATCTCAATTGCTGGAATTAAGTCATTGATCGTAAATGGCTTCACAACATAGGCCATCGCTCCAGCATCGCGAGCGCGTTCCACTAAATCTTTCTGGCTAAATGCGGTCAACATTAGGACCGGTGCAATCTCAATAATGTTCTCAGCTGCCGAAATTCCATCAAGAACTGGCATCTTCACATCAAGGATTGCTAGATCTGGTTTGACTTCATTAGCAAGTTTCACCGCCTCTTCACCGTTGCTTGCTTCTGCGACAACGTCGTAACCGGCTTCAACTAACATCTCAACAAGATCCATACGGATTAGAGTTTCGTCCTCCGCAACAAGTATGCGATGAGTGCTTGCAGAGTTTTCAGAAGTCATGTGCCTCGAGTCGGATTTGAACCGACACTATGCAGTGTTTGAGACTGCCCTCTCTACCGTTGGAGTACCGAGGCTTGCGTCGTGATGCAGAATTCTAGCGATAGGCAGCAGCAACGCCACCTACAGCATCTCCCACTTTGTGTACACGCATCGCATTTGTTGAACCAGGAATTCCAGGAGGCGACCCCGCCACAATCATGATGTTCTCACCTACGGCAACCCGCTTGGTTTCAACCAGAATCGCATCGACTTGCTTGACCATCTCATCGGTTGTTGTGACGAGTGGAGTAAGTAGAGGCTCTACTCCCCATGTTAGGGACATCTGATTAAACGTCGCAGCATCAGGAGTGAGAGCAAGGATGGGAATGGGTGACCGAAGGCGTGACATACGTCGAGCTGAATCGCCCGTTTTTGTAAAGGCCGCCAATACTTTTGCACCAATAGTGAGGCCAACTTCAGTGGCAGCTTTAGTGATAGCGCCACCTTTTGTTCGCGGATTGTGTTGAAGAGAAGGAATCAAATGAAGCGCTTCTTGCTCTGTCTTTTCAATGATCCGAGCCATTGTGCGAACAGCTTCAATTGCAAATGCTCCTACGCTAGTTTCGCCCGAAAGCATCAACGCATCAGCTCCATCGAGAACGGCATTTGCGCAATCGGTTGCTTCTGCACGTGTCGGACGAGAGTTTGTAATCATTGAATCCAGCATCTGAGTTGCGACGATGACGGGTTTGGCATTTTCGCGTGCCAAGGTCACACAACGCTTTTGGACGAGCGGAATATCTTCAATTGGCATCTCAACGCCGAGGTCACCACGAGCCACCATGATTCCATCAAAAGCGTTGACGATCTCTTCAAGATTCTCCACCGCTTGAGGTTTTTCAATCTTGGCTATGACCGGAACGCGTTTTCCTTCTTCATCCATAATACGATGTACATCATCAATATCTTTTGCTGAACGCACAAAGGAAAGAGCAATGAAATCTGCTCCAGCCTTAAGTCCCCATCTCAGATCATCAATATCTTTCTCTGACATCGCAGGTACAGAGACCGCAACCCCTGGAAGATTAATTCCTTTGTTATTAGATACCGGACCAGGCTCAATGCACTTGGTGACGACATCATTGCCTTTAACTTCTACCACTTCGACCGTTACTTTCCCATCATCGATGAGAATGCGATCACCTTTCTTGCAATCTCCCGGTAGCCCTTTATAGGTAGTACCAACTCGTTCTTTTGTTCCTGAAACGTCATCAGTTGTAATTGTGAAAATATCTCCACGACTTAATTCGTGCGGTCCGTTTGAGAATCGCCCTAGACGAATCTTCGGACCCTGAAGATCCACAAGAATCGCTACTGGTTTTCCCGCATCTGCAGCAGCCTTGCGAATCAAATTCAGGCGATTTTGGTGTTCCTCATAACCACCATGAGAGAGATTGAGTCGAGCCACATTCATTCCAGCAGCAATAAGTTCTGCAGCTTTTTCGGGGCTTTCGACAGCTGGACCCATAGTGCAGACAATTTTCGCGCGGCGCATTTCCGTATTTTATTCCATCTCTCTTTGTTTAATGAAATTACACCGTCAAAGGACGCGCAGTTGGTTCGATAGGCGCAGGAAGTTGCGTATCCCCCATCAAATATCGATCAAGAGCAGATGCAGCGCTGCGACCTTCTGCAATTGCCCAGACGATAAGAGATTGCCCACGTCCAGCGTCTCCGCAAACGAAAACTCCATCGACATTTGTGTGATAGTTCTGGTCACGTGCAATATTTCCGCGCTGATCAAGAGTCAAATTTAGATCCGTGACGAGTTGATTCTTCTCAATTCCGGTAAAGCCCATGGCTAAGAAGACTAAATCTGCTGGGATCTCGCGTTCAGTCCCAGGAACTTTTTCGAATTTTCCTTCAACAAACTTAGTTTCAACAATCTTGAGCGCTGTCAGATTTCCGGATGCATCTCCGATAAAGGCCTCTGTTGAAATTGAATATAGTCGCTCACCAGATTCTTCGTGTGCGCTACTCACTCGATAAACCATCGGATATGTCGGCCAGGGTTGAGAACTTGGGCGCTCTTCTGTTGGACGCGGCATGATTTCAATTTGCGTGATGCTCGCAGCTCCTTGTCGAATTGCTGTTCCAAGACAATCTGCGCCAGTATCTCCACCACCCAGAATAATTACATGCTTACCAT